>Ga0129308_1001507_pt1 | contig 23912 bp, 20 predicted proteins | sample L827metagenome_FD_94440 | JGI IMG/M metagenome (GOLD analysis project Ga0129308, IMG submission 94440) | Ring-tailed lemur group fecal microbial communities from Wisconsin, USA - L827 metagenome | ecosystem: Host-associated > Mammals > Digestive system > Large intestine > Fecal | place: USA... | reverse complement strand
GCGTTTGTGTTTCGGAAAGGAAGACGGAGGGAGCATAGTGTAGCTTTCGCCGCCCGGCGGAAGCGGAACGGTGCGAACTTCGTATGACGCTGCTCGGCGGTTGAAGCGGTCAAAAAAGTCCCTACTGGACTTTTTTGACAAGCTGAAAAGGCTGGCATGATTTTTTCATGCCAGCCTTTTTTCCACGAGTTTTTTTCCACGGGATAAATCGATTTCTATTCTTTGTGTCAGTTTCTATTTTTCTCTATGCAATCCGCTCATAAGCAGCCGTTACAGTTTTGCATACGCCTCGTCGCTGACTTCCTCGCACCATTCATTGCCGGTATTCTCCCCGGGAACTTCAACGGCCAGATGGGAGAACCAGCTATCCTTCGCCGCGCCGTGCCAATGCTTTACCCCGGCGGGAATGTTCACCACGTCTCCGGGCAAAAGAAGCTGCGCCTCTTTCCCCCATTCCTGATAGTAGCCCTTTCCGGCCACGCAGATGAGGATTTGCCCGCCGCCCTTGTCCGCCTTGTGGATATGCCAGTTATTCCGGCAGGCGGGCTCAAATGTTACGTTGAAGATGCCGACCTGTTCTTTTGACAGGGGGGCCAGGTAACTCTGCCCGATAAAGTACTTCGCAAAGGCCGTGTTGGGCTCTCCAATGGGGAAGATCATGGCATTTGCGTGAGTTTGCTTCTCGCTGTCCCCGTCACTCTCCGTCCAGATTTCTTTTGCCAGCCGGAAGGCCGCCCACGCCTTGGGCCAGCCTGCGTAAAAGGCGGCGTGGGTCAGGATCTCGGCAATCTCGGTTTTTGTAATCCCGTTGGCCTTTGCCGTTTTCAGATGATGCGCAAAGGAGCTGTCGGTAAGCCCCTGGGCCGGTATAAAAAGATGGTGGCCGTGTCCTATGAGCACAGGCTGGCAAATAAAAAGATCATTGAACTGAGCGACCTGTACGGCGAAACCCTAATGATGGTAAAAAAAGGGGATTCCGGCGTGAATGACTTTATCCGGAACGATCTGGAGACCAACCATCCCCAAATCAACATTGAGGACACCGCGCAGTTTTACGATATGTCGGTCTTTAACCGCTGCGCGGAAACGGAGCAGGTGCTGCTTACCATCGAATGCTGGCAGAATGTCCATCCGGGGCTTGTCACCATCCCCGTTCACTGGGATTACAGCATTCCCTACGGACTGATGTACAGCCTCCACGCAGACCCGGATGTTTTGAAATTGGTGGAGAGAACCAAGGCGCTGCTGGAATAATCCCCGCTTTGTAAACTGTGCCAAAAAAACTGCCCTTTTCCCTTGCATATTTCCTACTATATTATATTTATATATCCGCAAAACCCTTGAAATAAAGAGAGAGTTTTGTTATAATTGTATAGTTAGGTGTACTATGAACAAATGCTGTTTGAGGTGCTGCAAATGAACTCGCTGAACGATATATGGGATAAAATCATAGAAATTCTTTCACATCAGCTTACCGCCACCGCCATCAACACCTGGTTCTCTGACTGCACCCCGGTGGATATTGAGGATTGCCGCCTGGTGCTGCACACCACCAGCGATTTCAAGCGGGATATCATCAGCTCCCGCTTTGGCGATACCATCAAGGCCGCTTTGTCTGACCTTTTCTCCTGCGACTTTGATCTGCTGATCCTCTCCGGGGATGAGATCAATGACTTTGCCATCAAGAAGAAGGTGGACAGCAGCCTGCCGGAAATGGCGGGATATACCTTTGACCGCTTCATTGTAGGCAGCTCCAACAAGTTTGCCCATGCCGCCGCCATCGCCGTGGCGGAGAATCCGGGCAAGACCTACAACCCCCTGTTCATCTATGGCAACTCCGGCCTGGGCAAGACCCATCTGCTGCTGGCTATCGGCCAGCAGATCCATGAGAAAAGCCCGGAAAAAAGTATCGCCTATATCAAGGGGGATGAATTTACCAATCAGCTGGTCAAATCCATCAAGGACGGCACGGCGGAGGAGTTTCGCCAGAAGTACCGGAATGTTGACCTCTTTCTGGTGGATGATATTCAGTTTATTGCCGGCAAACAGCAGACCCAGAACGAGTTCTTTCACACCTTCAACAACATCTTTGAGGCCGGGCATCAGATTGTCATTACCTCCGACCGGCCGCCGCTGGAAATGTCCATTCTGGATGACCGGCTGCGCACCCGTTTTGAGGGCGGCCTGATGGCGGATATTCAGCCCCCCGACCTGGAGACCCGGATGGCCATCACCCGCAACAAGGCCGGGCAGCTGGGCCTGCTGCTGTCCGATGACGCGGTGGAGTATATCGCCACCAGCATCACCGCCAATATCCGGCAGCTGGAGGGTGTGATCAAGCGGCTCACCGCCTATAAGGAAATTCTGGATGACGTGATCACCATTGACTCGGTGAAGCGGGCCATTAAGGATGTAATCCGTATCGGCACCTATATCCCTACGCCGGAGAGCATCATCCGGGAGACCGCCCGCTACTACTCTCTGAAGGAGGAGGATCTGCGGGGGCAGAGCCGCTCCAAGAACACCGCCATGGCAAGGCAGGTGTCCATGTACCTGATGCGTTCCCTGACCAATCTATCCCTGAAGGATATCGGCGCGGAATATGAGGACAGAAACCATGCCACCGTCCTCAGTTCCATCCGGAAGGTGGAGGATCTTTTAAAGACCGATCCCAATATGGCCGGTACCGTGAGAGACATTACCTCCAACATCAATTCCATTTGATTTCTGTTTTCCACAGATGAATGTGGAAATGTGAGAAACCTGTTGTGGAAAGATTTTGGCTTAAACGGAGCTGTGGAAAAGTTGAATTTTGACCACAAAAGTTTGAACAGGAAAACCCTTTGATTTCCAAGGGAAAGAGGGTCTTTTCCACAACTTGAAGTCCCTACTACTAGTACTACTAAAAATATTTGATTTATTTATATAAAGGAAAAAATTTCTTTGCTTTAAGGAGAACGAGATATGAAAATCAGCTGTGAGAAATATTTGCTCCAATCCGCCTGCGGCATCGCCTCCCGGGCCGTGGCCGGGAAAAGCCCCATCCCGGCGCTGGAGGGTCTGCTGCTGCAAGCCAGGGAACAGCTTACCGTGACCGGATATGATCTGAAAAAAGGCATTTATACCCAGATGGAGGCGGAGGTAAAGGAGCATGGCTCCGTGGTAGTGGGCGCCCGGCTCTTTGGGGAGATGATCCGCCGCCTGCCGGACGGGATCGTCACCATCAGCACCGATATCAATAACAATGTAAACGTGAAGTGCGGCAAGAGCGAATTTAATTTCATGGGCATCAGCGCCGAGGACTATCCGGAAATGCCGGTGGTGGACGGGGTGAACAACATCGCCCTGCCCCAGAAGATTCTGGGAAGCATGATCAACCAAACCATCTTCGCCGTGGCGGATAACGATATGCGCCCCATCTATACCGGCGCTCTCTTTGATATCGAGGGGGAGGAGCTGACCCTGGTGGCGGTGGACGGCTACCGTATGGCCAAGCGCTGTGAAAAGCTGGAGCTGGCCAAAATGGAAAATTGCAGCTTCGTGGTGCCCGGTTCCGCCCTGTCGGATATTGAGCGCATCTGCGGCGATTCGGAGGAACTGGTGAAAATCTCCGTGGGCGCCAAGCACATCTCCTTCTCCATCGGGGAGACGGTGGTGGTCTCCCGCCGCCTGGAAGGGGAGTTTTTGAACTATAAAAAATCCATCCCCGACAGCTTCAAATACACCGTGAAGGTAGATCGGGGGGAGTTCATGTCCGCCATCGACCGTGTGGCCCTGATCGTCAGCGAGCGGAACACCAGCCCGGTGCGCATGAGCTTCAACGACGGCAGCATTGACTGCCTCTGTGTCACCCCCATTGGCCGGGCGGAGGATATCTGCACCTGCGAGGGCAGCGGCGAGGGCTTGCAGATTGGCTTCAATGACCGGTATCTGAAGGACGCGCTGAAGGCCGCCGCCAAGGAGGAGCTGCATGTCTGTCTCAACTCCGCTTCTTCTCCCTGCATCATCACCGCCGCTGACGGCAGTGATAACTTCACCTATATGATTCTGCCCGTCCGTCTCCACGCCTGAGAATGATTGAGAATAGAAAATTATGGAAAAAATAGCAATAGAAACAGAATATATCAAGCTGGACTCCCTTTTGAAATTTGCCGCCGCAGTGGGTACCGGCGGGGAAGCCAAGTATGTCATTGCCGAGGGCATGGTCACGGTCAACGGTGAGGTGTGTACCATGCGGGGCAAAAAGCTCCGCCCCGGCGATAAAGTCAGCTTTCAGGGGCTGGACTTTGAAATCGTATCGGCATGATCGTTGAAAAAATTGCCCTCACCGGCTTTCGCAATTATGAGTGGGAGACGGTGGAATTTGACAGCGGCACCAATGTGATCTCCGGCCAGAACGCCCAGGGAAAGACCAATTTGCTGGAAGCGGTGTATATGCTCTCCTGCGGCCGCAGCTTCCGCACCCGTTTTGACCGGGAACTGGTGGGCTTCGGCTTTTCCTCGGCGGAGATTCTGGCGGAGGTCTTAAGCCATGAGCGGGAACAGACCGTCCGCATCCAGCTGCACCCCGGCCAGGCCAAGAAAATCACCGTCAACAGTGTGAAGAAAACCGCCGGGGAGCTGGGCCAGGTAATGAACGTGGTGCTCTTCTGCCCGGATGATCTGAACCTAATCAAGGAAGGAGCGGCCACCCGCCGCCGGCTGATGGACAATGCCATCAGCCAGATCCGGCCCCGGTACGCAGAGTTCCTGTCGGAGTTCAATAAGTGCTATGAGCATAAGACAAGAATCTTGAAGGACTGGCGGGAAAAGCCCTCTCTGCTGGATACGCTGGATGAATTTTCCGACGGGATGTGCCGGGCCTCGGCCCAGCTGATCCGCTACCGGGCAGCCTTCGCGGCCCGGTTGAATCAGGCGGCAGGCCCCATCCACCGGGAATTCTCCGGCCAGGGGGAGGAGCTTTCCATCCGGTATAAGACCGTCAGCACCGTAAGAGACCCCTTTGCCAGCGCCCGGGAAATCTATTACGACATCTGCGAGCATCAGGAGCGGCACCGGCAGGCGGAGCTGGACAGCGCCCAGTGTCTCACCGGCGCCCACAAGGACGATTTGGAGATCGACATCAACGGCAGTGCCGCCCGCAGCTTTGCCTCCCAGGGACAGACCCGCACGGCGGCTCTGTCCATGAAGCTGGCGGAGCGGGAAATTTTTCTGGCGGAGACCGGGGAATACCCCGTCCTGCTGCTGGACGATGTACTCTCCGAGCTGGACACACGGCGGCAGGAGTTCGTCCTCAACCGCATTGGCGGCGGCCAGACCCTGATTACCTGCTGTGAGGATGAGGGCATTTCCCGCCGCACCGGGGGCAGGGTGCTGTTTGTGGACAAAGGAAAGATCAAATAATGTACCTGCATCTTGGAAAGGGCTGGGTCGTGAACCGGGAGGAGATCATCGGCATCTTCGATCTGGACATTAGCTCCCAGTCCCATATAACGAGAAAATATCTCAGCATGGCGGAGAAGGCCGGTCAGGTCATCAACGCCTCGGAGGACATTCCCAAATCCTTCGTGGTCTGCTGGGATGGAAAAGAAAGACATCTGTATCTCTGCCAGATGGCGGCGGCCACTCTGCTGCGCCGGGCCGAGGCGGGAATACTGTGAAATGGAGAATCGATCGCATGGCTGAAAACTTAGAAAAAGAAATTCAGGAATATGACGCTTCACAGATCCAGGTTCTGGAAGGATTGGAAGCAGTGCGCAAGCGGCCGGGGATGTACATTGGCTCTACCTCCTCCTCGGGTCTGCACCACCTGGTTTATGAAATTGTGGATAACTCCATCGATGAGGCCCTGGCTGGCTTTTGCAGCCATATTGAGGTCTGCATTGAGGAGGGGAATATCATCTCCGTCACCGATAACGGCCGGGGCATCCCTGTGGACGTTCAGGAGCAGACCGGCAAAAGCGCCCTGGAAGTGGTCTTTACCGTGCTCCACGCCGGCGGCAAGTTCGGCGGCGGGGGCTATAAGGTCTCCGGCGGCCTCCATGGCGTGGGTGCCTCAGTGGTCAATGCCTTATCTGAGTGGTTGGAAGTGCAGGTATGCAAGGATGGCAAAATCTATCAGATGTCCTTCTCCCGGGGGCATATCACTCAGGAAATCCATGTGGTAGGGGAGACGGATAAAACCGGCACCTCCGTCCGCTTCAAGCCAGACCCGGAAATGTTTGACGACACGGTCTATGACTATGAAATTCTCCATACCCGCATGCGGGAACAGGCCTTTCTCAACGCCGGTCTTCGCATCAGCATCCAGGATCAGCGGGAGGGCAAAGAACAGAGCGAGACCATGTGCTATGAGGGCGGTATCCGGGAATTCGTCAGCTATATCAATAAGAATAAAACCCCCATCCATGAGGATGTCATTTACCTCAGCGGCACCAAGGACGATGCCATTGCCGAGATCGCCCTCCAATATCATGACGGCTATAACGAGACTTTAGTCTCATTTGCCAATAATATCCATACCCCGGAGGGCGGTATGCATGAGACCGGCTTCAAGACCGCTCTCACCCGGGTCATCAATGCCTATGGCCAGAAAAACAATATCATCAAGGGTGACGATAAGGTTTCCGGTGACGATGTGCGGGAGGGTATTTCCGCCGTCATCTCCGTGAAGCTGCCGGAGGCCCAGTTTGAGGGCCAGACCAAGCAGAAGCTGGGCAACGCCTATATCCGCACCTTGGTGGATAATATTGTTTCCGAGCAGCTGGCCACCTATTTTGAGGAGCATCCTGCCGTGGCCAAGGCCGTGCTGGATAAGGCCATGATGGCCAACCGCGCCCGGGAGGCGGCCAGAAAGGCCCGGGAATCCGTCCGCCGCAAGACCGGGCTGGAAAGCGGCCAGATGCCGGATAAATTGCAGGACTGCAACGAGCGGGATCCCTCTCTCTGTGAAATTTACATCGTGGAGGGCGACTCCGCCGCCGGTTCCGCCATTCAGGGGCGGGACTCCCGCTTCCAGGCCATCCTTGCCATGTGGGGCAAAATGCTGAACGTGGAGAAGGCCCGGGCGGATAAAATCTATAGCAATGATAAGCTCTATCCCCTGATCGTGGCCCTGGGCGCCGGCATCGGGGAGGAGTTCAATATTGAGAAGCTGCGCTATCATAAGATCATCATCATGGCCGATGCCGATGTGGACGGCAGCCATATCCGCACCCTGCTGCTGACCTTCTTCTTCCGGTACATGCGCCCGCTGATCGAGAATGGCTATGTATATTCTGCGGTGCCCCCCCTGTATAAGCTGAGCCGGGGCAAGACCCAGCGGGTGGCCTACTCCGATGAGGAACGGGACCGCATCAGCGGGGAGATGCGGGCCGATAATCCCAACGCCAAGGTGGAAATTAACCGTTTCAAGGGCCTGGGCGAGATGGACCCCCACGAGCTGTGGGAGACCACCATGGATCCGGAGAAGCGCTCTCTGCGCCGGATCACTCTCAACGACGCCATCCAGGCCGACCAGGTTTTCACCGTCCTCATGGGCGAGGATGTGGAGCCCCGGCGGGACTGGATCGAGAAAAACGCCAAATACGTGGTGAATCTGGATATTTAAGGAGGTGAGGGAAGATGGCACATAAGAGAGACTATAAGCCTGAGGATATCGCTTTTCCCAATCAGGTAATTACCGAGTCGGAGCTGGTAAGCGAAATGCAGACCAGTTATATTGACTACGCCATGAGCGTCATTGTGGGCCGGGCCCTGCCCGACGTGCGGGACGGCCTGAAGCCGGTTCACCGCCGCATCCTTTACGCCCTGTATGAGGACAATCTGACCTCAGATAAGCCCTTCAAGAAGTCCGCCACCTGCGTGGGCGACGTGCTGGGTCGTTACCATCCCCATGGTGACGACTCTGTTTATGACGCCATGGTGCGTCTGGCCCAGAATTTTTCCATGCGCTATATGCTGGTGGACGGCCACGGCAACTTCGGTTCCGTGGATGGCGACCCTCCGGCTGCCTACCGTTATACCGAGGCCCGGCTTTCCAAAATCTCCAATGAGATGCTGCGGGATATTGAAAAGGACACCGTGGACTGGGATCCCAACTTTGACGAGACAAGGAAGGAACCCCGGGTTCTGCCCTCCCGTTTCCCCAATCTTCTGGTCAACGGCAGCAGCGGCATCGCCGTGGGCATGGCCACCAACATCCCGCCCCATAACCTGACAGAGGTCATCAATGCCTGTATCTGCGTGCTGGACAATCCGGAGGCCACATTGAACGACCTGATGCAGCATATCACCGGGCCGGACTTTCCCACCCGGGGTATCATCATGGGCCGCAGCGGCATCCGCCAGGCCTATGCCACCGGCCGGGGCAAGGTGGTGGTGCGCGCCCGCACCGAGTTTGAGGAGCACGGCCAGAACCGCACCCGCATTATTGTCACTGAGCTTCCCTATCAGGTGAATAAGCGGCAGCTGATCAAGAACATTGCCGACCAGGTGCATGATAAGCGGCTGGATGGCATCTCCGACCTGCGGGATGAGACCGACCGCAACGGGATGCGCATCGTTATTGAACTTAAACGGGACGCCAATCCCCAGGTGGTGCTGAACCGGCTCTTTGCCCAGACCGCGCTGCAATCCAGCTTTTCCATCAATATGCTGGCCCTGGTGAATAATCAGACCCAGCCCCGCATCCTGTCCCTGCGGCACATCCTGGATGAATACCTGGCGTTCCAGGAAGACCTGATCGTCCGCCGCACCAGGTATGACCTGCGCAAGGCGGAGGAGCGGGCCCATCTGCTGGAAGGCCTGCTGATCGCCCAGGACAATATTGATGAAGTCATCCATATCATCCGTTCCAGCTATGACAATGCCAAGCAGAACCTGATGGAGCGCTTCTCTCTCAGTGAGGTGCAGGCCCAGGCTATCTGTGACATGCGCCTGATCGCCCTCCAGGGCCTGAACCGGGAAAAGCTGGAGCAGGAATATCATGAGCTGGAGGAGAAAATTACCTACCTCAAGAGTCTGCTGGCCGACCCGGCGCTGATCCGGGGCGTGCTGAAGGACGAGCTGACCGCTCTGCGGGATAAGTATGGTGACGAGCGCTATACCGAGATCCAGGACGTGGCCGATGAGATCGATGTGGAAGACTTGATCGAGGAGGAGCAATGCGTCTTTACCATGACCCACGGCGGCTATATCAAGCGCCTGCCCGTCAGTGAATACCGGTCTCAGGGCCGGGGCGGCAAGGGCATCCGGGCCATGGTCACCAAGGAGGAGGACTATGTGGAGACTGTCTTTACCGCCTCCACCCATGACTACATCCTCTTCTTCACCAGCAAGGGCCGGGTCTTTATCAAGAAGGGCTACACCATCCCCGAGGCGGGCAGAAACGCCCGGGGCACCAATATCGTCAATCTGATCCAGATCGAGAACGGCGATAACCCGGAGAAGGTCAGCGCCATGATCCGTGGCCGGGGCATGGAGGAGGACAGCTATCTGGTCTTTGTTACCCGCAAGGGTACCGTCAAGCGGATGCAGCAGTCGGCACTGAAAAACATCCGCGCCAACGGCATCCGTGCCCTGACCCTGGAGGAGGGGGATGAGTTAATCTCCGTCCTTCCCACCACCGGCGATGAGGACATCATTATTGCCACCTATAACGGCATGGCCGCCAGCTTCAACGAGCGGGACGTGCGCCCCATGGGCCGTGGTGCCGTGGGTGTGCGGGGCATCCGTCTCCGGGAAGGGGACTTCGTTGTGGGCGCCGGCAGCTCCAGCGCCGGGGAGCATCTGCTGACCATTACCGAGAAGGGCTACGGCAAGCGCACCCCCATCGGGGAGTACAGCGTTCGCGGCCGGGGCGGTATCGGCATCAAGAACTATAACGTCACGGAAAAGACCGGCAAGATCGCCGATGTGAAGATGGTAAGTCCCGAGGACGATATTCTGGTCATCAGCAACGACGCCACCATTATCCGCATGGCGGTGGATTCCATCTCCGTGCTGGGCCGCTCCACCCAGGGCGTGCGCATCATGCGCCTGAGTGAGGGAAGCCGGGTGATCTCCATTGAAAAGACCGAGCGGGAGACCGAGGATCAGGAGCCGGAGGAAATGCCAGGCCCCGCAGCGCCGGAGGAATAAGCCATGAACCAGAAGAAGAACGAGAACAAGCTGAATAAAGCCGGGAAAACCGTACTGTATACCTTCATCCTGCTGGCGCTCATGAGCTTCGGGGCTGAGGGAGGCTCCCGTATCATTGGCGTCCTGGCGGTGATTCTCATTGCCGCCGGGGTGGCGGCACTGGCCATCTTTTTTGTAAAGAAGGCCAACAAGCCCGGAGAGAATGGCGCTGCCCGCTCTTATACCACCCATGAAAACAGCCAGCCCCGGAAGTATGATCCGGCGGAAATTCAGGATCGGGACAGCCGCCGCCGTCTGGAGCAGCTGGACAGCTTCCTGAAAAACGGCATCATCGACAAGCAGGAATATGCCGTTCTTCGGGCCAAGTACCAGCGTGAACTGGGTGAAGGATGAAAGAGGGAATAAAAAACACACTGAAGTTTCTTCTTGCGATGCTTATCCTTTTTTGGTGTGTGGATTTTGTCGTCATGGAGAATCCAGTCGAAAGGAAAGAATCCCTTGTGGTTCTTCTGTTTATCGTAGGCATTGTTTCTGCTTTTCTGCTGCTGAGAAAATATTACACTGTAAAAATGAAAAAACAGCAGAGGCAGGCGCTTCAGGACGATAAGCGGCAGCAGGACCTGCAAAAGCGCGGTCCGGCAGAAACTGGGAGCTGGGACAGGAATCGCCGACTGGAACAGTTGGATAGCTTTCTGCAAAACGGTATTATCGATAAAAAGGAATACGCGGCGCTGAAGAAAAAATATCAGGGCTATGAATAAACCAATGAAAACAGTTGAAATTTATACGGATGGGGCTTGCAGCGGCAACCCCGGCCCCGGCGGCTGGGGGGCCATCCTGCGCTATAACGGCGTGGAGAAGGAACTGAGCGGCGGGGAAGCACAGACCACCAATAACCGCATGGAGCTGACCGGTGTCATCCAGGCCCTGCTGGCCCTGAAAGAGCGCTGCATTGTGGAGCTGTATTCCGACTCCAAGTATGTCATCGACGCTTTGGAAAAAGGCTGGGCCTGGGGCTGGCGGAAAAAGGGCTGGATCAAGAGCGACAAGAAGCCCGCCCTGAACCCCGACCTGTGGGAGCTGCTGCTGAACCTGACCATGCAGCACGAAATGCATTATCATTGGGTCAAGGGCCATGCCCAGAATGAATACAACAACCGCTGTGACGCCCTGGCCGTCGCCATGCGGGATCGCTACGCCGGAAAGTAAAACATAAATACAGGTGAGGCAATGAAGAAAGACTACACCCAGAATCCTTTGAAAATATTCATCTCCTATATCGCCGGCCATAAAAAACTGTTTACACTGGATATGAGCTGCGCCCTGCTGGTATCGGTGATCGACCTGCTGTTCCCCTATGTGTCCCGCAGCTCCATGAACCGCCTGCTGCCAGAGAAGCTGTTCACCCTGTTTTTCACGGTGATGGCCATCATGGTGGCGGCCTACCTGGTGAAGGCGGGGTTGTATTACGTCATCACCGTGGTGGGTCACCGGATGGGTGTGTTGATCGAGGCGGATATGCGGCGGGATGTGTTTGACCATATGCAGGATCTGTCTTGCAGCTTCTATGACAAAAACCGCACCGGTGTTTTGATGAGCCGCATCACCAGCGACCTGTTTGAGATCACGGAGCTGGCCCACCACGGCCCGGAAAATATTCTGATTTGTACCCTGACCATCGTGGGCGCCCTGGCGGTGATGTTCACCATCGAGTGGCGGCTGGCCCTGGCTCTGTCCATTGTGCTGCCCCTGTGCCTGTGGTTCACCCTTTCCCAGCGGGTAAGGATGAAAACGGCCAACATCGAGGTGAAGAAAAAGACCGCCGATATCTATGCCGCCATTGAGAGCAGCATTTCCGGCATCCGCACCGCCAAGGCCTTCGCCAACGAGGAGCAGGAGCTGGACAAGTTTGATGAGGCCAACGCCCTATTCAAGGCTTCCAAGGTGGAGTATTACAAGACCATGGGCCTGTTTCAAAGCGGCATGGACTTCACCTGCTGCATTGCCCAGGTGCTGGTGATCACCGTGGGCGGCCTGCTGATTATGCAGGGGAAGATGGACTATATCGATCTGGTGACCTTCACTTTGTATGTGTCCACCTTCATCTCTCCCATCCGGCGGCTGACCCAGTTTTCCGAGCAGTATATGAACGGCAGCGCCGGCTTCACCCGCTTTTTGGAGCTGATGCGCACCGAACCCAGCGTCAAGGACCGGCCCGGCGCCGGGGAGCTGAGCGCGGTGGAAGGCCGGGTAGATTACGAAAATGTCAGCTTTGACTATGGCAACGGTGTGCCGGTGCTGCGGGATATCGACCTGCATATCGCGCCGGGCCAGTGCCTGGCGGTGGTTGGCCCCTCCGGCGGCGGCAAAACCACCCTTTGTCAGCTTCTGCCCCGGTTCTACGATGTGTGCGAGGGCAGTGTGAAGGTGGACGGCGTGGATGTGCGGGATGTGAAGCAGAGCAGCCTCCGCCGGAACATCGGCATGATCCAGCAGGATGTGTTCATGTTTGCCGGTACCATCCGGGAGAACATCCGCTACGGCCGACCCGACGCCACCGATGAGGAGATCGTGGAGGCGGCGGTGCGGGCCCAGATACATAATGAGATCATGGAGCTGCCCGATGGTTATGACACCTATATCGGCGAGCGGGGGGTCATGCTCTCCGGCGGCCAGAAGCAGCGCATCTCCATCGCCCGGGTGTTCCTGAAAAACCCGAAAATTCTGGTGCTGGATGAGGCTACCTCCGCCCTGGACACCGTCACTGAGCAGCGCATTCAGGCTTCTCTGGACGAGCTGAGCCAGGGCCGTACCACCATCATCATTGCCCACCGTCTCTCCACCGTCCGGAACGCGGATATGATCGCCGTGGTGGAGGGGGAGCATATTGTGGAGCTGGGCACCCACCAGCAGCTGATGGAGAAAGACGGCGAATATGCCCGCCTCTGCCGGGCGCAGAACCTGGAAAATTGAATCATCGTTTGCCCAAAATAGAGAAAAACAGGAGGAATACCCATGCTGAGCATCAGAAAAGGCGGCCATGCGGAGTTGGAGAAGTACTATCCCCTGATGGAGATGGACTTTGACAGTGAGGAGCTGATCTCCAAGCTGAGCCTGCATAAGGCCATCATAAACAGGACGGCGGAGTTTCTCATTGTATATGAGCAGGAGAGCAATCTGGATGTGGCCTATGCCCTGACTTTGTGCAAAAACCTCTATGGCTATGTTCTGCTGAAGTACCTGGGCGTACTGCCCTGGTACCGGGAGCGGGGCATGGGCGTGGAGACCATGCGCCTTCTGAACCGCCGCTATGCCGACCGGCAGGGGCTGATCGCCGAGATCACCGAGTTTCCGGATGAGGATGCCGACCGGGTGCGGAAGCTGCAGAAGTTCTTTGCCCGCTTTGGCTATGTGGAGATCGAAAGCGACTACCGCATCGGCGGCGCCCTGGCCCACCTGATGGTCAAGCCCATTAAAGGTAGCGCCGAGATTGCCCCCATTGCCCACCGCATCCTGCCGGATTTCTACACCCGCTGCATGAATGACCGGGCAGTGCACAGGATGATCGACATCAAGGTGATAAGGAAATAATGAAAAAAGGTTCCCCAACGGGGAACCTTTTTTCGTCTTATGTGGCTTTATATGTGGTAATACGAACCTTTTCCAAATCTCACCAGTCGCTGTCCCAGTCGGTGTAGCTGCTGTCCCAATCGTTGCCGGAATCCCAGTCCCAGTCGCTGTCGTCCCAATCGGAATCGTCCCAGCTGCTGTCGCTGCCGCTGCTGTCTACTCGGTCGGAACTGACATCCTCCTCCCAGACGCTTTGAGAAGCGGAGAAGGCGTCGTAATATTCGCTGTCAATGGGTTCACTGTACTGGTCGCCGGCGCTGTTATTGTTTTTAATAAGGTAGCGATTATAATGCCGGTCAAGGAGAGTGTCGGCCATGTCGGCCTGGATCCAGTCCAGCTGCTCCCGGTCAAAACGGTACCAGTCATGATAGTCGTAGTAGTAATAGGAACCCTCATAGCTGTAGTAGCCCTTATCCGGGACCATGGCATCAAAGGCCAGAATAGGGCCAAAAATCAGCACCAAAAAGACAGCGCCCAGCAGAATCTTCTTCATCCAGTCAGGAAGGCTGCCCCAAATACCGCTGGGCCGCTTCGGACTTCTGTCCCGATTATAGGGGTTGCTGCTGTAAGCGGCCCGCCGCGCCTGCTCCGCTTCGGAAGCGCCGCCTGCTGTGGAAATTCGTTTCTTCTGCTGCTGCACCTCGGACTGCATCTTCAGGTAGAGCTCATTGACCGCATAGGCTTCATCCGTACCCTTGTAGCGGATGGCCCGGCTGCCATCGGCCTTGTTTTTGTATACGATAAAATTGCCATCCGAATCCTGATAGATTCCGAAGGCTTTTGGTTTTTTATAGTCAAGCCCGATGAAAAAGCGCATCTGCTCCAGGGGCAGGTTGTGCTCGGAACAAAAGCTTTTCAGCTCCGCTATGGTCTGGGGCACACCTGCGGCATTGCGCTGATGGTTTGGGTTGACTGCCCCGCAATTGGGGCAATTCTCCTCTGTGCTTTCCACATAGCTGCCGCAATACTCGCATTTTGAACGCATGATACCCACCGCCTTCCTGTTGTTATAATAATATAGTCCGGAGAGAAATACCAGCCCCAAAATGATTGAATTGGACACAAATTGGTGCTATAATCGGCCCTATGGAACTTCTGATCAAGCAAATACTGGAGCATAAGGAAGCGGCTGCCCTCCCGTCTCTGCTGGAGAGCGGCGGGCTTCCTGCGCTCGTCTCCGGCCTTTCCGCCGTCCACCGGGCCAATCTGGCCGCTGCCCTGCGGCAGCAGCTGGGCCTGCCTCTGTTTGTCATCTGCCCGGATGATACCGCGGCGGAGAACTTCGCCAACGATCTGCGCGCCATGCTGGGCGGGGAAGTGCGCACCCTCACCATGCGGGACTATGTCTTTTACCAGACGGAAGCCGTCTCCCGCCAGGGGGAGCAGAAGCGGCTCGACACCTTGTACCGCCTGGCGAAGGGGGAGGGGGGCATTACCGTGGCCTCCGTCTCCGGCCTGATGGAGCGCACCATCCCGCCCCAGACGCTGCTTTCCGCCGCCCTGGTGATGGAGGACGGCAGCAGCTGCCCGCCGGAGGAGGTGGAAAAAGCCCTGCTCCGCTGCGGCTATCAGTCTACGGAGCAGGTGGAAGGCCCGGGCCAGTTCGCCCGCCGGGGCGGCATTCTGGACTTTTTCTCCCCCGGGGAACGGGAGCCGGTGCGCATTGAGTTCTGGGGGGACGAAATTGACTCCATGGGTTATTTTGACACCGCCACCCAGCGCCGCAGCGAGAATGTGCAGCGCTGTGTCATCCTGCCTGCGGCGGAGACGCTGCCGGAGCTGAGCAGCGGCGGCGTGGAAAGCCTTTGCCGCCAGATCGAGGCCTTCGGGGAGAAATACGCCCGCAAGCGCAGCAGTGACAATGCCGCCACCCTGGCGGCTACCCTGCGGGCCGATGCCGAGCGGCTTCGTTCCGGCCTGCGCATGAGCGATGCCGACCGCTACCTGCCGGTGATCTACCCCATGGCAAGCGGCCTGGACTACATCCCGGCGGACGCCATGGTCTTTCTGGATCAGCCCGGCCGCTGTGCCGAGCGGGCCAGGGACTATGCCAAGCAGCTGGGGGAGGACATCCGGGAGCTGCAGCGCCGGGGCCAGATCGCCATGAGCGCCGACAGCTTCCTGCTCAGCGGGGAGGCGCTGTTCAAGACCCTGGAAAATTACCCCCTCTACATGGCCGATGCTTTTACCGTGGGCCGCAATCCCGTGCCGCCCCGGACGCTGACCAGCATCAGCGCCAAGCAGCTGCCCTCCTATGCCGGCTCTGCCCAGACTGCGGCGGAGGATGTGAGCCTCTATCTGAAGCAGGACTACCGGGTGGTGGTGCTGGCAGGGGATGAGCGCCGGGCCGGGGTGCTGCAAAGCTTTTTCCAGGAGCGGGGGATCCCGGCCCTGATCTATCAGGAACTGAAAAAATTGCCGGAACCGGGGAAGGCCGCCATTGCCATCGGGGCCATCTCTGCCGGCATGGAATACCCCGCCCTGCGCCTGGCGGTGCTTACGGATGCCCAGCTTCTCCGCCGGGGCAATAAGAAAAACAGCAAGCATAAGCTGCCCCCCGGCCGGCAGCGGATCGAATCCTGCGCCGATTTATCCGTGGGGGATATCGTGGTGCATGAAAACCACGGGATCGGCCGCTTTGCCGGCATCGTCCGCATGCAGGTGGACGGCTTTGATAAAGACTATATCAAAATCAACTACGCCGGGACGGACACCCTCTATGTGCCCGCCACCCAGCTGGACATGGTGAGCAAATATACCGGCGGTGGGGAAGAAAAGCCGGTGCACCTGTCGAAGATGGGCGGCACCGACTGGGCCAAGACCCGCAGCCGGGCCAAGGCTTCCGCCAAGGACATGGCCAAAAAGCTGATCGCCCTCTATGCTGAGCGGCAGCGGCTGCCGGGCTATGCCTTCTCTCCGGATACGGAGTGGCAGCGGGAGTTTGAGGATAATTTCGGCTATACCGAGACTGATGACCAGCTGCGCTGCGCGGCTGAGATCAAGGCGGATATGGAAAAGGCCATCCCCATGGATCGTCTGCTCTGCGGCGACGTGGGCTTTGGCAAGACGGAGGTGGCCCTGCGGGCGGTGATGAAATGCGTGCTGGACGGCAAGCAGGCCGCCATTCTGGTGCCCACCACGGTGCTGGCCCAGCAGCATTATCAGACTGCGCTTCAGCGCTTTTTTGGCTTCCCGGTGGATATTCAGGTGATGAGCCGCTTCCGCTCCGGGGCGGCTGCCACAAAAACCCTTTCCGACCTTGCCACCGGCAAGTGTGACCTGGTCATCGGCACCCACCGGCTTTTGAGCAAGGATGTGAAGTTCAAGAACCTGGGCCTGCTGGTGGTGGATGAGGAGCAGCGCTTCGGCGTCACCCATAAGGAACACATCAAGGAGCTGAGCCAGGGTGTGGACGTGCTGACCCTGTCGGCTACCCCCATCCCCCGCACCCTGAACATGGCCATGAGCGGCATCCGGGATATGTCCACCATTGAGGAGCCGCCGGAGGACCGGCTGCCGGTGCAGACCTTCGTCATGGAGCATGACTGGGGCATCGTGGCCGACGCCATCCGCCGGGAGATCCAGCGGGGCGGCCAGGTGTACTACCTCCACAACCGGGTGGAGGATATTGAGCGTACCGCGAAGAAGCTCTCCGATTTGCTGGAGGACGAGGTCACCATCGGCGTGGCCCACGGCAAGATGGATAAGAACATGCTTGCCTCCGTGATGGACAGCGTCTCCAGCGGGGAGACCCAGGTTCTGGTCTGTACCACCATCATCGAGACCGGGATTGACATTCCCAACGTCAATACCCTCATCATTGAGGATGCGGATCACCTGGGCCTGGCCCAGCTGCACCAGATCCGGGGCCGGGTAGGCCGCTCCACCCGCAGGGCCTCGGCCTATCTCACCTTCCGGCGGGACAAGGTGCTCACGGAGATCGCCGAGAAGCGGCTCAACGCCATCCGGGACTTTGCCCAGTTCGGCTCCGGCTTCAAGATCGCCATGCGGGATCTGGAGATCCGGGGCGCCGGCAACCTGTTGGGGGCGGAGCAGTCCGGCCATATGATCGATGTGGGCTATGATATGTATATGAAGCTGCTCAGCGAGGCGGTGCTGGAGGCCCGGGGGATCCCGGTGCCCCAGCGGGCGGATTGCTCTGCCGACCTGGCGGTGGCGGCCAACATCCCGGATCGCTATATTCCTTCTTCCGAGCAGCGGATGGATATCTACCGCCGTATTGCCCTCATCCGCACCGAGGCGGAGGCGGACGATCTGACCGATGAACTGATCGACCGCTTCGGTGACCCGCCCCCCGGGGTCAACGCCCTGATCCACGTGGCCCTGCTGCGGGGCGAGGCGGGGAAGGCCGGTATTACCGACATTTCCCAGAAGCAGGGCTACCTCCGCTTCACCGTGGAGGACTTTGATATGGAGAAGGTTTCCGCCCTCTATGCCCGGCCGGAATATAAGGGTTGCCTGCGGGTGGAGGCCGGTTCCAAGCCCTGCCTCAGCCTGCGCGTCAAGAACAAGGGCCGGGTCATCGACGAGGCCCGCCGCTTCACCGCCGATTGGGCGGGCAAGGGGTCTGAACAAACAGTCAACTAATCCGAAAGGGAGAAGATAAAGATGAAAAAATTTGTTGTAGTATTGGTGGTTTTGTGTCTGGCTTTTGCCGTGGCACTGGGTTTCCTGGGCTATGTCCCCATGCCCTTGACCGGGGAGAATGACACCGATGCCCAGACCCCCGCTGCGGACGCCAGCCCCGCTGCGGAAACCGCTGTTCCCGTGGAGGTGGAGACGCTGGACTATGAAGCCCTCTACGCTCTCCATGACCCGGCCCAGGTGGTCATGACCGTGGACGGCAAGGATATTACCTGGGGCGAATACTTCAGCTGGCTGTACATGAGCGCCATGCAGACCGAGCAGTATTTTGTGGCCATGGCCAATTACGGTGTGCCCCTGAAATGGTCGGATGCGGCGGGGGAGGATGGCAGCACCTACGCCGATGCCGCCATTGCCGGCGGGGAGAACACCCTGCGCCAGTTGATGACCATCCTGGGCTATGCCGAAAGCCGGGAGATCGAGGCCAGCCAGGAGACGCTGGACGCCGTCCAGGCCCAGCGGGACAGTGATAAGGCGGCCACCGTGGGGGAGGACGGCACCGAGGAGGACTTTGCCGAATATCTCCACAGCCTCTACCGCAGTGAGGAGGCCTATCAGCGGGCCACCATGGCAAACTATATCAACATCCAGAACTTTACCGATACCTATGGCCTCAACGGCGAGAAGGTCAGTGATGAGCAGGCCCTGGCCTTTTTGGAGGAGCAGGGCTACCTCCGGGCCAATCATATCCTGCTGAGCACCGTTGACCTCCAGACCGGCGAAGCCCTGGAGGAGAGCGTTGTGGAAGAGAAGGCGGCCCAGGCCCAGGAGTTGACGGAGACCCTCCAGGCCATTGCCGATCCGGAGGAGTTGGTGGCCCGCTTTAAGGAACTGAAGGAGCAGTATTGCGAGGACAGCGGCAAGACCGCCTTCCCGGAGGGCTATGTTTTCCTGCCCGGGGAGATGGTGGCCGAGTTTGAGGATGGGGTCAAGGCCCTGGAAGATTACGGCGTTTCCCAGCCGGTTCAGACCAGCTACGGCTACCACGTCATCCTGCGCCTGCCTCTGAGTGCGGATGCGGTGGTGAGCTATGATAACACCGGCAACCCCGTCACCAGCCGCAGCCTCTTTGCCAACTTTGACTATGCCTCCGGGCTGGACGCCTATCTGAATGATCTCTCTGTAGAATACGCGGCTGATTTCCATGCGCCCGACCTGAGCAAGTATGTAAAATGAACCCCAAACACTGTGATGGGAAGGTTCCCGTCACAGTGTTTTTTTCATTTTTCCTATTATATATACAGTAGGGAGAAAGAGCAGGGCAAAGCCCATGTTCAACACCGGAATGACCCGGGATGACCACAACTCCAAGTTCTGGGTGTTGCGGCCAATTAACAGGGAGAACACGATCACTGCCAGGGCACAGGGCAAGACCAGCCAGCGGCCCTGGCGCAGATCCAGCGCTTTTTCTCCGGCATAGGCACCGTCAAAATGGAACACCAGCCGCAGACAGTGCTGGGAGCACCACAGCAGCAGGGAAACCAGCAGAAAATCCGGGAACAGCCACAGCATGGCTACCAGCGCCTCTACCCGTTCCACGGTGCGAAAGAATACCAGGTTGCGCACCATGACGAAAAAGGGCCAGTTCATTTTGGCAATCATTTCAGCGCCGAACTTGCCGGTAATGGCGGTGGTCAGCAGGAACAGCAGCAGAACTGCCCACAGAAGCCATAGGCTGCTCTCCCTGGCTCTGCCCGGGCGCAGGGGACATTGTCCTTCCACAAAACACAGGGGATAAACCCCCACTAGCAGCGCATTCACCGCTGCCAGGGAACCCAGTGCCGCAGGCAGCGTGTCATTGACTGTGATGGGCAGCAGATTGCTGCTTTTGACAGAGAATAAGGCAAAGAAAAGGATCAGAAGCAGCGCCGCCAGAACAATGGGTTTGATCAGCTGCGCACTGCGAATGATACTGCGGGGCTTTCCCAGGGCCGCCACCAGGCAGATCAGCCCCATGGCCACAATAAAAGGGGCGGGCCCGCTATTGGGATAAATGGTGATGATCATCCGGTCGGCCCCGGAACGGAGGATGAAGGCGGAATACAGCAGCAGCCAGGCCGCCGTCAGGGCCAGGGCGCCCCGGCCCAGCTTGGGGCCGAGACAGCGCAGCATCAGCTCCTGCAAATTCTCGCCCTCACGGCGGCAATCCATGAAATCCGCCAGGAAATGCAGATACAGCAGCATGGGCAGCGCCGCGATCAGGGGCGTGAGCCAGGCTGCCCGCCCCGCGTACTTGGCAGAGGCGGTGACAAAGTGGCGCAGTGCCGGCACCATTATTACCAGCGTCCCCAGAGAAAAAAGGGGCCGGCGGTTTGATTGAGTGGATTTATTCACGATGATTTATTCCTTCATATCATTGGTGTGACTCAGCTGGCCTCTGACTGTGATCTCCAGCTCCAGCCCCGGCAGCAGCTCGGGAAAGCTCTGGCTCATCAGCCGGTAGTTCTCTGGGGATTTGCGTTCCACCTGCCCGGCCAGTCCCAGAAAATCTGCCTTCAGCTGCATGGAGCAGTGCAGAAGTTCGCTCAAACGCTGGGATATGGCGCTTTCCAGCTGGGCGGTCAGATGGTTGATATATTCGTTGCCATCGCTGTGTTCCCAGCTGCCGGTCTCCAATACCGAGGCCTTGACCTGGGCCTGAACATCCAGCCCGATCAGCTGGCCACTGCCGTCCCAGACCGGCGTAATGTCGGCGCTGCCATGGGTCAGCTCCAGGGCGGCGTCCTTGCCGTTGCGATCCTTCACAGTGATGTCCGTAATGGGCAGGCTGTCGGTGATCAGCCCCACCGCCACGGCATCCTCCGTCTCAATGAATTTGCACAGCTTGCCCTCCCGGATCACCGCATACCCGGCGGGAACCGCCATCAGCGGCGTCTCCCCCTGGGCCGTTTCCTGGGCGGCTTGCCCCTCACCCTGCTGGGTATCCTGGCTTTCGCTCTGCTGGGCCGTCTGATCCCCGCCTTGCTGGCCGGTTTGGCCCTCGCTCTGCTGGCTGTCTTGGCTGCTGCCCTGCTGGGAACCCTCTCCACTCCCGGGACCGATGGGCTCGGAGGAGGGTACACACTCCACCGCACAAACCAGTGCGCTGCCATATCGCAGCAGGCTGTTAATGGTGTCGGCCACCGTGAAAACATGACTATTGCTGGGACTGGCAAAGCTCTCACGGACGGTCTGCATCACTTCGGAGATTCCCTTGTTGTCATCGCCCACCTCCATCACTGCCTGGTTGGCTGTGCCGCCCCGGACGATGTACAGGGGAATATCAATGCGCATGGTGGGGGATTGGCAAACATAGTCCAGAAGGGATCCCAACCCTTCCTCCGCTGCCGCTTCACCCACCAAAAGATGGTTCACATGAGAGAGGAAAATCTCCTCCTCGTAGGACAGCTTGTACGCCCGGTCTATGGCAGCGGTAATGGTGCCGCCCTGGGCCGACATCCGCCGGGGCCCGCCGCCGGAGGCTTCTGCTGCCGCCGCCATGGATATCTGCATGGCCCCCTTCTCCCGGTCAAAGCCCATGGTCTGTATCACCATCAGCTGCTGGATCTCCCGATAATTGGAGTAGATGCTGCTGCATCCGCTGAAGGTGGGGAGAGAACATATTATAATAAGAAGAGATAGGAAACGTTTCATTTTTGCCGCCTTTTATCCGGAGTGTTCAGGTTTGGATCCCGGTATTTATTCATGGGTTTCGGCAGCCGGATCAGCAGCCGCAGCAGCGGGAAAGAGCGGCCATCGGTCAAGGGTGCGGTGTAGTTCAGGCCAAAGCTGTCAAGGGAGGCCAGATGCAGCAGAAACAGACACAGCACCAGCCCTACCCCAAATAAGCCTGCTGCCAGCGCTGCCACCACCAGCACCAGCCGTAGCAGCCGCACCACCGCCCCCAGATCCTGGCTGGGTAGAGTGTAGCAGGCAATGCCGGAGGTGGCCACAACGATAATGGCAATGGGGGAGACCACCCGGGCCTCTACCGCCGACTGCCCGACGATCAGCGCTCCGATGATGGAGATCGTGTCGCCGATGGGGTTGGGCAGCCGCAGGCCCGCCTCTTGCAGCAGCTCAAAGGCGATGATCATGCCGATAATTTCCAGGGCAGTGGAAAAGGGAACGTCCCGCTTGGCCTCAATGATGCTCAGCAGCAGCCGGGTAGGGATCATCTCCTGATGATACATGGCCACAGCCACATACATGGCCGGCAGAAAAATCGCCACAAAAAAAGAGAGATAGCGGAGCAGGGTCAGGAAGGTAGCCACCATATAATGGTTGCTGCTGTCCCCGGTAACCTGCATGAAATCCGCCAGTGATACCGGCAGCATCAGTCCGATGGGGATGCCATCCACCAGAAGCCCGATGTGTCCCGCCATCAGCTGCATGGCAAAGCGGTCAGGCCGCTCCGTGTGCAGCAGCTGGGGCAGGGGAGACAGCGGCGCGTCCACAATGTATTCCTCCAGCGTCCCCGTGGCCAGCAGCGCATCCACATCCAGTGCGTCCAGCCGCCGGGCCAGCTCCTCCACTGTGGCCGGGTCGGCCACTCCGTCCACAAACAGGACCGCCACCCGGGTGTTGCTCTTGCGGCCCACACTGCTTTCGACTATCTTCAGCTTGGGGGAGCAGATCCGCCGCCGCACCAGGGAGGTGTTGACCCGCAGTGTCTCCACAAAAGAGTCCTTGGCCCCTTTCAGGGATTTTTCCATTGTGGGTTCACTGATGCCCCTGACGTTGGCGGTGCGCACCTCAAAGCATACTGCCCGGTTGATCCCATCCAGGATCACTGCGCAGTGACCGTGGGTCAGATCATCTACCACCTGATCCATGGTGTCCCGCTGGTTGGCGGAATAGCTGTATGCGGCTCCCAGCAGGATCAGCTCCAGACACTGCTGTTCACTTCCGGCGTCATGGCTCCTGCTCAGCTGGGTCAGGGGACGAATGATCTCCTCAGTCACTGCTGTGCCGGAGACCACGCCATCCAGCCAGCAGACATGAAGGCTGATCTTCTTCTCCAGACCAAACAATATTTCCCTCGTTTCAAAATCACCGCAGTGTTGGAAAATGTCATCCAGCCCCTGGGAGGAAATGAGGCACTTGTACTCCGGCTGCTTCTGCCTATGGAAGCCCGGGCCTAAATCACTTGCATTGTTATACATATTGTGTAGTATTACCCATTTTCGCCGCAATATTTAGAAGCTGAAAAAAAGCTAAAAAAATGCAAAAAAAGTGTTGACAAAAGCTAAATCAGGTGGTATATTAGCTAAGCGCTTTGAGAGGGACTTAAAAACAAGTCCGAAAGAGAAAAAAGAATTAAAAAAATTCAAAAAAACCTCTTGACAAACCTGAATCAGCGTGCTAGAATAAACAAGCTGTCCTGGAGCGGGGCTAGTGAGTGTACCTTGAAAATTGAACAATGTAAGAACAGCTTATGCAAATAAGCACCAGAAAAGGGTTCTTTAAGAGTCAGCAATGACTATAAAAATTCTTTT
>Ga0129308_1001506_pt1 | contig 23912 bp, 23 predicted proteins | sample L827metagenome_FD_94440 | JGI IMG/M metagenome (GOLD analysis project Ga0129308, IMG submission 94440) | Ring-tailed lemur group fecal microbial communities from Wisconsin, USA - L827 metagenome | ecosystem: Host-associated > Mammals > Digestive system > Large intestine > Fecal | place: USA... | reverse complement strand
TACTTCTTGCCTTCTTCTTTTTTTGAGATTACTTTTCCAATACTAGATACCGTCTCTTTTGCCATCTGGTTATCTCTAGCCACACACATGACTGTGTCATCTCCCGCAATAGATCCCACAACACCAGGAATATCGAGAGAGTCAATTGCCGCTGCACATGCCATTGCCATTCCGGATACTGTCTTTAGCACAATAATATTTTGTGCAATTTCCATGGAAATAATGGCATCTGATAAAACTCTCTTATATTTCTTTGTTGTGTGATAATCCTGATTTTGTAATACAATGTATTTTTGTTTGCCTCCCTGGTAGGCAAGTTTTGTAAGCTTCATCTCTCTAATATCTCTTGAGATTGTCGCCTGAGTTGCATTAAAACCAGCCTCAACCAATTTTTCTGCCAACTCATCTTGCGTCTCAATATCATAATTTTCTATAATTTCTATAATTTTCGCCTGTCGCTGTGCTTTCATTCTAAGCCTCCCTTTTCTAATCATTTTTCATTTTTGTCCTTAAAATTTCAGCAAAGCTCTTGCTTCGTATCTTTACTAGCTGAACTGTTTTCTTCTCTCGCTCAATATAAAATCGCTGTCCTGGCTCTAGCCTAATTGCCATCTGACCATCAATTGTAACAATGGCCTCCTCCTTTTGGCTCTTTCTAAGTCGTCCTACTTCCACCTCAATTTTATCATTTTTGGATAAGACAACACTTCGATTTGCGAGAGAATGAGGACAGACTGGCGTGACAAGAATCACATTGCAAGCGGGATTGACAATCGGACCTCCCGCTGAGAGATTATATCCAGTAGAACCTGTGGCAGTTGAGATAATCACACCGTCCGAGTGATACGTATCTAGCCAATCTCCATTCGCAAAGACATTGTACTCGATAATACGCGAATATCCACTTCGAGAAATAACGACATCATTTAATGCCGACCACTGTTTTTTTATCTCTCCACATTCATCCTTAATATAGCCTTTTAGCATCATTCGTTTTTCTATTATATAATCTCCTTTTAAGAGATGATCTAGCGTCTCATCCAAATCTGCAATCTCAATATCTGCTAAAAATCCAAGCGTGCCAAGATTAATACCAATCATCGGAAGCTTTCGATCAAGTAAAATCCTCGCCGCCATCAGAAATGTTCCATCTCCTCCGATGACAAGTGCACAATCCAACTCTGTCGGCAAATCAGGAACTTCTTGATACTTGGATTCCAAATTTGTCATAATCGTACAGTTTGTTCCATTTCTCTCTAAATGAGCTTTTACTGACTGCGTCACCGCCAAATCTTTATCTTTCATCTCATTTGTAATTATTAAAAAGTTTTTCATTTTCCCTCTACTCCTTCTTAGAATGTGAAAGAGCTTGATGGGATAGGGCTACAACTTCCCCACATTTTTCCTTATCAATTCGATTGACTGGATTTTCCTCCTTTTTAAGATGAAGAAGATACTCAATATTTCCTTCTGGTCCCTTAATCGGAGAAAAATCAAGATGTAAGAGAGAAAATCCGATGGACACTGCGTAATTCATAATCATCTCGATTACTTCTCTATGTACCCTATCGTCTCTCACTACTCCTTTTTTTCCAACTTTCTCTCTTCCCGCCTCAAACTGAGGTTTAATTAGACATACAACTTCTCCGTCTTGTTCCAACACATTTTTCACTGGGATCAAAATCTTTGTGAGAGAAATAAAAGAAACATCAATAGATATAAACTGAGCCAACTCGTCGATATCTTCTCTCGTCACATATCTCATATTCGTCTTTTCCATACAGACCACTCTCTCATCATTTCGAAGTTTCCAGTCCAATTGCCCTCTTCCCACATCGATAGAGTATACTTTTCTCGCTCCATTCAAAAGCATGCAGTGCGTAAATCCTCCTGTAGAAGCTCCCACATCCATGCAAACCTTATCTTTTAAATCAAGGCTAAACTCATTCATCGCTTTTTCTAGCTTTAACCCACCTCGACTTACATATTTTAAAGTATTTCCCCTTATCTCAATCGGTAAACTCTCCTCAAACATAGAGCCTGCCTTATCTTCTTTTTGACCATCCACATACACGATTCCAGACATAATAATCGCCTTAGCCTTCTCCCTAGATGAAGCCAGCTGCTTTTTTACTAATAATACGTCTAATCGCTCCTTCATATCTTCTACTCCTTTTTATCTCTGCCAAGAAAAATTTATATTTGGGCATTTTCCACCTAAAACTTAACAGATATTTTTAAATTTATTTTTATACAATCCAGTTTTCTCTTATTTTACTGGCTATCTCTTCCTTTGAGAGACCGTATACTTCTTTTAATTTTTCCACATCTCCATGTTCTAAAAATGTATCTGGCAGACAGAGCGTTTTTAACCTTGCCTTTGGACCAATCTCACATAAATACTGCGCCACCTGCTGTCCAAAACCGCCTGTCTTTACATTTTCTTCCACAGTTATAATCACATCGTGAGTTTCATTTAACTTGCGGATTAACTCTTTATCCATCGGTTTTATAAATCTAATATTGACAAATGTAGGATTAATCTGCTCTATTTCAAGCAAATCTAGCGCTTCCTTCACCGTCTTAACCATAGATCCTATCGCAAGAACTGCCACCTTTTTCCCTTCTTTAATTATCTCACTTTTTGCGTATATAATCTTTTCTTTATATTCTTTTAAACCATAATAAGCGGTTCCTCTTGGATATTTAATCGCAATCGGTCCGTCAAAATGCATACAAAAATCTAACATTCTAGACATCTCATAGCGATTCTTTGGCGCGACAACTGTCATTCCAGGAATACTAGATAAATAAGAAATATCATAAATTCCCTGATGCGTCTCTCCATCTTTCCCCACAATTCCAGAACGGTCTACTGCAAATATGATTGGTAACTTTTGCATACAGACATCGTGCAGAATCTGATCATAAGCTCTTTGAAGGAAAGTTGAATACACAGCAAAGACAGGTTTCATTCCCGCCGCCGCCATACCTGCCGCGAAGGTGACTACATGCTCTTCCGCAATTCCTACATCAAAAAATCGATCAGGAAACTTCTTTGCAAAATTAGAAAGACCAGTTCCACTCTCCATGGCAGCTGTGATTGCCACAATCTTTTCATTGTTTGTCGCAAAATCTACGATTTTTCTGGCAAAAATATCTGTGTAGGTAGACAACTCTTTCTTCTTTAGAGTTTCTCCTGTTATAGGATCAAATGGATCAACACCGTGAAATTTGGAAGGATTTTCCTCGGCTGGGCGATATCCAGCCCCTTTATCAGTGAGAACATGAATAAGAACTGGAGCTCCAATTCTCTTAGCTCCTGTGATGACGCGCACCATATCAGGAATATTGGAGCCATCGATTGGACCAATATATTCAATGCCCATCTCCTCAAATAAAGTTCCCTCTTTCATAATCATCTGTCTGATAGAATCCTTTGACTTTTTCATTGTCCTTGCAATTCCCTCGCCGACTTTTGGAATTCCCATCAGACGTTTTTCCAGATTCTCCTTAAAGTCCATATATTTCATATCTGAGCGCAGATGAGCCAAATATCTCGACATACCTCCCACATTTTCCGATATGGACATTTTATTATCATTTAAAATGACAATCATACCCTTTTTATTTTTACGAAGTTTTGCCATATTATTGAGTGCCTCATATGCCATACCGCCTGATAAGGCACCATCTCCAATAACCGCCACAATTGTCTCATCTTTACCAGTTAAATCTCTTGCCTGCGCCATTCCAAGTGCCGCTGAGATAGAAGTGGAACTATGTCCTGTTCCAAAAGTGTCACATTCACTCTCGTAAATTTTTGGAAAACCACAAAGCCCCTCATATTGTCTCAACGTATCAAATCGTTCTTTTCTTCCTGTGAGAATTTTATGCACATAGGATTGATGCCCTACATCGTATATAATCTTATCTTTTGGCAAATCAAGTGCCAAGTGAAGCGCCATTGTCAATTCAACTACGCCAAGATTAGAGGCCAAATGCCCCCCTGTCTTACTTATCTTTTCTACTAAAAACTGACGAATTTCCTCGGCCAATTCCTTATATTGATCTGGACTAATCTTTTTTATATCGTTTACTTTTTCTATTTTATCTAATAACTTTGTCATCTTTGGGTACCTCGTTGTCCTTACTATGACTTTAGTTTGTGCGATCTACTAGATATAATAATAAATTTCTCAAAAATTCATTTTTAAATGAAAAACTATCTAATATCTCAATAGCTTCCTTCGTCAATCTAGCCACTTCCTCTTTGGACTCTTCTAATCCATGTATCGTCACATAAGTTACTTTCTCATTTTTTTCATCACTGTGAATCGGCTTTCCAAGCTCCTCAACTGTGCTAATGACATCTAAAATATCATCTTGAATTTGGAACGCAATTCCAATTTTTCTGGCAATCTGCTCTATTTTTTGTACATCCTCCTCTGGTCTTCCAGCTAAAATAGCACCAATCATCATAGATGCCTCAAGCAAAGCACCAGTTTTTAGCTCATAAATAAACTGAAGTTGCTCCATTGTTATTTTCTTTCCAGTGAGCTCCACATCCGCTGTCTGTCCACCAATCATACCATAAATTCCTGGTTTTCTCGCAAGAACTAAAAATGCCTTCGCAATCTTTGCATCGTCAAATCTACCCTCAAATGCCTTTCCTGCTGTCTCAAACGCATAATTTAAAAGTCCGTCACCAGCCAAGATTGCCATCGCCTCACCGTATACAACGTGAGCTGTTTTTCTCCCTCTTCGATAATCATCATTATCAAGTGCAGGTAAATCATCATGAATTAAGGAGTATGTGTGAATCATCTCAATCGCCGCCATAAAAGGCTCCACAATAGATTCTTCGCCGCCAAAAAGCTTGTACGTTTCTTGCATCAGCATTGGTCTTAAGCGCTTTCCCCCTGCATTCATTGTATAATTCATCGCCTTCAAAACTGTCTTTTGAAAGCCCTCTTCTTTTGGAAGATATTTCTCTATAATCTTCTCTATCTGTTTTGCCTTTTCACTAATTTGTTGCTTCACTTTCCTGTTCCTCCAATAGTAAGTTTGCTATTCTTCTCCATTTTCCTTTAATATAATCATCTCTTTTTCTACTGTATCAAGTACAGTCTGACATTTCTCAAGCAGTTTTACCCCTTTTTTATAATAAGTCAGCGAATCTGCCAACGTTGTCTCTTCTGACTCTAATTTCTCAATAATTTCTTCTAATTCCTCATATGCCTTCTCAACTGTAAATTTCGCTCTCGCCATCAGATACTCCATCCTTTCCGTTTTCCATCTGGATTTTTGTTATCCTCGCCTCCATACTTCCATCTCGCATCGTAATTTTAACCTTCTGTCCCACTCTAGCCTCCGCGACAGTCTGCAGCATTTTCTCATCTGCCGTCTCAATATATCCAAATCCACCTGCGAGCTTCTTTGCAGGAGATTTCGCATCAATTTTTTGATAATAGAGAGCTAATCGATGTCTCACCAAAAATAACTTTCTCTCGATTGCAGCCTCCATCCTCCTCTCAAGGTCAAAAAGTCTCATTCTCTTTTCTTGCATCGCAGACTCTGGATTGAGATATTCTAAGCGAAAGGATAACTCATCTTTTTTTGTTTTTGCAAGTTCTAATTTTTGTCTCATAAGACTATCTAACTTTTTCCTTGCTCCCAAAAAGCTCTGTGCATAAAGACTATAATCTGGAATTGCAAGCTCACATGCCGCCGACGGTGTGGCTGCACGCAAATCCGCTGCGTAATCAGCGATCGTTGTGTCTATCTCATGACCTGTCCCAGAGATAATTGGTGTCTTAGCTGCAAAAATTGCCCTCGCCACAATCTCCTCATTAAACGGCCATAAATCTTCTATCGATCCGCCGCCTCGCCCAATAATAATTGTATCCATATCCATTTTATCTAATGTCTCAATTCCCTTTACAATCGTCTTAGCGGCATTCTTCCCCTGTACCTTAGCTGGATAAAGGTACAGCTGTACATAAGGGTTTCTTCTCTTGGCAATACTTTTTATATCTTGAATCGCCGCACCTGTATCCGCTGTCACAATTCCCACTTTTTTAGGATAAGCAGGAATTTCTTTTTTTAATTCATGGTCAAACAAACCTTCCTCATAGAGCTTTTGTTTTAACCTCTCAAACTCTTCATAGAGTGCGCCAATTCCATCTAATTTAATCTCTCTGGCATAAATTTGATACGTGCCATCTCGCTCATAAACACTCAAATTTCCACTTACAATAACACTCTGTCCATCACTTAGTTGAAAATCCAATCCATAGGTTCTATCTCCAGCAAACATAATACAAGAAATAGCCCCTCTCTCATCCTTTAGAGAAAAATAAATATGACCAGAAGAATGATATTTACAATTAGAAACCTCTCCTTTTATCGAGAGATTTCGAAGTACATAATCACTTTGGAACATGCGCTTAATATATAAATTAATCTGTCCTACTGTGTATACTTTTTTCATAAATTTAAACCTTTCGTTTTAGTAGGCAAAAAAACAGCCTTATAAAGAATGTTATCAATCCCTACGATATAACGCCACTTCAAACAGTAATATCTATTGAGGATAAAGGTAGAAGATAAATGCCAAAAGGGGACTGCACAAAATTTGACAGTCCCCCTCTTTTTCGTCTTTTTTCTCTGTCTAACTGTCATTGTACATTCTGCTATGAAAGCATTTTTCCTCGGATAAAACGGATTATATTAACCAGATATTACACTAGTTTTGCTAAAACTCCATTAACAAATCTTGGCGCATTTTCATTACAATATTTTTTCGCTAGTTCTACTGCCTCATTAATCGCAACTCCTGTCGGAATATCTTCATCTTTTTTAATCTCGTATACTGCTAGACGTAAGATTGCAAGCTCTGTCTTTCCGAGTCTTTCTAACCTCCAGCCTTTACAAATGGATAAGATTATCTCGTCGATTTCTTCTAGGGAATCTAAAATGGCGTCAATTTTATGAGTCATATAATTTTTATCTTCCTCTTTTATAGCTGGAAAATCCTCAAAATACCATTCTAGCTGCTCTCTTAATTCTTCTTCTGAGTTAAATTCTACTCTAAAAATTAATTGAAATATTCTCTCTCTTATCTCGCTTCGTTTCATACTCTAACTCCGTTCTATTTTTATCATGCTGTGGAGATTATTCTTCTTCCTTTTGCATTGCAATGCCAGAAATTTTGACATTAACCTCTTCCACAGTAAGTCCTGTCATCGTCTCAATGGCAGATTTTACTCTCTCTTGTACATTACGGCAAACCTTTGGAAGACTTACGCCATATTTTAATTCTAATGTAAGATCCACTAAAACTTTACCTTCCACTACTTGCACCTTGACACCTTTAGAAAGGCTCTTCATGCCCAGCTTACTAATAATACCATTTGTAATATTGCCAGACATTTTTTCTACACCGTCTACCTCTGTAGCGGCGAGTGCTGCGATAATCGCAACAACCTCATCTGCAATCTGCACCTGTCCAAACTGTCCCTCTTCTATCTTATAAACTGTATTTGTTTCTTGTTCCTTGTTCATAAAAATAGGCCTCCTTTTCCTAAGCTTATTATACTATTTTGCATAGTGTTATCTATATTATAACAAAATCCACTTTATTTGCAATCTTTTTCTTTACTTCGTAACTTTCAGAGTAGAAATTACCATGTCGCTAACCTTACAATCTGCAGTTCTAGTCACGATATCTTCAATCTGTGCTTTTTCGACACTGGATAGTTCTTCTGCCTGCACACATACATCGACAGATCCATTTTGAATCGTCACGATAGAATTTAAAAATCCTTTTGATCCGAGAAGCTGTTCTGTGGCTGCCTCTTTTTCCATCGTATCAGAGAGAGCTGTCTTTTTTGCGACTGCCTCCTCCTTTTGAGCATTCGATACATTCGCATCCTCGATAATACTTTGCAAATTTTCTTTTGCCTTGGCATAAGTTTGCTCTCTCTCCATCTTTGTGCTTGCAATATAATTTGATATATTAGCGGAAGTAAGCACTGCCTCCCCAATCTGAGTATCTGTCGCCATCTCACTCTCTTCTAAACTATCTTTTACTGGCGCACTGACCTCATCATCATTGCTTGCCTGTGCATTTTCTCCCTCCGTGCTGGCCTTCTTTGTTTCCTCCTCAGACAGCACAGTTCCATCTACCGTTTGCTCAATTACCTCCTGACTATCTTCCCCCTCCTTCACGACAGATAAATCTCTCCCTGAGAAATTGAGATATCCTGCCACTGCAATCATAACTGCCAAGGCTGTGATAAGCATCTGATTCTTTTTTACTCTCACTTTCATTTTCCTTCCTCCATTTTTAATACTTTTATTTTATTCACTTCCAAATGAAATAGAACTTGAACCGCCTCCGTCACCTCTTTTACAATAACTGGATTTCCTCCTCCCTCCAGCACTACGACAACTCCTGCCACCTTTGGCTCTATCTCTTTTATTATGTATGGTTGCTGATTCCCACTATTTTCTGTGAGAACAGTCTCCTCATTTTCCTTTTTTACATCATTGCTTTTTGTGTCTTCCTTCAATTTTTCCTGCTCCGTCTGGGTATCTTTGTTTAAGACCGCCTCCTTGGAAGATTCCAATGTCAACATAACTTCTACCTTCCCCACCCCCGCAATTGTCCTTAACGTCTCTTCTAGTTTTTTTTCCATCGCCTCAATATAGGCATCATTTTCTGTTACTTCCAGTTTGCTCTCCTCTTTCTGCATCTGTGACTCCTGCTTTTGTGGTATACTAAGCACTAAAAGCAAAATTCCAGCTAACGCCATTAATACAATTTTAGGAAGACCAATCTCTTTTATTGAAAATTTCTTCTTTCCATCCTTTTCCATATATTCACTCCTGCACCCTTACATCTATATGAGAATCATCCAGCTGATAGAAGTCTTTTATAATTTTTTTCACTTTTTCTTCTTCATCTTGTTCTAGATCAATATGAAAATTTCCTACTGTCGAAGTTTCTATCTTTTCACTTTCCCTGGAATCTTGTTCTCGATTTTTCACTACTATCTCCACCTTATTAATTTTCCCTAAATCTTCTTTTTCTAAACCTATCTCCACCTTTTGCGAATGCACTTTATAATTTTCTGCCTCCAAAAGTTCTCTTATTTGTTGTCCTATCTGCGACTCATATAATTCTTTTCTTCTCTCCTTTTCTCTCTCTTCCAACTCCTCGCCATCATTTTCCATCTGCTTTGTATCCACTGAAATAAATTGGCGCATTGTCTCTAAACTTATATTTTTTTTTGATCCTAAAATATCTATAATCGGCTCTATCACTAAAAATACCGTGAGAAAACCTACAAAAAGTTGAATATAGGTTTTATAGCTATCACTTGGAATCAACTCAAGTGCGATGGAGGCTAATAATGAAAATAAAATAATATTTCTAACCCAGTTATAAAAAAAATCCAATTTCTTTTCCCTTCTAACTTTCTTAAAATTTACTATACTTTTTGAAACAATGGGAAGAGACGCCGAGAGAGCAAGCAGATATGTCCTGCGCAAACACGTTCGTTCCCACGATTTTTCGCTACAGAAGCTTTGAGGTTCTGAGCGTGTCCAAGCGGTTTAGCCGCGAGTTTGCGATGAACCTCATAAATAGGCGGAGTAGCAAAAAATGTCGGGAACGCAACGTGTTGGAAAGGAAAAGGACGGTCTCCTGACTGATGGCGTCTCCTTCCCAAAAAACATTCCACTTTATTTGTTTCAAAAAGTATAGGTTTTAAAACAGTGGGGGAACAGACGCAAAGAGTCCTTGGAATCGGCTAAACGCAATAAAAATAATATGCTATTATTATCCTACACCTTCTGATTCGTGCTCATCGCCGTCATAGCAATAACTAATAAAAAAAGTGCTCCACAAGACAAAAGCACATTCAATAATAATTTTCCGCTCTCCCCCGCCGCATATAAACATTGAATCAATCTCTTATCCGAGATTGGCTGAAGTAAAGCTGCCGCAATATAATAAGTTAAGACAAATAAAATAATTTTTAAGACAGGTACCGCTAAAATAACAATCAGACAAAAAATTCCTGCCCCTCCGATACTATTTTTGATAATCACACTAGATCCCACAATTGTACTTGTCACAGTTCCAAGAAGTTGCCCTGCCCCTGGAATTGCATTTAATCCCTTCTGAATAACATTTACTTTCACTGAATCGGCTGCCGGCAAAATCATACTCTGAATGACATTAACTCCAAGAACAATACCTACAATTCCCTTTATAGCCTGAATAGAACCTTTTTTTATAAGCTCTGTAAGTTTTGAAAAGTGATCCTCCTTTGCCATGTTATTGGCAAGCTCCATAATCATATACATATAAATAAGTGGAATAATTCCTTTTAACATAACCCACTCACAGACACTAATGATAATCATAAAAAACTCATACATTGCGAGCGACGTGGTAAGTCCTGTGGAAGCTGTGATTGCCAGACTATAGGATGGAACTAATACTTTCATAAAAGATAAAAGCCTTTCCATCACATCACCCACAATCGAGGACATTAAAAAAAACGAACTTAAAATCATCGTAAACATTAAAAGATAGGCGGCGAAAAATCCCGTCTCTCCCACTTGCTGATTGAAAAATACATTTGAAAAATTTGAAAAAAAGGCCGCCATAATAGCGATAACCATAAGCTCTGCTATCATTTTTTGGTTTGTCCGACATTCCCTCCCAATCTGCCTAAAAACTTCCTCCGCAATATTTTCTGCCACCTTTTTTATTTCTCCTGCCATCAAATCTTTTACGATACCTGAAAATGAGATGGAAACTTCGCTCTCTTTTTCTAGCTCTCTTTGTACATCGAATAGCTGATATTCTTTCTCTATATCTATTTGCTCTGTCTGTATTATTGTCGTATTTCCTGATTGATTTGATGAATAAAATGTATTTATCGTAGCCGCATTGACTTTGAAAGAGAAAATAAATATATTTAAAAGCATAATAATAATACTGACTATAAGTTTTATATTTATTTTATATATGATTAAAATTTCGAGAAGTTTTAAAAGATTTTGCCATTGATGAGGAAGATATAGAACTTTTATTTTCATACTATCACCTATTTCAAGAACTTATTAATTGTCTCTAGTAATGTATTAATAATAGGCATACTGACTACTAAAATTGTCAATTTTCCTACAATTTCTACTTGTGTGGCAATCGATTGATATCCCGCATCTTTACAGAGATTTGATGAAAATTCACATACATAGGCAATTCCAATTAATTTAAGTAAGACGGCCACATAGACAGGATTCACATTCATAAGGTTTTGGATAGAGTTTAAGAAATCAATAATAACTGTTAGTTTCTCTACTGCTCCAAATAGGAAAAGAAGACAAAGAGCAATACTAAGAACAATCCCAAACTCTGGCTTATACGTCTTTAGTTTAAGAGCGAGAAGACTTCCTACCACGCCTATTAAAGCTACGTGAATCATATCCATTTCAAAACACCTCCGCCCTTTGCTCTTTTTATTTTCTTTTTTCTTCTATCACAAAAAAGTCCGATTGCTCCGTGCCATCTCCCTCTCGCAATCTTTGCAGTATTCGCATGCTATGCTATCGCTCTATATGCTCATACGGCTCTCTGTCAAATGATGAGTCCAAACCCAATAAGTTTGTTTTGTTTCATCGCTTAACAAGGACTTTTTTAGTCATTTATAAAAGAAATAATTTTTTCATACTATCAAACAAATTCTCGATATATGGAATAACCCAAGATAAAACAATAATTAATCCCGCCAGGCTAATCAAAAAAGACTGCTCCTCTCTACCTGAATGCTTTAATACCTGTCCCAAAATAGTAACCAAGATTCCCACTGCCGCAATCTTAAAAATTAATTGGACTTCCATCTCCTTCCTCCTGACATTTCTTAACTGTTTATATTATCAAAATTTTGCTCTGCCTCTGCTATTGCAGAGAATATTGTAAATTCACAGTTTCTCATAAATTATATAAAAATCAATACAAGTAAAATACTAATGCTAACTCCAAGACATTGATATACCTTTCCCTTTTTATAGAGTTCTTCTCTGTTCTTTTTTATTTCCTCCTCAAGCTGCTCCATATAAAGCTCTAAACTATCGATTTGACTTTTTCCGTCTAAATACCCAAGACTATTTCCAAGCTGTATGAGAAAACCCTCATCATTTTTTGTAAGCTTTGACTCCCTCAAAAGCTTTTCCACTTTTTCTTGCCAAATTTCTGCCATTCCAGCCTTTCTATTATCTAATAGCTCACTCGCCACTGAACAAAAAAAATTAGAAAATGGCAGTTTGGTCCTCTTTGCAACGCTCAAAAATGCCTCTGGCAAAGTAGTCTTTTTATATCGAATTTCTCCCTCCAAAATCTGAACAATTCTCTTTAGCTCATAAAGCTGCTCCAATCTCATTTTACAGGAATTGGAAAAATAAAATCCACCGAGATATCCCGATAAAACTAATAAAATACAGCCAGCTATTTTTGTCATTTCACCGTTTCCCGAAAAAGCGGATTTCCCATCGAGTCAAAAATATTTTCAATTGTCCCAACCTCTCTCTTTCCACTCAAAATAATATAGCGGTCAAACATTTTCTCATCTAAAAGCTTGCGAATAACAGGCTTTTTCTTAATATCACCGATTGATTTTCCATGTACCGTGGCAATAAGCTTACATCCACAGTTTAGTACATACTCAATCGATTCTAAGTCTTCCCTCGTTCCAATTTCATCTACTGCAATCACTTTCGGCGACATAGACCGAAGAAGCATCAGCATTCCAAGAGATTTCGGACAGCAATCTAGCACATCCGTCCTCACCCCCAAATCATTTTGCGGCACACCGTGATAACAAGCTCCGATTTCTCCCCTCTCGTCCACAACTCCCACAGTCAGTCCCTGTCTATCTTTCTCCCCATCAGACACAAGTCTTATAATATCTCGAAGTAATGTTGTCTTGCCACAGCCTGGTGGTGATATAATCATTGTATGACAAATCTTTCCTTCATGAAAAATATACGGAAGAATCTTCTTTGCACATCCCTTCTTTTGATGCGCAAGCCTGACATTTAAAAAAGAAATATGTTTTAAATTTTTAATTTTTTCTCCCTCCATCACAATTTTTCCAGCAAGCCCAACACGATGTCCGCCTTGAATCGTCAAAAATCCCTGTCTAATCTCATCCTCGTAGGCATAAAGAGAATACTGACTCATATAATCTAATGTCTGTTCAATATCCTGTCTAGACACGATATAACCATTTTCTCGCTCTTTTATCATATTTGCAGAATCATCTACAAAATATTCTTGATTTTCATATAAAACCATCAATGGCTCTTCCACTCGAAGGCGAATTTCTTGCAACTTATCTTCCTCTATCATAAGACTTTGCAAAATGCTCTGTATCTTTTCTGAAAAAATAAGTAGCACTTCCTCACTCATAGTATCTCCCCTCTTTTCCTATTCTCTTTACCATTAATATATGTTCTAGGTGGGGGATTATGACTATTATTTTGGAAATATATTTATCATTTTTAAACTGACTTAACCCACAGGCGAGTCGACGGAATTTGCTTCTAATTTTATAACGATATCTTCTTAGCTTTAAACCAGTCTCCGCCCTGCGCCGCCGCCATCTTAGAACTTCTTCCCTGACTTATAAACTAAACTTCCAATTAAAATTCCCATAACAGTTAATATTACATAAAGCACTCCAAAAAATATCCCACCTACTATATATTCCGCATGAAATACTGTCATTACTACCTTAAAAATAATCCATATTAAACATAAGATAAAAAATTTTATTATTTGCCATTTTATATATTTACTGCTTATTTTGTATTTTTGACTATATATGAATGTCCATATAAACGAAGGCATACATGGTAAAAAAATCAATATATAATAAGATACAATTGACATTTCAAAATCTCCTCCCTTCTAATTTTCTTTGCTATGGCAGACTTTCCTAATTTTTTAACGAAATATGCAGTCTCTCCCTTCTAGTAAAGCATAAGTGATGGAAATAATTCACCTTTCCTTCTATAATCTATCTAACCACATTTCTAACCTTAAAAATAGGATATAATAAATAATAACACCACTAATCCCATCATTCCAACTACAGTTACGATTTCTCCAATTATATACTTTATAATTCTCTTTTCCTCATCTATTATTTCATATTTCTTACTGCCTGTCTTCCTCTCATCTAAAGCATACACCTTTTTATCTTCTCTATTTCTTTTCTCAACTTCATACAATTCTGAATCTGTTCTATATTCAGTAAACTCCCCATTCAAATAAAAAACATTATATAGTTGTTGCATATCCTGCCATCTATCTTTTCCCAACACAGCTAATCCCTTCATCAAAGCATTTTCTATGTCAGGCTCTATTATAATTCCCAGTTCTGATGGTCTTTTCACATTATCTTCAATCAACCGCTCTAAAGAATCTATTATTTTTTGTCCTGTAATTGCTCGATAAATTGTAGCGCAGAGTGCATATACATCTGTCCATGGACCTTGCTTTCCTCTTGTTCTATATTGTTCCTCCGGTGCATAACCAGATTTTAAGAGTACAGAAAGACTCTTTCCATCATTTACAAATTCTCTCGCTGCTCCAAAATCTAATAATTTTGCTTTTCTCCCATTATCAATAATCATAATATTATCTGGACTAATATCTCGATGAATCAACCCTTGAGTATGTATCTTACCGAGAGCCTGAATAAGAGGTTTCATTAATTCTAAAATTGAATTTACTAACATATGATTTCCATATTTCTCAAAGTTTTTTAAATATTGGCTCAAAGTTTCCCCAACTACATATTCCATTACAATATAAGCTGTCCCATTCTCTTGAAATAAATCTCTCACTTGAACAATCTCTGGCATACTATAAAATCTTCCTAAAATTTCTGCCTCTTTGATAAATCCTTCTTTTCCATGCTCATATATTTGTTTCGTTTTTCCCCCTAAACTTGAAACCATATTTGTATAATTTCCATCTCTCGTCACAAATCCATTTGGAAAATATTCCTTTATTGCAAGTGGAATTCCCAGATTCAGATCACATCCAATATACGTGATTCCAAATCCTCCCTCTCCTAAAACTCTTCCAATTAAATATTTTCCGTTTAAAATTGTTTGAGGTTTCAAATGATGGACTAAAGAATTATATTCCTCTAAATCAAAACTGCAATAGGGACATACTCCATCCCTCGTTTTTTCTTTCATACAACCCAAACATAACAAATTTATATTTTTCATTTTTATCTCTCACTTTTTGTCGTAATCATTAATTTTATTATAACATGACAATAATAAATATACCATTTGAAATTCACATTCTCTAACTAGTAATCTTTTATGAATTTAGAGAACAGCTATATAAAAAACACCTTTCACAAAAAGTAGAATTTTATTTTCGATACAAAAAAAGAGCTACTGCTCCATAGACCAAATATCTATTTTACAATAACTCTTTTCTTATTATTTTCTCCTTATGGTCTTCTTATTTTCACTAAAATAAGAACTATAACTTTCTACCTTGTACCATCAACCTCATATTAATAAATATGTTTTGTCTCATCTAATTTTGGCGCATATCCCTCTTGTTTCAAGCGATTAATAATCTTATCCTTATGCTCGTGACCAAATGCCTCCATCGTGATAATAAGCTCCACTGCGCTATTTCTATTAATATTTACAAACTGATTATGGTCAAGCTTAATTACATTTCCCTGCTCCTCGGCAATGATTCTAGACACATTATAAAGCTCACCTGGGCGATCAGGTAAAAGAACAGATATCGTAAAGATTCTTCCTCTTTGAATTAAACCATGCTGTACGAGTGATGCAAATGTAATAACATCCATATTTCCACCACTTAAGATAGATACAATCTTTTTATCTTCGTTTTGTGGAAGATGTTTCAAAGCTGCCACTGTTAATAGGCCAGAATTTTCTACAAGCATCTTATGATTTTCTAATACGTCTAAGAATGCAACTATTAATTCTTCATCCTCGATTGTGATAATATCGTCCAAGTTTCTCTGGATGTAAGGAAGTAACTGGTCTCCAGGAGTCTTTACAGCAGTACCATCTGCGATTGTATTAACCTCCTCAAGCGTCGTGACCTGTCCATTCTCAAGAGAGGCCTTCATACAGGCTGCTCCAGCTGGCTCTACGCCAATAACACGAATCTGTGGATTTAAAAACTTTGCAAAAGTAGAAACGCCAGTTGCCAATCCACCGCCACCGATTGGAACTAAAATATAGTCAACTGTAGGAAGTTCCTTTACAATCTCCATCGCAATAGATCCCTGTCCTGTCGCAACATCTAAATCATTAAATGGATGAATAAAGGTATATCCTTTTTCTTCTTCTAATTGTTTTGCCTTTTCAGCCGCATCATCATATACATTTCCGTATAAAACAACCTCCGCACCAAGAGCCTTTGTTCTATTTACTTTGATAAGAGGGGTTGTCGTAGGCATAACGATAGTCGCCTTCACTCCAAAAATTTTAGCTGCGTAGGCAACACCCTGTGCATGGTTACCAGCGGAGGCTGTTACAAGCCCTCTCGCCTTTTCCTCGTCTGTCAAAGTACTAATTTTATAGTATGCCCCGCGAATTTTATAGGCACCAGTAAGCTGTAAATTTTCTGGCTTTAAATATACACGGTTTCCTGTAAGCTGTGAATAATAGTCACTTTTTACTAAGCTTGTTGGAAGGACAACTTTCTCGATTTTCTCATAAGCGTCCTCAAATTTTTTCATTGTTAACATTTCTAGTCCATCTTCCTTTCAAACAATGCATTTACAAATGCATCAGAATCAAATTTTTGCAAGTCATCTATTTTTTCTCCAATTCCAATATATTTTACTGGAATTCCAAGCTCTGATTGAATGGCAATTGCAATACCGCCCTTGGCAGTTCCATCTAGCTTTGTCAAAATAATTCCAGAAATATCTGCCACTTCCTTAAACTGCTTTGCCTGGGCGAGAGCATTTTGTCCTGTTGTACCATCAAGTACAATCAATGTCTCTCTGTACGCATCGCTATATTCCTTCTCAATAATACGATTAATTTTATTGAGCTCTGCCATCAAATTTTTCTTATTGTGGAGACGTCCCGCTGTATCACAAAGAAGAACATCCACATTTCTTGACTTTGCTGCCTGGATTGCATCGTAGACAACTGCTGCTGGGTCAGAGCCCGCATTTTGAGCAATAATATCTACACCTGCTCTATGTGCCCACTCAGTGAGCTGTTCAATCGCCGCCGCACGGAATGTATCTGCTGCCGCAAGCATAACCTTTTTATTTTGGTCTTTTAAGATGGCAGCCAGCTTACCGATGGAAGTTGTCTTTCCAACACCATTTACACCGATGACAAGCACAACAGATTTTCTGTTTTCAAACTCGTAGGCAGTATCTTCAACTCTCATCTGATCTTTGATAATATTAATTAATAATTCTCGACATTCTGATGGCTCTTTAATTTTTTGCTCCCTCACCTGCTCCTTTAAATTATCAATTATATTCATCGTCGTATCGATACCGATATCGCCCATAATTAAAGTTTCCTCTAATTCTTCATAAAAATCATCGTCAATCGCAGAAAAACCACTAAAGAGAGAATCAATTCCTGCCACGATATTATCTCTTGTCTTTGTAAGTCCTTGAATCAACCGCTTAAAAAATCCAGGCTTCTTTCCTTGTTCTTCCATATTTTTTCCTCCTTTTTCTTCTTTTCTTTTATCAAATCATATGAAATATTTTCTATTTTACTTATACTATACTACACCAAACCATTTCATCATACAACTATTATTTTATAATTCAAAAAGCCTTCCTATAATAAATATCGTATATCATTTTCATAATATTTAGCCAATACATAGCCGAGAGATCAGGGAAACTCTCTGTTCTCTCGGCGTCTGTCCCCACACCATATAAACTATAAAATTATCCCAGTTTTAATTCAAATCCTCCTCAATCAAATCGACAGAAATAAGTGTAGACACTCCTTTTTCCTGCATCGTAATTCCATATAAAATATCTGCTGCAAGCATAGTTCCTCTTCGGTGTGTAATGACAATAAACTGTGTATGCTCGGTAAGTTTATGCAAATACTGACTAAAGCGGTCTACATTTGAGTCATCGAGCGCCGCCTCAATCTCATCCAAAAGACAAAACGGAGAGGGCTTTAAATTCTGAATAGCGAATAAAAGCGCGATGGCAGTGAGTGCTTTTTCTCCTCCAGAAAGCTGCATCATATTTTGCAACTTCTTTCCAGGTGGCTGCGCGATAATCTGAATGCCAGATTGGAGCACATCCGTATCGTCCAAAAGTTCCAGCGTTCCCTTTCCGCCACCAAATAGCTCTCGAAACACCACATGAAACATCTCTTTAATCTGACCAAATTTTTCCTGAAATTGTTTTCTCATAGAAACGTCAAGTTCTCGAATAATGCCAACTAAATTTTCCTCCGCCTTTTTGATATCCTCATACTGATTTTTCAAAAATTCATATCGCTTCGATACTTCGCCGTACTCCTCTACTGCATTAATATTTACATTTCCAAGTGCTTTCATCTGTTTCTTAATAGATGAAATCTCATTTTTCATCGCAGTATAACTCATCTCATTTTCTAGCTTCATCTTTGAAGCCTGTCCTGGAGTGAGCTCATAGCTCTCCCATAAATATTCCTTCAAATCAGCAATCGTCTGAACAATTTTTTCTAATGCATTTTTCAGACGATATTCTTCCTTATCAAGACGCATATCCTGCGAGCTAAGCTCCTCCCGCTCTTTAAAAAACTGCTTTTGCTTTTTAGAGAGTGCATATTTTTCTTCATTTTTTTCTTGCAATACTTTATCCTGTGCATCGATATCTTTTTGCAAAATTTTAATTCGTCTCTGAATATCATCTATTTTGGCAAGAAGTAGTCCTCTCTCCTTTTGCATCTCAGTCGCAAAATTTCCCTGCTCTTTGGCATCTTTTTTGTCTCTGTCTATCTCGGCTTCCAACTTTTGTAAGTTTTCCTGGGTAAACTCCTGTCTCTGAGAAATAGACTGATGCTCTAGCTGGAGAGAAATAAGCAAATCTTCTGTCTGCTTTTTCTGCTCTTTGGCATTTCTTATTTTATCCTCAATATTTCCAATCTTGTCAAGAGATTGCTCTTTCACACCCTCCACATCCTGATGGTCTTTTTGGAGCTCTTCTTGATCCTTTTCCAAGACCGCAAGCTGTTCCAATAATTTTGCCTGTTCTCTTTGAAGATTTAATTTCTGCTTTTCATTTGTCTCCAAAGACTCCCTTATCTGCTCTATACGAAGACGAAGCTCGTTATTTTCTAGCTTCTTCCTCTGCTCCGTCTTAGCAGCTACTTTTTCTTTGACAGCTAGCTCCTCGTATTCCTGTTTTAAAGATTGCTGCTTTAATTTTTCCTGTTCTAACTCAAGCCTTGTTTTTTTCACTTTATCAGAAAGCTTCATCATTTCTCTTCTTCGTCCGAGAAGATTGCTGCTATTTTTAAAGGCACCACCTGTCATTGCTCCACCAGGATTTAGAGATTCTCCCTCCAAAGTTACAATTCTAAGAGAATGCTGATATTTTTTTTCAATAGCGATGGCATGGTCGATATGATCTACCACGAGAATTTTTCCAAGCAAATACTGTGCTAAGTTTTTATACTTCTCATCCACTTGAATTAAATTGCTCGCCATCCCGATAGCTCCAGTCTCTGAGAGTACATCCTCTCTCATCGGGCGGTCTTTTTGTCTCATACTAGTAAGAGGTAAAAAAGTCGCACGACCATAGCGATTTTTTTTCAGATATTGTATCATTTCCTTGGCTGTCTCCTCGTTATCAGTAACAATATTTTGAATACTTCCACCAAGAGCAATTTCAATTGCTATCTCATATTTTTGCTCTACCTGAATAATATCTGCCACAACACCGATAATGCCTGCCGTCTTTGCCTTTCTCTCCATGACACGGCGAATACTATTTCCGTATCCCTCGTATCTCTCCGTTATATTTTTTAATGTCTCTAATTTAGAGTTTATAATCTGAATCTCGCTCATCAATTTTTGCACAGAATGCTCATTCACCTGTCTGAAATCTTGATTATTTTTTAATTTTTCTCGGAGAGCAACATATTCTCTAGTCGCTTTTTCTTCCTCTGCCTTGCTCTTTTTATAAGCTATCTCTCGCTTTGTCAGACTCTGCCTTTGCTCTTCCTCATCCTTTTTTAAGGTGAGAAGATTTTGATTTAAGCTCGCTTTTTGGTAATTAATCTGCTCAATCATTGCCTCATAGCGGCTTACCTTTTCTTTTACAGAGCTTTGTTCCTCCAAGAGATTATCCACCTTTTTTCGCTCGCTATCTCTTCTTTCTTCTAAACTTTTTAATACGATTTCTTGCTTTTCCTGCTCTTTTATCGCCTTACCTTGCTCTGCTTGCTTTTTCGTAATCTGTGCACTAAGAGATATGAGTTCTTTTTTTGTCTCACTCTTTGTCTGCTCTTTTTGCTTAATACTCTCTTCCAATCTTTTTTGACCGAGTAAAAGCTGCTCAACTCTCATATCAAGAGCGCGGATTTGCTCCTCAAATACATTTTTTTGTCCATCCATTCTCTCTTTTGAGAGCTTTTGGCTATTTAATGTATGACTTACTTCCTCAATCTCTCTCTCAAACTGCTCAAGCTCTTTTTCTACCTTTTCGTATTCAAGTTTTGCTTTTTCTAAATCATTTCTCGTTTTCTCCAAGTCTGCCTTCACAATTTCTAAATTTTTCTCTACTTCCTGTCTCTCTTTTGTTTTTCTTTGATTCTCCAAGAAAAAATAATTTGCCTCAAGAAGCATCAGGCGGTCCCGATAGAGCAAATATTGCTTTGCTTTCTCGGCCTGCCTTGATAAAGGTCCCACCTGTTTTTCAAGCTCCGATAAAATATCATGAACACGACTTAAATTTTGCCTCTCTATCTCGAGAGATTTCTCGGTCTCCGCCTTATTTTTCTTATACTTTACAATACCTGCCGCCTCATCAAAGAGCTCTCTTCTATCTTCTGGCTTTCCACTTAAAATCTTGTCAATCTGTCCCTGACCGATGATAGAATATCCTTCCTTTCCGATACCTGTATCAAAAAACAGCTCATGAATATCTCTTAGACGGCAAGCAACTCCATTTAATAAATATTCGCTCTCACCCGAACGATACACTCTTCTTGCCACAGTCACTTCCTTATAGGAAATCGGAAGCTTTCCGTCTGAATTGTCCAGCGTGATGGCAACATATGCCGAACCTAAAGGTTTCCTATTCTCGGTACCGGAAAAAATAACGTCCTCCATTTTTGAGCCGCGAAGCTGCTTTGCACTCTGCTCTCCAAGAACCCAGCGAACAGCATCCGCCACGTTACTCTTTCCACTGCCGTTAGGTCCCACAATACCTGTGATGCCATGTCGAAAATCAAAAATGATCTTATTCGCAAAGGACTTAAATCCGTATACTTCAATTGATTTTAAATACATTATTTTACATCCTTTGATTTTTTAACAATAAAATAGACTGATAAGCAGCCATCTGCTCCGCCGCTTTTTTCGTCTTTCCAACTCCCTTAGCGATTACTTTATCTCCAAGCTGAGTCTCAACTGTAAATTCCTTACAGTGATCTGGTCCCGTGACCTTAATTAAATGATAAGAAAGCTTTTCCTTCCCTTTTCCCTGTACAATCTCTTGCAAAATGGTCTTAGCATCATAAAATAACGCCTTATCCTCCAAATCGTCTAATAAGAATTTCTTTAAAAACTCCTTTACCGTTTCTAGACCACTATCTAAGTACATGGCTCCAAGAAGTGCCTCAAAAGCGTCCGAAAGAATCGAGTCTCTCTCTCTTCCCCCCGTCATATCCTCTCCCTTGCTCAGATAAAGATAACCTCCCATCTCAATCTCTCTCGCACATAGAGATAGGGTATGCTCACATACAAGACTAGAGCGAAGCTTTGTAAGCTCTCCCTCATTCTTATCTGGATATAAGTGATAGAGATATTCACTCACTGAAATCTCCAAAACCGCATCCCCTAAAAACTCCAATCTCTCATTATTTTCCTTTTTCTCCATCCTTTTTTCATTGGCGTATGAGCTATGTGTAAGCGCCTGCTTTAACAGAGCTTTATTTTTAAACTCATACTGGATGATTGTCTCTAAACCTTTCGTAATAATTCCCTCCTTTTTCAAAAATAAAAATCCGATTACCTCTTGCCATAGCATTCCCGCAATCATCACTGGATTTGCACAGTATCATATTTCGTGCCCTAGAAATTTAGAATTCTTTCTAGAGCACAGCCAAAATCAGATGAAAAATAAAACTATTCTTGCTCTGTTTTCTTTCTCACATTTCCAACAAATTTTTCAGCCATTGTTCCCGTCATATCCTGCTGACTAAACTGCACGCACTGAATCATTGCATTTTTCGTTTCCTTTGCGGTTGCACTTCCGTGAATCTTTACAACTAATCCTTTCAACCCAAGAAGAGGTGCCCCACCATACTCTGTGGCATCAAATGTCTTTAATGTAGCTTTTAAACCTGGCTTTACTAATAATCCACCAAGCTTTCCTCTCGTCGTACTCATCATTCCATCTTTGACAACTTTAATCAAAGTCTTTGAGAGTCCCTCTGTCAGCTTCAAAATAACATTTCCAACAAACGCCTCACATACAATAACATCTGCTTTTCCCTGCATAATCTCACCTGGCTCAATACTTCCGATAAAATTGATATCCTCACATTCCTTCAAGAGAGGATATGTCTCCTTCACCAGCGCATTTCCCTTCGCCTCCTCGGCACCGATATTTACAATCGCCACTTTTGGATTTTCAATTCCAACAACACCTTTCATATAAATGGAACCCATCTTGGCAAACTGAACAAGATGGGAAGATCTCGCATCAACATTGGCTCCACAGTCAATTAAGAGCGTCACTCCTTTTGTCGTTGGGAGAAGTGGGGCAAGAGGTGCCCGCTCCACACCTTTTAGCTTACCGACAATAACCTGTCCACCTACTAAAACAGCTCCGCTGCTTCCAGCAGAAATAAAGGCATCCGCCTTTTTTTCTTTCACAAGCTTAAGTGCCACCACCATCGAGGAATCTTTCTTTCTCCTAATCGCATCAACTGGTGACTCATTACAACTAATCTCTTCTGTCGTATGAATTACCCGAAAACGATCTTTTGGCACATCATATTTTTTTAGTTCTTCCTTAATTTTATCAGAATCCCCAACTAGATATACATCTAAATCTTCACATTCGTTGACTGCATCTACAACACCTTTTATAATTTCATATGGTGCGTAATCACCGCCCATAGCATCTACTGCCACTCTAACCTTTTTACCCATATTTTTTTCCTTTCTCGCTCTTTTCTTAATAGCGAAATTTTTATTTTTTCTTGACTTTCCTGTATTATTTTATGTACAAAAGATAATTCGCTCTGAAAGTCTTCCGTAAAAAAGAAAACATAATAGTTTTAATTTATCACAAAAAAAATTATTGTTCAAGTATCTTGGAAAATTCTAGGTGAATTCTAAGGAAATATTTTCCCTTTTCTTTCCAATATATTCCTCTCCTAAAATTTTTATAAATTTTCAAAAAAACATTTGACATTTTTTGTCATATAGTATATAATATCATTTGTTTGAGATAAGCGTGTGCTCATAGCTCAGTTGGATAGAGCAATGGCCTTCTAAGCCATGTGTCCGGGGTTCGAATCCCTGTGGGCACGTAGAAAACGACAGTATTACCATATACTGTCGTTTTTTTATTTATGAAAGTCCCTGGCGCGACGAG
>Ga0129308_1001505_pt1 | contig 23930 bp, 21 predicted proteins | sample L827metagenome_FD_94440 | JGI IMG/M metagenome (GOLD analysis project Ga0129308, IMG submission 94440) | Ring-tailed lemur group fecal microbial communities from Wisconsin, USA - L827 metagenome | ecosystem: Host-associated > Mammals > Digestive system > Large intestine > Fecal | place: USA... | reverse complement strand
GTCTTTGGACAAAAAGAACGGGACGATGAAACTGGCGAGCCTGGAGAGAGGCATGGGAGTGCCAATCCTGGAAGGACAGTATAAAGGGCAGTATGACTGGCTGACGCACTGCTTTAGGTATGGCGGCGCGGACCTGATGTTAAAGGAAGTGCAGGAATGCCTGCGGGTGGATGTGGACCGCTATGTGCGGGTGAATTTCAACACCTTTGCCCAGCTGATCGATTCTGTGGGAGGCGTGGACATCGAGCTGACAGCCCTGGAGGCACAGGGATTAAACGGGGAAGTGCGGACGAATGCGAGGACAAAGGCCAGGGTATCCGAAGGGTTAAACCATCTGGACGGCTATGACGCGCTGCAGTATTCCAGGCTGCGCTACATAGACAGCGACTGGCAGAGGATCGAGCGGCAGAGGAATGTGATCCAGTCTGTGGTGTATGCGGCAAAGAGGATGAACCTGTTTGAGTTAAATTCTGCGGTGGACACGGTGCTGCCGCTGGTACAGACGAACCTGACAAAGACGGAGATTTTGGAACTGGCAAGCTTTGCACCGAATGTGCTCGGAAAGGAAATCGAACAGACATCGATTCCCAAAAAAGGAACCTACGGAAGCATGAAGGGAATGCAGGGGAGAAGTTTGTATGCGGTGGATTTTGGGGAGAATGCGAAGGTGCTTAAGGAGTTTTTGTATGGGGAATAGAGGAAGAAGAGAAATGAAAGGGCAAGAAGGATTCGTTTGGTCAATGATGTCAATCCCAGTGATTTGAATGCGTTAAGAAGGTGTTTTACTGAATTTCAGGCTTGGATGAAAATTTCAGTGAAGTATGGCAACTGCATTTGATGAAGAGATTCACTGTGGGGATCGTTGTGAAAAAGGCGATTCCCACAGGGGATATGGATAGATTTTTGAAGAATCATAACTAATTCGGAATCATAAAGTTTTTGTTGTGTATATCATCCTTGAGAAAGTGGGAGTGATAAACCGTTGGAAGTCCCTGATGCAGGATGATTATATTGAAAAATATTCTGCGGAGAAGGAACTGGAGTTGACCGCAATGCTTGACGCGAAGGTGGCGTATAGTACTGCGGGTTTTGTTGTAATAGAGGTATTTACGAATGTCTATGCGAATTTTTCAGTTTAGTTCTGATGGGGTATGAGGACAGAAATTGTCATTGGCACTGGTGATTAGATTCTATTTTGCAAACGTAAAGAGAAACAGGTGCAGATGAAATTATCAGTTTAAGAAATAACACTATGACAGGTTCACTTGAAGGAGTTCAGTGAAGTATGAGAGCCACATTTAATAATAGGAAGAATTTACTGTGAAGGTCATTTTTAAACCAGATGATATCCACAGTGGATATAAATAGATTATGCAAATATTCAAATAGGGCAGATTGGAGCAACAAACGATGAGGTGTGTGGATTTAAAAGGAAAAACAATATTGGTCACAGGTGCGGCCGGATTTATTGGATCGAATCTTGTAAAACGTCTGTACAACGATGTGGAGGACGTGACTGTTATCGGCATCGATAATATGAATGACTACTACGATGTGAGATTGAAGGAGGCACGGCTTGGAGAACTGTCTGCTCATCCTTCATTTATTTTTGTAGAGGGCAGTATCGCGGATATGGCGATTATTACAGAAATCTTTGACAAGTACAAACCACAGGTAGTCGTAAATCTCGCAGCTCAGGCCGGCGTTAGGTATTCCATTACTAATCCGGATGCATACATAGAGAGCAATCTAATCGGTTTTTATAATATTCTCGAAGCTTGCCGTCATTCCTACGATGGTGGAGCAACTGGGGTGGAGCATTTGGTGTATGCTTCTTCTTCCAGCGTTTACGGTTCAAATAAGAAGGTGCCGTACAGCACGGACGATAAGGTGGACAACCCGGTAAGTCTTTATGCGGCTACCAAAAAGAGCAATGAGCTTCTGGCTCATGCTTATTCCAAACTCTACAACATTCCATCCACTGGACTGCGGTTTTTCACGGTGTATGGCCCTGCCGGCCGCCCGGACATGGCGTACTTTGGCTTTACAAACAAGCTGCGTGAGGGCAAGACAATTCAGATTTTCAATTACGGCAACTGCAAGCGGGACTTCACCTATGTGGATGACATTGTTGAGGGCGTTGTCCGCGTGATGCAGAAAGCACCGGACAAAGTGACGGGAGAAGATGGTCTGCCGCTGCCGCCGTATGCGGTCTATAACATCGGCAACAATCAGCCGGAGAATCTGCTGGACTTCGTGATCATCCTGAAGGAAGAACTGATTCGTGCTGGTGTGCTACCGGAGGATTACGACTTCGAGGCGCACAAAGAGCTTGTTCCTATGCAGCCGGGCGATGTGCCTGTGACTTACGCAGACACATCAGCGTTGGAACGTGACTTCGGATTCAAGCCTAGCACTGATTTGAGAACTGGTCTGCGGAAGTTCGCCGAGTGGTACAAAGAGTTTTATATGTAAGAATCCTAATGAGGTATATCCCGCAATACTGCGGATCAGTAACCATCCACCTGTGTCTGGCTCTGTTTCATGAGCCAAGAAAGGAAAATCCACTTCATGAAATGTACGGAAGTCTACGAACAGTTCTATCATAAGTCGCCCGAGGCAGTGGCGTTTTGCCCGTACCGAATCAGTCCGCTGGGTGCCCACATCGACCACCAATTTGGCAAGATCAACGGACTGGCTATCGACAAAGGCATCCACATGGCGTACCGCCCAAAGCAGAACGGTATCATCGAGTTGCAGTCGCTGAACTTCCCGAAGCGGGCGCAGTTCCATGTGAACTCGGTACCTGAGTACAAAGAGGGGGATTGGGCAGACCATCTGCGTGGTGCAGCGAAGATGCTGGGGGAGAAGTATCCCCTTCATGTTGGCCTTTCCGGTGTGATTGAGGGCAGCCTACCGATTGGTGGGCTTTCTTCCTCCGCAGCTGTGATTATTTGTTTCCTTTCCGCACTGTGCAAAGTCAATGACATCCATCTCACGCCGATGGAGATGATTCTGACTGCCAAGGCTGCGGAAAATCAGTATGTTGGCGTAAATTGCGGCAAGCTGGATCAATCCTGTGAGGTGCTTTCCAAGAAGAACCATCTTCTATATCTTGACACCCGGGATGACAGCTATGAGCTGATTCCTACGGCGGAAACCATGAAGCCCTACAGGATTGCGATTCTGTTCTCCGGCTTGGAGCGGTCCTTGGCCAATTCCAAATACAATCTGCGCCAGGACGAGTGCAAAGCCGCTGCCTATGCGCTGATGGGCTATGCCGGGATGGACTACGGGACCTTTGCCGAGACTCGTCTGTGTAGCGTGCCGGTGGAGGTATTTGAAACCTATAAAGACCGTCTGCCGGAACGGTGGCGTCGACGTGCGACGCACTACTATACCGAGTTCACCAGAGCAGAAGCCGGCGCGGAGCTGTGGCGTAAGGGCGATTTGGAAGGATATGGTCAGTTGGTGTTCACCAGCGGCAAATCCTCCATTGAAAACTATGAGTGCGGCTGTGATGAGCTGAAGAAGCTGTATGAAATCATGGTGAACACTAAGGGAATCTACGGCGGCCGTTTCTCCGGTGCTGGGTTCAAGGGTTGCTGTATGGCGCTAATTGATCTGGAAAACGCAGAGGAGATTGAAACAAAGGTAACTGCGGAATACCTGAAAGCATATCCGGCGCTGGAAGGGAAGTATTCGTTCCATCTATGTGAGAGCGCAGACGGTGTTGCACTGTGAGGAGAAGGAATCCATGAAATGTTTGATTTTAGCAGCTGGGTATGCCACACGGCTGTATCCGCTGACCGAGAATTTCCCCAAACCGCTGCTGAAAGTCGGTGAGAAATCCATCTTGGACTGGCTGGTGGATGATCTTGTCGATACGACAGATATTGATGAGTTTGTGGTGATTTCCAACCATAAGTTCGCCCATCACCTTGAGAGCTGGAAAGAAAACAAGGTAAAGACAAGGCCGTATGAGATCACAGTGATTGACGACGGTACCAGCACTAATGAAACGCGGCTGGGAGCGGTCAAGGACATCCAGCTGGCAGTGGAAAAGCTGAACCTCACCGATGATCTGCTGGTCATGGCTGGCGACAATGTGCTGGATTTCAGCCTTTCCAGTTTCGTTTCCTTTATGAGGGAGAAGAACACCTCCTGCGTGATGTGTCATGAGGAAAACGAACTGAAAAAGCAGCAGAAGACGGCGATTATCACAGTGAATGGTAATGATTTGCTTACCTCTTACGAGGAGAAGCCGAATGATCCAAAGGGAAATCTGGCTGTGCCGCCGTTCTACTGTTACAGAGCTTGCGATGTGAAGCGTATCCAAGAAGCTCTGGATGACGGTTGCGGATACGATGCACCGGGTAGTTTCGCAGCATGGTTGAGCAAACAGACGCCGATGCACGCTTATCTCATGCCGGGAAAGCGGTATGACATTGGCGATATCAATAGCTATGAGCATGTGAAGAGTATGTTCTCGAAGTGAATTCTGACGGGCACACGATTAAATATGAAAGCCGACAAACATAATCGGCAACAAAAGGTAGAGGAGTACAGATTATGAGAGATTTCAAAGATTTGAAGATTGCCGTGGCCGGAACAGGCTATGTGGGCCTTTCTATTGCAACTCTCCTGGCACAGCATCATCATGTTACGGCTGTGGATATTGTTCCGGAGAAAGTTGAATTGATCAACAATAAGAAATCGCCAATCCAGGACGAGTATATCGAGAAGTATCTGGCAGAGAAAGAACTTGATCTGACGGCAACGCTGGATGCAAAGAAAGCATACTCTGATGCAGATTTTGTAGTTATTGCCGCGCCTACTAACTATGATAGCAAGAAGAATTTTTTTGACACTTCTGCGGTTGAAGCTGTTATCAAACTGGTAATCGAGTATAACCCGGAAGCAATCATGGTCATCAAATCCACGATTCCGGTTGGTTATACTGCATCCGTGCGTGAGAAGTTTCACTGCGACAATATTATTTTCAGCCCAGAATTCCTGCGTGAGAGCAAAGCTCTTTACGATAATCTGTATCCGTCCCGTATCATTGTTGGCACGGATGTAGAGAATGCTCGACTGGTAAAGGCGGCACATACCTTTGCAGAATTGCTTCAGGAGGGCGCAATCAAGGAGAACATTGACACTTTGTTTATGGGCTTTACCGAGGCAGAGGCAGTGAAACTGTTTGCCAATACCTATCTTGCGTTGCGTGTGTCTTACTTTAATGAGCTGGATACTTATGCTGAGATGAAAGGGCTGAATACGCAGCAGATTATCAACGGTGTCTGCCTTGATCCTCGTATCGGTAGCCACTACAACAACCCTTCCTTTGGATATGGCGGGTATTGCCTTCCCAAGGACACTAAGCAACTGCTCGCAAATTATGCTGATGTACCGGAAAATTTGATTGAAGCAATCGTGGAATCGAACCGTACTCGCAAAGACTTTATTGCAGATCGCGTTCTGGAAATTGCTGGTGCATATGGGGCAAATGATAGCTGGGATGAGAGTAAGGAAAAGGAAGTTGTTGTCGGTGTTTATCGTCTGACCATGAAGAGCAATAGCGATAATTTCCGTCAGAGTTCTATTCAGGGTGTCATGAAGCGTATTAAGGCAAAGGGTGCAACGGTCATTATTTATGAGCCGACTTTGAAAGATGGAGAGAAGTTCTTTGGCTCCGTGGTTGTAAATGATTTGGATGAATTTAAGAGGCAGAGTCAGGCAATCATAGCAAACCGCTATGATAAGTGCCTTGATGATGTGAGAGAAAAAGTATATACAAGAGATATTTTCCAGAGAGATTAAGAGGAAAGATGAATGAAAAAGCATAATAGAAAGCCACGGTTGTGTTTTGTGTCTTCATCAGGAGGACATTGGGAGCAACTTCAAAAGTTAGAGCCGCTAGCAAAAAAATACGAAGGATTCTTTGTTACGGAAAAAACACAGTTCGATGCACCCCTTGGAAAATACTTCATGAAGCAAACTGATCTGAAGGATAAATTTATGATTCCAAAAATGATTTGGAATTCAATATATACGCTTTATATTTGGATAAAAGAACGTCCAGACTTTGTCATAACAACTGGAACAATGGTCACGTATCCATTCTATTTATTAGCAGTGTTGTTTCACAAAAAATTCGTTTTTATAGAAACATTTGGTCGAGCTAATATGCCGACTGTTGCTGGAAAGAGAATGGAAAAGCACACGGATTTGTTTATTGTGCAATGGGAAACTCAGAAAAAGTTCTATAAAAAGGCAATCTACGGAGGGTGTCTGTACTAATGATTTTTGTAACAGTCGGGTCAAGAAATTATCCTTTTGACCGTTTATTTAAGAAACTAGATGAGTTGTATGAAAAGGGTGTGTTGACGGACTCGATGTTTGCGCAGATAGGCACATCTACATGTAAACCCAAACATTATGAATACAAGGATTTCATCTCTCCAGAGGAGTTTTTGGAAAAGGTGAATGAAGCTGATATAGTTGTTTCTCATGGCGCATCTGGTTCGATAATGAAGGCTTTAAATGCGGGTAAAAAAGTCATTGCTGTCACAAGGCTAGAAAAATATGGCGAACACATCAACGATCACCAGATTCAAAACAATGAGGCGTTTGCAAGTAATGGTTATGTATTGATGGCGGATCTGGAATTAAACAATCTAGGAGAATGCTTTAAGAAAATATATAACGGTTCTGACGAGTTAATTCCATGGGAAAATAAAGACCCTATGGCAATTGTTAACATGATTGATAAGTTCATACAGGAGAATTGGAAGTAATGAGTGGTGATATAGTTAAAATTTTATGCATTAATACAAATGGTCTTCATAACGATGGCATAACTAATAGCATATTAACTTATTATTTCAATATGGATAAATCTAATATGCAAATTGATTTGTTGAAGACAAAGGACATTGATTCGTCTACCGAGGAAAAGGTTGCAAAGAGTGGTACGAATCTTTGTTTTACAGATTATCGAAAAAATGTGCTGCCTTACATCATCAAGACTGCACGCTTTATAAGAACACATAAATATGACATTGTACATGCTCATGGAAGTAGCGCTATTTTGTCTATCGATTTATTAGCTGCTTTTTTGGGAGGATGCAAAGTAAGAATTGCTCACAGTAGAAATACAAAATGTGATCACAGGTTTATAGATAAAATACTTCGCCCGTTTTTTTATGCATTATGTACTGAGAGGTTTGCATGTGGAGAAGAAGCTGGTAAATGGCTATTTGGTGATCGAACATTTAAGGTAATAAAGAATGCAAAGAATCTCGAGAAGTTTGCTTATGATGAAGAAACTAGACTAAGAGTTCGCAGAGAGAATTGCTGGGAGAACAAAACTGTTTATGGACATGTGGGAAATTTCAACTATCAAAAGAATCATGAATTCTTAATTGAATTGTTCTCAAAAATAATTGAAGAAGACGAGAATTCAGTTCTTGTTTTGATGGGAACTGGTAATGAATATCTTGAAAAAGCACAGATGAAAGTAAAAGAATTAGGGCTGCAAAATGCAGTTGTGTTTTTAGGTAGTGTGAATAATGTTTATGAATATTTGCAGGCCATGGATGTTATGCTTTTTCCATCGCGATTTGAAGGGCTACCAAATGTAGTGTTAGAATGGCAAATTGCGGGATTGCCTGCGATAATCAGTGACAAGATAACAAAAGAGTGTGGAATTACGGATTTAGTTAAATATGTTTCCATAGACAAGGGCATTGCTCCTTGGATCAAAGAGATAAGTGCTGCAAAAATATTAATTTCAAGTTCTGATAGAAAAAGTTTATCAAAAGGGGCAAAAATAGATCTTAAAAAGGCAGGCTTTGATATTTCTGAAAGCGCGACTCTTTTGAAACAATATTACATAGAAAGCGTGGAAAGCAGAAAATGAGTATTTCATATGAAGCTATTAGATTAAAGTTTAGAAATAAAATATACTTGCCCGCAACAAGAAATTTTCGCAAGAAGAAAATTAATTCTACTGATTTTACCATTATCTCTAATAATTGTTGGGGCGGGACAATATATGAGAGTTATGGGATTAAAAAAATGTCTCCTATTGTGGGCATGTTCATCATGCCAAGAGATTATATAAGATTGGTTTCAAATTTGGAGTATTACTTCGACCAAGATATAGTATTTATTGAACCCGAACAATCTAAGTGGGGAAAACAATTGGAAGGTAAATCAAATTGGGGAACGTACTTGATTGCTAGATTAGGCGACATTGAACTGCATATGCTGCATCATCATGACAAAGAACTCGCTAGAAGTAAGTGGAATACCAGAGTAAAACGTATAAATTGGAGTAAGTTGATTTTTAAGTTTAATGATCAAAATGGCGCCACAAAAGATGATATAGTACAGTTTTTGAATCTGCCTTTGAAAAATAAACTGTGTTTTGTAGTCAAAGATGAGTTGAATGTAGAAGGGACAATTTTGATAAAACAACCGGGCAAGAAAGAAACAGGTATTAATGCTTCAAGGGAACCATTTGGTCATTCTAAGACAATAGATATTAATAGCTACTTGAACTCAATCTGATAGTGGTTTGTAATAAGGTTTGTAGTTTGGAGGAAAGCAATGATAAGAATAATAACGGTGTATCAATCTTTAAATCCAGGTAGTTATTTACAGTCTACTGCACTATTCAATACTATTCAGGAAAAATATAGTGATGTTGCTTTTTATAATACACACTCGAGAAGTGCTTTTTTATCTGGGATTAAATTATCCATAAAGCTGTTTTTAAAACGAAAATTCTCACTAGCGATAAAACAGATGAAGATGGCTTTTGAATATAAGAAGGGAATGGATAGATTTGCACAGAGTTCCAAATACTCAGAAGAGGACATTGCGGTACTTGGCTCAGATGAAATATGGAATGTTTCGAGAAAAGATGTTTCAAAGTACCCTATTTTTTGGGGAGTGGGATTAAGACAGGAAAGGTGCATTGCGTATGCTCCTTCAATTAATAGTGCAACAGTAAATGATTTGAAAAGATATCCATTTGTTTCAGAATCATTAGAGCGAATTAACAAGATTAGTGTTAGAGATAAGTATTCGAAGCGAGAAATTGAGAAGTTAACAAAAAGAGAAGTACAGCTTGTATGTGATCCGGTAATGCTTCTTCCAGTATCTCAATATAGAAAACACTATAAAAATAATCACGGTGGTGAAAAATATATTTTGATATATGGCCCTAAAAGACATTTTGATCAGAATAGTGTCGAGTCCATAATTCAGTATGCGAAGACTAATGGATTTAAGTTATATTCATACTATTTTTACCATGATTGGGTTGAGGAAGTGATTTATGGGGATCCATATTGCTTTTTAGAATTAATAGATAATGCAGGCATTGTGTTTACTAGCACGTTTCATGGTACAGTTTTTTCAATAATGTATAATAAGTGCTTTTTAGTATTTGGAGAAAATAAAAAGGTTCAAGAATTATTAGAATTATTTGATTTACAATCTAGGGTATGTATGGAAAGTGATTTGGAATCGACCCTAACTAAAATAATAGACTACGGTGTAATAAATAGTAGATTAAGTGAGCTGTCTAGTAAAAGTAAAGAATATCTATACACTGCATTGGAAGAAATTCATTATTCCAACTAACCGGAAAATTAGATTGTGCCTAGACCTAGACCGAACTTTTATATGTTCATTTTGGATAAAAATTTACAGTTTTTTATTGTCATGAGGGATTGGAAAATAAATGCTGATATAATATAAATCCTGGGTGATATGAAGGGGATTGTGTGATGCCAATTGACTTTAAATTAAAAAAAACGTACCTCAATTTTTGCATTATGATTGGGGTCATACTGTTTGATGCAGCATTTTTATTAGCCATACAAAGGAGTTATGTATTTCTTGGACTCTATATTATAGCTAACATAGTATTTATGACAATATATTGTTCCAAGAGAAAAATGATAGACTGTGTTGTGTTTACAATTCTATTTATGCTCTTTTATACATGGTTTATTGATATATTTATTCATTATTTAGGAAAAAAAGTGATATTAGAGGCTGAGTTTTTATATCTAGTTCCCTTGTTGTTGACCTGCGCAAAAAAGAGGATGAAAGAGACATCTGCTTTTTTATATTTTAGTGTTGTTTATATCGTCTTTAATATGTTTGTTGCAATTGTAAGTGGAAAGGTTGATGTAAGTAACTATTTCAGATTCATGGTTAATATAATGACGTTTGTCGGTTTCTACTATCTTTTTAAAGTAATTGAAGTAGAACCAAAATTGTTCGATTTGTTCAAATTTCTAATTGCATGCTGTTCATTAATTACAGTACTTCAAACAGTTGCGGGATTTAATACGGATACTCGTAATGCAGTTTTTAGTGTTTTTGGATTTGGTGGGTATTCTATTTTTATCATGCTTTTCCTTTCCTTCCATATTTCAAAGTATACTTTGAAGCAAGAAAGTTTTCGTACATTCGCCCTTATTATCGTTTTTGGAACAATTTTATACATTTGTACAGAGAGCAAAGCTGCACTTGTTCTTGTCTTTGTCGACATTATGGTTATTTCTGCGGTTCAGAGGGGAGTTTCGTTCAGAAAAATATTAATAGTTGCATTAGGAGTTATTTCTTTGCCGATTGCGTATGGATTATTGCTTAAGTTTAATCCTAAGTTTAGTTATATGACAACCTTTTCCACAATTATTAGATATTATACTGGAAATAATAACTGGAGATATGAGTATGGAAGGTTTCAAGCAATAGCGAATGTTTTTTCTGATCAGGATTGGTTTACGAGAATGTTTGGCGTTGGGTTCGGATCATCGACACCGTTGTATACAGTTTTATACAATGAATTGGGAGTGGATTTTTCATCCCCTTACTACATTAAAAAATATGGCTATTATTACGGATACCAACACACATCTATTAGCACATTGCTGTTGGATGGTGGCTTGATACTAGCATGTGTAATTGTAATAATGTTTGTTGTTAAAGTTGTTAGGACTTTGAAAGGAATTCAAAAGGATAGTAAAAACTTAACTGAGTCAATGCGACTTGGAGTATTAGTTTACTTGATATATTATTTTACATACGCCAATATTTTGAAGGACTTTAGAGCTATGGCTGTTACTGCAATAGTATTTAGCATAAAGAGTTTGAATGTTTATACTCAAAAAGATGAAAAGACGTAATTGATACGAAAAGCTTATTGTAATGTATGTTTTTCTTCTTTTATGATACCAAAAACATTACAAAATCGTCGAGAGGATGCCTATGAAAATTGAAAAAAATGTGCTTTTGAAAAATAAAACAACGTTTGGAATAGGGGGAATATGTAAAAATTATCTTATTCCAGAAACTATTGAGGAGTTGACTGATACATACAAAAAAAATCCTACAGCGCATTTATTAGCAGGTGGTTCCAATATCATTGTTAGTGATTTGAGAGAGTTTGAAGCTGTTATTTCTTTGTTGAAATTCGACACAAATATAACTGATTTGGGTAACGGCACATATGAAGTCGGTGCGTCTGTTAGAAATCAGATACTCATAAAAAGGATCAATTCGGATGGCTATGGCGGTATTGAATACTTACACTCAGTTCCAGGGACAATTGGCGGTGCAATCTATATGAATGCCGGTACTGGAAAAGAACTTAGCAATTATATATCTGATAATATAGTTTCTGTAAAATGGTTTGACGGTGAAGAGATTAAAGATTTAAGCTTTGAGGATTGTGAGTTTTCTTATAGGCATTCTTGTTTTCAAGAAAAACAAGGAGTAATAATTAGCGCCGTTTTGAAATTTGATCCACAATCAATGGATGTTTCAAAAAGATTAATAGCGGAAAGAACAGACAGAGTAAAAAAACGTCAGGATCACTCTGGGAAATCCTGTGGAACACTTTGTAAAATAGCAAATAAAAATGTTATGAGGATTTTGAAGTTACTTCATTATGGAAACAATAAAGGAGTACATTTTTCATCAAAAACTCCAAATTGGTTAATTAATTCGGGGGATGGAACTTATTCTCAATTTGTGAAGTGTATTAATTTGGCTAAAATCCTTCATAGAATCATTGGAAAGAATCTTTCTTTGGAAGTGGAGGTATGGGAATAGTATGAATAAGTTTGGAATAATTGAACGAGTAAAAAATCCATCTATTAATGCGGTTTACTATGTATATAAGTATATAAACGCAAAGAATAAAATCACACAGTTTATGTATAAAAAGGTACTGGTAGATAAATACAATATTTATATTTTTAATGACGTTAAAATTGGAGAAGGTTTAAAGTTGCCGCATCCAACAGGAATTGTAATTGGTAAAGGCGCAGTCATTGGAAACAATGTAACGATATACCAACAAGTAACTATCGGAGGAAAGAATATTGGAGATACCAAGGCAGGAAGAATTGCTTTGGTTAAAGATAATGCTGTTTTGTTTACTGGGGTTAAAGTGTTGGGAGCAGTCACAATTGGCGAGAATTCTAGTATTGGTGCAAACGCAGTAGTTTTATCTGATACGGAAGATAATAGTGTATATGCAGGGGTGCCAGCAAAGAGAATCAGGTGATTGGTATGATTGGTGTCAAAGAAGGTGAGGCCAGTGAATAGATTAATTAAGAATTTGTATAATGATCAATACGCATTTTCTATCATATCAAAGATTTTTGGCGTTCTTATAGGATTTGCATTTTCAATTGTATATAGTAGGTATTTTGGAGCCGAATTAAGAGGTGAGGCCGCAATAATTACTAATTATATAGGAATGCTTTATATCTTTTTGTGTATGGGTATGTATCAAGCATATCCGTGTTATAGAAAAGGCCTTAGTGAAGAGGAGGTAAAAAAATACTATAAACAGTATATCAATGATACTTTTGGTTTATTTTTTGTTTACCTTGTAGTAGCGGCGGCACTGTTTATGTTATTGCATATAGAGACAAATTATAGGCTGGTAATATTATTACTACCGTCAGAATTTTTGATTAAACAGTTAAACTACGTAGTACTGATAGAAAATCCTAAATTACGAAATCTGACAAGTGTTAAACTAAATATTTTTGAGTTTGTATTTGTTTTAGCACTTATGTTTTTGATAAAAGCAAATTATTATATCTGTATTGCTTTTGTTATCATAAAACAAATGGTTAACCTCATTTTTGCAGTTGAAAATCTAAAGATCAATCTTCTTACTATAAGACCTAGCTTAAGTAAGAGTATTCCAAAGTTTATGAGATTTGGCCTGGTTCCGATGATTTCCACATTACTCATGACCGCTAATTATAAGATGGATATTTTAATGCTGGATGCATTTGATAATGTCAGTGTAGGTGAAGTTGGAATATACTCATTAGGTGTTCAGCTTGCAGAAAGAATTTGGATGATACCAGATGCGCTAAAGGATATTTTGCTCTCAAAATTATCAAAAGGTAAGACCGAGAGTGAAGTTGCAAAAGTAATAAGAATCAGTTTGCCGATAATGCTTATCTTTGTTCTGGGGATAATAGTACTTGGACAACCGTTCATTTCATTTGTTTATGGAAAAGAATTTGTAGGTGCATATAAAGTTACAGTGTTTATCCTTTTGGGTACAGTGTGTATGGTTTTCTACAAAATGATAAATTCGTATTATATTGTAGAAGGACTTCGTATTAGAAGTTTTGTTATGCTTGGTATTACAGCAATAATGAATATTAGTGTGAATGCATTGTTGATCCCCAAATATGGAATGATAGGTGCTGCAATAGCATCGCTTGTATCATATGTGTTGTGTGGAACAATGTTTGTTGTTACGTTTCTTCATAGAACGAAGTTACCATTAAAACAACTATTTATCATTCAAAAGAAAGACATACAGCAAATATTGAAAAAGATAATGAAGTAATTTAGAAATCACTATATCAAGGTATGTCCAGTCGCGGCCACCCGCATAGCGGGTGGCTCGCGCTTCGGCTATAAGTCTTGAGGCTGTAAATATTTCTGTGTCTATGGATTTTAAAGTGGCCAGATAAGAATTAGATATGTATCAGCTTTTGTCGATTTCTTGAACCTGATTTTTTGTCGAATTTATCTTTCTGATTTTAGTATTACCAAAAAAATTTGCGTTATACCTGTTATACTAAATTTTTGCATAACAATTAAGGCATTTGCAGCAACTGAAAATCATGGGCTCCGCCCATACCCGACCTCTGGAATAAGGCTGGGGTTTTCCAGCTATACTGCTAATGCTGACGGAATAAGGCTGGAACAGTCCACTTGATCAGGGATGCTGTCCCAGCTTTTTCTTTGCTTATTTACAGGTACGGGGTAAGCGCTTAATTATTGGGTGAATAGTAAGCGCCAAATAATAATGCGGTCAGATATAAAATTACCCCACCCCTTTGCGAGTTGGAGTAATTCACTATAATTCACATGCGATTTTTGGTAGATTGGAGTTTTTCACTCCAAGGTGCAAGCTCTGCGAGCTGCTCATCGGTCATCTCCTTCGTTGGCCGGTGCTCCAGCAGAAATTTTAGATAGCCGTAAATGTTCAGACCGTGCACCTTTGCCATCTCAACCATTGTATAGACTACAGCACTGGCATTGGCTCCTTCTACAGAATCACTAAACAGCCAGTTCTTCCGTTTATGCTCTGTAGAACATAACCGGAAGAATTGGCTGTTTGCAGGAAGCCCAAAGGGTGCTGCTGCAAGCGCCGGGACATATACACTGATTGAAACAGCAGGGCCAACGGACTTGCCCCATGAAATACATAAAATACATCCTGTCAGATATGCCTGGAAGTTCCTTCCTTGAGCATCCGGAATATCTGGATGATTATCTACCGTGGAATCCCATGGTAAAGGAAATGTGTCAATAGCCATCAACCCTTTTGCATTTAGTATAAGAGGCGGATGGTTATTTTTCTATACACTGTCTTACTTGACGCTTACGATGTAGATTTGAAGGGTCCACCTTATCCTTTATTATTCGGGAGTATTGATAGAAAGCAGGGAGAGGGGATTTTTATTCTGCAGAATTTCCTTCTGTTTACTGGAACTAACATATGTGTAGCGCTCTGTGGTCTTGATCGAGCTATGCCCTAGTATAGGCTGAATGATGCGGATATCCACATCCTGTTCCAGAAGGGATTTGGCAAAAGTGTGCCGGAACATATGAGGGGTGATATGCGTTTTGCAGGTAGTTTGCCGGGAGTATTTATTGATCATGTACCGGACAGATTGGTCAGTCAGATGACCGCCCCTTGAACTCGTAAAAAAATATCCTTCCCGGTTAATCTGTTCCTGAAAGGCCTGCTGGTATTTAAGCAGAGACTTTATAACATTGGAATCCAACTGCAGGAGGCGTTCTTTGGAGCCCTTTCCATATATTTTCATTTCTTCTGCCTGCAGGTCTATAGAAGATGCAGGAAGGCAGCATAATTCCGAAATACGGATTCCGGTGGAAAAAAGCAGTTCTATGACTGCGAGGTCTTTAAGAGTCTGTTTCTTATGAAAATCGCTTTTGGCGGCAGTCTGTTCCTGGCATATGATATCGATCAGTTCCTGAATGACATGCAATGGCACATATCGGGGCAGCCTCTGCGGTTCCCGGAAACTGACATCGAGTTTATGAAAAGGATTGTCAGCGTTTTCTTTCCGCTCCAGATAGTGATAAAATGCTTTCAGGGTAGCAATCTTTCGTTTTACGGATGCAGGAGCATATCGTTGGTGGAGAGTTTCCAGGTAATTGCTGATGACATCCTTTTCAAGGAATGATAGGCTGCTGGATTGCAGGTATGATTGGAACTGTAACAGATCAGTTTTGTAAGCGCGCAAGGTTTTGGAATCCAGACGCCGGGTGAATTCGCAGACATGCAGAAACTCGTTTTTAGTCTCATCAAATGATTTCATGGGTAGCCTCCTGAGATTGATTATTTGGATTGGGATATAATGGATATGGAAATAGTACCATATATGGCAAGTTGAGGAAACTGAGAAACCGTGATATAATTTAAATGATAATACTTAATTATCCACCTTTTAGGTGATCGTAGATGAATTGATTATTCTTCAGATAAATCATCGCAACACAATTTATTGGATAATTTAAAATCAAAACACGAAGGGGATGGACATTTTATATGTCAAATATATTTATAAGTTGGTCAAAATCTAAAAGTAGAGATTTTGCTATTGAAGTAAAAAATCTTCTTGAAAGCTTAGATCCTCATTCAAATGTATTTATGTCGGAAGATAATATTTCTGCGGGAGAAAGAGTTCAAGAAAAAATCATTCAAAAAATCGTAGAATGTGATAAATTATTACTTTGCTTTACAAAAGAAAACAAAAAATCACCATGGTTGCTTTATGAAGCGGGTTTTGCAAGTGGTCTCAATAAATTAGTCATCCCTCTCTTGTTTGACAATGACCCAAACTGGCATTCTTGGATCGACAATCCTATGAATATTGCCCGTGAAATTAATATACATGGAGCGAATTTTGAAACAACATTCATAAAATGTTTTGACTTATGTGATTCAACATATACTAGAAATGCACTTGCTAGTTTTACTGAAAATATAGAGAAAATAAGAGAGAAATATAGGCAAGTAGATGTACAGTGCGAAGATTTTGTTGACTTGCTGTTATCAAATAAGGCTTTTCGGATAGAAAGTCCCATATATAGGAACAAAACTGCGTATTTTTTAACCGGATTTGAAACGTTTGATTTATGGAAATCAATTGTTCAATCTTTTTTGTATACTGGCAAATACTTATGGATATATGGCAGAAAAAATATGAAATTATTTGGAGGGAATTTCAAAGAATTATTCGAATATTTAGAAGAAAAATCTATAGATGAAGATATGTCCGGAATTGATTTTCGATGTCTATTTTTAAACCCTAAATCAGATGAGGTAAAATATGCGCACAAACAGCAAGATATTTTTTCTCAAGAGCTTGATGCTACGATAAAGAGGGCAAAATATCAAATTGGCAATAATCTTATTCTTCAAAAATGTTTTCGAATGTATTCTAATAGAAGAGATGAGGTTATTATACGTTTAGATAATTGTATTATATATTCCAAGCCACATCTTGATGAAAACGGACATCCCCAAATAATGACTGACACGAAATTCGAGGTTTTTAGCGCTTCTTCTCAACGTGGTCAAGAATGCATTAAAAAGTACTGTACAATTTGGGAATCAGCAATTGCTCTATTCTAAGTCATTTTATCTTGTTAGTACTACATTAATTTGACAAAATATCGTAATTTTATGAAGTGACATGTCAAGAAATTATGCAGAATCGAATTATTGACATGTCTACTTCATATTATTTAAACAGAGTACCCTTTACATTGTTCATTGCCATAAATTTCAGTAAGGATTTTATCTATTTTAGAAAGTGTTTCCCGAATAGAAAGGCTGCTTACGTTAATATTATATATATTGCATATGTTAGAAATTTTGCAAATACTAGCGTATAAATCAACATTAGTTTGATATAAGAACGGAATACATTCAGGTTTATATTTTTGAGGATTTCTACTTTTAAGACGATTCCACAGAGCGTCTTCCGAGTCTATATACAAATTAATATATAAAATGTTTTTAAATGGTGTGCTTAAATACAATTCCTCAGGAATAATATGTACACCATTAATGATTGATGGAATCCCTTTTCTTTGTTGGCGTTTAATAATATTAATGATGGAACTCTTCATGATCCTACATTGCTGTCTTGCCATATCATAACTTAAAAATATGTCATGTGCGTATATTTCTTCCGAGAATGATTTGGAAACAGATGCCAAATAACTATTATATCCACGTAGAATCTCACGCATAATATCAGTTTCTTCAACAAGTCGAAACTCATTATATATTTGAAACAACTCATTAGAAATTGTAGTCTTTCCAACTCCTGGAACTCCAGAAATCAGAATTATTAAATCTCTTGGTATACAGTATCTTTTATCCATTTTCTCTCCTATATAATCAATTCATCTACGATTACTTAAAAGGTGGATAATTAAGTATTATCATTTAAATGAGCCTCTTCAAGAGTAGATCGCATCATATCTTTTGTTCAAAAAAATTCTGAATATTTCAAATTTCTACTTTTTTCCCCTATTTATTTAGTGAGAAGCAAAAATCTCACCGATCCTTGACAATTTCATAAGTTCAGTTGTACCGCAACGCAGGCAGAAAGCGAGCAGCAGCCATACCAACCTGCTAAACCGACTTCGCCAGAGTCGGATGGCGCAGCCATCAGCGATGAACCTTTCTGCCGGAACCTTGTTTGGAATACCTCTCGCCTGAAGGAGGGGATGCTGCCCGTGCATTGAGATATCACGGGCAGTTTAGCTGCTGGCAGCAGACGGTACAATTCCGGACCGGGGGACGGATCTGCCCCTTCTCCAAACATCCTTTCCAAATGGAAGGATGGGAAATCGATCCGAAAAGGAGCAACTATGGAATTGACTGAAAAGGAGAAGAACGTGATTTTTCAGCTTGAAAGCTATGGAAAGAATATCATTTTGAATGAAATTTTGATGGTGTGTCGCTATACGATGGGCACCCCGTATCAATGAAGATATGATGCAGATATGTTTAAATAACAGGTGTAGAATTTTGGAATATTTCGGTATAATATGATTAATAAAAGGACATCATCAGATGGCAGAGAGGAGGCTGTATGCTTACAAACGATATGGTTTTGGAATTGGTAGGTGGATTGGTTGCAATATTTGATGGGAATATATAGCAGATCATTTTGTATGGCTCCTTTGCGAGAAAAGAGGAAACACCGGAATGAATTTCTGGAGTGGGAAGCGGAGCAGCAATTAAAGAATGCGAAAGGATTTGTAGCGGCGGTATCAAAGTATCTTGAGGCTTGAGTAAAGTGCCGGAACAAAATAAGAATCGTGCAAATGATTGAAAGATGTGTAGAATGGAAATTTTACACATTTTTTTTACGTGAGTGGCGGGCTATATCAACATTCCTGCATATTTGCCTGGTGACAGCCGTATGTAACGAGATTTCGTACATGCCCAAAAAACTGACGGAAGGAGGGAAGAATAACGGATGTACCGGAGACACTGAAATATTCTGTTTGGTGGGATCACGATTTACTCCCAAATTTGGTATTGTATATTTTTTATAATCTATAAAAAGAATGTTTGGTAAGAATTATTTGGAAATTTATGCTAATATATTTATATACTTTATAATCCAGGTGGAAATTGTGTTTTGGTTTTCAGCCTGGATTTTTATATGAAATACTATTTGGATGAGGGTGGGGAAAGCTGTGGCAAACAAGAATGCTATGGGATTGCACAATATTTTCGCTAATTTTCTGGAAGAGATAAAGAATGGCTCTGATATGCTCATGCAGGATATTTATGTGTCGATTGGAAGCTATATGGGAGTACAGGGCGAGGCTGTCCGCAAATATAAATCCGGAATTCCGAGCCGACACAGGGAGGAACTGATGAATGCGGTAATTGAGCTTGCCTTTTTGAAGGGAATAGATATCGAAAAAATTTCCCGGTTCCACAGGCATTATGAGAATGAGGCAGGCAGCAGTCTGCAGGTGCGGATGTCAAAAGACAGCTCAGTTCGCAGGTTCCGTCTTGCAGAGCGATATAGTGAGGAAATATTGTGTCCATGCAGGCTTTCAGAAAATCTGCATCGTTTTGTGAAAGAAAGCAGTAAAAAATTTCTCTATTTATGTGGGACGATGCAGTGCGGGGCTCTGGAGAGCGTGGTGCGCTTTATGGGAGAGTTGAATGCGGAAAGTATGGGGCTGTGTTCATATGGATTTGAAATTGATATGGCTTCCGTAGAGGAGATAAAGCGATGTGCCGCTCTGCGTCTTGCGCTTTATGAGTTGGACTATGTGGTGATAGATACCGGTCTGTCCGCCTTTCCTGATGAGCTGCTTGGATGGAATAACCGTGCCAAAGTGATCATTGTTGCCAATATGCCGCATAGAGTAAAGTATTTGGAGAATATGGAATACCTGGTATTTGATGATCTGGCAAATGACCGCGCAAATGTTGAGCAGCTTGTAAAGGACAGCAAAGCGGGAATGTATCATATGCTGTTGCAGACTGAGGACAGGCTCGGAGATTTGTTTATTCTCGAGCTGCAGGCGCAGACGGGAGGTCTTCCAGCAGCAGTCAGACGGTTGAATCGGGAGCTGTTTGAAAAAGCAGTTTTCAGATTTGCAACAAACCTGGAAGAGCAGCTGAAGGTCAGATATTGTAAGCTGGCGGAGATGAAGGAGACCTATGAGGAACTGTGGAGGGAATGTCTGGAGAAAAAGTGGGAGCGGATATCGGAAAGCGCGAGGACAGCACTCCTTAGGATAAATTGCTTTGAAGGGAATATCAGTCTTGAGCTTCTGCATTATCTGTCGGAAAATGAGATGAGTGATGTGCAGTGGAAGGCGGTTCTTCAGGAATGCTATGACAACATGCTGTTGATGGAAAGCGGAAAAACGAGAGAGGAGGAGAATGGAAGCATACAGGGAATCAGAATGTTTCCGCTTGAGAAGGAGCTGCTTAGGTTTCGTCATGAAGATGAGCAGATGATGCGGCAGACTAAGAACCGTGCGCTGGAGTTCTATTTCATGAAGGCTCGCGAGTTTACAACTGCGCGGTTTTACCGAGGTCAGAAAACTTATTTTGACAGGGCTGGAGAATTTGAACTGATCAGGGAGGTTTTACAGTATTGTGAGGAGGAAGGACGTGACCAGGAGTATTTGGAACTGACCCGTGAGCTGCAGGATTTTTTTGCGTTGAGGGAAAGATATGCGGAAAAGGTAAAGGAGATATATTGTACCCGGTTGAGGATTGCAAAGCGAAGCGGGAACAGGAAAGAGGTTTTGGAGACTTATGGATGCCTGATGAATATCAACGCTAAAAGAGCGTGTAAAAGTACCTCTTTGGAATGGTATGCGGAGGCAAAGGATTTTTGCAAAAAGAATGCCAAAACAGAGATCCTCGGATGTCATAAATATATGCATGGGATGGCACTTGTGGAATTTTTGACGAATGGAAAGGCGGAAGAGGCTCTGAAAATATGGAATGCAATGCTTGAAGCGGACGACCTGACAGAAAGTGAGAGAATTTCATGTGAAAGATGGAGTCTGCGCTGCAGGGTCAGATTAAATATGGAAAGTCTGGATCGTCTGCGTGATGAGGCGTTAAGCGGTTATGACGAAGCAGATGAGAAAAGGTATTGGAAGACAGCCCTGGATTATTCCCTTCTGCTGAGCCGGATTGATTTTTTGCTGTATCTGAAGAAAGAGGATTCTGCCGACAATCTGGAAGAGTTTTCTCAGTATCTTTTTGTGGCGGAGGAACTGCTCAGAAAAAATCCGTATATCGAGAGTGATTTCAGGACGGACTATTATATGCTGAAATGCTTTGAGGCGGCGATAAAAAGAGAGAACTGTGAGGAATTTCTCGAACTGTCGATAAAATATTATTTCAAGGCCAATAGGAAAAAAAGGCGCGAAAGCATGAATTTTGTTGTGACGATTATTGGGAAAAAGGAAGTCGAAAATGGGAAATTGACACCAAAAGATGAGAAAAAAGTCATAGATTTTGTTATTTAGAACTGCGTAAATGGAACAGGGAGGAAAGAAGAACAGAGAAAATCCGTATTATTTGGGAACCGCAGCGAACCGTGTGGGAATCTATACACTATATTTTTATGATATGATTTTCTTGTCCGAAAGATATAAAAAATGTCCGGGAGCAGCTGGCCGGGATATACAAAAGGGCAGGAGGTTTTGGCATGGAAGCGGTAGTGCGGGAATTTTCATGGTTTTGCTGGAATGGTCTTGGGGGAGCGATGCTCAGCATCAGCGGTACCTTTTTGGGACAGATTATCTCGATCCTGACTACGGATTACAGTGAAATGCCGGATGGGGAAAAAAGAAAGCGGCTTTTAAAAAGGCTGCTGCTTTTTACCGCAGTGGCCGGTCTGATTGTATTTTTGGGAGCCGTGGGAACCCATTACGTTTATCAGACGAGTGCAGTGCTGCCCCGTATGGTGGGTATGGAGCTGAGCGCGGTGGATGAGTTATTGAGGGAAAATGGGATCAGTGGTGCAAAAATTCATATTGAGCACGAAAAAAGCGGGAAGATTGTGGAAAGTCAGATACCGGAGGCCGGTCGTATCGTAAGAAGGACAGAGCCGGTCATCACGCTGGATATGAGGGCTTCAGAAGAAGGAACCGGTGAAACTGCGGACGGGGTCCGGGAAAACGATAGTGCGATAGACTATTTTGAGGCGGCAGATCTGGATGCGTATGTCAGTTATGCCTTTGGCGCCATGGGCGGGATAACCATAGCTTATCCGTCCGATCTTTTTGAAATTGCAGATCCGGAGCCGGACAACGATACGATACTGAATCCGACGGTACAGATTTTTCTGAAAGGGAAAGAAGAAAATCTGGAAGCCTGTTTTGGGTATTCTGTTTATGATCCCGGGATAACCGAACAGGAAGCGCTTCGGCTGTTTGCGGATGCTTATAAAGCGGAGTTTAAGGCATGGAGCCCGGTCAGTGAAGATGACGATAATGTTGAAATATTTTCCGGCTATACGGATGAGGAGCATATTCGCAATACATATGTTCTGGTGAAGGTGGAGGGCGGAATGGTCTATACCATGCGCGTGGTTTTCCCCTTTGAAGGCGTGGCTGATGAATCGGAATTTGCCCGAATGGATTTGAAACAGTATGAGAGTTATGAGAAATATGTCAGTGATACGGAGGAGGATTATAAAATCAAATCCTATCTTGTGGATGTCATGTATCATAAATGTTCCTTCAGTCAGGCGCGGTCAGCGTTAAAAGCCTACAGTGAATATGAATTGACATGGGAAGTGCCCAGAAAACCGGGAGCGAATGGCGTATGAAAAAATTTTTTTACGGGACTGTATTATGTTACCTGCTGATGGGGGCATTTTCATTGGATGTATTCGCTGCAGGAGCGGTGGTTTTGGATCCGGGGCATGGGGGAAGTAATCTCGGAGCCTACTATTTGGTCGAAAAAAACTCGGATGTTTTGGAAAAGGATCTCAACCTTTGCCTGGCGGAGATGATACAGGAGGAACTGCAGCGGCAGGGCTGTACGGAGGTCTTCCTGACAAGGCAGGAGGATGTCGGTATTTCCATACGGGAGAGGGCGGCGTATGCCAGGCAGCTGAACGCGGAATTTCTGGTCAGCCTTCATTTCAATGCGTCTGAGAAGCATAATCTCTTTGGAACCGAGATATGGGTTCCGGCTGAAAAAGTGAAGCACCAGGATGAGGCGGTGCGGCTGGCCGAATGCTTTGAAAAAAGACTTGTTTTTCTGGGGCTTGACAGCAGGGGGATAAAGGTGCGTACTGACGACGCATCCGATGAGGATTATTATGGAATTATTCGGGAAGGAGTAAAGTGCGGGATTCCGACAATTCTGGTGGAACATTGCTTTTTGGATCATGAAAACGACGCTCCATTCTGGCAGGGCGAAGAAGCTCTCAGAAAGCTTGCGCAGGCAGATGCCGCTGCGATAATGGAATATTTGAATGAGGACAATTCAGAATTGGATTTTTCAGACAGTATGTTTTATCTGGGGAACAGCCGGCAGGAAGACCGGACTCCGCCGCAAAGAGCAGCGCTTAAAGAGCAATATTTTGATGGAAATGAAGCGGTATTTACACTTTGGGCAGAAGATCAGGAAAGTAAAATTGCATACTATGACTACAGTCTGGACGGCGGCATTACCTGGTCAAAGCTCTATGGATGGGGGCAGGAAGAAACCAGAGAGGTAATTTTGAGGGAAGATGAGGTGACAGGAAAGGTATTGTTCCGCATTTATAACGGTTTTGATCTATATACGCAGCTGGAGGTGG
>Ga0129308_1001504_pt1 | contig 23936 bp, 20 predicted proteins | sample L827metagenome_FD_94440 | JGI IMG/M metagenome (GOLD analysis project Ga0129308, IMG submission 94440) | Ring-tailed lemur group fecal microbial communities from Wisconsin, USA - L827 metagenome | ecosystem: Host-associated > Mammals > Digestive system > Large intestine > Fecal | place: USA... | reverse complement strand
GTGGACACCGACATTATCGGCCCCGACCCACGGGATTCCCAGCTTGGGACGACATGCAGCAGGGGCTCGTTAATGTTCTGCTCATATCGTCTTTGCCCCAACCCCCCAACAATCTCCCCCGGGTCGCTGTGGTGCGCCAGCCGCAAGGCGGATTGCGGCGCAATGTTATTTCTCCAACCCCCAACCAAACTCTCCGGGTCGCTGTGGTGCGCCAGCCGCAAGGCGCTTTGAGGCGTGGCGTACTAAGGTGTACGCGAGCCTCAAAGCAACGCCGCAGATGGCATGCCGCGACCCCCAATAATCCCTCCCGGGTCGCTGTGGTGCGTCAGCCGCAAGGCGGATTGGGGCGCAGTGTACTAAGGTACATAAGCCCCAATCCAACGCAGCGGATGATGTGCCACAGTGAGCCGCCTAACATTCGTAGACGGGTTCGCCCATAAGTCTGGTCTCATACACCGCCGCGTCGAACTCGCTCCTAAAGGCGGCCGTGCGCAAAAGGCTGCGGGCCGCCTTAATGAAGGAAGCGGTGGCAGGGGTCTTGAGAACCACGAGGTCAACGGTCTCGTCTTGCATGGGCACAAACTCCAGGCCCCTCAGTTGACGGGCGGGTTTGGCCGAGGTGACGGCGACGTTTGCCAGGCCGCGCGACACCATGAGCGCTTGGGCGAGCTCCGAAGCGGCGGGACGGTCGTACCCGGCCAGGACATCGGCACGCGCCTCAAGATACTTGAGCTTTTCGTCGAGCAGCACGCGGGGGCCTGCGCCACGCTCGCGGTTTGCGATGACAACGCCGGGCTTGAGCAGATCGCCCCACTCGTAGAGACCCAAAGGATTGCCCGCAGCCACGGTGAATCCCACCTTGCGCTTGAACAGTCTGAACGAAATGGCAGGCACACCAGGCAAAAGCGTGCGCAGGTACGGCGCGTTGTACGCGCAGTCGCGCTCGCTCCACAGACCCACGACCGCAGCGTGTGCGCCACCGGTGTACATGCGTGCAAGGCTCATATAGTCGTTTGTGTGGCAGCGCAGCGCTTTGACGCCCAGTCCTGCCAGGTAGTTCGCCAGCATGTCGGCCACGATTTCCTGGCCGCCCACAACGATGGAGCCGCGCACCCACGACGGCACCTCGTCGAGCACGTCGCCCGGAACAGGCACGTCGCTCGGCTCGTCTGCCCCCAAGGCAATAGCATCCTTCGTCTCTTGGTCGGCAGCAACGCCTTCGAGCCGCGCACGCACGTCGTCGTAGCGAAAACGCATCTGCCTGCCCACGCGATACGACGGCAGCTCACCCGTGCGGGCCAGTTTGTATACGGTGTTCCTGCTCACGTGCAGGATGCGTGTGACATCCTCCACGCGCAGGGCATCGCCTTGGGCGAAGCCCAAGTCAGTCGCCTCGATGCGTTGCGCGGGCAACGCCTGCGCCTGATCGGCGGCATCTACATTTTCAGCCACAAGCCCTCCCAAGGCTAGAGCTCAACACTGTGCATAGTTGGTACATGTTAGTACAACCTGGTACGAGTATATGGCAATTTGAGCAGTTCGATTGTTGCATATATCACACTTGCTACTATTTCTTCAGTTGCATCCAAAGGATTGCAGCCCATCGCGAGGCATTTCCTCGCCTATACATTCACCCTCCCAAGGGACGAAGGCCAGTTCGATGAAGAATCGAGCGGCTTTCGTTTTTTTATGGCCGCTTTTACAGGCGTGTGGCAGTGCGCATCAAGTATCCTATGCAAACGGCAAGCGGGAGGTGCCCCATGGTAAACGTGCTCATCAGACTCATTCGCGTGCTGCCCGTGCTGGCAGTCGTGGCCGGCGTGACGGCGCTGCTCTATGGCCTGCTCGTGGCCACAAGCACGCGCGACAAGGCCCGTCGCATTTTGATCAAGGTGCTGAGCGTCGTGAATGGCACGCTTGCCGTCGCGTTCACCCTCGTCATGCTCTACGCCCTCTTTGAGAACAACACCTACGTGCTTGAGGTCGCCGACGTTAGCGCCGCCCTCTTCGCCATCATCTTCATCATCGTGCGCATCGTCGCATGGCACATGCGCGCCAAAACCTCGTCGAAGGAAACGAAATGACCCCCACCGCACGGCTCGACCTCGTGCTTGCCAAACTCGGCAAATGCCCTTCGCGCGAAAAGGCCAAGGCAGCCATCGCGCAGGGCCTCGTCTATGTGAACGGCCAGGTCTGCACCAAGGCGAGCGCCATGGTGACGCCTGTCGACAAGCTCGAGGTGCGCGGTTGCGCCATCCCCTTCGTGGGACGTGGCGGGTTGAAGTTGGCGCGTGCGCTCGAGGTGTGGGGCATCGACTTGAGTGGCCTGCACTGCGTTGATGCCGGCGCCTCCACGGGCGGCTTCACCGACTGCATGCTTCAGGCAGGCGCGGCGCATGTGTGGTCCATCGACGTGGGTCACGACCAGCTGCACGAAAGCCTTGTGGCAGATGAGCGCGTCACGAGCCTCGAAGGCCTCGACATCCGCCTGGCCACCCCAGAGCTCCTCGGCGCAGAAGCTGACTTTTTGGGATCAGATGTCTCGTTCATCTCTCTGGGCAAGGTGCTGCCGAGCCTCGCCGGGCTCATCCATGCCGGGGACCACGCCGTCTGCCTCGTGAAGCCGCAGTTCGAGGCGGGCCCCGAACATGTGGGCAAGCGCGGCGTCGTCAAAGACCCGCAGGTCCACCGCGATGTGCTCACCTGCGTGACCGAGCAAGCCCGACAGGCGGGCTTTGCCGTGCTCGACCTCACCCACTCGCCCATCAAGGGTCCCGAGGGCAACATCGAGTACCTTATGTTCCTACAAAAAGACGCGGGCGACGAGGGGCGCGTGAACGCCGACCTCATCACCCGCGTCGTACACGAGGCACATGCCGAACTTAATGACTAACGCTCCACGCAGCTTCTAACCCAAAACCGCGTCGCGCACGCCATCGGCGAAGCTCTTGGCACCTTCGCCGAACTCCTTGGCGCCGTCCACCAAATCCTGCGCCTTCTTCGCAGCCTCAGGGAAGGCCTGGTTCACGGCATCGGCCGCCTCGCCCAGGGCCTGACCAGCCGCATCGGCAATTTGACCGGCGACTTGACCCGCTGCGTCGACCGCATCGCTCGCCACTTGCTTGGCGCTCGCATAGCCTTCAAGCGCAGGCGAGATCTGGTCGAGCGCACTCCCAAGGTCGTCCACCACACCAGCCAGCTCGTCGCGTGCCTGGTTGAGCTCGACAAAGTGGAAGTCGCCAAGCGCAGCCAACTGCTGGGCATCGACATCAAGACGGGGACCCGCGGCACGCAGCGTCTCAACCATGCCGTCGATACCAGCCAACGCATTCGCCACATCGCTTGCTCCCGACAGGACAAACTCGCCCGTGACACCCGTCGCCGCGCTCACGAGGCCCTTACCCAGCGAGTTCAGTGCGCCGGAAGGCAGCGTCTGCGCGACATCGGACACCGGCATGACGATGCTTGCCATGACGTCTTGCCCCACAGCCACAAGCGTGCGGGCACCGCGCACGTCTTCACCTAGCACGGGCACGCACGCCGCCACATCCCACACGCCCCCATCGAGCTCGGCCGCAATGCCGTCAAGCGCGGAGTCGACCTGAGCAAGCTCCGAGGTGACCCCGTCGACGTCATAGGTCTGCGCACGCTCCTCGATGGTTGCGGCCGATGCCTCTATCTGCGACGCAAACGGCATGATGCGCTGGTAGGACGAGTACACCATACCCGCAAACACGCCCACCGCAATGATGAGCGCCAGCACTATGACAAGCACGACCTTGCCGGCCGCACCCGCCTTCTTCTCTTCTTGAGCCATGTCGTGCCTCCAACCCTTCGTGTCCCAACAAGCCCGCGAGGCCCGCCCCTGCAGCACCCCGGGGTTCGCACCGTGCACCCTGCCGGGCACCCTTCTATCCAAGCATACAAAAAGGCGGGAACCCACGCAAAACCGCAGGTTCCCGCCTAAAAATCACCAGTCTTAACGCAGGCGCGCAGTTACTCCTGCGCCTGGGGCTGCGTGCCCTTCACCATGGCGCGCAGGTATGCCAGGTTGGCGTCGGCCTGGGCCTGGCACTCGGCGACCATCCACTCGTTGCCCGGCTTGAACATGTGCTTGAAGCGGCCCTGAGGCTTGAGGAACTCCTCGACCGGCTTCACGCGGCGCTGCTCGGTGAGGCTCCACACACCGTTCTCCACCTCGAAGAGCGGCCAGAAGTTGGTCTCCACGCCCAGACGCGCGATCTCCACGGTCATGTCGAAGGGGATGCGCCAGCCGCGGGGGCAGGGAGCGAGCACATTGATGAACGCGGGGCCGTCGGTGTTGATGGCCTTCTCCGCCTTGCGCACGAGGTCCTGCCAGTGGCTGACGGAAGCCTGTGCGATATAGGGGATGTGGTGCGCGGCGAGGATGGACGTGAGGTCCTTGCGGCGCTGCATCTTGCCCAGGCCGCACGAGCCCACCTCGGAGGTGGTGGTCCAGGCGCCGTAGGGGGTGGCGCCGGAGCGCTGGATGCCCGTGTTCATGTACGCGCCGTTGTCGTAGCACACGTACACCATGTCATGGCCGCGCTCCATGGCGCCCGACAGCGACTGCAGGCCGATGTCGTAGGTGCCACCGTCGCCGCCGAAGGCGATGAACTTGACCTTCTTGTCGGGGTCGATCTTGCCGGCGCGCTTGAGGGCCTTGAAAGCGGCCTCGACGCCCGACAGGGTCGCGGCGGAGTTCTCGAAGGCGTTGTGGATGAAGGGAACGTCCCAGGAGTTGTACGGATAGACCGTCGTGGAGACCTCCAGGCATCCCGTGGCGCTGGAGACGACGACAGGCGTGTCGCCGGCGCCCATGAGCACCTGACGGACGGCGATGGAGGCGCCGCAGCCACCGCACAGGCGGTGACCCGGGGCCAGACGGCTGGGAAGCTCGGAGAGTTGCTTGAGGTTGGCCATCGCAGGTCCTCCTTTCTTAGCGGTTGCCCTTGTAGGTGAGGCTGGACAGGCTTGCGGGATCCTTGAGCTCGTTGTAGATGTCGCGCACGATCTGGCAGGTGAGGTCGGCACCGCCCAGGCCATACATGTAGGCGCGCACGGGCACGGTGAGGCCCGCGTCGTACATGGAGGCCTTCACCTCGGCGGCAACGGGGCCTCCCACACCGCCGAACGACTCGGAACGGTCGAGCACGGCCACCGCCGAGCAGCCCTTGAGGGCCTCGACGATCTGCTCAGCGGGGAAGGGCCTGAACACGCGGATGTTCACGACGCCCACGCGCTCGCCTTCGGCGCGCAGCTGACGGGCCACGTGACGCACGGTACCGGCGGCCGAGCCGATGATGACGATGGCGCGCTCGGCGTCTTCCATGCCGTAGGTGTGCACGCAGGCCATCTCACGGCCGCAGATCTGCGACCAGGCGGCAAACACCTCGTCGATGACAGGCTTGGCGGCGTCCTGGGCACGGCGGCATGCCAGCTTGGACTCCATGACGATGGTGCCGTTGGCGTAGTTACCGTGCGCGATGGGCTGCGCAGAGGTGAGCAGGCCGTAGGGCGCCTCGTAGGTGCCCACGAACTCCGCCACCGTGGCGTCGTCCATGAGCTCGCAGCGCTCGTAGGCATGGCTCGTGGTGAAGCCGTCGAGCGTGGTGAGAACAGGCAGCATGACCTGGGGGTTCTCGGCAATGCGGAAGGCGCACACCGTGTTGTCGTAGGCCTCCTGGGCATTCTCGGCAAACATCACGATCCAACCGGCGTCGCGCACGCCCATGATGTCGGAGTGGTCGGCGTGGATGTTGATGGGCGCCGAGATGGTGCGGTTGACGTTGGCCATGACGATGGGCAGGCGCATGCCGGCGGCGATGGGCAGCTCCTCGTACATGAGCGCAAGGCCCTGCGAGGAGGTCGCGGTCACGGCACGCGAGCCGGCAGCAGACGCGCCGATGGTGGCGCTCATGGCCGAGTGCTCGCTCTCGACGTTGACGTACTCGGTGTGCACGCGGCCGTCGGCCACGAACTTGTCGAACTCCTCGACGATGATGGTCTGGGGCGTGATGGGGTACGCCGCCATGACGTCGGGCTCAGCCTGGCGCAGCGCGTTGGCGACCATGATGTCGCCGGATGCTGCCAAGACGGTCTGGGTTGCCATTATGCCTGCACCTCGCTTTGCTTCGCGTCCTGCTCGTTGACCATGGAGATGGCGCCGAACTTGCACTCGCGGGCGCACACGCCGCAGCCCTTGCAGTGCTCGTAGTCGATGCCCGTCATCTGGCCGTCCTTGACCTCGATGGAGGCGTCGGGGCAGTACACCCAGCAGATCAGGCAGTTCTTGCACACGGAAGCGTCCCACACGGGGCGGTCGGTGCGCCAGCCGCCCGTCTGCACAAGGCGCGACGTGCCGGGCTCGGGGGCCACGCAGCCCAGTGGAATCTCGTCGTACTTCCAGGAATCATACGAGGAAATGTCCCAGCTCATTAGAAGACGACCTCCTCATAGGCACGGCGAACGCTGTCCAGGTTGCCGGCAACGACCTTGGCGTTGAACTTCTTGGAGAACTCGCGCTCGATGTGGGCGAGTACGTTGTCCAGCGTCATGACCCCGCATACGCGCGCCATGGCGGCGACGAGCGGCGTGTTGGGGATGTTGCGACCGATGGTGTCGAGCGCAATCTGGGTGGCGTCGACGCAGGCCACCGTGATACCGGCAGGCACGTTGAGGACCGCGCGGATCTCGTCGGGGCTCTTGCGGGTGTTGACGATGACGGTGCCCTCGGGGTTCATGCCCTCGAGCACGTCGACCTGCCCCAGAAGGGTGGTGTCCATGACGACCACGATGTCGGGGTTCACCACGTTGTTGTGAATCTCGATGGGCTCATCGGCAAGGCGCGTGTATGCCTTGAGGGGCGCGCCCGTGCGCTCCGGGCCGAACTCGGGCATGGCCTGCATGTAGCGGCCGTTGCCCATGGCAATCTCAGCAACGAGCTGGGCTGCAGTGACGGCACCCTGGCCGGCGCGCGCATGCCAGCGAATCTCGGTCAACTGGGACATGTCTCTCCTCTCCTCTCCCTAGCCAGGACCTGGCTATGATAAAAGGGCCGCCCGCATCATGGCGGGCGGCCCTTCGGTACACAATTGCTGGTTAGCGCATCAAAAGATTAGCGGTCGCCGAGGCGCTCGATGAGCTGCTCGCGCTGACGCACGCCCAGACCCTGAACGCGACGGGACTCGGAAATGCCGAGCTCCTCCATGAGCTTGACGGTCTTTGCCACGCCGAAGCCCGGAACAGACTCGATGAGGGCGGAGACCTTCATGCGCTTGGCAATGTCGTTGTCCATCTCGAGAACGTCGGCGATGGAGACCTTGCCGGCCTTGATATCGTCGCGCAGCTGGGCGCGATCGTGACGGGCCTGAGCCGCCTTGGCAAGAGCCTCGGCGCGCTGGGCGGTGGTGAGGTTGGGGACGTTGCTCTTGGTCATAACAAACTCCCTTGGGGTGCAAAGGTTGCGGATTGCTCTAGAAGCGGACATAGCATGCCATACTTCACCTGCCTATTCAATCAAAAAAGGCTGAAAATCATCTCTGGGGGTTGCAATTTTTCCCTCAAAAGCGGCAAGCGGTGGGATGCCATTGTTTCCGGAACGTAAAGGATGCCACGCAAAGAGTACGTTGGCCTAAAAACACGGGTCGCGCACGGGCGCAGCACCGGCAGGCGCGGATAATGGTCCTCGTACAGCGCTGGATTTGACTGAGAGGGCGCCATGACAAAGATTCAACAGCTCACCTTGGAGTTCGGTGAATATCTAAAGGACGAGTCTCGCAGCTGCGGGCACGCCGACATGATCTCGTTTCCTCGCACGACCGACGACGTTCGGCAGGTGCTTGCCGAGCTTGCCGGCCTCGACGAGGAACGCGGCACGTGCACGCCGGTATGCGTGCAAGGTGGCCGCACGGGCCTCGCCGCCGGCGCGGTTCCGGCAAGCGGGCACGTCATGAACCTTTCGAAAATGAACGCCTACCTGGGCATGCGCGCCTGCGACGACGGTCGGGGCGCCACCAGGCTCTTCGTGCGCGTGCAGCCCGGCCTGGTCCTGTCGCAGCTGCGCAGCGACCTTGCCGACAAGAACATCCCCTGCACGGGCTTCGACGACGCGTCGATGGCCGCCTGGCATGCCTTCCAGGAGGGTCCGGAGGTCTTCTTCCCCACCGACCCCACCGAGGTGTCCGCAACAATCGGCGGCATGGTTGCCTGCAACGCCAGCGGCGCGCGCTCCTACCGCTACGGCGCGGTGAGGCCTCACGTGAGCGCCCTTCGCGTCGTGCTGGCCGACGGCCAGACGCTCGCCCTCACACGCGGGCAGGTCAAGGAGCATGACGGCGTCCTCAGCCTCACGACTGAGCAAGGCAGCCACATCGAGGTCCCCGTGCCCTCCTACACCATGCCTTCCGTGAAGAACGCCTCGGGCTACTACGCCGCGCCCGGCATGGACGCGGTCGACCTGTTCGTGGGCAGCGACGGCACCCTGGGCGTCATCTGCGAGATCGAGCTCGAGCTTCTGGCAGCCCCTGCCGTGACATGGGGCGTGAGCTGCTTCTTTGATCAAGAGCAGCAGGCCATGGACTTCACCTGCGCCGCTCGCGAGCGCATCACCTGCGCCAGCGCCATGGAGTTCTTCGACGAGGCGGCCTTAGGGATATTGGCACACCAGCGCACCACCTCGCGTGCCTTCGCGACCCTTCCCGTCACGCCCGAGGGGGCCCGCTGCTGCATCTTCGTTGAGCTCGTCTGCCAAAGCGAGGACAAGGCCTACGAGGAGCTTTGGGAGATCGCCGATCTCATGGAACAGGTGGGCGCCGACGAGTCGCGCACCTGGGTTGCCCGCACCGACCTCGACCGCGAGGCGCAGCGCTTCTTCCGCCACGCGGTGCCCGAGAGCGTGAACATGCTCATCGACGAGCGCCGCAAGACCGACCCCACCATCACCAAGCTCGGAAGCGACATGTCCGTGCCCGACGCATGCCTGCACGAGGTCGTGCAGATGTACCGCACCACCCTGGCCGAGGCGGGTCTGGAGAGCGCCGTGTGGGGCCACATCGGCAACAACCACCTGCATGTCAACGTGCTTCCGCGCGACGCCGCCGACTATGCACGCGGCAAGGAGCTCTTCAAGTCGTGGGCCGGCGAGGTCACCCGCATGGGCGGCGCCGTCTCGGCCGAGCACGGCGTGGGCAAGATCAAGCGCGACTTCCTCGAGGTCATGTACGGCACGCGCGCCATCCACGAGATGGCGCGCGCCAAGATTGCCCTCGATCCCCGCGGCATCCTGGGGCAGGGCAACCTCTTTGGAACCGACGTGCTCGACGCCGAGGTCGCCGCCCATGCCGCGGCCGCCCATGACGGGCAGGACCGCGCCCCCGAAAGGCAGGAATAAGCGATGAACACCGTCGTTTGCATCAAGGCGGTCCCCTCCACCACCGAGGTGAAGATGGACCCCGTGACCAACACGCTCGTACGCGACGGGCGCCAGAGCGTCGTCAACCCCTTTGACCAGACCGCCCTCGAAGTCGCCGTGCGCCTGAAGGAGCAGCTGGGCGGGCGCGTGTGTGCCCTGTCCATGGGCATCCCCGACACCGAGCGACTGCTGCGCGACTGCCTGGCCCGCGGGGCCGACCAGGGTCTTCTGCTCTCCGACCGCGCCTTCGCGGGGGCCGACACGCTCGCCACCTCGTATTCCCTGTCGTGTGGCCTGGCCGACCTGACCAAGAACGGCTGGCACACCGACCTGGTCATATGTGGCAAAATGGCCGTGGACGGCGACACCGCCCAGATCGGCCCCGAGCTTGCTTGCGTGCTCGGCGTTCCCTGTGTGACCGACGTCCTGGAGGTCGTGGCGGCCGACGAGCAGGAACTGACCCTTCGCCGCGCGACCGACGCCGGAGAGGCGATTGTGCGCGTGGACCTGCCCTGCGTCATCACCGTCGCCAAGGACGTGTGCACGCCGCGCATGCCGAGCATCTCCGGGGTGCGTTGGAGCTGTGAGGGACCGGTGGAAGTGCGCAACGCCCAGGCAGTGGACGCCGACCCCGCGCGCATCGGCCTTGCAGGGTCGCCCACGCAAGTCGTGCGCTCGTTCACCCCTGAGAGGTCGGGTGGCTGCACCCCCGTGGAGGGCGACGCATCCCAGCAGGCGGCCAAGCTCGCCGAGATGTTTGAGGAGATGGGACTGTGACGGGACTCGTTATCGACGCGCAGGCTTGCCGCGGTTGCGGCAGGTGCGTGAGGACATGCGCCTCGGGGGCGCTTCAGATGGACGGCAGGCTCGCGCGCGTGAACGACGCCTGCGTGCTGTGCGGCATGTGCGTGGACGCCTGCCCCTTCGACGCCATCGAGATCGTGCGCGAGTCCGCGCAAGACGAAGCAAAAGCATGCCAGGACGTATGGGTGTTTGCCCAGGCTGCCGACGGACAGGCACTGCCCGTCGCCTTCGAGCTCGTGGGCACCGCCCGCGGCCTGGCCGATGCGCTGGGCTGCAACGTCGTGGCCGTGCTGGGAAGCAACGCAGGCCAGGAGGCGCTTGAGGGACAGGCGCAACTGCTTGCGGGAGCCGGGGCCGACCGGGTGCTCATGGCAAGCGACAAGCGCCTGGCAGATGGGGCATGCGAGCCCTTCGCCACCTGGATGGTTGACCTCATCGAAACGCGCTCCCCCGAGATCGTCCTGTTTGGGGCCACCGCCTTCGGCCGCGAGCTTGCCCCGTGTGTGGCGGCACGTGTGAGGTGCGGGCTCACGGCAGACTGCACCGGCCTCGCCATCGACCCCGAGACGCGCCTGCTGCAGCAGACCCGACCCACGTTCGGCGGCAACCTCATGGCGACCATCGTGTGCCCCGACGCCCGCCCTCAGATGGCGACGGTGCGCCCCGGCGTGCTCGCGGCGCCCACCGTCGACCCTGAGCGCACCGCGACAATCGAGCAGGTAGATGTACCTGCCGAGGCGACATCTCACGTCGAGGTGCTCGAGCGACTCGCCGCACCGCAAGACGACTCGGTCGCTGACGCCGAGGTGCTCGTCGTGGTGGGTCGCGGCATCGGCGCCAAGAAGAACCTGGCGCTTGCAAGCAGGCTCGCCGAGCTTATCGGCGCCAAACTCGGCTGCTCGCGCCCCCTGGTTGAGCAGGGGTGGCTCGAATATCCCCACCAGGTGGGCCAGACCGGCGTGTCCGTGGCTCCCAGGCTCCTCGTGAGCGTGGGCGTCTCAGGCGCCATCCAGCACCTGGCCGGCATCGGCGGGGCGCAGTGCGTCGTCGCAATCAACTCCGACCCGGAGGCGCCCATCTTCGGACATGCCACCTACAGTGTGGTGGGCGACTGCGTCGAAATCCTGCGCGACCTCGTCTCGCGCCTCGAGAACAGGTAACTCAATCATGCGCCCCTGGCCTCTCGTACTGGCAGCAGCAATCGCACTGGGCTTCACGCTCGCCGCACCCGATGAGCTGCACCGCATTGGCCAGACGGCGCAACATCTGGCAGACGACATGTCTGACGCCGCCGCACAGCTGGTAGGCGACGCGGCGGACACCGCGGCGCAGCTGGCGGGCGACATCATCCCCGCCGGCTGCTCACGTACCGAGACGCCAGACGACAGCGAGCCGCCGGAGTATGACGGCTTGAGCGACGAGGCGTCCGCACCCGCCGATCAATCCGCACCGGAGGAGGGGGCCACCTCATCAGCCGACTCAAGCGACAGCCCTGACGACGAAGCGCCTGCATCCACCGGCATGCAGACCGAATCGGGCGAAGAGGGCGCGGCGGCCACTGCCAGCAGGCCGAATGCCGAGCTCACCTCCGCCCAGTCCGAAGCGCTCGATTTGCTCACGCAGGCCGCTGGGGGCTTCTCGGGCAAGGTCGACGACCTCACCGACAAAGGGCTCACCGTCGGCGACGTTCTGGCGGCCTACGACATGCTGCTGCAGGACGCCGAGCTCGACTACGTGAGCGGCATCGAGTACTACTACCTCGACAACGCCGATGACGACGACGCATGCACGCTCACCGGTTTTGAGCTGTACTACCTCATCGACGACGACCTGCAAGCCGGCTACACCCAGAGCGTGGACGCGGCAGTTGACGAGGTCGTCGCCCAGGTGCGGGCCAGCAGCGCGGCTAACGACGAAGAGGTGGCGCTCGCCGCAGCACAGGCCCTGCAGGCCCGCTGCTTAGGCGTGTCGGGCAGCACCTCCACGCTCTTCTGCGCCTACGGGTGCCTCGTGGAAGGCAACGCCGTGGGCAAGGGCTTCGCCGACGCCTACAAGCTCGTGCTCGACCAGCTCGGCATCGACTGCCTGGTGCTCTGCGACACCGGCGCGCCGGAGGGCGAGGGCACGTATTGGAACCTCGTGAAGGTCGACGGTGCCTGGTATCACGTCGACCTGTACTGGGACTCGCGCACCAAGGAGAGCGAGCAGGCAACGCTGCTGTACTTCCTGTGCAACGACGACGCCATGCGCGCCGGCGGAGTCTCCTCTTGGAATGCCCCCGCCCAGGTACCGCAGGGTTATTACGACAAGATCGCAGGGTCAGACGATGCTTCGCGCCTGGCGCTGGCGCAAGACCTCTGGAAGAAGATGCTCGACCAGGGTGCGCCGAGCCTGGACGGCATCGAACGCTATCGCCTTACCTATCGCGAGGTCAGCCAGGCCTTCGACATGCTCGATCCTGCCTGGTATGGGTATGTGGCGAGCATGGGCGCGACGTTTCTCTCCAACACCGCCTCAAACGACGAGGACTGCGTCGTGTGCTCACTCACGGCAGAGTACCGCCTCTCCCCCAGCGAGATCGCCCAAAACAAGCAGCTGCTTACCGACGGCGCGGCATGGGCATGCGACTGGGTGGACCCGCAGACCGACACGGCGACGCAGGTACTCGCCGTGCATGACTGGCTCGTGCGGCACGTCGCCTACGACCAGGACGACAGCCGTGCCTCGCATACGGCATACGGCCTGTTCGCCAATGCGACGGCGGTGTGCGAAGGGTATTCGCAAGCCTTCATGCTTGCCATGGAGCGACTCGGGGTACCCTGCGTCATTGTGCGCAGCGAGGACATGGCGCATCAGTGGAACATGGTGTGCATCGACGGCGCCTGGTACCACGTCGATGTGACTTGGGACGACCCGACTCCCGACCAGGGCACGCACGGCGAGGTAAGCCAAGAGCACTTCCTGCGCAGCGACGACTCCATGCGCGAGCTGGGGTATTACGGCTGGTCAGCCGAACACGAGGCGCCCTCGGACTACACTCTCTAACTTTTTGTTGTAAAAGTTTAACTTACATAACTAGTCTGCTATCCTGCGAAATAATTATCCTGAGCTTACCTTTTTCGCAAGATAGCAGAGGAATCGCCGTGTTTGACAAACGCTTGTTTTCCCTCGTTCCCGGCGTCATGCGTCACATCGCTGCCAACGTCGCCCTGCAGTGGCTGGCCCTTTTAGCCAACGTCGTCCTGTTCGTGAGCGTAGGTGGCTTGCTGCAGTCCGTGCTTGCCGGCGACGCCGCAGGAATCGACCTGGTTCGTACGCTTCTCACGGCCGTCGTGGCCGTGGCAATGAGGCTCGTCTGCCAAGCCCAGGCAACCAAGCAGGGCCTTGCGGCGTCCGCCTTGGCCAAGCAGCGCGTGCGCACGCTCGTGTACGACAAGCTCGTGCGCATGGGGCCGAGCTATCGCGAGACCGTCGCCACGAGCGAGGCAACGCAGCTTTGCGTCGAAGGCGTCGAGCAGCTTGAGGCGTATTTCGGCAACTACCTGCCGCAACTCTTCTACTCCCTCATTGCCTCGGTTACGCTCTTCTTCTGCCTGGCCCCGCTGTGCACCCCGGCGGCGGTGGTGCTCCTGTGCTGCGTGCCGCTCATTCCGATCTCCCTCATGGCCGTCATGAAAATCGCCAAACGCATCATGGGCGACTACTGGCACTCCTACACCGACCTGGGCGCGCTCTTCCTGGAGAGCATCCAGGGTCTCACCACGCTCAAGGTCTTCGGGGCCGACGAGGGGCGACATCGCAGGATGAACGAGGAGGCGGAGAAGTTCCGCAAGGCCACGATGCGCCTGCTCACCATGCAGCTGAACTCCGTGATCGTCATGGACATCTTTGCCTTTGCGGGCGCCGCAGCCGGCATCGTCGTGATGCTCAACTCCTATGCGGCCGGCACCGTGACCTTTGCCGGCGCGTTCGCCTTCGTGTTCCTCGCAGCAGACTTCTTCATCCCGCTGCGCACGCTGGGCTCGTTCTTCCACACGGCAACGGGCGGCATGGCCGCGGCCGAGCGCATGTACCGCATCATCGACGCCCCCGAACCTGCCTGCGGCACCCAGGCCGTCACCTGCGCTTCGGTGGGCATCGAATGCCACAACGTGTCCTACTCCTATGACGGGACCCGCACCGTGCTCCAGGACGCCGACTTCACGGCAAGGCCCGGCGGCTTCGTGGGCATCACGGGCGCAAGCGGGTCGGGCAAGTCGACCTTGGCCGGCATCCTCACGGGCGCCAACCGCAGCTATACCGGCAGCGTGGAGGTCGGCGGCATCGACCTGCGCGACATCTCGGCCGAAAGCCTGCGCGACACAGTGACCTACGTGGGCTTTCGCAGCTTCCTCTTTGCCGGCACCGTGCGCTCGAACCTGTTGATGGCACGCACCAGGGCAAGCGACGATGAGTTGTGGGAGGCTCTCAGCCGCTGCCGTATCGACGATTTCGTGCGTCGCAGCGGCGGCCTGGACGCTCCCGTCAGTGCCGAGGGCACGAACCTCTCGGGCGGCCAACGCCAGCGCCTCGCCATGGCACGCGCCCTGCTGCATGACACGCCCGTCTACATCTTCGACGAGGCAACTTCCAACATCGACGCAGATAGCGAGGCCGCAATCATCGACGCCGTGGCCGAGCTTGCGCGCACCAAGACCGTCGTCATGGTGTCGCATCGCCTGGCGGCCCTGCGCGGCTGCGACGAGGTGTACGTCTTCGAGGCCGGCCGCGTCGTGCAGACAGGGACCCATGAGGAGCTTGCGAGCCAGGACGGCCCCTACGCAGGCCTTTGGGCGCGTCAGGCAGAGCTTGAGGACTTCTCTGCTCGCAGTGGCGAAGGTGCGGACGCGCAGGTAGGCAAGCAGGGGTGCGGCGCCAATGAGGGTGCGAGTGTAAAGGTCAGCGATCAGGCATGTCGCGCGGCCAAGGGTGCGAACGCAGCAGCCGGCGAGATGGCATGTAATGTCTCCGAGAACGCAGGCACTGAGACCGGCGAGCAGGCATGCAGCGTCGCTGAGAATGCGGCGAACACGACCGAGGATGCTTCGCTTGAGGCCGCCGGCGGCGCGCATTCTCAGCGGGCGACCGCCAACGCAGGTGCCGCGACCCCCAAACGTGGCAAGGTTCGCGTGATGCTCGAGCTCGTAAAGCTCACCCGTCCCCTGCTGGGTGTGCTCGCTTGCGCCGTCGTGCTCGGTGTCGCCGGCTTTCTTGCCGCAATCGGCATCACGGTCCTTGCCACCTCGGCCCTGCTCGACCTTGAGGGTCAGGCGCATTGGATTGCCGCGGGCGTCGCCGCTGTGGCCGCCGTCGTGTGCGGCGTCGCACGTGGACCCCTGCGCTATGCCGAGCAGCTGTGCAACCACTACCTGGCCTTCAGGGTGCTGGCGCTTGTGCGCGACAAGGTCTTTGCCGCCATGCGCCGCCTTGCCCCCGCCAAGCTCGAGGGCAAGGAGAAAGGCGACCTCGTCTCCCTGGTCACCGCCGACATCGAGCTGCTTGAGGTCTTCTACGCACACACTCTCTCGCCTGCGGCGATTGCCCTTGCTGTCAGCATCATCGTGCTCATCTTCATCGGTTTCCAGGCTCCGCAACTTGTTGGATTCGCCGCACTCGGCTTCATCTGCGTAGGCGTCGTCGTGCCGTGGTGCTCCTCCCGCTACACCGCAACGGGCGGCCTCGAGCTGCGCCAGCAGGTGGGCAAGATGAACTCTTTCGTGCTCGACTCGCTGCGCGGCCTGTCTGAGACCCTCCAGTTCGGCACCCAGAAGCAGCGTGCCCGCGAGCTGAGCGAGCGCATGGCATCGCTAGCCTCAACCGAGCGCACGCTCAAGGGCCGCAGTGCCAACGCCATGGCCGCCTCGGGCGCCGTGGTGCTCGCACTCGACGTTGCGATGATTGCGCTGGCAATGATGTTCGTCATGCAGGGAACGCTCGAGTTCGGCCGCGCCGTCATGGCGGCAGGCACCTTCATGGCCTCCTTCGGACCGCTCTTGGCCGTCGCCGCCCTGGGAAGCACCCTGCAGCAGACCCTCGCCGCAGGTTCGCGCGTGCTCGACCTGCTCGAAGAGGCCCCTCAGACACCTGAGGTGACCGACGGCGTCGACGTCAGCAAGTTTGAGGGCATGGCGATGCGCGAGGTGAGCTTCGCCTATCGCGACAAGAAGATTCTCTCCGACATCGATGTCGACATCCGCCCTGGGCGCGTCGTGCGCATCGCCGGGCCCAGCGGCATAGGCAAGTCGACCCTGCTCAAGTTCCTCATGCGTTTCTGGGATCCCCAGAGCGGCCGCGTGAGTATCTCCGGCTTGGACCTGCGCGACGTGAACACCGCCAGCTTGCGCAGCCAGCAAGGCCTCATGGAGCAGGACACGTTCCTCTTCGCAGCCACCATCCGTGAGAATCTCCTCGTAGCCAAGGCCGACGCAAGCGACGAAGAGCTCATGACGGCACTCGAGAAGGCCGCCTTGCGCGAGCTTGTGGAGCGACTGCCGCAGGGCCTCGACACGCAACTTGCCGAGCTGGGCGACTCGCTCTCCGGTGGCGAACGTCAGCGCCTAGGCCTTGCCCGCGTCTTCTTGCAGGATGCGCCGCTGCTCCTACTCGACGAGCCCACCAGCAACCTCGACGCCCTTTCCGAGGCAAGCGTCCTTAAGGCACTGCAGGAGAATCGCGCCGACAAGACTGTCGTCATCGTAACCCACCGCGCAAGCGCGGGAGCCATAGCCGATGACACCCACACTCTCTCCAACGGCACACTTGTATGATGTAGCGGAACCTCGTCCGCTGCGTTCCCGGGAGGCTCACGTACGTCCAGTAGGCCAAAGGCCCGCACCGCGCGCATCGCCTCTGGACGCCTTGCGGACGAGAACCCGCGTTTTAGTGGGATGCGGAACGTGGCCTGCTGCGTTCTCCAGAGGCTCACGTACTCCAGTACGCATCGCCTCTGGACGCCTTGCAGGCCAGAACCCGCGTTTTAGTGGGATGTTGCGGAACCTCGTCCGTTTCGTTCCCGGGAGGCTAGAGTACTCCAGTAGGCCAAAGGCCCGCACCGCGCACGTCGCCTCCCGGCGCCTTGCGGACGAGAACCCGCGTTTTAGTGGGTTGCGGAACCTAGCATGAGGCGCTCAACGGATGGAACTTAGATACGAAAGAGGGCCCCTTTCCTTGGCGTGAATACGTTAGGAAAGGGGCCCTCTTTGCGTTGGGTGCGCTGGTGGTCAGCGCGTTCTACCTGGTTGTCTTCTTCTTGGCAGCAGCCTTCTTCTTTGCGGCGGCCTTCTTCTTGGCCTCGAGCTTTGCCTGGCGCTCGAGCTCGGCCTTGTAGCCCTTGTAAATGGGAATGGCAATAGCGGCGATAACGGCGACGATCACGACAGCGACGATTACCCAAAACAGCGGTTCGGGAATCTGGAAACCAAAGAGCTCTTTCATGCGGCGGTCCTTTCTTTGGAACCCCGTACACAAAGACGGGGCAGGCTCGACACCCACAGGTCGAGTCTACCCCGTCTGACAAGAACAGATACCGGCGTTTCCGGTCAAAGGCCCTTACAGGAAGTACGAAACGCCGCCCTCGAAGATGGGCTGGTACTTGTTGCCCGGCACGTTGGCGTAGAGGCCCTTGCCGGAGCGCTCGGAGTGGCCCATCTTGCCGAACACGCGGCCGTCGGGGCTCGTGATGCCCTCGATGGCGAGCAGCGAGCCGTTGGGGTTCACCGACAGGTCCATGTTCGGCACGCCGGCCTCGTTCACGTACTGTGTGGCAACCTGGCCGTTTGCGAGCATGCCGGCAAGCACCTCGTCGTTGGCGACGAAGCGGCCCTCGCCGTGGCTGATGGCCACCGTGTGGATGTCGCCGACCTCGCACTTGCTGAGCCAAGGCGACATGTTGGAGGCAACGCGCGTGCGCACCAGGCGGCTCTGGTGACGGCCGATGGTGTTGAACGTGAGCGTGGGGCAGCCGGCATCCATGGGGCGGATGTCACCAAAGGGCACGAGGCCCAGCTTCACGAGCGCCTGGAAGCCGTTGCAGATGCCCAGCATGAGACCGTCGCGACTCTGAAGCAGGTCACGCACAGCCTCGGTCACCTGCGGGGCACGGAAGAATGCGGTGATGAACTTGGCCGAACCGTCGGGCTCGTCGCCGCCGGAGAAGCCACCGGGGATCATGACGATCTGGCTGTCGCGAATGGCCTGGGCGAGCTTCTCGGTGCTCTCGGCAACGGCGGCAGGCGTGAGGTTGTTGACGATGAGCGTCTCAGCCTGGGCACCGGCGCGGTTGAAGGCACGAGCGGAGTCATACTCGCAGTTGTTGCCGGGGAACACGGGGATGATGACACGCGGGCGCGGCGTGCGGCCACCGAGGAACACGTGCGGGGCCTCGGCATGGAAGCTTACGGCCTCGACCTCATCGCCAGCGGCGCGGTACGGGAAGACGTCCTCGATGCCATGCTCCCAGGCCTCCTGAAGCTGCGCGAGGTCGATGTTCTCGGCGCCGACGCGCTCGCCGGAAGACGCCACATGGCCGGGATAGGCAATCGTGTACTCAGCCTTCGTGGCGCCAAGGCGCGTGACAGCGATGCTTGCGATACGCTCGTCAACGTGGGCGCCCTCGGCAAGCTCGACGATGAAGCTGCCGTATGCAGGCACGAAGAGCTCATCGACGTCGAAGTTGCGGTCGAGCGCGACACCCAGCTGGTTGCCCACGCACATCTTGAAGAGGGCCTCGGCAAGGTCGCCGTAGCCAGCGGTGGAGACAGCCAGCGCCTGGCCCAAGCCGATGAGCTCCTCAACGAGGTCGAAGGCCTCAAGCAGGCCCTTCTTGCCAGGCACGATGCTGCCGAGCTCGCAAGCGGGCTGGATGAGCACGAGCTCGTGGCCCGCGCCCTTGAACTCGGGCGAGGTGGCACGGGCGACGTTGCCCACTGCGGTGGCGAAGGAAACGAGCGTAGGCGGCACGTCGAGGTCCTCGAAGGAGCCGCTCATGGAGTCCTTGCCACCGATGGAGCCAACGCCCAGGTCGATCTGGGCGTCGAGGGCGCCGAGCACGCTGGCCACAGGCTTGCCCCAACGCGCGGGCTCGTCGCGCAGCTTCTCGAAGTACTCCTGGAACGTGAGGTAGGCCTTCTTGTGCTCGAAGCCGGCGGCAACGAGCTTGGAGAGGCTCTCGACCACGGCGAGGTAGGCGCCCTGGTACTGGTTGGCCTGCGACAGGTAGGGGTTGAAGCCCCAGGCCATGCCGCTCATCGTGGTGGTCTCGCCAAAGACGGGCAGCTTGGCCGCCATGGCAAGCGACGGGGTGAGCTGCGTCTTGCCGCCGAAGGGCATGAGCACGGTGGAGGCGCCGATGGTGGAGTCGAAGCGCTCGGAGAGGCCCTTGTTGGAGGCGACGTTGAGGTCGGTGAGGACCGAACGCATGCGCTCGGCAAGCGTGGCGCCCGCCCACTCCTGGGTGTAGGCGCCGCCCTTCTCGACGCTGGCAGCCTGATGCTTGGGAGCACCGTTGGAGGCGAGGAACTCGCGGCTCACGTCGACGATGGTGGCACCGTCCCATACCATGCGCACACGGGGCTCCTCGGTCACGCGCGCGATGGGCGTGGCCTCGAGGTTCTCCTCGGTGGCATAGCCGATGAAGGTGTCGACGTCCTCGGGGGCCAGGGCAACGGCCATGCGCTCCTGGCTCTCGGCGATGGCAAGCTCGGTGCCGTCGAGGCCCTCGTACTTCTTGGGCACGCGGTCGAGCTCGATGAACAGACCGTCGGCCAGCTCGCCCACGGCGACCGACACGCCGCCGGCACCGAAGTCGTTGCAGCGCTTGATGAGACGGCAGGCATCGCCGCGACGGAACAGGCGCTGGATCTTGCGCTCGACCGGGGCGTTGCCCTTCTGCACCTCGGCACCGCAGGTCTCGATGCTCTCATGGTTGTGGGCCTTGGAGGAGCCGGTGGCACCGCCGATACCGTCGCGGCCCGTGCGGCCACCGAGCAGCACGATGACGTCGCCGGGGGCAGGCGTCTCACGACGCACGTGGTCGGCAGGCGTGGCGCCCACGACGGCGCCGATCTCCATGCGCTTGGCGGCATAGCCGGGATGGTAGAGCTCGTCGACCTGGCCGGTGGCCAGACCGATCTGGTTGCCGTAGCTGGAGTAGCCGGCGGCAGCCGTGGTCACAAGCTTGCGCTGGGGCAGCTTGCCGGGGATGGTCTGGCTCACGGGCACCGTGGGGTCAGCGGCGCCGGTCACGCGCATGGCCTGGTACACGTAGCTGCGGCCCGACAAGGGGTCGCGGATGGCGCCGCCCACGCAGGTGGCCGCGCCGCCGAAGGGCTCGATCTCGGTGGGGTGGTTGTGCGTCTCGTTCTTGAAGAGGTAGAGCCAGTCCTCGTCCTGACCGTCGACGTCGACCTTCACCTTGACGGTGCAGGCGTTGATCTCCTCGGACTCGTCCAGACCCGTGAGGATTCCCTTGCTCTTGAGATAACGGGCGCCGATGGTGCCCATGTCCATAAGGCACACGGGCTTGGCGTCGCGGCCCAGCTCGTGGCGCATGTCGAGATAGCGCTCATAAGCGGCCTCCACCTGCGGGTCGCCGATCTCCACGTCGGTGAGCACGGTGCCGAAGGTGGTGTGGCGGCAGTGGTCCGACCAGTAGGTGTCGATCATCTTGATCTCGGTGATGGTGGGGTTGCGCCTCTCCGTGCGGAAGTACTCCTGGCAGAACTTGATGTCGGCCAAGTCCATGGCCAGGCCGCGCGCGTCGATGAAGGCGGCAAGGCCGGCCTCGTCGAGGTCGCAGAAGCCCTCGACCGTCTCCACCATGGCAGGCTTGGGGAACTCCACATGCAGGGTAGCCGGCAGGTCGAGCGAAGCCAGGCGCGCCTCAACGGGGTTCACCACGTAGTGCTTCACGGCCTCGACGGCCTCGGGGGTCAGCGTGCCGGAAAGGATGTAGACCTTCGCGGAACGCACCTCGGGACGCTCGCCCTGGCTGATGAGCTGGATGCACTCGGCAGCGGAGGCAGCGCGCTGGTCAAACTGGCCAGGCAGGAACTCCACCGCAAACACCGCATCGCCCTCGGCAGCCTCGAAGTCGGCCGAAGCCACGTCGGACTGGGGCTCGCTGAAGACGGTGGGCACGCAGGCGTCGAACAGCTCCTGCGAGATACCCTCCACGTCGTAGCGGTTGATGAGGCGCAGAGACTCCAGGCCCTCGACGCCCAGAATGGACGTGAGCTCGTTCTTCAGCTGCTGAGCCTCAACGTCGAACCCAGGCTTTTTCTCCACGTAAACGCGCGAAACCATGTGACCCCACCTTCGGATAGACCGGCCAGTTGTAAACGCACATACGGCATTCATGATAAAACACGCGCCCCAACAACCACCAGCTCAGCCCGAAAAACAACCATCTGGCACTGTACATGCAGAATCGTTCGACCTCTTTCGCGTGGCTTCCCTACACCGGATTGCTCACCCAGGAAGCTGCACGCCGCCAAAGGGCTTCAAGTCCATCGGAATCGACAGGCTGAATCATCTCCGATTCAAGGTCTTCCAGCGCATACACTCCCACCATGACTACGGAGTCGCCGTGTGTGCCCACGGGGCCGACCTCCACTTTGCCGCCCAGGTAGTCACTCCACACCACGTCGTCAGAGCCGGCACAATAGACTTCCGCCATCGCTCCGTGGGGGACATGCTTCCCAAGGGCATGCCGCTCCTCGTGTTTACTCGAGACGATTGGAAGCAACCAAGCGCCCTAGCTATAAAACGCAACCGACCCGAAGAACTCGTGCCAGCGATCGCAAATCAGGGAGTGGTTGACGACAATGATGCGGGAGATGGTGCGCAGGTCTTTATCGGGAATGTCGGAGCCGTTTGAGGCAAGGAGACAACCGCCGTCGGACGTGAGCCAAAACTTCGTGGCATCGGGAGCAGCCTTACCGCGCGCGACGTGGACATGCACCGGCTCGCCATTCTCGCCGCTCCAGAAGAAGACGATGTAACCGCCGATGGTGAACAGCTTAGGCATAGACGTGGCCGCCCTCCCAGGCGAATTCCATGATGAGGGGGGCGTTGTTCTTGAGGAAGGAGGCATACCAGGCAAGCTCATCGGCGGTGAAACCCCCGGACTTGATGCAAGTGCAAGCCGGGAGCACGTACCAGGCGGTGTTGAAACCCATGTCAACAGGTTGTTCAATGCAGGCAAGAACGGTACCGTCTTCCCGAGCGGCCGAATAGGAGACCTGCGTGTCATCGGCCAAACGCAGATATTCGAACATGTTGACGCCCATGATGAAACCCCTTCCAACCAGCTTCATTTACTCCTTAGTATAGCCAGGCAATCCACAGGGCACGCGCAGGCCTCAAACAAAAACGTCCCCGCCAGCCGTGGGGCCAACGGGGACGTTAGGGTTGCGGGAATCAACCGAAAGAAGCGCTATCGCTTTGAGTTGGCGAACTCGCGGGCGACCTGGGCGGCTGCGGCGAGGCGCTCTTCCTCGGGCGTGAGGGGCGCGGCAGGCTCCTTGGCCTTCTTCTTGGGCTCCTCGTCCTTGGCAGTTGCCTGGTCGGCGGCCTCGGAATCATCGGTGGGCTTCACGCCGGCCATCGCCATATCGCAGGCCTCCTTGGCGGCAGCCTCGATCTCGGCAGCCGACTTGCCGGCCTTCTTGGCCTCCTTGCGGGCAGCCTTGGCAGCGGCCTTGGCACCAGCCTCGACCTGCGCCTCGTACACAATGCGCTCCTGCTGTTTGCGCGTCATAGAAGCGACCTTGTCACGGTGCTTGTTGCGGCACTTGCGCACCACGGTGAAGTCCATGACGAGGGCGGAGATGATGGCCGCGTAAGCAAGGATGAGCGACACGATGTTGACCGCAAGGGGCATCTCAATGCTCACGGTAGCCCAGGAGAGCACGGTGAAGATGACGGCGACCACGAGAAGCGCCCACCAGATGCGACGGAGCTTCTTGTAGCGGGCGTCCTTGCGCGTGAGGATGTCGATGGCGGTGTAGGCGACGTTCTCCGCCTCGCGCTCCTTAGCGCGGGCCGCCTTCTTCTCCTCCTTGGACATGTTCATCTCAGCCATGGCGCGCTGCTTGGCGTTCTTCGGCTTGGGCTTGCTCGTCGTACGCACCGAGGCGCCCGCCTTGGAGGCCGGCTTGGCCGAGGCGGTACGAGGCTTGACGCTTCCCTGAGAGCGGCCCTCGCGCTCGACCGTGTAGCGCTCGTTCTGGGGGTTGCGCATGCTCATTAGCGAGATCCCTCGCTCACGAACTCAGTGCCGGTGAGCATGGTGAAGGCCTCGCAGTACTTCTTCGAGGAAACCTCGAGGACCTCGGCGGGAAGCGCGGGGGGCTCGCCGGTGAAGTCCCAGTTGGCCTTCAGCCAGTTGCGGACATACTGCTTGTCGAAGCTGTCCTGGACCTCGCCCTCCTTGTAGCCCTCGGCCGGCCAGAAACGGCTGGAGTCGGGCGTGATGCACTCGTCGATGAGCGTGATCTGGCCGTCGATGATGCCGAACTCAAACTTGGTGTCGGCGATGATGATGCCGCGGGTGGCAGCGTACTCAGCGGCGGCGGAGTAAATCTTGATGGACAGGTCGCGCAGCTGGGAGGCAATCTCGGCGCCCTCGCGCTCGACGAGCTGCTCATAGGAGATGTTCTCG
>Ga0129308_1001502_pt1 | contig 24004 bp, 17 predicted proteins | sample L827metagenome_FD_94440 | JGI IMG/M metagenome (GOLD analysis project Ga0129308, IMG submission 94440) | Ring-tailed lemur group fecal microbial communities from Wisconsin, USA - L827 metagenome | ecosystem: Host-associated > Mammals > Digestive system > Large intestine > Fecal | place: USA... | reverse complement strand
CGGGGCCCGTTGGTGCCCTGGGGGCTGGGGCGCCCTCTCTTTTCACTACGCATGGACGCCTCCCGCCTGCCTGCGGTCGCGCAGCGCGATGCTCGCGAAGTAGACGATCGTGGCCAGCGAGCACAAAAGCGTCGTGGTGCCGTTGAGCGCCATCGCATAGCAGCGGTTCACGATGTCGGGGTCTTGGAACTCGATGAAGGCCAGGACCGGCAGCGTTTTGGGCGCGGTGGGTCCCAGCAGGAACGGCACCTCGTAGCTGCCCAGGGCAAAGACGAACACCACGAGGAAGGCACGCAGGATGGCACCCGCGCACAGGGGCAGCGTCACCTGCAGAAAGGTCTGGCGGGCGTCGGCTCCGCACGTGCGTGCCGCCTCGCCCAGGCTCTCGGAGATGTGCCCCATGAGGGAGACGGTGCAAAAGGCCAGGTAGGGTATTTCTTTCCAGATGTATACAAGGATGATGCCCCACCCCGAGGTTGCACCTGTCGCGCTGGGGAAGTCGCCGGGTGTGGCGATGAGGCCGACTGCGTGCAAAAGGCGCGCGACCAGGCCTGACCCGGAGAACGCGAACATGACGGCCATGGCCACGAGGGCATGCATCGTCATGATGGGAACCTGCAGGGCGGCGAGCCGCACAACGCGGCCCGCTTTAGCTTTGACCAGCATGTATGACAGGGCCACGCCGCCCACGAGTGCAATGAGCGACGAGACGAGCGCGAGGTACACGCTGTACAGCAGCGAGGAGAGCAGGTCCTCACGTGCGAGGACCTGCACGTAATACTCAAACGTGGGGGTGTGCATGTCCAGGAATGGCATGATGCCGAACCCCTGGGCCACGCCGTTTGCCACGCCAAAGATAAACGCACAGGCAAGAAGCGCCGCCGGTAGGGCGAGTAGATAGGGGGCGACGCGGTTGCGTGCCTTCCTTGGCAACAGGCTCATGAATCGCCCTACTTGCCAGGTACTTCGTCGTGCCAGATCTTCTCGAGCACGGGAATGACCGGGCCACAGGCCTCGGCGACGGCATGCTCGAGCTTCACGTCGAGGGGGAGCTGTGCGCTGCCGAGTTCGACGGCGTCGAAGGCGGCACGGTCCTCCTCGCAGAGCCTGTCGAGGTCCAGCACGGTGATGTTGCCCAGTACCTCGTAGCGGGTGAGCTGGTAGTCGGGGCTCAGGACCTCGTTGATTGCGACCATGGCGGCCTCCTTGTGGGGGGCGTTGGCGGCGATGGCCATGAAGTTGGTGTTGCCCACGGTACCCGTGTCAAGCACGAATGACCTGGTCGTGGCCGGAAGCAGTCCGTTGTCCACGTCGGTCTGAGGCTCGCCGTAGCCGGCGTCCATGATCAGCTCGCCGTCGGCGTACATCTGGTGCATGGTGGTGGAGTCGGCCGGGAAGGTCTTGCCCTGCTTCCAGAGATGGGGGTTGAGGGAGCGCAGGTACTCCATGCCGGGGGCGACGATGGCGCGCACTTCGTCCTCGCTGGGCTCGGTCATCGTGGCGAGCTTCTCGAACTCCTCCTTGCCCACGACGCCGGCGATGAGGCAGGAGATGATCGCGGTGCCGGTGAAGTCGCCGGGCTCAGGATAGGTCACCATGCCGGGATGGTCCTGGCAGAACTGCAGGAAGGTTTCGGGGTCGATGGGCGTCTCGGTCTCGGGCACCTGGGCGCTGTCTACCCAGAACACCATCTGCGTCTTGCCGTAGGGGGCCTCGTATCCCTCGACCGGGGTGCCGAAGTCGTAGGCGATGTCGGCGGCTTCGGTGTCCACGTAGTTCTGCACGTTGGGCAGGTCCTGGGCGAAGGGGCCCCACAGGTAGCCGTTGGCTTTGGCGCTGGCGAAGTTCTCGCCGTTGATCCAGATGAAGTCGATGCTGCCGCCGTCTTCGGTGAGACCGGCCTGGAACTCGCCGGAGAGCTGGGTCAGGATGTTGTTGATGTCCATGCCCACGAGTTCAAGCTCGATGTCGTACTTCTCCTTGAGGCGCGGGGCGAGGGTGTTGGTGATGAGCTCGTTGCGCGGGGCGCTGCCGCCCCAGCCGTACCAGGCGACCTTGCTGCCGCGGGCGGCCTCGACGATGGCGTCCCAGTTGGAGGCGTCCTTGCCGAAAGCGTTGGAGGGAAGGGCGGCACCGGAAGCGGCGACGAGCGCGGTGGCGCCGGCCAGCTGCACAAACGAGCGGCGGGAGAGCTTGGAGGAAAGCACGGGCGGGTCCTTTCTGTTGGAGTGATATGGGCTGAAGAGGCGGGCGATGCGAACATGAGGGCGCACGACATGCGTGCATGTGCATGTATGCGTATATACACTGCTGTATTGACGCTGAAGGGCGATGATTTCGGCGCGTGATTGGTATGTGCGTATGTGCGAGATGATTGGATGTCAAGCGCATCACCGACGGCCACGCAGAACGGCCGTCTTCGGAAAAAACGGGCGACCCCGTTTGATGCGAGGTCGCATGCAGAATGTGGCCATTGTAGCAGCCTTATAGGTTTCCGCCATGTTTCAGATGTGGTTCAGCTGTGGTGAGCGGTGCCGTTCGCCCAATGTGAGGGGTTTGCTTTTGACGTTTCGCGGCCAGGGGGCTAAAGTGTGTGCCGCTTTCATTCTGCGAAAGACGGCTCGGCCATTCTGCGAAGGGTTTGCCCACGGGCGACCTGGCCTGTGTTCCCGCATGTGCGGGCAGTCGTTTTTGCGAGGCAAAATCACCACTGTACATATATCAATATTCGGCGCGCATTCTGCTGTGCGCTGGTAGGTATGACGGTCGCGCTGCGCGCGTCAGCCATATTGCATGCGCTGCAGTGGAATCTGCCTCGTTTTTCACAGAAATGTTTGCGTCGCCCAAGTTCGGTTTTCGGTAGTCCCCGTTTATTGGAGGTTATGTACATGAAGAAGAAGGCGCTCCTGCTCTCCGGTCTCGTCGTTGTGGCCCTGTCCGCCGGTATGGTTGGCTGCGGCGAGCAGCCCAGCACCACGACCACGACCGGTAGCGACGCTGCCGCTGTGGAGGTCAAGGAAGTTGAGATGTCCTACATCTCGACCGCCGACCTGAAGGACAACATTGCCAACCCCGAGTACCTCGTGCTCGACGTGCGCAAGGCTGCCGACTTCGAGGCCGGCCACATCCCCGGCGCCGTGAACGCCGACATGGACGCCGCCAAGGACGGCGACAACGAGTCCGGCATCGCCAACATGAAGGCCGCTCTGGGCGACCCCGCCAAGGTTGACCAGAAGGTCGTCCTGGTCTGCTACTCCGGCAAGCGCTACGCTCAGGCCGGCACCAACGTCCTGGCTGCTCTTGGCGCCAACATGGACAACGTCTACACCCTTGAGGGCGGCATGAAGGCTTGGGATGAGGCTTTCCCGGGCGCCCAGGTTGCTTCCAACGCCGAGGTGAAGGACGTCGAGATGGCTCAGCTCGCCCCCGCTGACCTTGAGGCCGCCCTTGCCGATGGCACCTACCTGGTCGTCGACGTGCGCAAGGCTGCTGACTTCGAGGCCGGCCACATCGCCGGTTCCATCAGCGCCGACATGGACGCTGCCAAGGAGGGCGACGCCCAGGCTGGCGTTGAGACCATGGCTGCCTCCATGCTCGCCCAGTGCGGCAACATCTCCGGCGCCGATCAGAAGATCGTCCTGGTTTGCTACTCCGGCAAGCGTTACGCCCAGTGCGCCACCAACTCCCTGGCCGTGCTTGGCGCCAACATGGACAACGTCTACACCCTCGAGGGTGGCATGAAGGCCTGGGAAGAGGCCGGCTACGCCGTCGAGAAGTAAGACCGCGCTCGAACAATTTCGCGTTGACACGCAAGCCCCGCACCACGGAATCGCAGCCGTGGGGCGGGGTTTTGCGTGTGAGGAGGCGGCGCGCGGCGCCGACGAGGGGCGCGGGGGCGAGGCGCAGGGGACCGCCGCGGCCGGGCCTTAGGCCAGCTGCGCCAGTGCGCGCTCCCATGCCTGGTAGATGTGCTCCATTGCCTGCGCGGGGTCCTTGGGCGCAACCAGGTTGACGTGCGCGGCGGGAACTCCAGGGGCGGCCTTCTCCAGGTAGCCGATGTTGAGCAGGCGCTCGTTGAGGGCGACGTCGTAGGGCACAAGGTCCACAAGCTCGGGTTCGGCCAGGGCCATGGCGGCCAGCACGTCCCAGGCTACGAATCCGTAGGTGTTCCACCTGCGCTGTCCGCGCTCAAACCAGGGCAGGCACATCTGGCGCAGGAACTCGGCGCCCGGCATGCCAGAGCTTGCGAGGCGGGTGAGGAGCTCCTCGCCGTTGAAGGCGAGCGGCATACAGTTCCAGGCGTCTGCCAGCAGAATGCGCGAGCGCGGTCCCTGGTTGGCCGAGGCGGTGGAGAAGAGGCGATACGTCGCCATGCCGTCCACGGAGAAGTTGAGCTCGTTCATGATGCGCCCGCCTACGACAAGGGTCGAGGTGGTGCCGCCCATGAGCGCGACGCTTGCGTAGCCGGCAAGGGCGCCGGGACGTAGTGTCTCGGCGGCGGCCAGGTCGGTGGTAGCGCCAAGCGACAGCAGGCATGCGTTGCTGCCCGAGGACTTGGCGATGAGGCGCGCGGCAGCGCTGGGCTCGCGGTCGGCCGTGCTGGGCATGCCGTAGCGAGGGGCGTCGGCACCGCGCAGAATGGGCACATCGTCGAGCAGGGGGTGCAGCGCATGGGCGAGTACGTGCGTGGCGTGGTTCGTCAGCTCGGTGGATGCGTTGCCATGCGTGGTGCAGATGGCACGCACGCAAACGCGGTCTTGGCATCCTAGCAGATAGAGCAGGGCCAGGCCGTCGTCTATCTCTCCGGCGGGAATGCCGAGCGTGTTGTCGGTTGCGATGACGATGTCTTTCATGGTGGATCCTCCGAGGAACGTGGGCGTGTCGGGCCAATGGTACACCGATGGTGGCGCGGCTTCGCGCGGCATGCATGCAGGCGGCGTTTTTATGCCCGCCCCTGCCATTCCCGAGCGGCAAATGTTGTACCATGACGTGCGGTTTTAAGACGTTTGCGACGCGTAAGGAGTGAATGCCATGGCAGATGCCACCGAGAACGCCGGCGCCCTGCTCGACGGCCCCGACCCCTCCAAGGTCAACCCGTTTCACATCATTGCGATCGGTGGGGAGAAGGCCGACCTCAAGGCGGTGCGCGAGGCCATCGGCATCAACCAGATCGATCTGGCCAACATGCTCGATGTGACCGTGCGCACTATCAAGCGCTGGGAGCAGATCGGTTGGGAGGAACCGCCGGATTACGTGTGGGAGCAGCTCCAGGAGCTCGTTGTCGACCATGAGCGTCGCGTGGCCGAGCTCGTGGAAGGCACGGTTGCCCAGGCTGCCGCCCATGCTGCCGAGCGCCGCGCCGCAGGTCGCGACCCCTGGATCGTGGAGATCCCCTACTACAAGAACCAGGACCACTACGAGCAGTTCCCGCATCGCAAGCGCAGCCAGCACGCCTGGGGCAACGCCATCTCGCGCCGTGCCGCAGACATCCTGCGCCTGCGCGGCTACACGGTGTACTTCTACTACCCCTCAGCTGACGAGGGCAAATAACGTAGCCCAACCGACAACGATTGCGACGGCAGCATGCGCCGGCCGCGTTCCCGGAGACACCCGGGGGCGCGGCCGGCGCTTTTTTGGGTGGATTGGGCCGCCAGCGAGCCAGTGCGGACCGACTGGGGATGCGCTGTGTCCCAAAAGTCGCAAAAGTATGCGTAATAACTCGTTTGCCATGCCGCACCGAAAATGGGCGTTTGCATTTTCGCAGGTAGATGCCTTACTCATTTTGACCGTGGCCCCGTCTTCAGTCTCTTAGGGAGTTATAACGCATACTTTTGGCGTTTTCGCGTCAGGGGAGCATGCGAGGGGCGCGTTGCAATGGGACATGTGGCACGGCGCGACGGGGCGCTTCGGGCCGCAGGGTGCTGGGTGCGCGGGCGGGCGCGTGAGAACATGGGAGACAACAGGGAATCCGACTGCGAGGTGAAGGGATCTGACCATGGGCTTCCTCGACAAGCTGTTTGAGAAAAAGTGCTGTGACATATGCGGCGGCGAGATTGGCCTCATGGGGAATCGCAAACTCGCCGATGGCAACCTGTGCAAGGAGTGCGCCGCCAAGCTCTCCCCGCTTTTTGACGAGCGCCGACAGAGCACGGTGGAGCAGATTCGCGAGCAGCTCCTTTACCGCGCGGAGAACGAGGGTCGCGTGGCTGCGTTCAACCCCACCCGTACGCTGGGCGCCCGCACGAAGGTGCTCATCGATGACAACGCGGGGGCCATCATTGTGACGGCCTCCTCTCGCTGGCGCGACGTGAATCCCGACGTGATTGCATTCGACCAGGTCACAGGCTGTGCTGCGGAGGTTCGCGAGTTCAAGACCGAGCTGCGCGAGAAGAAGCCCGACGGCACCACGGCGCGCTACGATCCACCGCGCTACGAGATCGAGTACGACGTGTGGGTCGTCGTGAACGTCAACAGCCCCTACTTCGACGAGATCGCCTTCAAGACCAACGACGCGCGCCTTGAGAGTCGCGTCTCTGACACCTATCGCGCTGCCGTGCGCGAGGCCGACGGCATCCGCGATGCGCTTGCCAGCATTTGGGAAGACGCCCATGAGGGGCTCGACGCAGGCGGCGTGTTTGGCATGCGCCTGGCCGATCTCGATGCCGAGCGTCGCAACGAGGTAGCGGCCAATGCCGCAATGAGGATGGCGACCGCCGCGCGGGTCGCGCCTGGTGTTCCCGGGTCTTGCCCGCCGATGCCGCCTCAGGGTGGGTATGCAGGCATTCCCGTGCCACCCCAGGGTGTGGGCTACGTGGCCGGTGCGGTGAACGCAGGCTATCCGGCGGGTGCTCCCGTGCCGCTCCAGGGTGCAGACCGCATGCCCGTGTCCGGCGGCTATGCTGCCCCAGCGCCCCAGGCAGCTGCCTCTGCACCCAGGTCCGGCGGCCGCAGCGCGGTGCCGCCCCAGCCTCAGGTTCCCGGGCGCGTACCCGGCGCAGCCGAGGGTGCCGCGTGGTTCTGCCCGGCGTGTGGGGCGCGCTGCACGGAGAGGTTCTGCCCCTCCTGCGGCCACGAGAGGCCGTAACGGCCAGGTAATGGCCGGGGGCGGTGGTTAAGCCAACCGGCCTCATCGAACGCGTTTTTTGTCTGCGGTGATGCAACGGTGAAGTGTCGCACGGCCACTTGTTCATCGGCTTTTTGAAGTATCGTAGGCGGCGGCGGGCAAACTGCCTGGCTCGCCGCCCGCGCGGGCTTTTTGCTGGTAGGGCAATGCCTGCTAGTGCTTGAGGTTTGGCACGATGCTGCCATCGGCCACGGCGTTCACGGCCAGGCGCAGGATGGAGTCGTAGCCGGTCTTGGCCAGAATCTCGGAGACGTGGCGCTTCACGGTGCCTTCCGACAGGCACAGTTCGGCGGCAATCTCTTTGCGGCTCTTTGCCTCGCACACGAGACGCAGGATGTCCATCTCCGTCTCGTTGAGGGAGTCGATGCCGGTGGGAGTTGCGCCTGCCCCGCGCGGGAAGGTCGCATAGCCCTCGCAGGTTGCACGCATGACGCCCAGCAGCTCGGCTGTGCCGATGTTCTTATAGACGAAGCTGTCGGCGCCCGCGGCACGTGCCTGCTCGGCGAAGGTTACCTCTGGCAGGCCGGTCATCACCACAACGCGCACGCTGGGCAGGGCCTCCTTGATGGCGCGCGTGGCTGTAATGCCGCTGCGGCCGCCCTGCGTGCACACGTCCATAAGGACGAGGTCGGCGCTTTGGCGACGCACCAGGTCGAGCGCCTGCTCGGCGTCGGGCGTTTTGCCCACTACCTGCATGTCGTCTTGGGCATCGATGGCAAGCGCAAGGGAGTCGAGCAGCATCGCTTGGTCTTCGACGATAACAACCCTCATTGCGGTACCTCTCAAATCTCGTGCGTATCGTTTGCCCCACAGGGGCTGTCGTCTGCTATGTCGTTCACCGTGTCGCCGCCGCCATTGCCGGCCACGACGGGCGCGCTTACGCGAACCATGAACGGCGGGCCCACCTCGACCTCGAACGTCGCGCCCAACGCCTCGCACGCCGCGCGCATGCCCGTGAGGCCTCCACCCGGCACGATGTCTTTCGTGCACGGTGCGCCGTCATTTGACACAGCAAGGATATACCAGACGTATCGCTTTGGGGCAACAGGGTTTTGGTCGGCCGCATCGCGTGCTACCTGGTCTGTTTGCACGATGTCGTTGTGCGAGCCGAAAGCTACCCACACATGGTGGGCGCGCGCATGGCGCACCGCGTTGGTGGCGCACTCGCGGATCACCTGGGTGAAGAGGCCGGCCACGGCCGTGTCGTCGGGCAGCTCGCCTTGGGTGTGGACCTCGACGCCCACGAGCGAAAACGCCTCCACCACGGCCGCAAGCTCGGTGGCGGCATCGGGCCCCTTCGTTGCGTGCAGCTCCTCCGAGATGCCCTCGATGAGCTGTGCTACCTGCTCGAACGCTTGGTTGTCGGCTCCGTCTTCCAGATAGCGGTGAAGGATTGAGAGGCGCTGCCCAATCACGTCGTGCACCTTGGAGCGCATGACGGTGAAGGCCTCGTTGCGCGCGACCTCGTGGACGTCGGCGAGTGAGGCGCGCAGCTCGATACCCGCCTGCGCAAGAGCGTTGGCAGCCTGTTCGAGCTGGTCGGAGGCGCGTGCCTGCTCGGTGATGTCGAGGGCGACGATCCAGCGGCAGGGCTGCCCGTGCAGCTTGAGCGAGCCAAACTGGAACAGGCAGGTCTTGTCCGGCCCCGCCTGCAGGCGAAGACCCTCGGCAAGCACGGAGTCGCCGCCTTCACCTCGTTGCGCGCGCTCCCTCAGGTTGCGCCCGATTCCACTCAGGTCTGCCAGGTCGCAGGGCAGTCCCAGCGCCGACAGACACGACCTCATGGTGTCGTTCGTGAAGAGCACGCGTCCGTCGACTCCCGTGCACAGCACGCCCACCGGCAGCGTGTGCACGGCCTGTGCCATGGTGTCGCGCGCAGGTGTCGCCGTGCGCAGGAGTCTGTCGTTGATGAGGGCACAGGCGGCATGGCTTGCAAACATGGCGGCGTCGATCGTCACAGCCCATCCCCACCACACACCGAGGGCGTCCAGAGCGAACGGAAGCATGCAGCAAGCGCATGTCGCCTCGACGATGAACCGCAGGCGATGGCGCGGTATGCGGACGAACAGGTATATGCCAATGGCGAGCACGCCGAAATACGTCACCCAGGCAAGTGCCCTCATCGGCTGCTCGAGCTCGGGGGGAAAGCCCTGCATGACGCTGCGGGCCGCGCAGAAGCCCAGGAACGCATGGCCGATGAGGCCGCACTCGTACACGACGGCCATGCGCGGTGTGACGCGCCAGCATATGAGGTGCGAGACGTGCAGGGTCTGGGCCATGGCGATGAGGAAGAAGACTGCCTCAAGCGCAAGGGCAGCAGCGGGGTGCAGCAGCACGTCAAAGGACATTACGGCAGCCTCCTCTCAAGGAGGATGATTGCATTGAGGGAGTCGTCCTCGCTGGTCACCTCGGCGCTCAGCACGCACGCCGCGGCCTCCCGCAGGGAGCGGGCAAGCTCATCAGGGTCGAAGGCCTGGCTGCGGGCACGCCCTTCCTCGCTCATCTCAAGTGACACGCGAACCTCGATGGCCGCCCCTGAGGGGGCTTCTCCGATTACAAAGAGCGCCGAGGCCTCGCTGCGTGCCGCGCAGGCCATGGCGCATGCATGCAGGCAGTCGAAAAGGGCGCTCGCCACAGGGGCGCTCACGGGACGCTCGAGGTTGGTCATGCACAGGCACGGCACGCCCGCTGCCCGCAGGTCGGCGCCGAGCTCGGCCGCCATAAGCCCGAGGGCCTCGGTGCTCAGGGGCCGGCCTTCCTGCTCACCCAGGACGAGGGCACCCTTGCGCTTGCAGTAGGCGAGGAGCACCCGCAGCTGCGCCAGCAGCGACGTGCGATGCAGCCCCTCGGGGGAGAGCGGGCTGGCCGAGCCGCCTGCGTCGCCGCACTCCCTCAGCATGTCGAGAAGCCCGCCCATGTGGACGAGGGCGTTTGCCAGGCTGCGCTCGACCTCGTCGGCCAGGGCGCCCTCTGCCTGCTGGGCATGAAGGCGCCGCTGCACCGTGAGGTTGCGTTCGAGCAGCTTGTTGTAGGACGCGAGCTCGCTTTTGCGTTGTTCCAGCTGACGGCTGCGCATATCGGCGTCGCTGACGTCGGCTGAGAACAGCGCCACGCCGCCCGACAGCCGATAGGCGGCGAACACACGATGGGGGCAGTCGTTGACGCGAAACATCGTTTGTTGGGTTTGCGTGCGTTGCGCGAAGCGCATCACCTCTTGCTGCACCGAGGGGGGCAGGGGCAGCGCCGCGTCGGTCGCAAAGGCCACGCGTCCGTCGCGTCCGAGCACTTTGAGGTCGAGCGGCAGGCGCCGGAAGGCCTCACTGTAGTCGCGATACGAGGGGAAAAGGCCTGTGGCCAGGCATGTTTCGAATGCGACGAGAGCCACGATGGAGTACACGAGCGCGAGGTTGGTGGCGCGAACGGCCTCGACCTCAAGAATATAGAGCGCGCAGTAGATGGACCCCACGCCTAGGACGGCCCCCACAAGGGGAAGCAACCTGCGCAGGCGGCGACTGCCTGCCAGGTAGGCAACGACGAAGAAGGCGATGACTTTGCCTGCGGTCCACACCATAACGGCCCAGTACCCGGGGCCATATGTGTAGTTGCTCGACCACTTTGGGTCGGCAAGGTCGAACTGGAATACCTGGAAATGAAGGCTGTTGGTGAGCACGGTCAGGATGAGGGCCGCATCGACGGCAATCACACAGCGGCGAAGCATGCGTGTGGCGGGTGTGGCGTCGAGCGCGGCGGCGCGAATGATGCTGAAGAGTCCCAGCGAGGGCACGCTGAGCATGGGGATGTAGTAGCAATACCACATGAAGCTCGCGGCCTCGGGGCTGTTCGTGTCGTATTTCACCAGTACCAACAAGATCCAGGCTGCAAGGAGCCCGGCGGCTATGCACAGGTTGCGTGCGATGGCGGCGTCTGAGCAACGGCGACGCACCCAAGGTGCCCATGCGGCCAGCGCTGCCCCCACGCCAATCGAGAGCATGGCGCGATACCAGCTGCGTACTGGGGGAATCCCCACATTCGCCGGTGCGGCGGCCGAAAACGCCTGGATGAGCGCGATACCGGCTATGATTACCAGCGCAAATGCCATGCCGATGGCCCCCGCGTGGTTTGCATGCGTGCCGAGGGCGTCTTGACGCGGCTCTCTGTTTTTCCCGGTCATCGGCCCCCTCCGGATTGTACGGCGAATTCGCTCGCCTGCTTTGCGGTGTACGGCGGTGCCGAGCTGCCTTGCGTGTCGAGGTAATCGTACAAGAAGTGAAGCCGCGCGGTCGAGTGGGCAGGTGTTTTATGGGACACAAGGTGCTGTTTGCACAAGGGGGTGTGCCGTACTATGACTATGGAAGCAAGGCGCCCGCGACGAGGTCGGGACGTGAGCCGCTGCGGAGGTCCGCGCGGCAGCTGCGTCAAAGCGCCGCAGCAAACAAGGAGGCCACCATGCATACTAGCAAACGAATCGGCAGCGTCGTCCTCGCCGGTACCCTGCTCTTCACCCTTGGCTTTGGGCAGCTCGCCTTTGCCGAGACGACCACCGCCGCCCCGGCCGAGCCCACCGGCGCCACCGAGGTCGCGTCTTCGGTCCTTTCCCTTAAGACCGTGAGCGCCTATGGCGTGACTTTCCAGGTCAGCGAGGCCTGGCAGACCATGGAGGACCCCGACAGCATGTCGGTCGCCTACATGACCGAGGATTTCCAGAGCTTTGTTCAGGTTCAGGTGTCCGATGCGGATGAGTCTGCTGAGCTCGATGAGCTTGCGGCCAACCCTGAGGCCTTCTTCGACTCCGATGAGGAGGACATCGAGGTTGGCACTGTTCGTCGCTATGAGCTCGACGGCGCCCAGGCGATATACGTGAACTTCGCGGGCACCGACGGCACGCAGCGTGAGGTTGGCGGGTACATACTGGCCCTGTGCACCCCCGAGAAGAGCGCCGTCGTGACCGCCATTTGGGGTGCCGATGTCGCAGAGGATGAGATTTGGGCGCTCGAGCAGACGGGCCGCAGCCTGATGCTCGCAGGCGAGGAAGAGGTGTTCATGCTCGACGGCCCGGGCATGGTCGGCTCCGATCCCTCTGCCTCGGATACGGCCGAGCCTGCCACTGAGCCCACACCCGAACCCGCAAAGCCCGAGCCTGCCACCCCGGCTGACGGCGCCAGCGTGACCTTCGAGGTGCCCGGCTGGGAGATCACCGCAAGCACCGACCCTGCAACCTTTGTGTATGCGACCGTTGAGAGTTACGACGACTCCGTCAACGGCAAGGAGGCCATCGGCGTGCCCGTCACGCTGAAGAACCTGAAGTCCGAGTCGGCCTCCCCGTTCTGGACCCTCAACATCACACTCTATGGTCCTCGTGGCGTGGCCCAGGGCAGCGGCAGCATGTCGTCGGCCGGCTGGTACTTCGACGACTCGATTGAGAACGCCGCGAACATGCGCGCCGGTGCCACCAACGAACTCTATGTGTACTTCTACGACGAGGGCGAGGGCGAGTACGTCGCCGAGATCAGCGCCTGGGACGAGAACTACAACACCATCAAGGAAGAAGTCTCCGTCATGGTGACGAAGTAGCAGGGGTTTCCCGAAACGTCTGTGGAATTGACATAGCGTCCGCGTAGCCCGGGCGGCCAGCTTGCCTTGCGAGCTTGGTCGCCCGGGCTTTTGCGTGTACTGTGGGTGTGTCCGTGCGTGAACGCGCGAGGAAGAGGCCGCCGGCTCCATACTTCGCGTGCTTGTTTGTGGGGTTGCCCGGCGTGCGATTGTCTGGTCTTGCGTGACCACAACAACAAAAAACGCCGCCTCACCAGGTGAGACAGCGCTTGAAAATTCACTGGAGCGGACTACGGGACTCGAACCCGCGACCCCAACCTTGGCAAGGTTGTGCTCTACCAACTGAGCCAAGTCCGCTTGTGCGAGGGGATATATTGAAGGAAAGCGCTCCTTTACGCAAGTCCTATCACAATGTGTACACAAATACGTTTGAACAACATTAGGGAGCGCGAGCCGGCGGTGGCCTCATCGCAAATTGTTACATGCATGTTGTAGTCAGTTGAACGTCAGGTAGAAATTAAAGTTTGACGATACTAAATGAGCGTTTCTTTGCCTTCTACCTGGTATATACTTTATTTTTTAGGCACAAGTAGGCACGCGGGGCGGGAAGGGGCGACATGGCGACATGAGCGACATGCTTGTCGCGGGCAACGTCGACCTTCTCGGTACGGAGGCCGTTGCTCGCCTCGCACAGGATCACAGGCTGGTCGTTGCGCACACGCCGCAGCAGGCCACGTCTGCGTGCGTGGTCGATGACAAGACCTGCGCCTACGAGGTTGCGTCCGACTCCGAGGCTCTCTCCAGGCTGTTCGACATCTATTCATTCGACACGGTCGTGTATGTCTCCGGCTTTGCCGACGCGGGCACGGGTCTTCCTGGCGAGCAAGATCTGCTGGTAGATGTGACCCGGTCTGCCTGCGCTGCCAGCGTGAGCAAGTTCATCTATCTCACGGGGCTGGAATACGCCCCCGACGCACGTCAGGGCTGGCGTGCGGAAGACGACGCGGCCTTCTCCGGCTTTTCCACGCAGACGATGTTGCGGGCCGCCCAGCAGCAGGAACTTTGCCGCTGCATGCTTGAGGCGAGCAGCTGCAGGCTCGTGGTGCTGCACCTGCCGTTTTTGGCCGAACCCCTGGCGCAAACGGGATTCCTCACGGGGCTTTTCGCCCGCATCGCACACAAGGAGCAGGTCTGCCTGCCCTTCGATGCCTCCGACGCGCTCGATCTGCTTTCTCCCCGCGACCTTGGGGCACTTCTTGTCCAGGTCGCCGAGGAGCCACACGATGAGAACGCCTCCTATGAGGCGAGCAGCGGGTATGCCCACACCTGGGGCGACCTTGCGGCGCACCTTGGCGCCTGCGCGGCGGCTGCGGGGTCGTGCACGTGCGCCGACCCTGCCCACGCGGTGCCCTCTCCCCACGGGCCCGCCTATCCCGATGGGCTGCGTCGCATGTACGGTTGGATTCCCTTCGATGATGCCCTGGAACAGGTGCCCGCCCTCTACGAAACCTGGCTCGCGCATCGTCGCGCAGAGGAGAAGCCCGGTCTTATCGAACGCCTGCGTAATGCGGTCAGCCGGCTGGGACTGCTCAAATATGTCGAGCTTGCGGTGCTTTTCGTTATCGTTCAGCTTGTCAACGACGCGTTGGGCGCAAACATCTACTACCGCTTCGTCGACCTGCGACTGCTCTTCGTGGTGCTCATGGGGTGCATGCACGGCATGCGCCTGGGCCTGCTCGCGGCCCTTCTTGCATGCGCGTCGATTCTGTGGTCATACGTGGGACAAGGCTCCGACATCTCCAGCATTGTCATGCGCGTGGAGAACTGGCTGCCGTTTGCCCTCTACGCCCTTGCCGGTACGGTGTGCGGTTACGTGAGCGACAAGAAGGATGCCGATGTGGCCTTTGCCTGCGAGGAGTACCGGGTCCTGCGCGAGAAGTACCTCTTCTTGAACGAGGTTTACACCAACACGGTGGAGAACAAAAGCCGTTTCAAGCGTCAGATCATCGGCTTTCAGGATAGCTTCGGCCGTATCTTCGCGGTGGTGCAGCATCTCGACGACGTATTGCCCCAAAAGCTCTTCCTCAAGGCGCTCGAGGCCCTCGAGGACGTGCTGCACAACCGTTCCATCGCGCTGTACAGCGTCGATCGCAACCAGCGGTTCTGTAGGCTGATGTCGTGTTCACGCCCCATGCGTCCTCGGCTCGCCAAGTCCGTTGACCTGCAGCAGTGGGCCATGTCCTGGGATGAGCTGAACCGCGGACGCGTCTGGCGCAACCTCGACCTGGATCCGGCGCTTCCCAGCTACGCTTGCGGGTCGTTTGTTGACGGCAAACTGCGCGTCATCGTGTGCGTCTGGCAAGCCCAGCCCGACCAGCTCGACATGGGATACGCCAACCTCATCCGCGTCATGTGCGGCCTGCTTGAGATGTCGTTCAAACGGGCCGAGCAGTATACGGAGCTTGCACGCTCGCAGCGCTGCTTTGTAGGGACCGACGTGTTGCATGAGGAGTCGTTTGACCAGCTTGTGCAGGCCCAAGTCGAGATGGGCGAGAAGGGCGTGGCCTACTTTTTGCTGCTGCGTTTCCCGGGGCTGGACCCCGAGCAGGCCCAGGCGCGCCTTGTGCCTCTTCTGCGCGCGACCGACGAGGTGGGCATGGGGGCAGACGGTTGCGTTTGCGCCTTGCTGCATCAGGCAAACCGGGACGTGCTGCACATTGTGGGCCCGCGTTTTGAGGGTGCTGGCCTCGCCTTCGAAGTCATAGCGGGGTGACGGGCGTGGCCGATATCTTGATTCCCGTTTGCCTGGTTGTGCATGTGTTTGCCTGCGTTGTTGTTGGTCTGCTCATGGCCAGCGGTTTTCTCAAGACGCGCATGAGCTGCCTGCCGATTATGGCGTTCGTACCCGTGTTTGGCGCTGTGGCGCTCTTTTTCCATGAGCGGGCCTTGCGATCGGATGCGCAGCCCTGCGACGACTTCGAGCTTGAGGAGCTGCGTGTCAACGACGCCATGTACAAGAGCATTGTCGTGGAGCCGGCCGCACAGGCCTCAGAGGCGGTGCCGCTGCGCGAGGCCCTGCTGGTCAACGACCCCGCAACGCGGCGTAGGCTCATCATGGACGTGCTGTATGACGACGCCTCGGCTCAGCCCCATGCGCTGCGTGCCGCCCGTTCAAACGACGACGCCGAGGTGGTGCATTACGCGACGACCGCCCTGGTGGAGCTTCAGAAGACCTACGACGACCGCATGCAGCGGGCGCGTGCGGCATGCCAGGCCGATGCCCACGATGTCGCGGCTGCTCGCGATTTGGCGAGTGTTCTGGGCGCCTATATCGAGAGCGGCCTGCTAGAAGGCATGATGCTTACCTCCAAGCGTGCCGAGTACGCAGGTGTGCTCGAGGCGCTTCTTGCGCTTATTTCGCCCGACGGCGAGGAGGCCCTCGGTGTGTGCTGGCAGTTGTTCTTAAACGCCCAGGCGCGAGGCGAGATCGGCGACATGGAGCGCATGGCCGAGCATACCGTTGCTGTTTGGCCCAAGCGCGAGGACGGCTACCTCATGCAGTTGCACGCTGCTGCGGCGAAAGGGAACCGAGCAGGTATCGATCGAGCGCTTGAAAAGCTGCAGCGCGGCGATGTCAGGGTGACCGCTCGCGGCAGGCGTAATATCTCGTATTGGAGGAGGGACGACCATGCAAAAGACTGACGGTGCAGGCCTGCGCTACGGCAAGCTCATCGGCATCTTTGTGGTGTTTATGCTCATGGCCGTTGTTCTCATCTTCCAGCAGGGCGACAAGGTGGGCGTGGGCCATGCCAGTGCGCTCGACCTGCTCGATGCCTCGCAGGTTGCCCAGGGAGGCCATGTGGCTGCCTCGGGGTGCCTGGCGCTGTACGACTCAGACCAGGTGGCGTCTGCCGACGCGCTTGACGATGTCGAGGCGATGTTCGACCAGACAAGCGTCGAGGCTGATCTGGTCGATCTGGCCAAGCAGGAGCTGCCAGATTTGGCAGGCTATCAAAAAGTGGTTCTCACGGTGAGCGACCTGTCATGTTTGGGGCAGAGCGCGGCCGACCTTGTGGCCTGGGTGCGTGACGGCGGCCAGCTCATGATGTACCTGCCGCCTGAATCCAATGGGTTTTTCCAGACGTTCGCCCAACAGTTCGGCGTGCAGGAAGTGGGGACTAGCTGGTACGAGACGCCGGGCATTCGTTTTACCTCCGACCTCATGCTCGGCGGCCGCGCGCATGACTTTGCTCTCACCGACCCCTATGAGTCCTCGCTTGTCGTCTCACTTTCAAAGGACTGCACGGTGCATGCCGTGACAGCCGACGAGCGCGAACTGCCTCTTATCTGGGAGTATCCCAATGGCGAGGGCCGGGTCGTCTTCTGCAACCTCGGCTTTACCGGAAAAGGCGTGCGCGGCATCTATGCGCAGGCATTCGGCCTGCTTGGAGAAGCCTTTGCCTGGCCGGTTATCGATGGCAGCGCCTTTTATCTCGACGACTTCCCTTCGCCTGTGCCCGGCGGGTCGGGCGAGTACATCGAGCGCGACTACAACACTTCGGTTAGCAGCTTCTACACCGACGTGTGGTGGCCCGACCTCACGCGCCTGATTAAGAAGTACGGCATCGCCTTTACCGGACTTGTCATCGAGGACTACAACGACAATGTGGATGCGCCGTTCGAAACCAACACGGACACCTCGCGCTTCGAATATTTTGCCGGGGAGCTTCTGCGCTTGGGCGGGGAGCTGGGCATCCATGGATACAACCACATTCCGCTCGTCGATGAGGGCGGACTTGAGGACAACAGCGGCTATGTGACGGGCACCTACGAGCGGGAGTATCAGGGCTATCACTATTGGCCCTCGCTTGCCGACATGCTGGCCGCCCTCCAGGAGCTGCATGACTTCTGCGACAGGGTGTTCCCTGGCAACGACATCGACGTGTACGTGCCGCCTTCGAACATCTTGTCTCCCACCGGGCGCCAGGCGCTTGTGGAAGGAGCCCCCGGGATACGCGTCATTGCGAGCATCTATTTCGACAGCCTCCAGCACATCGAGTGGGTGCAGGAGTTCGGCGTGGACGACGACGGTGTCGTGAACACCCCGCGCGTCATCTCGGGCGGCCAGATCGACGACTACATGCAGCTCTGCGCGCTCTCGGAGCTCAACCTGCATTTCGTGAACTCGCACTTCATGCACCCCGACGACATGCTCGACCCCGACCGTGGCGCCGAAGAGGGCTGGCAGAGCGCGTATGACAATCTGAACAGCTACATGGACTGGCTCTACGGCTCGGCTCCCCAAATCCGCAACCTCACGGGTTCGGAGATGGGTGCCGCCGTGCAGCGCTGGTACGACGCCGCCGTTACCACGGACAGCTCCGACGATGCCCTTACGCTCACGCTTGAGGGCCTGCACGACGAGGCTTACCTCTTCGTGCGTTCGCGTGACGCGCTTGTGTGTGGGCAGGTCGAGGGGGGAAGCGTCGAGCAGCTCGACGGGAGCCTCTACCTCGTGCGCGCCACGGCGACCAATGTGCGCATTCCCAAGGAGGGCGCATGAGAATCTGTATCGTCCTTGAGGGTTGCTACCCCTATGTGACCGGCGGCGTCTCCTCGTGGACCCACAGCCTCATCAAGTCGTTTCCCCAGCATGAGTTCGTGCTGTGGTGCATAGGGGCCGACAGCGCCGACCGCGGCAAGTATGTTTACGAGCTCCCCGACAACGTGGTGGAGATACACGAGGTCTTCCTCAACGACGCGCTCAAAGGCACGCCGGGGCGCAAACGTGCCCGATTTACCCCCGAGCAGAAGCAGGCGCTGTCCGATTTCGTGCACTGCGCCTCGCCTGATTGGGACGTGCTGTTTGCCACGATGCGTCAGAGGGGCATGACGCCCATGGGCTTCCTCATGAGCGAGACGTTCCTCGACCTTATGACCGACATCTGCCGACGGGACTACCCGTACACGGCGTTTTCCGACATGTTCCACACGCTGCGCTCGATGTTGCTTCCCGTGCTCTTCCTCATGTGCCAAGAGGTGCCCAAGGCCGACGTCTACCACACCATCGCCGCAGGTTACAGCGGTGTCTTGGCATGCCTGGGCGGCTATGTCAACCACGCGCCGGTCATGCTCAGCGAGCACGGCATCTACTCGCGCGAGCGCGAGGAGGAGATCATCCGTGCCACATGGGTGCTGCCCGCGTTCAAGCGCCTGTGGGTGCGCTTCTTCTTCATGCTGTCGCGTGCGGTTTATGACCAGGCAAGCGTGGTGACGAGCCTGTTTGGCAACGCCCGCAAGGCGCAGATCGAGCTGGGGTGCGACCCTTCGAAGTGCCGCATCACGCCCAACGGCGTGAACGTCGAGAAGTTCGGCGCGGTGCCCCCCAAGGAGCCCGACGGCTGGGTTGACATCGGCGCCATCGTGCGCATCGCTCCCATCAAAGACGTCAAGACACTCTTGTATGCGTTTGCCGAGGTCAAACACTATGTGGACAATGCCCGCCTGCATGTGATCGGCCCGGAGGACGACAAGGAGTACGCCCAGGAGTGCTACGAGCTGGCACGCCAGCTTGACCTGCACGACGTCCTCTTCACCGGCCGCGTCGACACGGCGCAGTACCTGTCCAAGATCGACTTCACGGTGCTCACGAGCATCTCGGAGGGCCAGCCGCTCTCGGTGCTCGAGTCGTTTGCGGCGGGAAGGCCCTGCGTGCTCACCGACGTCGGCTGCTGCCGCGAGCTTCTTGACGGCGGCGAGGGTGACGACCTGGGGTGCGCGGGCTTTTGCGTGGAGCCCATGAACCGCATGGCGCTCGCCTCGGCCTTGGAGCGCATGTGCGCCGACGCCGACGAGCGGCGTGCCATGGGCGAGATTGGCCGCAAGCGCGCCTGCACCTACTATCGCCAGGAGCAGATGGTCACCACCTACACGGACCTCTACCAGGAGGTGGTTTCCTCATGGCAGGCATAGGATTCAGCCTCAAGAAGCTCTTTGCGCGCAAGGGCCTGTTCGGCCTGTGCCAGGCATATGGCTACGCCGGCCTCATCTGCGCCGGCCCGATGATCTTGGGCATCCTGCTGTTGCTTGGCGTGAGCACGGCCGCCGGCCTTGCGGGCATGGCGCGTCACGACGCCGAGCTGCTCAACTCGATGATCACATACTGCCTGCTCATGGCCCTCACCATGACGAGCGTCTTCAACATGGTGAACACCCGGTATGTGTCGGACATGATCTACCAGGGCAAACTCGAGCGGGTCATGCCCAGCTTCCACGGGTGCCTGCTGGTGATGCTGCCTTTGGGGTGTGTGCTGTGGGCCGTGTTCCTGCACTTCTCGGGCGTTGCCATGCTCTATCGCGCGCTGTGCATGTGGTTTGTCGCCATCCTCATGGTCGTGTGGATGCAGATGAACTACCTCAACGCGCTCAAGGATTACAAGGCGCTCGTGAGCGACTTTGCGGTGTCGCTCGCGGTGGGCGCGATGCTGGCGGCGCTGCTGCTTGTGCTGCGAGCGGTGAGTGTCGCCACGCTCTTTGGCACGGTCGTCGTCTCGTACGGCCTGCTCATGGCGCTCTACTATCGCAGGCTCATCGAGTATTTCCCCAAAAGCGAGGGCAGCTGCCTGCTGTTTCTCGCATGGTTCGAGCGGTTCGGCAAGCTGGCGTTCTCGGGCGTGTTCGTGAACCTGGGCCTGTTCGCCCACCTCGTCATCATGTACTACGGCCCGGTGAGCGTGCAGGTGGAGGGGCTGTTCCGAGGGGCGCCCGTCTACGACGTGGCGGCGCTGTGCGCGTTCTTCTCCATCCTCATCACCACGGTGAACTTCGTGACGTCGGTGGAGACGAACTTCTACCCGCGCTACCACACCTACTACAGCCTCTTCAACGACGAGGGAGCCATCCGCGACATCGACCAGGCCGAGCGCGAGATGCTCGAGGTGCTGCGCCGGGAGCTCGAGTACAATGGCTTCAAGCAGCTATTTTGCACGATCATCTTCGTGGTGTTCGGGTCGTTCGTACTAAACGCGCTGCCGTTTGGTTTCAGTGAAACCTCAATCGCCGCCTTTCGCATTTTGTGCGTGGGGTATGGTCTGTATGCGTTGGCAAACACTTTGATGCTCGTGTTGCTTTACGTTGAGGACTATTTGGGAGCGCTGCTGTCCACAGGGGCGTTTGCGCTCGTGAGCATTGCGGGCACCGTGGCACAGCTCGCGCTTTTCGAAACGGACTACCTGGGTGTTGGCTTTCTTTTGGGAGGGGTCGCGTTCTATCTGATTGCATATGGGCGCCTTGAGTGGTACACCAGGCACCTTCCGTATTTCCTACTTGGCCGGCAGGCGATGGTGCCGCCCGAGGAGTCGGGCCCGCTCTCGCGCCTGTGCGCACGCCTTGAGTCGAACGAGGAGAAGCGATGACGACATAACAGATGGCTGGGGACACGCTCTCGCGCCGCACGTTCTGCGCGTTGGCGGGGGCGGGCGCGTTTGCCCTGGGCCTTGGCCTTGCGGGTTGCGGCCAGGATGTCGCCGACGAAGAGGCGAGCGATGTCAGCGGCTCCGACGAGGCACGAGCGGTGGAGAAGGCTCCTGCGGGCGACTACGTCCTGCGCGACCGCAAATCCATCTATGCCGATGATGACGAGGACAGCGTGGTCGTGATGTATCTCACGGTGCGACGCGGCAACTCCGGCGAGAGCACCGACCACACCTGGAAGGAGATCAACGCCCACTCCAAGTACTGGTACGAGGAGCAGGGTGTGGCTCAGTATGCCTGCGAGGCCATCCTACAGATCGGCGACGAGACGGGACCCTTGCCTGAGGAGCTCGGTTACACGGCGCTTGCCCCCAACGCCACGGTCAAGGTACGCGGCCAGAGCTCGTCGTACTACTCCCAGAAGAACTATAAGATCAGCCTCAAGAAGGACAAGGGCTCTTGGCGCGACCAGACCGTCATCAACCTCAACAAGCACCAGCAGGAAGGCATGCGCTTCCGTAACAAGCTCGCCTTTGACCTGCTCAAGACCATCCCGCAGACGACCTCGTGCCGTACGCAGTTCGTTCACCTCTACGTGTGCGACCAGACGCAGGATGGCACCAACGCCGCGTTTGAGGATTACGGCCTGTACACGCAGGTAGAGCAGCTCAACAAGACCTACCTCGGGAACCATGACATGGACCGCTATGGGCAGCTCTACAAGGTGGAGTACTTCGAGTATCACCGCTACCCTGAGGCGCTCAAGCTCAAGACCGACCCGACTTACGACGAGGCGGTGTTCGGCGAAGTGCTCGAGCCGAAAGGTAACGACGACCACACGAAGCTTCTTGCCATGCTCGACGATGTGAATGATTACGCGATTCCCATCGAGGATACGCTCGCTAAGTGGTTCGACGTCGAGAACCTCGTGTATTGGATGGCGTTTCATATGCTCGTGGGCAACTACGACGTGCAGTCGCGCAATGCCTTCCTCTATAGCCCGCAGAACATCGAAAAGTTCTTTGTGCTTTCGTGGGATAACGACGGCTGCCTGTCCCGTAAGGAGTGGGAGGTGCGTGGGCGCATTGAGGGCGCGGAATGGGAACGCGGCGCAAGCAACTATTGGGGCATGGTACTCTTCAACCGTGCGCTCAGGCTCCCCGATTTTCGCGCGGCGCTCGATGCTGCCGTTGAGGATTTGCGTGCCAATTACCTGGGGCAGGAACGCCTCGAGGAGATGGTACGGGGGTATCGCGACACCGTTGAACCGTTCGTGTATGCCCGGCCTGACATGCTCATCACCCCGCTTACCGCCCAAGAGTACGACGTGGTGGCCCAGGCTATCCCTGGGGAGGTTCAGCTCAACTATGAGTCGTACTGCGTCTCGCTTCAAAAGCCGATGCCGTTCTTTATTGCAACGCCCGCGCTCGAGGACGGGGAGCTCGCGCTGAGCTGGGACGCTTCGTACGACTTTGACGGCGAGATGATTTCCTATCGCGTGACGCTTGCGCGCGACCCCGACTTCGCTGATGTCCTTGCCGCCGAAGACAACCTCGTCATTCCGCAGCTCAGCGTAGACAATCCTGGCGAGGGCCAGTACTTTCTCAAGGTTGAGGCCACCAATGAGTCGGGCTATACGCAGGTTGCGTTCGATACCTATGTGCGCACCGACGACACTGCCCTGGGCAAGGTGTACGGCACGCTGTGCTTCTATATCATGGCCGATGGCTCTGTGGTGCTTGACGGCGGCTATGTCGATATCGATTCGGACGATGCCGCCCCTGCGACGGACGAAGCCGAAGGGACCGAGACCGCCAGCGAGGGCGGGTCTGCCAGCGAGGACGGGGCCGCTGCGGGGTCCAATGCGACGAAGGCGGGCGAAGACGCGGTGCAGGCCGGGGCCGCTGATGAAGCCGAAGGCGCCAGCCCGACTGGCGCCACTGCTGAGCCCAGCGCGACAAAGACGGGTGAGGAGCGATGAGCTTATCCCTGCTCTCCCGCACGTCCGCAGGTACGGCCGCGTCGGGGCCTGTCGGCGAGGCGCCCGTTGCGGCATCGCCAGCTCGCCCTGTGCGTCGACAGTTTCGCAACGAGTGGAAGTACTATCTCTCCTTGTGGGACACCGATGCCCTGCGTGCCAGGATTGCGGCGGCCGTGCCGCATGACGAGCACGCGCCCGAGGGTGGCTACGCCATCCGTAGCCTGTATTTCGACGACTACTGGGATACCGCCTACCACAACAAGATCGACGGCGTGCAGCACCGCACCAAGTGGCGTGTGCGCATCTACAATTGCTCGGATGCCGTCATCAAGCTGGAGCGCAAGGTGAAGGATGACGCGTACATCTACAAGCAGTCCGCCAATCTCACCCGTGAGGAGTTCGAGCGCATCATCGACGGTGACTATGCCTTTCTCTTGGCCAGCCCCCAGCAACTCTGCCGTGAGTTCTACGTGGCGTGCGTGAGCCAGATCATGCGCCCCAAGGTCATCGTCGATTACGAGCGCGAGCCGTTCGTCTTCGACGCAGGCACCGTGCGCATCACGTTCGACTCCAACCTGCGCGCCGCCGCCGCGACGGGTGACATTTTCAACGCTAACCTGCCCACCTACGATGTCTTGCCGTACGGCAAGACCATTCTGGAGGTCAAGTTCACGGAGTTCTACCCCCAGTTCATTCGCGAGATGCTGCCGCCGGGCGCCCATGACCTGTCGGCCATCTCCAAGTACGTGCTGTGCTACGAGCAGATGCACCACCGCTCCGACGTTCTCTCCATGCTCACTAAGTCTGAAAAAGCCTGGTATTAAAGGTTGTATAGATAGCAATGCCGCCGCGTTTTTAGGTTTGAAAGGAAACACCCT
>Ga0129308_1001501_pt1 | contig 24008 bp, 17 predicted proteins | sample L827metagenome_FD_94440 | JGI IMG/M metagenome (GOLD analysis project Ga0129308, IMG submission 94440) | Ring-tailed lemur group fecal microbial communities from Wisconsin, USA - L827 metagenome | ecosystem: Host-associated > Mammals > Digestive system > Large intestine > Fecal | place: USA... | reverse complement strand
CTTGCGCAGCTCCTCACCCACGATCTCCATCTGGTGCTTGGCCAGGTTGGCCCGCTTGGAGTTGAAGAAGGTGCGGCCGTTCTTGTTCTCGGCGATCCACTTGCCGGCGAAGGTGCCGTCCTGGATGTCGTTCAGAACCGCCTTCATGTTCTTCTTGGTCTCCTCATAGGGCAGGACCCGGGGACCGGAGACATACTCGCCGTACTCGGCGGTGTCGGAGATGGAGTAGTTCATGGCAGCCACGCCGCCCTTGTTGATCAGGTCGATGATCAGCTTCATCTCGTGGATGCACTCGAAGTAGGCGTTCTCGGGCTCGTAGCCGGCCTCCACCAGGGTCTCGAAGCCGCACTTCATCAGCTCCACCACGCCGCCGCACAGAACGGCCTGCTCGCCGAACAGGTCGGTCTCGGTCTCGTCGTGGAAGGTGGTCTCCATGACGCCGGCGCGGGCGCCGCCGATGCCGGCGATGTAGGCCAGGGCGATCTTGTAGGCGTCACCGGTGGCGTTCTGCTCCACGGCAACCAGGCAGGGCACGCCCTTGCCGGCCACGTAGGTGGAACGGACGGTGTGGCCGGGACCCTTGGGGGCGGCCATGAACACGTCCACGCCCTTGGGGGGGACGATTTGCTGGTAGCGGATGTTGAAGCCGTGGGCGAAGGCCAGGGCCTTGCCCTCGGTCATGTAGGGGGCGATGGACTTCTTGTACACCTCGGCCTGGACCTCGTCGTTGATCAGCATCATGACGATGTCGCCCCACTGGGCGGCCTCCTCCACGGTCATGACCTTCAGGCCGGCCTTTTCCACGTTGGCCCAGTTCTTGGAGCCGGCGCGCAGGCCCACGCACACGTCGCAGCCGGAGTCCTTCAGGTTCAGCGCGTGGGCGTGACCCTGGGAGCCGTAGCCGATGATGGCGATCTTCTTGCCGTTGAGGTAATTGATGTCGCAGTCTTTCTCATAATACATTTTTGCCATAGTTGTATTCCTCCTTGAGTTTGTTGTCATCATATATAGTGCCGCGCCCTCTTTCGATGGCGAGTGTACCCGTTTTCGCGATCTCCAAAATGCCGAAGTCCTCCAGCAGCCCGATGAGGGCGGAGGTCTTGCTCTTGTCCCCGAAGATGGCCACCGTCAGGGACTCCTTGCCCACGTCGATGATGCTGGCCCGGAACAGGTTGGCCATCTGGATGACCTCGTCCCGGGAGGCCCGGTCCTCCGCCTTCACCTTGATGAGGGCGAACTCCCGCTGGATGGAGGCGGACTCGTCCAGCAGCTTCACCGCCTTTACGGGGATGAGCTTCCGGCACTGGGCGGCGATCTGGGAGATCATCAGTTCGTCGGCCAGCAGCACGATGGTGATGCGGGTGATACCCGGCTTGTCCGTCTCGCCGGAGACGATGGATTCGATGTTGTAGCCCTTCCGGGAGAACAGGCGGGCCACCTGGCTCAGCACCCCGGGGATGTCCTGGACCAGGATGGCCAGGGTGTACAGCTTCTTTTCGGTGTCAAATTCCTTTTTCACGCGGTCCGCCCCCTTATCTCAGCAAAAAGTCGGTGATGTGGGCGCCGCCGGCCACCATGGGCCGGACCATCTCGTCCATGTCCAGGCGGCAGTCGATGACGCAGCCGCAGCCCGCCTCCAGGGCGGCCCGGAAGGCCGCTTCCATCTCCCCCTGGTTGGTGACCCGGAAGCCCTTCAGGCCATAGGCCTCGGCCAGCTTGACGAAGTCAGGGCCCCGGTCCAGGGTGGTCTCGGAGTAGCGCTGGTGGTAGATCAGGTTCTGCCATTGGCGGACCATGCCCAGACAGCCGTTGTTGAAGATGACGGTGATGATGGGCAGGCCGTAGTGCTGGACGGTGGCCAGCTCATGGCAGTTCATGCGGAAGCAGCCGTCGCCGGTGGTGTGGACCACCACCTTGTCCGGGTTGCCCACCTTGGCGCCGATGGCGGCCCCCAGGCCGAAGCCCATGGTGCCGAAGCCGCCGCTGGTGAGCAGCTGGCCGGGGTAGTCAAAGTGGAAGTGCTGGATGGACCACATCTGGTGCTGGCCCACGTCGGTGGCCACGATGGTGTCCTGGGGGGCCAGGCGGCGGATGGTCTCCAGCACCTGCTTGGGGGTGAGGGAGGCGCTGTCCTCCGCCACGGAGGGCTCCCGCAGGGGGAGAATGTGGTCCTTCCAGGCCGGATGGCTGTACTGGGGCAGACGCTGGTTCAGCAGCTCCAGCACCCGGCGGGCGTTGCCGATGATGTGGTGGTCGGTGAGAACGTTCTTGTCGATCTCAGAGCGGTCAATGTCGATCTGGACGATTTTGGCCTGGCTGGCGAAGGAGGCCGGGTCCAGGGCCACCCGGTCAGAGAACCGGCAGCCCACGGCGATGAGCAGGTCGCACTCGTTGCAGGCCACGTTGCTGGCCTTGGAGCCGTGCATGCCGATCATGCCGGTGGTCAGGGGGTGGCCGCCGGGGAAGCCGCCGCCGCCCATGACGGTGATGGCCACCGGGGCGTCCAGCTTTTCGGCGAATTCCCGGAACTGCTTGTCCGCCCGGGCCCGGACCACGCCGCCGCCGCAGATGAGCAGGGGGCGCTCCGCCTGGGCCACCATGTCCACCAGGATGTCGATGTCCCCCAGGTCGGGCTCGGGGGCCTTCAGGTCATGGCTGTCGGACAGGGCCCGGATGCTGGAGCAGGAGCGGTTCTGGGTCCAGGGGACGAACTCATAGTCGATCTCCACGCTGGGGGCGGTGACATTCTTCAAAAAGTCGATGAGCACCGGGCCGGGCCGGCCGGTGGCGGCCACGGCGAAGGCCTGGCGCATCACATCGGGGATGGTCTGGGCGTCCCGGACCAGATAGGTGGCCTTGGTGATGGGCATGGCGATGCCGGTGATGTCCACCTCCTGGAAGGAGTCCTTGCCCAGCAGGGGCTCGGTCACGTTGCAGGTGATAAAGACCACGGGGGAGGAGTCCATGTAGGCGGTAGCGATGCCGGTGGTCAGGTTGGTGGCCCCGGGGCCGCTGGTAGCAAAGCACACCCCCACCTTGCCGGTGGAGCGGGCGTAGCCGTCAGCGGCGTGGGAGGCGCCCTGCTCGTGGGCGGTCAATACGTGGTGGATCTTGTCTTTGTAATTGTACAGCTCGTCATAGAGGTTCAGAATGGTGCCGCCGGGATACCCGAACACGGTGTCCACTTCCTGCTCCAGCAGGCACTCCATGATGGCTGCGGTGGCGCGAATTTTCATGGCACTGATTCAACTCCTGTCGGTGGGGGTTAGGCCTCGCAGAGTTTCGCCGCCGCGGCGGCGAAAGAAATTGTAATCTGTTTTCCGACGACATGCGCGTCGGAAAAACTTATCTCGGCCTGCAAACGTGCGAGCGAAGCGAGTGCGCTGCGGCAGGCCGCAATCCTTTTCAAACAAGTGCCTTTGGCGCTGGTTTGATGAAAGATTAAATCTTTCCGCCGCCCTTTTGAACGGCGATGACCCCGGTGCGGGCCACCTCCAGAATGGAGAAGGGCCGCATCATGGCCTGGAAGGTGTCCAGCCGGTCGGGGGTGTCGGACAGCTCCATGGTCAGGGAGGTGGGGGAGATGTCATCCACCTTGGCCCCCATGATCTCGCAGATGGTCATAATGTCCTGGCGGGTCTTGTTGTTGGCGTTCACCTTTAATATCATCAGCTCCCGGCCGATGAAGGTGTTTTCGTCCAGGGTCCGGACCTTGATGACCTCCACCAGCTTGTTCAGCTGCTTTTCCACCTGCTCCACCACGCTGTTGCCGCTGTCCACAATGATGGTAATGCGGGAGATGGTGGGGTCGTCGGTGACGCCCACGGCCAGGGACTCGATGTTGAAGGCCCGGCGGGAAAAGAGACCGGTGATCCGGTTCAAAACGCCGGCCTGGTTTTCCACCAGGACGGAAATGGTCTGTTTCATGTTGTGGCCTCCTCCCTGCTCAGTCGGTGGTGCTGACGTCGGGGTGGACCCGGCAGATCAGCAGGCAGCAGCCCTCGCTGCCCAGGAACCGGTCCAGCGTCTCGTCCAGCTTGTCCTCGTCGCTAACGGTCAAGCTGGGGATGCCGTAGGCGGCGGCGATGGCGGGGAAGTCGGGGGAGCCGTCCAGGGCCACGCCGAAGGGGCCGTGGTAGGGGGCGGTGCGCTGGATCTGGTTGACCAGGCCCAGCACCTGGTTCTGGAACAGTACGATCTTCAGGTCCATCCCCGCGCACTTGACGGCGGCCAGCTCGTTCATGGACATCTGGAAGGAGCCGTCGCCGCAGACCACCACGGTCTGGCGGTCCGGCTGGGCCACCTTCACGCCGACGGCGGCGGGGAGGGCGTAGCCCATGGTGCCCAGTCCGCCGCTGGTGAGCAGGCGGCCGTTTTTCTGGGGCAGGTACTTGCAGGTGAAGATCTGGTTCTGGCCCACGTCCACGCACACCGCCGCGTCGTCGGCCAGCTTGGCCCCCAGCTTCCGCAGGACGGTGCCGGGGAAGACGTAGCCCTCCCGTTTGGGGAAGACCCGGCCCAGCTCCGCCTTCCGGTAGTCCCGCAGCCGCTCCAGCCAGGCGGCGGAGTCGGGGGGCGTGATGTTCCGGTCCAGGAGCTGCTGCAAGATCACTTTCACATCCCCCACCAGGGGGATGGCGGCCTGCATGTTTTTGCCGATCTCGGCGGGGTCCACGTCGATGTGGATGGTGGCCATGCGGCGCTGGATCTCGCCGGGGTCAATGACCGCCCGGTCGGCGGCCCGGGTGCCCACCATGATGAGCAGGTCCGCCTTGGCCAGGGCCTTGTTGGCGCAGTGGTTGCCGTGGGCGCCGATCATGCCCAGGTTCAGGGGGTGGCCGGTGGGCATGAGGGAGATGCCCATCATGGTCTTGATCACCGGGATGGAGCAGCGCTCCGCCAGCTCCAGCAGCTCCGTCCGGGCGTTGGCCAGCCACACGCCGCCGCCGGCCAGAATTACCGGCTGCTTGGAGCGGGAGATGGCCTCCGCCACCCGCTTGATCTGGAGCTCGTTGCCCTTGACGCTGGGCTTGTAGCCCCGGATGTTGACCTCCTCAGGGTAATGGAAGTGCTTGACCTCCTGGTTTTGGATGTCGATGGGGATGTCGATGAGGACAGGGCCGGGGCGGCCGGTGGAGGCGATGTGGAAAGCCTCCTTGACGATCCGGGGGATCTCGTTGGCGTCCTTCACCAGGTAGCTGTGCTTGGAGAAGGGGGCCACCGCGCCGGTGATGTCGACTTCCTGAAAGATGTCCCGGCCCAGCTGGCTGCTGGGTACCTGGCCGGTGATGGCCACCATGGGGATGGAGTCCATGTAGGCGGTGGCGATGCCGGTGATCAGGTTGGTGGCTCCCGGGCCGGAGGTGACCATGCACACGCCCACCTTGCCCGACACCCGGGCGTAGCCCGAGGCCATGTGCCCCGCGTTCTGCTCCGTCCGCACCAGGGTATAGCCGATCTCCGGGTGCTCCTTCAACGCGTCCACCGCCGGGCAGATGGTGGCCCCGGCGTAGCCGAAAATATGGTCTACCTGTTCCTGTAATAGGCTTTCGATCAAAGCCTGCGCTCCGTTCACGGAAGCTCACCTCCATTGGTGTTGGTTGGCGGGTACGGACCTCTCTGTCCTCCGCGGGAAAACAAAAACGGCCTCGTCCTATCTGAAATAAGATAGGACGAAGCCGTATACTCCGTGGTACCACCTAAATTCACGGCGGACTGCCGCCGCCGCGCGCTCGTTGCCCCTGTAACGGAGGGGGGACCGTTCCAACCTACTGGGGCCGTGCCGGTTCAATCGGACTGCTCGCGGGTGATGTTCGGAAGTGCTCCTTCACGGGAGCTTGCACCGACCGCTCCCTCTCTGTGCATCCAGGCATGCCTACTAGCCCGCTCATCGCTTTTGTGATGATTGTCATTTATCATATCCCAATCAAAGAAATTTGTCAATTCCCTTTTTGGGATTTTTCTTTACCGGCTTACTCCGGCAAAGCATCCCGCTTTCGGGAGGGCGCGGCGGGAGAAAAAAGGGGAGTCCCTGGCTCACAAGGACTCCCCGGAATGGGCCGGTTTCAACGGCGGAACCAGCCGGTGATAGCGTTCCAGATGTCCCGGAACATGTCGGCGATGCGGGTCCAGATGGTGCCGTTGTCCTTCTGAACGGCAGCGGCCTCCTCCTCCTCGGCCTCCTGGACCTTGATCTCCTGGCTGCGCATGATGTACTGGATGCTGGAGGTGCCCTCGTTGCGCTGGTCGGTGAGGGAGACGGGCTGGGCTCCGGCGTCCATGAGCAGCAGGTTGTTGTCCTCGCCGGTGTGGCTGTCCCACTGGTCCCGGATCAGGGCGTCGATGGTATCCTTGGCGTCCCGGATGACAGCGGTCTGGTTCAGCCCTTTGGTGGACTTGCGCAGGGCGGCGGACAGGCCGGCCAGAGCCTGCTGGGTGCCCGCGTCCAGGTCCCGGCCGCTCTCCTTGGCCAGAGATTCGGCCTCCCGGGCGGCGTCCACCAGGGCGGTGATGCTGGCGGAGGCGGAGTCGGAGAAGGTCTTGGCGTCCTCCAGGGCCTGCTGAGCCTCGGGCTCGTAGGTGTTCATGATGTCGGTGAGGGCCTGGGTCTGGTCCAGGGCGGCGTCCAGGTTGACGCTGACCCGCTCGGCCAGCTCACAGGCGCTTTTCAGGGTGCGGGCGGCGGAGGTCAGGGTGCCGCTGTGGTCATCCACGTCCTCCAGCATCTCCTCCAGCATGTGGGAGAGGCTCTCCAGGTCGCCGCTGAGGTTGGATCCGTTCAGGGCGGAGCACAGGCTCTCCAGCTGCTTCAAGATGGGGCCGGCTTTGCTGTTGGCGGTGCCCACCAGGGCCTTCAGCTGTCCCACCGTCAGGTCCAGCTGGGAGAGCAGGCTGTTCAGCTCCTGGGCGTTCGCTATTTGTTCCTGATATTCCTCGGTCTGGGCGGCCTGCCAGAGGGCGACGGTCTGCTGGACCTCCTCCTCGGACTGGCCCCCGGCGGTGACCAGAAAGTCGTAAAAGCTGAGCCCCTCCAGCTCCGGATTGGCCTCCAGAGCCGCCTCGTATTGTGCGTAAGCCCCGTTGGCCTGGGCCACCAGAGACTTGACCTCGCTTACGGTGCGGTCCCTGCCGTCCCCCAGGTCGATGGTGACCTCGCTGCCGCCCCGGACGCCGGACAGCTGGCTGTTCATGTCGGCCAGTTCGCCGCGCATGGATTTCAGGGACTTTTCCAGGCTGTTCAGACTGCTGCCCAGCTTGGAGAAATCGTCCTCCAGGTTCCCGGCGATGTGGCGGGCCTGGGAGGGGTAGTCCTCCAGATCGTCCATCAGGTCCTGAAGCTCGTCCAGATCGGACTTGAGGTCCTTCAGGAGCTTCCGGGCGTTCTCCACCTCGGGCTTCAGATCCTGGAGGTTGTCGTTCATCTGGTTGAGCAGGGCGGTGGTGTCGGTGATGGCCTGCTGGGCGGTGGCCAGGTGGCCCGCCACAGGCTGCAGGGACTCGGTCAGGGGGCCGGCGGCGTCCAGGGCCGCGTCCAGGCTGTCATAGACCTTGTCCTTGCCCCCGGAGATGGTGCCCCGGGCCCGGTTCAACTGGTCCAGGCCGTTGGCAGTGGCGTTGAGGGAGCCGCTCATCCCCTCCAGGGAGTCCAGGATCACATCCATGCTGTCCTGGAGGGCCTCGTAGGAGTCCTCCACGTCCTCCTTGGCGTCCCGCAGGTCGGCGATCTGGTCCAGCTGCTGCAGGGTGGCGGGGACGGCCAGAAAGATCATGCCGTCATAGGAGAAGTCCTCGGCCCCCACCCGGATGGTGAAATGCTGTTCCTCCCCGGGCATCACCATGTACAGCACGCAGTACAGGTTGCCGATGAGCTGGACCTGGGCCCCTTCCGCCTCCAGGGACAGGATGTCATCTCCGTTGAACATGGAAGCGGCGGTGAGAACCAGGTTGTTCCGGCTGTACTCGGAGGCGGCGGGGTTGGGGACCGCGTCCAGGGTGATCTCCACCAGGCCCTTTTGTCCCGCCAGCGCCTCCGCCGGGGTGGGCACTCCGTTCAGGGTGTAGGACAGGGACAGGGACCAGGGGAACTCCTCCAGGGGCTGGGTGGTCTTGCCCTCGAAGTAGAACCGGCTGGGGGCGTCCTCCCCCAGTTGGAAGGTAACAGTGCCGTTTCCCAGGGTGGGCTCCCGGCCGTCGGTGAGGTTGGTCACCTGGTCGTAGACGCCGTAGTCGGTGATGGTGTCGCTGCCATAGGTCTTGTAGCTCTTGACCACGCTGCTGTCCAGCACCCCGCCGTAGTAATCCAGGGTGGCGTAGAAGGTCTCGTCGTGGGAGGCGGGGATCTGCGCACCCTCGGCGAAGGCGGGCAGGGTGAGCCCCGCGGTAAAGACCAGGGCCAGACACAGGGGCAGGCCCCGCCGGGCAAAGGACTTCAAAAGACGTTCCATAGGGAAAACTCCTTTCTAATGAACGGTCCCGGCGGGCGGGACTTCGTCGGCCGGAGTGGTCCCGGCGGGGAGCGGTTCGGGAGCGGGCAGGGGCTTCTTGCGTCCCCGGCGCAGCCCGGGACGGCCCTGCTTGGGCGGCTTCGGGGCCTTGGGGGTCCGCCAGTGGAGGGTGGTTTTGGCGATGACCGGCTCAAATACCACCAGCACCGAGGGCAGAATGAACATGCACACCAGGGCGGAGATGACGGCGCCCCGGGACAGCATCAGGCAGATGCTGCTGATCAGGTCCATGGTGGAGATCAGGGCCACCCCCAAGGTGGAGCAGAAGAAGACCAGGGCGCTGGTGAGGATGGACACGTCGGCGGCCGAGGCGGCGGCCCGGATCGCCTCCATCCGGTCCTTGCCCCTCTGCAGCTCGTCCTGGAACCGGGTGGTCATCAAAATAGCGTAATCCACAGTGGCCCCCAGCTGGATGCAGCCGATGACCGTGGGCGTGATAAAGGCGATCTCGGTGCCGGTGAAATAGGGGATGCCCTGGTTGATGAAGATGGCCAGCTCAATGGTGGACACCAGCAGGACCGGGATGGAGACGGAGCGGAAGGCGATGGCCACCAGGATGAAAATGGCGATGATGGACAGGTAGTTGGTGACCTGGAAGTCCACGGCGGAGGTGGAGATCAGGTCGGCGGTCATGGCGGCCTCGCCGGTGACGTAGGCGTTGGGGTCGTAAGATTTGACCAGGGCGTTCAGCTGGTCCAGCTGGGCGGCCACCGCGTCCGATGCGGTGACATATTTGGAATTGACCATCAGCATCTGGTAGCCGTCCTGCTTGCACAGGTCTTTGATGGACTGGGGAATGAAGAAATCGGGGATGGAGCTGGGGACCAGCTTGTCGTAGGCCACCACGCTGGTGATGCCGGGGATGGCGTCGATGGCCTCCTCCAGCTCCTTCATGTCCGCGTGGCTCAGGTCGTCCCCCATGACGATAAAGTGGCTGGAGGCCATGTTGAACTCGTCCTTCAGCTTGTCGGTGGACACGATGGAGGGCATATCCTGGGGCAGGGACTCATCCAGCTTGTAATAGACCTGGGTGTGGTTGTTGGAGTAGACGGCGGGGACGAACAGCACCAGGAACAGCCCGGTAAAAAAGCGGCGGTGGCGGATGATAAAGCCGTTGAGCCGGTGCATATCGGGACTGAGGCAGGGGTGGCGGTATTTCCGGATGGGGCCGTCCATCACCAGGAGGATGGAGGGCAGCACCAGAATGACGGTGGCCACGCCCAGCACCACGCCCTTGGCCATGACCAGACCGATGTCCCGTCCCAGGGTCAGGCGCATGAAGCATAGGGCGAGAAAGCCGGCGATGGTGGTCATGGAGCTGCCGGACAGGGACTTAAAGGCGGCCACGATGGCGGTGGCCATGGCGTCCCGCCGGTCCTCGTGGCGGGGGAGCTCCTCCAGATACCGGTCATAGAGGAAGATGGAGTAGTCCATGGTGACGCCCAGCTGGAGCACCGCCGCAATCGCCTGGGTGATAAAGGAGATCTCCCCCAGCAGGATATTGCTGCCGAAGTTGTACAGGATGGCCAGGCCGATGCTGAGCATCAGGGCCACCGGCAGCAGCCAGGAGGACATGGTGACGCACATGGCGGCGGTGGACAGGGCGGCAGCCATCAGCACATACAGGGGCATCTCCTTGGAGATCAGGTCCTTGGTGTCCTTGATGAACACGGAGAATCCGGCCAGAAAGCAGTTTTTGTTGCACAGGTCCCGCACCTGCTGGATGGCCTTCATGGTGGCCGCCGAGGCGCCGGGCTGGTCATACTGGACGATCATCATGGTGGCGTCTCCGGAAAAGAAAATATCCCGGAGGTCCGCCGGGATCATCTCCGTGGGGACCTGAATGCCCACCATGCCGGACAGCCAGAGCACGTTGCTCACCCCGGGCACCTGTTCCACCTGCTTTTGGAGCTGGTGGGTGTACTCGGGGGGCATGTCTTCCACGATGAGCATGGTGGTGGCCGCCATCTGGAAGGGGTCCTCCAGGAGAGCCTCGCCCTTGGCGGAGTCCATGTCCTGGGGCAGGTAGGACAGAATGTCGTAGTTGATCCGGGTGAAGGCCGCACCCAGGATGCTGGGGATCAGCATCAGGACGGCGATCAGAATGACCAGCTTGGGCCGCCGGGTCAGCTTGTGCGCGATTTTTTCAAGCAAGTGTTCCACCCTCTTCCTTGGGTCGGGAGATCCTCTTCCCGGTCCGCATTTTATGTTCCGGCGGGGGCAAAGTCAACGGATTTGGGCCATTCCTAATAATCCTTAATAAATTGGCCCGGGGCCGGCGGTCTGTAATAATTCTTCATGGTTCAGCGGCGGTTTTTCTGGTATAATATCCGCGAAACAAGAGAGGTTCCCCGGAGGTGAAGGAGGGAAAGGAAATGAAGGAACGTATTCTGGCGGTGGACGATGACGCCTCTATTTTGGAGCTGGTCTCCGACGTGCTGGCCGAGCAGGACATGGAGGTCCGGACGGCGACCTCGGGGGAGGAGGCCCTGGAGCTACTGGAGCGGGAGCGGTTCGACCTGGTGCTGCTGGATATTATGCTGGGCGGCGTCAGCGGGCTGGAGGTGTGCCGCCGGGTCCGGGACAAGGTGAGCTGCCCTATCCTGTTTCTCAGCGCCAAGGACGACGTGAAGGACATCGTCAAGGGGCTGGGCCTGGGGGCCGACGACTATGTGACCAAGCCTTTTGCCCTGGAGGAGCTGGTGGCCCGGGTCCGGGCCCATCTGAGGGCACGCGCCCGGGGGCAAAAGCCCCAGCAGGAGCGGCAGACAGTCATCCAGATCGGACAGATCCGCCTGGACCTGGAGGAACGGACCGTGACCAAGGACGGGGCGCCCGTGGACCTGTCCACCCGGGAATTTGACCTGCTGGCCTACCTGATGAACAACGCGGGTCAGACCCTGTCCAAAGAGCAGATCTTCCGCGGCGTGTGGGAGACCGACTATGGAGACATAGGCACCGTGGCCATCAACATCAAAAAACTCCGGACCAAGATCGATCCGGACTGGGAGTATATCAAGACCATATGGGGCTCCGGCTACCGCTTTGTCACCAAGAGCGGCTTCAGCGGGCGGACGGGAGGCGGCGGCGGTGAACACTGAACGGAGGCTGCGCTTCCCTGGCGTGGGCTGGCTCAGCGCCAAGCTGACCCGGAAGATGATCTTCATTCTGGTGGCCGCGGCGGTGTTGGGGTGGCTGCTGTCCATCTCCTGGTTTTTGTCCTACCTGGAGCGCTTTGTGGGAGAGAGCTATGACCAGGTCCTGGAGGAGGCCCGGGATGAGGCCGGGCAGGTGGCCTCCTTCCTGGAGGGGAGCCAGGGCGGTTTCGAGGGGCTGGAGGAGTATCTGGAGGAGCGGGAGCTGGGCTGTACCGTCCGGGACCAGGGGGGAGAAGTCCTGTTCCGCTTCATGCCCCGGGATTGGGGGGACGCCCAGCTCACCGTGCCCTGCCGGACGGACCTGACCCTGCGGTCGGGGGAGCGGCTGGCGGTCTATGTGGAGAGCGCGCCCCTGAGCCGCCAGGACCTGAGCGAGCTGGTGGCTCAGAAGGCCTTCGCGGGGCTGCTCCTGTTCAATCTGACCCTGTTCCTGCTGGCGGGGCTGCTGCTCTACCTGCTCATCGTCTCCCCCATCGTGAGATTACGCCGGACCATGCGGGAATATTCGGAGAAGGGGACCCTGCCCCCCCGCAGCGACCGGATGGACGAGGTGGGCAAACTGCAGAACACCTTTGCCGACCTGACGGGAGTCCTCCGGGCCAAGGAGCAGTCGGAACGGCGGCTCATCGCCTCCATCTCCCACGACATCAAGACTCCGCTGACCTCGGTGCTGGGCTGTTCCGAGCGGCTGCTGTCCGCCCAGCTCCCCCCGGAAAAGGAGGAGCGCTACCTCCAGAACATCCACGACAAGGGACTGGCCATCAAGTCCATCGTGGACGAGTTTGACGACTATCTGGACGCCGGCCTGCGGGACGGGGCGCCCATGGAGCTGATCTCGGTCCAGGCCCTTTGCGACGGCCTGGTGCGGGAGTACCGGGAGGAGCTGGAGGACACCGGAGTGTCCCTGGCGGTGCGCTGTACCTGCCCCAACGCGGAGCTGATCTGCAACTGGGCCCACATGCGGCGGTACTTCGGCAACCTCATCGGCAACAGCATCCAGCACAGCGGTGCGGAGAAACTGCGGCTGGAGGTCCTGTTCCGCCAGGAGGGGCGGGAGGTTGTCCTGGAGTTCGGGGACAACGGCACCGGCGTCCCGGAGGAGCTGCTCCAGCAGATCTTTGAACCCCTGTATACCTCAGACCGGGGGCGGAAGGTGTCCGGCCTGGGCCTGGCTATCTGCCGCAGCATCATCCGGGCCCACGGAGGCACCATGTCGGCGGAGAACCGCCCCCAGGGCGGACTTTTGGTGCGGGCGGTGCTGCCCTGCGCCGGCGGAGAGCGGAGCTGAGGGCGGGTCGTCCGCAGGTGACGCCGTCCTGCCGGTGTACCTTGGAAACACCGGATGGATTTGGACAGACAGTGAGAAAGCGGCTGGGATCATACGGTCCCAGCCGCTTTAACTTGTCAATAAACCCTGATTCTTTAAGGATTCGGAGGGAAGGATAGTTTGAAAGGCTGCGCCCGCAGGTGCGTTTCGGAGCGCAACCGCCGCGCAGCGGCGGCACTTGGCGCGGAGATGAACCGTCAGGGTTCCCTTTCTTTTCAATCAGTACAAATTTGAAAACAATTTTTTATGTTTTCAAATTTGCTCAGGCTGTCGAAAAAGCTTTTTCGACAGCCTGAAGCGGCTGGGATCATACGATCCCAGCCGCTTCTTTCATTCATTCAGCTGATGCAAACTGTGTCATTATCCCACCCGGACCTTGACCACGCACTTGCGGCAGGGGACGGGAGCGCCGTCCACGGCGATGCAGGGGGCGTGGGCGTCCCCGGGGAACAGGACGGCGAATTTGTCTCCGGCGAGGGTGATCTCATCCACGGGGCCGTGGTAGAACCAGATGTCGCCCTCGGGGCGGGCCTCCACCAATTCGGTCATGTCTTCCAGCGCAGCCACGCCGATCTTCTCCTGGCCGGAGATCAAAAACTGGATGTCCGCGTACTTCTTGTGGGCCTCGGGGGCGTCGTTGACCTCCTTGGTGTCATAGCTCTGGAGGAGGAAGAACAGGTCGTCCCCCGCCACCTCGTGCCGGCCGTCCTCCAGCTTGGAAAAATCCGTGTCCCGCAGCAGCTCCAGGCCGCGGTAGACGCCGGGGTGGATGCCCTTGTAGGCCTCCAGGTGCTTCAGACTGTCATAGATCATCGTGTATCTCTCCTTATTTTTGGTGTGACGCGCGGGTATGCGCGGAAAATATGTGGCTGGCATTATTATACTACCGCCGGGCGCTCTGCCGCAAGAGAAGAAAGAGATCCGAGGCAAAATATGGTGGCGAAGAAAAAACTATGATATAATAAAAACAACACACATACTCTGTCTGCCCGGAAGGGCGGGGACAGGGAGAGGAGGCAATATGGACGTTCAGAAGCTGTACCGGTCCAAGCTGCGCACGCCGGAGGAGGCGGTCCGGGCGGTCAAAAGCGGAGACTGGGTGGATTACACCACCAATGTGGGGTTTCCCACTCTGCTGGACGCCGCTCTGGCCAAGCGGAAGGACGAGCTGCGGGACGTGAAGATCCGGGGAAACCTGCTGTTTGGCCCCATCCAGGCGGTGGAGTGCGACCCGGAGCGGGAGCACTTCATCTACAACAGCTGGCACTGCTCCGCCTATGAGCGGAAGCTGTGCGACCGGGGACTGTGCAACTACATCCCCATGATCTTCCGGAATCTGGTGGCTTACTACCGGCATTTCCTGTCGGTGAATGTGGCCATGATGTGCGTCACCCCCATGGACAAACACGGCTACTTCAACCTGTCCTGCGCCACCGGCGTGGCCAAGGGCATCCTGGATGACGCGGATATTGTGATCCTGGAGGTCAATGAGAATCTGCCCCGGCTCTACGGCATGTACGACGAGTGCATCCACATCAGTCAGGTGGACTATGTGGTGGAGGGCCCTCACGGCCCCCTGCCCCAGTTCCCCATTGCCGAGCCCACCCCCGAGGACGTCCAGATCGCCGACCACATCCTGCCCTATATCGTGGACGGGGCCACCATCCAGCTGGGCATCGGCGGGATGCCCGACGTGGTAGGGGCACGGCTGGCCCAGTCGGACCTGAAGGACCTGGGGATGCACACGGAGCTGTGCTCCGACGCCTACTATGAGCTGTTCCGGGCGGGCAAGCTTACCAACGCCAAAAAGGCCCACTTCCGGGGCAAGGGAATGGCGGGCATCGTCTTCGGCAGCCAGAAATTATATGACTGGGTGGACCAGAACCCCAGCATTATGATCGCCCCCCTGGAGTACGTCAACGCCCCGGACACCATCGCCCAGCTGGATAACATGGTGTCCATCAACAACTGTATTGCCGTGGACCTGTACGGCCAGATCTGCGCCGAGAGCGCCGGCCTGCGCCACATCAGCGGCACCGGGGGACAGCTGGACTATGTGACGGGGGCGGCCATGGCCCGGGGCGGAAAGGCCTTTATCTGCATGACCTCCTACTTTGTCAACAAGGAGGGGGTGCGGCAGTCCCGTATCCTGCCCCACTTCGGGGGCGACATCGTCACCGCGCCCCGAAGCCAGGCCCACTTCATCGTCACCGAGTACGGGGCGGTGAACCTGGCGGGGCGCAGCACCTGGGAGCGGGCGGAGATGCTGGTGTCCATCGCCCATCCGGATTTCCGGGATGAGCTGATCCGGGCGGCGGAGGCCCAGAAGATCTGGCGGCGGTCCAACAAGCGGTAAGATAGAAAAAAGGTCCCTGCTTGCGTCGGCAAGCAGGGACCTTTTTGTCGGACAGAAATTGGGTCAGCCGCCCAGGTAGGCTTTTTTGACGGCCTCGTCCTCCAGCAGCTCCTCGCCGGAGCCGGTGGTGACGATCTTGCCCGTCTCCAGCACATAGCCCCGGTGGGCCACAGAGAGGGCCATCTGGGCGTTCTGCTCCACCAGCAGGATGGTGGTGCCGTGGCGGTTCAGCTCCTGGACGATGTCGAAGATCTGCTCCACCAGGATGGGGGCCAGACCCATGGAGGGCTCATCCAGCATCAGCAGGTCGGGCTTGGACATCAGGGCCCGGCCCATGGCCAGCATCTGCTGCTCGCCGCCGGACAGGGTGCCGGCGATCTGGCGGCGGCGCTCCTTCAGCCGGGGGAAGCGCTCGTACACATCGGCGATGCTGGCCGCGATCTCCGCCTTGGGGCGGGTAAAGGCGCCCATCTCCAGATTTTCCTCCACGGTCATCTGCAAAAAGACCTGGCGTCCTTCGGGGACCAGGGCCAGACCCTTGGTGACGATCTTGTGGGCAGGGATGCTGCCCAGCTTCTCCCCCATGAACTCGATGGAGCCGGTACGGGAGGAGAGCAGCCCGGCCACCGTCTTCAGAATGGTGGACTTGCCGGCGCCGTTGGCGCCGATGAGGGTGACTACCTCGCCCTGGTTGACCTCAAAGGAGACGTTCTTGATGGCGTGGATGGCCCCGTAGTAGACGTTGATGCCCTCCACCTTCAGCACAGTGCTCATTTCTTGGCGCCTCCCTTCTTCTGACTGCCCAGGTAGGCCTCGATGACCTTGGGATTGGCCTGAATCTCCTCGGCGGTGCCCTTGGCGATGATCTGGCCGAAGTTCAGGACGCAGATGCCCTCGCAGATGCCCATGACCAGGCTCATGTCGTGCTCGATGAGCATAATGGCGATGTGGAAGGTGTCCCGGATCTTGACGATGTTTTCCATCAGCTCGGCGGTCTCGGAGGGGTTCATGCCGGCGGCGGGCTCGTCCAGGAGCAGCAGGGAGGGATTGGTGGCCAGAGCCCGGACGATCTCCAGCCGGCGCTGGGCGCCGTAGGGCAGAGAGCCCGCCTGGTGGCCCGCCAGGTCCTGCATGCCGAAGATGGACAGCAGCTCCAGGGCGCTCTCATGGGCCAGCTTCTCCTGCTTCCAGTATTTGGGCAGACGGAGGATGCCGTCCCACATGGGGTAGCGGATCTGGTTGTGGAGGCCGATCTTCACGTTGTCCTCCACAGACAGGTTGTTGAACAGGCGGATGTTCTGGAAGGTACGGGCGATGCCCGCCTGGTTGACCTGGGCGGTGGACATGCCGTGGGTATCCTTGCCGTTGAGGAGGATGGTGCCCCGGGTGGGCTGGTACACCTTGGTCAGCAGGTTGAACACCGTGGTCTTGCCAGCGCCGTTGGGGCCGATGAGGCCGGCGATCTCGGAGGGGCCCACGGTGATGTTGAACTCGTTGACGGCGGTGAGGCCGCCGAAGTCGATGCCCAGGTGCTGGCACTCCAGCACCGGCAGCTTGCCCAGGTCCCGCTCGGGAACGATGGAGTGGCTGGGCACCGGCACCATTTTGGGCTTTTCAAACTGCTTTGCCATCAGCGGGCGCCTCCTTTCCGCTTAAACAGGCCCAGGAACTTCGACCGCAGAGAGGCGAAGAAGATCCGGGAAGTCTCGTTGTTGGTGGCCAGCATGACCAGGATCAGCACGATGGCGTACACCAGCATCCGGTACTGGTCCAGATTCAGCTTGCGCAGGAACTCGGGCAGAACCGTGAGGAAGGCGGCGGCCACGATGGAACCCCGGATGTTGCCCAGGCCGCCCAGCACCACGAAGACCAGCACCAGGATGGAGGTGTTGAAATCGAACTTCTTGGCGGCCAGAGAGGAGTAGTTCATGGCGTACAGGGCGCCGGCGGCGCCGGCCAGGACGGCGGAGGTGACGAAGGCCATCAGCTTGTACTTGGTGACCTGGATGCCAACGGACTCGGCGGCGATCCGGTTGTCCCGGAGGGCCATGACCGCCCGGCCCGCCCGGCTGTTCACCAGGTTCAGCACCACGGTGAGGGCGATCAGTACCAGAATGAAGCCGGCGGTAAAGGAGGACAGCTTTACATTGGTGGTAACGCCCATGGGGCCCTTGAGGATGGCGCGGCCGCCTGCGGCCAGACCCAGCGCCGCCTCGTTGGTGATGGAGAAGCGCAGGCCGGTCTCATCGATGCCCACATAGAGGATGTTGATGATGTTTTTGATGATCTCACCGAAGGCCAAGGTGACGATGGCCAGGTAGTCGCCCTGGAGGCGGAGTACCGGCACGCCCACGATGAAGCCGGCCAAACCGGCCAGAACGGCGCCCACCAACATGGCCACGGCCAGACGGACGGGACCGGAGGGGATGGCCTCCTGGAGGGACAGGGAGACCACCACGCCGGAGAAGGCGCCCACGCTCATAAAGCCCGCGTGGCCCAGGGACAGCTCGCCGGAGAAGCCCACCACCAGGTTCAGGGAGATGGCCATGGTGATGTAGGCGCAGATGGGCACCAGCTGGCCCTGGATGGAGGGGGACACCATGCCCCCGGCGTTGAGGACCTGGATGATCAGGTAAGCGGCGACGACGATGCCGTAGGTGACGGCGTTGTTCGCCAGTTTTTTGCGGGAGGGGGAGAGTTGTTTCATGCCGGCCACCTCACACTTTCTCACGGATGGTCTTGCCCAGCAGACCGGTGGGCTTGACCAGCAGGACCACAATGAGGACGGCAAAGACCACGGCGTCGGAGATGTTGGTATTCAGGACCTTGGCAAAGATCTCGATGACGCCCAGGAGGATGCCCCCCAGGAAGGCCCCGGGGATGGAGCCGATGCCGCCGAAGACGGCGGCGGTGAAGGCCTTGATGCCGGGCAGGGAGCCAGTGGTGGGCATCAGGGTCCGGTAGCTGGAGCACAGCAGCAGCCCGGCCACAGCGGCCAGAGCGGAGCCGATGGCAAAGGTCATGGAGATGGTGAAGTTCACATCAATGCCCATGAGCTGGGCGGCGGCCTTGTCCTCGGAACAGGCCCGCATGGCTTTGCCCATCTTGGTCTTGCTGGTGAACAGGGTCAGGGCCACCATGATCACTACACACATCAGCACGGTAAAGACAGCCACATAGGTGATGGTCAGTTCCCCGCCAAAGAGGCTGAAGCTCTCCTGAAGTTCGCCGTTGGCGTTGGGGAAGGCGAAAAACTGGGGGAACACTTTGGGGTCGGACTTCCACAGAAGTAGGGCGCTGTTCTGGAGAAAATAGCTCACACCGATGGCGGTGATGAGGACGGCCAGAGAGGGGGCCTGGCGCAGGGGCTTGTAGGCCAGCCGCTCAATGGTGATGCCCAGAACGGTGCACACCACCATGGCCAGCAAGGCGCCGACGATGGGGTGCAGGCCAAAATTCTGGGTGGCAAAGAAGCAGATGTAGGCGCCCACCATGATAACGTCGCCGTGGGCGAAGTTCAGCATCTTGGCGATGCCGTAGACCATGGTGTAACCCAGGGCAATGATGGCGTAGACGCTGCCCAGGCTGATGCCGTTGATGAGGCTGTTCAAAAGACTCAAATCGACTCACCTCTTAATATATCTAGTGGGTTTTCCGGGTGGGGGCCGGGAAGGGACTGAATGGCAGAAACATCGGCGGCCCCGTCACAGGGGGACGCAGATGTTTCCGCCATACAGCACACCGGGAAAAACAGGGAAAGGAGGGCTGCCGAGGGAGACCCGGTAGCCCTCCTGACTGATAAGATCGGGATCAGGGGGCAGCGTAGACGCCGTTCTGCACCTGGAAGACCAGGGGAGCCTTGGAGACCTCGCCGTTGGTGCCCCAGGTCATGCCGGAGCCGGTCAGGCCGTCCACGCTGAAGCTGCTGTCAGTGAAGGTGGCGATCAGCTTCTCGCAGAGGTCGGAGGCGCTCATGCCGTCGGTGTAGCCGGCCTTGATGCAGGCCTCATAGATGGCGTACATGCAGTCATAGCCGTCGGCAGCGAACTGGTTGGGGGTGGAGCCGTAAGCGGCCTCATACTGCTTGACGAAGTTAGCGGTGCGCTCCTCAGTGGAGGCGGCGTTGAAGGGGGTCATCAGCATCAGGCCCTCGGCCAGAGATTTGTCAAAGCCCTCCAGCTCCAGCAGGCCGTCCATGCCGTCGCCGCCGAAGAAGATGGGGGCGTAGTTCATGCTCTTGGCCTGGTTCAGGATCAGAGAGGCAGGGGTATAGTAGATGGGCATGAACACCAGCTCGGCGCCGCCGTCCTTGGCAGCGTTCAGCTGGACGGTGAAGTCGGTGTTGGTATCATCGGGGAAGGTCTGCTCGGTGACCACATCCAGACCGTTGGCCTTGGCCTGGGCAATGAAGGCCTGGGCGATGCCGGTGGAGTAGGCGTCGCCGTTGTTGTACAGGACGGCGACCTTGGTGGCCAGCTTGTTCTCAGTGACGTAGTTGGCAGCGGTCACGCCCTGGCCGGGGTCGGTAAAGCAGATCTGGAACACGTTGTCCTTGCCGGCAGTGACGTCGGCGGAGGAAGCGGAGGGGGTCAGCTGGAAGATCCGGTCATTGAAGGTTTCGGCGGCCACGGCCAGGCAGGAACCGGTGGTGGTGCAGCCGTAGAGCACCTGGATGCCGTCGCCCTTGAGCTTGTTGTAGGCGTTGACGCCCTTCTCGGAGTCAGCCTCGTCATCCTGGAAGTCCAGGGACAGCTGGAGGCCGCCCTTAGCGTTGATCTCCTGAACGGCGATCTCAGCGCCCTGCTTGGTGGCGATGCCGTACACGGCGGCGCCGCCGGTCAGGGGGCCGATGCCGCCGATCTTTAGGACGCCGGCCTCAGAGGAAGCGCTGGCGGAAGAAGCGGAAGCGGCGGCGTTGGAAGCAGCGGCACCGGAGCTGGCGGACTTGCTGCCGCCGCAGCCGGCCAGCAGGCTGACGCACATGGCGCCGGCCAGGAGCATGGCAAGATACTTTTTCATATTCATTTACCTCCTTGAATGAAAGCCAAGCGGGTCTGGAGCGGCCCGCAAACCTGAAAGAACCCGCCGGGGATTTTTCAGGGTTGGTGCCCATTATAGGGAGGGAAAAGACAAATGTCAATCGTAAAAATACACAAGCCGACGCCGGGACAGAAAGAAGAAAAAGTGACGAGAAAAGAAAGAAAAAGGTTAAAATTCCGAAAACATGTTCCAAAATCGCTGAAAAGAGAGAAAAAACGGACTTTTTTGGAGAACGGGAACAGGAGGGGCGAGAAAAGAATATAAACTATGATACAATTGAAGGGGGAAAACCTGAAAAAAACAAAATGGGAGAATTCCTGTGCAAAATGACGGGAGGACCTCCCAAAGAAACAAAAATTTTTCGGAGAAAAAGGAAAAAACACTGGGGCTGTAGGGAGAAAAGACCATGGGACCTAACGGGGCCGGGGAACGCGGGACTTGACAGGAGGGACGGATGAGATTATAATGCAGGAAAATTGAATCAGGATCTTCAGGGCGGGGTGAAATTCCCCACCGGTGGTAAAGCCCACGAGCCGCAAGGCATGATTCGGTGAAACTCCGAAGCCGACAGTACAGTCTGGATGAAAGAAGATCGTGTGCCGCGGGGGATATCGCAGTCTCCGCGCCCATGGATTTGCTCTGGAATTGGATATTCCAGAGCTTTTTGTTTCCGCCGGAAGCGGGGGAACAGGTCCGGGAGGTGCGGGCCTCTTTGCCGCATCATGATGCCTTGAACCATCCGTTCAAGGCATTTTTTGTTGGTTTGGAGGCGGAATATGACAGATTTGGACTATATGCGCCGGGCTTTGGAGCTGGCGGAGCGGGGGCGGGGCTGGACCTCTCCCAACCCCATGGTGGGCGCCGTACTGGTCCGGGAGGGGCGCGTCATCGGCGAAGGCTGGCACGTCCGGTGCGGGGAGCTGCATGCGGAGCGCCACGCCCTGAAACACTGCACGGAGCCGCCGGAGGGCGCTACCCTGTACGTCACCCTGGAGCCCTGCTGCCACCAGGGACGGCAGCCCCCCTGCACCGACGCCATTCTGGAGGCGGGCATCAAGCGGGTGGTGGTGGGCTCCGGGGACCCCAACCCGCTGGTGGCGGGCAAGGGGCTGGACATCCTCCGCGGCCACGGCGTGGAGGTGGTGACCGGTGTTCTGGAGGCGGAGTGCCGGGAACTGAACCGGGTGTTTTTCCACTACATCCAGACGAAACGGCCCTACGTGACCATGAAGTACGCCATGACCCTGGACGGCAAGATCGCCACCCGCACCGGGGCCTCCCGGTGGATCACCGGCGAGGCGGCCCGGAGCCGGGTCCACCGGGACCGGCACTTCCACACGGGTATTATGGCCGGCGTGGGCACGGTGCTGGCGGACGATCCGCTGCTGACCTGCCGGATGGAGGGCGGGAAAAACCCCATCCGCATTGTCTGCGACACCCGCCTGCGGACGCCTCTGGACAGCCAGCTCGTCCGCACTGCGGGGGAGGTCCCCACAGTCATCGCCACCTGCCGCGCCGATCCCGTCCGGCGGGCACCCTACGAGGACGCCGGGTGCCGGGTGTTGGCGCTGCCGGAGCGGGACGGCCATGTGGACCTGAACGCCCTGATGGAGCAGCTGGGTCAGATGGAGATCGACAGCGTCCTGCTGGAGGGCGGCGGCACCCTGAACTGGGCGGCGCTGGAGAGCGGTATCGTCCAGCGGGTCCAGGCCTACATCGCCCCCAAGCTCTTTGGCGGCGGGGCGGCCAAGTCCCCGGTGGAGGGCCTTGGCGTGGAGACGCCCGCCCAGGCGGCGCGCCTGAAAAACACCACCGTGACGATGGTGGGGGAGGACTTTTTGCTGGAAGGAGATGTGGACAGGGATGTTTACGGGGATCGTTGAGGAGATCGGCACCATCCGGGCGGTCCGCCGGGGCGCCCACTCCTCGGTGCTGTCCATCGGCTGCGCCGCCGTCCTGTCGGACCTGAAGATCGGCGACAGCGTGGCGGTGAACGGCGTGTGCCTGACCGCCACCAGCTGGGACGAGGGGGGCTTCACCGCCGACGTGATGCACGAGACACTGAACCGCTCCTCCCTGGGCGCCCTGGCGGCGGGCGGCCATGTGAATCTGGAGCGGGCCATGGCGGCGGACGGCCGCTTCGGCGGCCACATCGTCTCCGGCCACATCGACGGCACCGGCACCATCAGCGCCATCCACAGGGACGACAACGCCATCTGGTACACGGTGGAAGCGGATAGGAGTCTTCTGCGCTATATCGTGGAAAAGGGTTCCATCGCCATCGACGGCGTCAGCCTGACGGTAGCGGCGGTGGGCGAGACCTGGTTCTCCATCTCCGCCATCCCCCACACAGTGACGGTCACCATCCTGGGGGAGAAGCGGGCCGGAGACACCGTGAACCTGGAGACGGACATTATCGGAAAGTATGTGGAAAAGCTGCTGCGGCCCCAGCCGGAAGCCCAGCCGCAGAGCAAGATCACCCTGGAATTTTTAGCGGAAAACGGATTTTAAGCGCACAAAGGAGGAACTACCTATGGATCAACCATACTGTACCGTGGAGGAGGCCCTGGAGGAGCTGCGCTCCGGGCGCATCATCATCACCATCGACGACCCGGACCGGGAGAACGAGGGCGACATGATCTGCGCCGCCCAATTCGCCACCACGGAGAACGTCAACTTCATGGCTGTCCACGCCAAGGGCCTCATCTGCACGCCCATGAGCGAGGAGGTGGCCGCCCGCCTGGGCCTGGAGCAGATGGTGAAGGTGAACACCGACAACCACTGCACCGCCTTCACCGTGTCCATCGACCATGTGGACACCACCACCGGCATCTCCGCCCAGGAGCGGGGCTACACCTGCCGTAAGTGCGTGGACCCGGCCACCCGGCCGGAGGACCTGCGCCGGCCCGGCCATGTGTTCCCGCTGGTGGCCCGGCGGGGCGGCGTGCTGGTCCGCAACGGCCACACGGAGGCCACCGTGGACCTGTGCCGCCTGGCGGGGCTGTACCAGTGCGGCCTGTGCTGTGAGATCATGCGGGAGGACGGCACCATGATGCGCACCACCGAGCTGCTGGAAAAGGCGAAGGAGTGGGGCCTGAAGGTGACCACCATCAAGGCGCTCCAGGACTACTGCCGCCGCCACGACAAGCACGTGGTCCGGGAGGCCAGCGCCAAGCTGCCCACCCGGTTCGGCGACTTCCAGATTTACGGATACACCAACGACCTGACCGGCGAGCACCATGTGGCCCTGGTGAAGGGCGACATCGGCGACGGCCGGGACGTGCTGTGCCGGGTCCACTCCGAGTGCCTCACCGGCGACGTGTTCGGCTCCCGCCGCTGCGACTGCGGCCAGCAGCTGGCCGCCGCCATGCAGCAGATCGACCGGGAGGGCCGGGGCGTGGTGCTCTACATGCGCCAGGAGGGCCGGGGCATCGGCCTCATTAACAAGCTGAAGGCCTATGCCCTCCAGGAGCAAGGCTTCGACACGGTGGACGCCAACGTGAAGCTGGGCTTTGCCCCGGACCTGCGGGAGTACTGGACCGGCGCCCAGATCCTCCGGGACCTGGGGATCAAGACCATGCGGCTGCTGACCAACAACCCGGACAAGGTCTACCAGCTCTCCG
>Ga0129308_1001500_pt1 | contig 24015 bp, 26 predicted proteins | sample L827metagenome_FD_94440 | JGI IMG/M metagenome (GOLD analysis project Ga0129308, IMG submission 94440) | Ring-tailed lemur group fecal microbial communities from Wisconsin, USA - L827 metagenome | ecosystem: Host-associated > Mammals > Digestive system > Large intestine > Fecal | place: USA... | reverse complement strand
TGGTTATACCATTTCTACAATGGGATTCAATATAACAACTTGGCAGTATTGGGTGTCGTTGTTGAGTATTAACTTTGCATACATCAATGGCGTACTAACAGACAATTGGTAAAATAATAGTAAAAAAAATTAATATAAGATCAATATAAGGTATAAAAAAAATATATTAAGTCTAGATAAATGTATTGACTATATTTAAACGCACTCTATTATTTCTGATTTTCAGAAGTATATGATGCTAAAAGAACAATTTTTATAAAATATAGGAGAAATAAATATGGAACAAAAATTAAGAGAACTATTAAATGATAGTTATAAAGGAAAAGAGATCATAGACTATATAGAAAGTCTTGAAAAAGTAATAGATGATATGCATGATCAAGCTGAGATAGATGCTCTAAACTGGATTATAAATCAGAAGGATAATGAAATCTACAGATTAGAAAAACAAATCGAAGAGATGAAACATTACACCCCTACTCCTAATGATGAAGATGAATTATTTGAAATCTGCCCTGTAGTATGTAAAACAGACAAAGAAACAGAAAAAGAAAAAGATAATTGTTTTATTTGCAATAAACATATAGATGAAGGAGAACTATGTTATTTTTCACTTGAGTTTGACAGTTACCTATGCAAGGAATGTCATGACAAGTTAGAAAAGAAAGATTATGAAGAATTAAATGATGAAGAAAAGATTCTAAAAAATGAATTCTTTTAAGAAAGGATAAAAAATGATAATCGTTGGTAAAGAAAATCTATTAGAAATGGCACATAAAAAAATAGATGTATGGGCATATTCGTTTGTTAAATCAAAATCAAATAAGAAAAATAGAAGCTGTCATACCAGACCAGTTCGTGGACAAATAATAGATAACTGTGGACACCCCTACTTTATTCCATATGGATCTAAAGGGAAGTTAACAGTAAGCAAAAGAAAAGATATATATTCTTGTCAACTTAATATATCTAATAATGAACAAGAAGCTAAAAGAGAATATAACAAATTAGTAGAAAAGCAAATGAAGAATCTTCAATCTCAAATGGATGAGTTGAAAGAACTGTTATTTGATCTAAAAAGTTAATTAGAAAAGAAAATATCTTAAAAATAAAGACAAGATCCTACTCGGAAATGAAATTGACGAGTAAAGTCCCCTTGGTTGAGATCAAGGGGATTTAGGGGTTAAAGAAACCACAAAAGAAACAAAAATATATTAAATAGAAATAAATATCAATAAACAATCTTTTTACATAAAAATATACATAACACTGCAAGATTATTTTTTCTATATGACAAGTAAAAATAAAACAGACGTAAAAAAAGAAATTTAAAAGTTAATCAAGAAAAGAAAAAGATATCAAATATTAAAAGTAAAGTCAGACAAGACGATAGAGATAGCCTATATCTTATGGTTTATCTCGGCGTCAGACGGGATAGGCTATAAGATATAGGCTATCTAAGACTATCTTAGTTACGGTTTATTATACTTAGTAAGGTTTATATGTATCACAATAATTGATAGAGCATAGCGAAACAACTTATACAAGACAAAAAGAAGGAGGGGTTTTAAAATTAATGCAAAAGATACTAATTAAAAAGGAATTAATACGAACGTTAAGTAAAGAGGCTTTAGCTTGTTATATTTTTTTTAAAAGTTTGGCTATTAGTAATTATGATAAAATAATGATTTCTTGTAAAAATATTGAATGGTTTTTATTAGGAAAACAATCTAAACAAACATTTCATGAAAAAATAAGGAAAGGTATGAGTGAATTAATTGACAAAGATATTATATCTATAATTAATAAAATTTCTAGAGATGAATTATTTTTAGATATATCTCAATTGATTAATTATAGTCATAATACGTTATGCTATGAAATTTATTTTGATGAATTTATAAAAATATTTAGATCAGATGATGGATGCAATAAGTTTAATGCGTTGTTTTATTTTATCTGTATTTTAGAAACTTTTAATAGAAGTAAAGAAAAAGGAAAATACCAATACAAAATAGGTTATATGTCTACAGAATATATTAATAAGTTATCTGGATTCCATAAGAATACAGCAAGTAGATATTTACAATTGTTAGAAAAAGAAAAAATATTATATGTTATACATCATACTCAATGTTACAAAGAAATAAATGAACTAGGAATAAGTGAGATTAAATATTTTACAAATACATATTCAAGATACAAAGATAAGGCTTTATGTGATTTATATGATAAAAAAATTAGAAATCTAAATCAGAAAGAGATTGCTTATGACGTAAACAGATCAAGGAGCTTAATTCAAAAATACAACTTATTTATAAAAGGGAAAGAATATGATTTAGTAACTTTAGAAGAAATTTACAATGAAATCCTTCAATGGAATAAAAGAAGAAAAACAGAATATGAACGTGCATTAACAAAAGGTTTGAATCCAAGTATTCCTAATTATAAGGACACTAAATTATTTAAAGAATATAAATTTTATAAAGGAGAGGAATAAATGAAAAATTCACATAATGAAATGGTTTTTAATCGATCTATAAAAATAAATTTGAAAAATGAATTAGTAGAGTTTGTAAGAAATTTACTCAGGAACCCCGCAGCTTCTATTATTATGTTTTATTTAGTAAGAAAGTCGGATAAATACAATAAATGCGAAGTAAAAATTAAAAAAATAGCTATTGATTTAGATTACTCTGAAAGATATATTCAGCAAAACATTAATTTTCTTAAAAAGTATAATTATATAAAAATTAAAAAAGAAGGAAGAAGAAATATATATATTATCAATCCTGAATTAGTATGGAAGTCTACAACAAAAAACAGAGAAAAATGCGAGTGGTATATTTTATAAAGGAGATGAATAAATGAGTGAGTTTGGTTTAAAAATCAGAAATTATCAAGCTGGTTCAATTCATGAATATAATTTAGGAGTAAGAGATTATTATCAGTTTACTAAAGCAATGTTAAGTAATAGTTTATTCTTGGATTTCCTAAAAGAAAATGGACTTGAAATTTATAAAGAACAATTTACAAGAGATATTATTTGTATTCAATTTGATTATGGATCTTCATCTTATGATGAGGCTCAAAATAAACTATATAACAAGATAAAAGAAGCAGCTTTCAATGAAGATATTGAAAAACTTGAGAAGTTAAACAATATAAAAAATAATAAAAAGTTATTAGAAGATAAATATCAAAAAAACAATAAAGAAGAACTTAGAACATTATTTTATAGAAATGGTGTTGATATAGAATATGTTTCTAAAAACAACAGAGGAAATATTATAAATAAAGAAGTTATTCATTATAAATTTCTCTTTAGAACACCTGGTAAAGCAAAAAAAGGTGAAAGAATGTTCATAAGAGAAGAATTATATGAGAAGGCTTTAGATTTTATAAGAATGGGAATTAAAATTCCTGAAATTGATGCACCATTAGTCGAAATGGAAGCATATTCTTCATTAATTACGAGTTCGATTATTGATAGAATTGAAATAAATCCAAAGGATATTTTAATCTTAAAAGACTATAACTCCCCTTTCGTTACTAATGTAATAAGCATTGAAACAAATGAGAACAAAGAATGTATAGCTAAACATTTAGAAAATTATACATTAAAAAATACTCTCTTTGATGGTCAAGCTTTGATAGAAGCTTCTATTTGCCCTACCTGGACAAACGGATACTTATTATTAAGACACCATTTTTGTAAAATGGCTAGTTTTAAAACAAATATACAGATATTTTTTAAGGATTACTTTAAGGATAAATATGACAATGCTATCGTTTTTGATATGTTTGGTAATAAACATTTTGCTAAAGATATTAAACTGATAACTACAAATAATGCTATGAAGTGGATTAAGTTTGATGTGTCATATGATCATTGGTGTAAAAGAGTAAATCAGAATGGAAACTTATTTGGAATTGTAAAAACTGCACACAGCAGTAAATTCGGTGAATATCAAAGAATGAGTTATCAGATGGTTAACGCTTTGGATATGGATAGCATGGATCAGGTTGTTAAAATAAGTAAAGACTACATTGAGAGATTAAAAGAAGATGATAATGAATTTTTAAAATTTTTAGAAAAAAATGATAATTATTCAAATGATTATAATGTATTGGTTGCATTATGCAAACAGGATCACGAATTTATAAGAAGCCAATATTTTAGAGATAGGAAAAGTACAATTATAAAATCATACGTTAGAGAATTCAAAAATGGAAGACTATTACAAAATGCAGATAATCTAGTAATTGTTGGATCTCCTTATGCTATGTTGCTTCATTCTGTAGGGGAAGATGTAAATCAAGATGATACTTTTGAAAAAGAAGAAGAAACTATTCAATGTTATACCAAAAGATTTGATTTTGATGAATATCTTGCAGAGTTTCGTAGTCCTTTTAATTCTAGAAATAATTTAGGATACTTACATAATATATATAATGATAAGTTTGATAGATATTTTGATTTTGATAAAAATATTATAGCTGTAAATTTAATTGGAACAGATTTTGAAGATAGAAATAATGGAAGTGACATGGATTCAGATTCTGTATATACAACCAATCAAAAACAAATAGTTGAACACGCAAAATATTGTTATAAAAACTACCCTACTATTGTTAATAACATCCAAAAGGATACAAATCATTATAATGATATTCCAGAGGATTATGCGAAAATTGATAATAAACTAGCATCTTCAAGTATGGCTATAGGAATATCAAGTAATCTTGCACAATTATCTCAAGTTTATGCTTATAATTTTAATTCGGATCTATATAATGACTACACAAGTATATTAGCGGTTTTAGCTCAAATTGCTATAGATAATGCTAAAAGGTCTTATGACATAGATTTGAATAAAGAAATAGATAGAATAAAGAAAGAAATTGATGTTTCTTTTAATGGATATCCTGATTTTTGGAAGATATTAAATAGAAAAGGAAAGTTTAATAAGTTAAAAAAAACATCAGATTATGGTGACAAAAAAGAAATACGTATTAATGAAAGTGTATCAAATTGCGTAGATTCAGAAACATTAGTTTTTTTACAAAAAGATGCAATAAAAATAGAAAATAGAATAAAAAAGATTAATAAAAATAAAACAAAAAGAAAAAATAATGATAATTCTAAAAGCTTAATTTGTCCTATGAATTATTTGTATAATATTGAATTTAAACGATTTAAATACGAAGAAGAAACGTTGCCTATGTCACATTTTTTTGTTCAATATGAATTAGAAGATAGTAGAAGAAAGTCAAAAAAAGTTGAAGAATTGATTGAAAAGTATTCTATTTTCTTACTTAATCATAAAAAAAATGATGATGAAGATGCTCTATTAGTACAAAATGAATTAGAAAATTTAATTAATGAAATAAAAACTATTTATATATCAGATTCATATATTGGTTTAATGTCATGGCTAATAAATCGTACATTCTGCATAACTTCTGGTGTTAAACGAAATGCTGATAAAATAAACTCAAGAACTGATAAAAATAAACCTAATCTATTAAATGTGCTTTATAGAATAAATCCTGACGCTCTTCTTAAGTGTTTTTCTAAAAATGTTAAAAATTAAGTGAACAGATAGAAAAAATAGGGTGTCTAGAAGCTAGATTTTAAAAGGGTTAGAGATATGTGCATTTAGGATAGTTATGAGGAGAAAAGCGTTATTTCGCCAAGTACCTCAACCGCTAGTATCCGACTGCGGTATAAAAATATGGAACTATAGTATAAAAACTAGTATAGCCCTAACAGGTGGCATACATAATAACCTGTTTTGAATTTTTATAAAGGAGAATATTATTATGAAAAAATCAAAAAGTTCTCAAGGAAGAAAGACTCTTAATTCCTTTGAAGAACTAAGAAAAGAATTTGGATTAAAAGAAATTAACTTCCAAACTAAGAATAAGAAAAAATTAGAGAGTCAAAGAGAAAACTTTAAAAATCATCATTTGTGTCCTATTTGTAAAACTCAAATGAATTACATTGAAGGAACAAATGTGATGATATGCACAAATCCAGATTGCAAAGGGATTGAAAGAGAAGTATATGATGAAGAACTAGAAGATATAAGAATTGAACATGATATACCATCTCATCAATTAGATCAAAAAGGTGCAAAAATTGCTTACAATATTTTTAAATAATTAGGAGGAAAAAGGAAATGACAAAAAAAGAATTTGTAAAATTAGTAGCGAAAGAATTAAATACAACTCAAGCAGTTGCAAACGAATGTGTTAGTGGAGTATTTGAAGTTATTACAAATGCATTAGCACATGGAGATGAAGTAAAAGTTCCAGGATTTGGTAAATTCTGTACAGCAAATAGAGCTGAAAGATTAGCAATTAATCCACAAAATCCTACAGGAGACAAAATTGTAGTACCAGCAACTACTGTTTGTAAATTTAAACCATCTCTTGCTTTGAAAGAAGCAGTAAAATAATTGATTTCATGGCGTCTACCTGTCTTATGGAGGCGACCTTAAAAGATAAAGTTATTAAGATATTCCTAAAATTAGGGCAAATTGCCCTATTCTAGCTGGCGGGAGGTAAGAATCTCATCAAGTCTCATAAATTTGATTAAACTCAGAGCGTTACTGAGGCGTAGCAACCAAAAAATAATTAATGGAATTCAGCTTATAAATAGCGGCAAATAGACAATGGTGCAACTTTTGATTGAAAGCTGTGACTTTATATCATTTACGATCGGAATGGTTGTAGCTGAAAGATATATCAGTGTGGTTGGGACTGATATATATATTATAGACACATACAGCAAAACAAAGATGATGGATAACTACTGTGTCGTTTATAAATTAGATGAACCCCTACAGCAACTTATTGTAAAATTACATACCGAGAAAAATATTTTCTATATTAAAACAAACATTAAAGATTATTGAGGGTTCAGAAGATTACTGAAGGCAAAATTAAGGCAAAATGAGTCTATTTGACTCTCACAGCAAAAATAAAGTCTAATTCAATATAAAATCAAGAATAAATGTGATTTTGCCTTCAGTTTTATTGATATAAAAGGAGAATAATATGAAATTTGAACATATAAAAAATGAATTAAACAATGAAATTAAGCTTACTGAAAATGGAGCTTTAGGATATAAAACAAGTGGTAAAGAATTGTTGGATATTAACTTTAAAGCATCTTCTTTAAGAGATGAGAGTGAAAGTAATATCTATATACAATATAAAAAAGCCTTTTATGAAAACAAATTGTTAGCTATAAAATGGCTTTTCTTTTTGAGAGACATTAAATGTGGAATGGGAGAAAGACGATCATTTAGAGTTATCTTAAAATATCTTGCTTTTGATTATCCAGAAATAGTCAAAGAGTTAATACCTTTAATTCCAGAATATGGACGCTGGGATGATTTATGGTGTTTATTAGATACAGATTTAAAAGATGAAGTTGTTAAGTTTTGTTATTTACAATTTTTACAAGATATAAAAAATTTACAAAACGATAAATCTATCAGTCTTTTAGCTAAATGGCTTCCTTCTTATAACACATCAAAAAATATTTCTAATGGGAAAAAGAAGAAGAACGAATATGCCGTAATTTTCTGTAATGGTTTTAATTTATCGAAAAAATCATATAATAAATCATTAAAATCATTGAGAGAATATTTAGATATAGTTGAAAAAAGAATGAGTAATAGAGAATGGGATAAAATAAATTATTCTCATGTTCCCTCTAGAGCTAATTTAAAATATAGCAATGCTTTTTTAAGAAATGATCAACAAAGACGAGAAGCATATTTAAATGCTTTGAGTAAAGGTAATGTTAAAATAAATGCAGGAACCTTATTTGTCCATGAAATTGTACATCAATATAGTGATCGATATTCATGGATGATCAGAACAAAAGATTATGATGCAACATTAGAAGAATTATGGAAAGCATTACCAAGCATATCAGAAATAAATGATACAATTGTTGTAAGAGATTCTTCAGACAGTATGTTTACAACTCTAGCAAAAACAAATACTACTGCATTAGATGTTTCTACAGCATTGGCTATTTATTTTTCACAGTTCTTGAAAGGTGAATTTAAAGATAAGTTTATTACTTTTAGCGAAAATCCTGAATTAGTGGATATGAGTAACTGCACAAGCTTAAAGGAAAAATTAGACTTATCATATATACATTCAGAAATAGCAAATACTGATATTAAAGCGGTTTTTGAATTAATATTAAACACTGCAATAAAGAATGGATATCCTCAAGAAATGCTGCCTAAAAATATACTAATAGTTTCAGATATGGAGTTTGACAGTGCAACATATACGTGTAGATATACAGAACCTGATGAAGTTTTATTTAATAAAATAAAAAAAGAATTTGCTAAACATGGATATAATCTACCTAGAATCATATTCTGGAATGTATGTTCAAGAACGAATGTTGTCCCAGTAAAAGAGAATGAGCTAGGAGTTACTTTAGTTGGTGGTTTTAGTCAAAATATATTAAATATGGTATTAAATGGATCCTTAGATCCTTATCAAAATTTAATTGATATTTTGAATACTGAAAGATATTTAGATGTCGAAGAGGCGTATAAACGTGCAAAATAGAATTTATTTAGACAATGCAGCTACAACAAAACCAAAAAAAGAAGTAATAGAATTAGCAATTTCTTTATTAAAAGAACATTGGGAGAATCCTAATTCAATTTATTCTTTCGGAAAGTTTTCACGAGAGATTATTGAAGATTCAAGGAAAACTATTGCTAATAAAATAAATGCGAATCCAGAAGAAATTATATTTTGCCCTTCTGCTTCTGCTGCTAATAGCTTAGCAATTTTAGGATATTTAAGAAAAAATAGAGTTGAGTGCTTTGTAACTTCTAACATAGAACACGATAGTATTTTAAATATAGAGATGCCATTACACGTCAAAAGAGAATTGGTAGAATGTAACACAGAAGGAATTATTTCCCCTACTCTTTTAAATAAATATAAGAATAGTTTGGTGAGCATTGGTGCTGCTAATTCTGAAATAGGTACTATACAAGATTTAAAATTGATGTCTGTAATAGTGCATAAAAACAATTGTGTTTTTCATTCTGATTTGACACAATACATTCCATATTACCCTGTTGATGTAAAAGAAATTGGACTAGATATGGCTACGTTTTCTGCACATAAATTAGGAGGACTTAGAGGATGTGCTGTGTTATATGTTAAAAAAGGAATAGATCTATCCCCTTTGATAGCAGGTCATCAAGAAAAAGGATTAATGGGTGGAACAGAAAATACAATAGCAATTGCCTGTATGGGTAAAGCTATGGAATTGTTAAATTACGAAAATACAATAAATTTAACACATTTAAGTGTTTATTTATTTGATTGTCTTGATAATTGTGGAATTAATTTTCATTTTAATGGAGATTTTTGTGATAGATTAGCCAACAATACTAATATATGTATTAATGATTTAAAAATAGATAATCAACAACTTATTTCATTATTAGATTTAGAAAATATACAAGTATCTGCTGGGTCTGCTTGTAACGCAGGAACTAATAAACCTAGTCGTGTTCTTAAAGCTATTGGTTTATCAGACGATGAAGTTAATAAATCAATTAGAATCACTATAGGGAACGAAACTACTTATGAAGATATAGATAGATTCGTACAGATTTTAAAAAATATAATCGAAATGAATAAATAAAGAGAACGCTGTTTAACGTTCTCTTTACAATTTTGACTTTTTATAATTATTTATAAAGTTTAAATCATTTTTCCAATGACTAACAGCAAGATCCATATTAGCCCTTTTTCCACAAAATTGGATATTAAATTTTAAATGATTTTTAATGTCTGCTATGCCCATAAATTCGTTATCAATGATTTGTTTTAATATTTTTTGACGTTCTTCATTGTTAATAATACCTGTGTAACCAACTTTATAGCCAAGAATACTTAATAAAGACATTTCATTAAATTCATAAGTATCAGGTTCAATATATACGGGATTGCCCATTTCATCTTCTAAATCAAGAAAGAAATTTTTTGTATCTATGTTATAAGGTCTTATTTGATTTAAAAAAGATATTTTAAAATCAAAGTATTTTTTGCAGTTATTACAGTAATGTAAAAGAATAGTATAAATACGTTTTGTATTATTTTTAAAACATACAATTGTTGCCTTCTTATTTTCAATAGAATGTTTTCTTGTTACATGATTGTAACCACCTTCTATTAATTGAAGTGTTTTTAAAGGGGTATCATCGATAAATATATAAACTTTATTGTTTTCTAACATGATATTTTTATGCATATTCGCAGCATCCTGTTCGTTTTCTATCTGAGATTTATTTAAATATATATTTATATCGTTCTTTTCTGTAGATAAATAACTTTTTGTTAAAGTACCCTCTCTCGGAAGAATCTTCTTATTTATTTTTGGTTTAACCTTTGGTGGTGTTAATTTTAATTTAATCTGTTTCTTTGATTTATTTTTTTTATTATTTGTTTTCAATGTCTTTTTATTTTCTTTTTTTCTTTGTTCTTCAATTTTTAAATCATGAAACTTATAATGATTATCAATTACATAATCTATTTTAGAAAACACACTAACTTTCCACAAGTTTTTAATTCGAAAAACTAGATATTCTTTTTGTATGCTAAAAGAATATATATGACATATATAACATTTTTCTTCAAAATAAATTCTTATTTTTTTATTACATATATTATATAAAAAAGTTCTATCTCGTGATTTGATTTTTTTTATTTTATTTTTATAATAAGGATCCACAAAATAAATGAATTCCAAATTTTTATTATGAATATAAGTAATATTTTTTTTGTGTAAGTATGGTGATATTTGATTGGTCACTTTATTAAAAACAAACTTAGGAGATAATATAATAAGATTATTATTTTTTATAAAATTAAAAGCATTTTTAGTAACACCAATATTAATATATGGATTATCTATATTTTTTTTATTATTATTTAACGTTTTATTAGTTGTATCATGGATATTAGATGAACCAAAAGCATTTACTAAATAATGGTTATCAGACAATCTAAATGTTTTTTTAGCTAATTTTTGATTATAATCTTGTTTGACTATTTCGCTAATCATAAAATTTAAACACGCTTTGTTAGTTATTATAACATTTTGTATACCACAAGCATACGAAATACCATTAGAAACAAGAATTATATTAGACTTACATTCATTTTTTAAAGACAAGTCTTTAGATATTATTTTAGACGAATATTCGTTAAAAAAATATATTGGTTGTATTTTTATATTGCTATTAAAGATAATTTTAAAATAGTCAAAATCATCTTGATTTTTAAATTCGTCATATGACTTTATTTTTTTATTTTGCTCAATTAAAAAATTTGGATAAATTATAATTAATTTCTCTGATATTATTTGTTGAAACATTTTAGATGAAACTTCTAATACAATCATTAGTGGATCTCCATTATACACATAAAATATTTTATATAAGATATAAAAAACTTAAATAACCTTTATATAGATTTTTTCAACTTAAATTTATTTTCTAATGCAATGTATATATGCCAGTCTAACACAAATCGTAGAGCATCTGACTTTTAATCAGAGGGTCAGGCATTCAAGTCGCCTGCGGGTCACCATTAAAATTTTATTTGCCCAGGTGGCAAAATTGGTATACTCATTAGAATTTGGGCTTTTATGTTATATATACTCTAATATTAAACTTAATAAATAAAGGAAACACTTTTTAATGTTCTCTTTATTTGTTAAGCTTGTCTGGATTATATCTAAAATAAATGTTTCCCTCATTTTCAATTAAAATATCAGTTTTGTCTTTATCTTCTGGATCAACATATCTTAGATACCATCCTTGTATAGAATCAAATCTTGAATTAATAATTGATGGATATCCTAATTCTCCATTTTTAATTTTATAATCAATTTTATCTTCATAGTCATCTGCTCCAATTGAATATTTTAAAGTAATTATTTCGTCATAATTTTTATTATGATTTTCGTCATAACGTAAACTTTTATTATAATATACTTCTTTATATACTATTGTTTGATCAGGATATCTTTCTTCCATTATTTTATTAATAGGTTCAAATTTAGTGTAGTATTCTGAATATTTATTACTACATCCAAAAAGCATGAATGTAGATAAAATAGACAATGTTATAAATATTTTTCTCATATAAAATATCTCCTTTCAATATAAGGTAATTTTACAAAATATGTGAAAATAAGTCAAATAAACAAGAATAAAATCAATTTTAAATATGATGTGTAAGTATGGTAAATGATATTATTTTATTGTCAGTTCGATTCTGACCTTACGCAATGCACGATAAATATAACTTTCCTGATAGCTGACAATATATAGAAATATTTATTTCAGTAAGAATTTCTCTTGAATACATCAAATATATTGTAAGAATCACAAATATATAGTTCTACGTCAAGAGTTCTGGCGAAGTTAAGTTACAAAGTAACAAACAGGTTATAGCTAGAAAAAACATTTTTCATTTAACAATTCTTTTAAGTCAAAGTGGATACTATAAGTCCACTTTTTATATGTGTTCGTGGATGGCATTTTTAGGGTTCAAATCCCTACGAATACACCAAATTAAAAAAGAAAGAAGGAATAAATATGATTAGAATAACAAAAGAACAAAGATTCAAATTGGAAGAACAATTTGGATTTAAAGTTGGACGTGAGATCCAACGTAGTTATTCAAAACCTAAACGATATTATATTGTAGAAAAAAAATACTGTTTAGATGCTTTAGAAAAAATAAAATATTAATATTATAAAAATTTATCTAAAATACCAATAACAACATATCATAAAAATTTTAAATATTCAAGGAGGAAAATGGAAAATGATTAAAAAATCTATGAAAATTGATTATAAGCAGAAATGTATTAAGTTCGAAGATGGTAAATTAACAGATGAAAATGGAGAAATTATTAATTTAGAAAATGATTTAAAAACTATTTTTGGTAATAGAGAATTTACAGTAACTGCCACATATCAGCAATCTAATGAATATGATGTTGAGGATTTTGACAAGTAGGTATTTTTATGTTTGATATTAGCAAAACATTAAAAGACTTTAATTTAAGTGAAGAACAATATGAAGAATTTCTTAAAGATTGTTCTAATAAGACATATAAAATAAATGATATGGATTGGAGTGAAATCTGTGAGAAGTACAATATTGATTGGAGTGGTGATACTTTAAGAAAATCATGTCAACCACCCCTATCTGGCTCATCTTTCGTAAAGCAATATTATGAAGAAAAAATATCTAAAGGATCTTCAACAAATGAAGAAGAATATTTGAAGAAATTAGATGAAAAGAAAAGAGAAATTGAAAGATTAAAGATTCAATATAGAGATGAAAGAAATGCTTGGTCGAAACAGAATTACTCTGCGGCTAGACTTGACACAACACTAACGTTATTAGGTGAAAAGCTAAAGAAAATTGGTATGGTGGAATTTACACCCTGCCCTACTCCAATAATTAGTAATGAATGTGAAATGATTGTATGTTTATCTGATCTTCATATAGGTCAAACATTTGAATCTTTTGTTGGGGAATATAATTCTCACATTGCTAAAGAAAGATTAAATAAATATTTAAATAAGGTAATTGAGGTAGGAACAAGACATGAAATTTCAAAAGTTCATGTTGTTGGACTTGGTGATTTAATATCAGGCTCGATACATCGTACTATTGCTGTTACAAATAGAGAAAATGTCATAGAACAAGTTAAGGTTGCAACAGAATATATTGCATCTTTTTGTTATGAGTTAACAAAAAAGTTCTCTACTGTTCAATTTTCAAATGTTGTTGGAAATCATTCACGCTTGGAAAAGAAGGAAGACGCCTTACATGATGAAAGATTGGATGACATTATTGGCTGGGCTGTGAACTTGACTTTATCACATATAGAGAATTTTCATTATATGAATCATAGAATGTTAGATAATGGAATAGCAGATTTATCAGTGTGTGGAAAAACATATATTGCTGTTCATGGCGACTATGATGCTCAGTCAAATCAAGGTATTTCTAATCTTGTTATGGCTCTTGGTTTTCGTCCATTAGCAATAATTAAAGGACATATGCATCATTCTGCATACACTGAATTTAATGGAGTGAAGATGATTCAGAGTGGGACATTAGCTGGTTCAGGAGATTCGTATACTATTGAAAAAAGATTAACAGGTAAACCATCACAAACAATCTTGGTTTGTAACGCTAAAGGAATAGACTGTATATATAACGTAGAATTAGATTAAAGGAGAAAAATATGGATAAAATTGAAAACTTTTTAAATGCATTTAATGATGCTTTAGATGATAATACTTTAAAAGCGTTGGATAAAGTTTCTGATATATTAGTAGAAGCTAGTAATTTAATGGAAGAAATATTAATAGAAGATGGTGCAACACACACCGAAATTGCTATGGCTAAGCATTTTGTTGAATTATACAATGGAATTTTTTATGATATTTTAGATGAAGAGTTTGATGTTGTAAGATGCGATTGCGACTGTGAAGAATGTAAATTAGAGAGTTAAATAAATAAGGTTGATGTCGAGTGGGATACTTAAGACAAGCAAAAAATCAAGATGAAATTAAAAAACTTACAGTTGCAAAAGTAAAAGAAGCATATAACATATTGGCTACTGACTATAATAAGATTTTAGATAAAAAACTAATATTTTGTCATGGTTGTAACGAACATATTTCTAGTCAAAATTTTTATACCTCTAATGAATATGCAAGTGGTTATTTTCCATTATGTAAACAATGCTGTTTGGCGTTGGCAGAACAAAGAGTTAAAAAAAATGATAAACCAAATGAAACAAAGCAAAGTGTACAAAGGCTTTTACAGATGATGTATTTACCTTATATTGATACTTTATACGAAAGTTGCTGTAAGGATGTAATAAATGAAATTAATGAAAAAAACAGAAAGGCACCTATTCTTCAATATTTAACAATAATAAAATCATTACCGCAATATCGCAATAAAACATGGAAAAATAGTGAATTTCCAATTGAAAATGATAATTGTTTTAATACAAAAAAAATAAAACAATCAACAATTAAAAGATTTGGTCAAGGTTTAAATACAGAGGATTATCTATTCTTACAAGAGCAATATGATGATTGGGTGAATAGATATGAGTGTAACACTAAAGCACAAGAAGAATTATTTGAAAGATTGTGTTTTAAAAAAATGGAAATATTTAAAGCAACTCGTGAAGGCAAAAACACAAAAGATTTAGATAAAAGTTATCAGGAATTAATGCAAACAGCTAATATTACTCCTAGACAGAATAGTATGGATGCATTTTCTGAAGGACAAACTTTAGGACAATTAATAGAGAAATGGGAAGTAGAAAGACCTCTCCCTGAAATTGATGAGGAGTTAAAAGACGTTGATAGGATTGGATTATATATCGATGTCTTTTTTAAAGGTCATTTAGCAAAACTATTAAATTTAAAAAACCCATTACAACACATATATGAACATTTTATAAAAAAATATACTGTTAAAAAACCTGAATATGATGAAGATGAAGATTCAGAAGAGTTATTTGACAAGATTTTTGGAAGTAAAGAGTTGTGAGAAAACAAAATAAATTAACTGCTAAAGAAGTAGCTCAAGATAAAGCAAACAGACTAATGGAAGGTGTTGCTATATGGGCTGCTTTTTATAGATTAAATCCTCATAGGTTTGCCAAGGATTTTTTAAATTTAAAATTAAGATTATTTCAAATAATAATATTATATTCAATGATGGTTAACAACTACATAATGTATCTTGCCGCAAGGGGTCAGGGCAAGACATGGTTATTAGCAGTGTTTTGTGTAATAAGATGTATTTTATTTCCAGGTACTAAGATAGTAATAACTGCGGGTGTTAAGAGTCAAGCAGCAGAAGTTATAGCAAAAATTAAAGATGACTTATGTAAAAATTATCAATGGGGATCAGCTAATTTACTTAATGAAATTGAAGATATAAAATATGGACAAAATGATGCTTATTGTATATTTAAGAATGGCTCTTGGGTAAAAATTAAAACATCAAATGATAACGCACGTAGTGCTAGAGCAAATATTTTGATTACTGATGAATTCAGATTAGTTGATCTGTTGATTATTAATACAGTATTAAGAAGATTTTTAACAGCTCCTAGAACACCAGGATATTTATCCAAACCTGAATATAAGCATTTAATCGAAAGAAATAAAGAAATATACGCATCTTCTTGTTGGTATTCAAGTCACTGGATGATGAAAAAGATACAGTCATATTTTGTGAACATGGTAAATAATAAAAAGTATTTTGTATGTAGTATACCATATCAAATGTCTATTTTAGAAGGACTCCTCTCAAGAGAACAAATAGAAGACGAAATGAGTGAAGAAGATTTCGATCCTATGGTTTTCTCGATGGAAATGGAAGCATTAATGTATTCAGATAATGATGGAAATTTCTTTACATATGAAGACATATCAAAAAGAAGACGAATAAAGAAAAGCTTTTATCCTTTAGAACTATATAAATCAAGAGATATACCAATACCAAAGTTAACTGTTGGAGAAGAAAGGATTCTATCAGTAGATGTCGCTTTGATATCATCTAAAAAAAATACTAATGATGCTTCATCTTTAATTATAAATAGTGCTATACCACTTAATGAAAATGAATATATTAGCAATATTGTATATATGGAAAATTATGAAGGTCTTACAACTGATGAATTAGGCTTAATTATAATGAGAACGTTTTATGAGTATAAATGTACTCAATTAGTGATAGATACAAATGGCATTGGACTAGGTGTACATGATTTTATTATAAAAGACCAATACGATCCTTCTAATGGGAAAACATATAAAGCCTTTTGTTGTTGCAATGATGATGAAATGGCGTCTAGATGTAAAGCAAAAGATCCAAATAAAGTTATGTGGTCTGTTAAAGCGACAGCAAACTTTAATAACGAAATGTGTATTATGTTAAGATCTGGTTTTCAAAATAATAAAATCAGTTTGCTTGTTCATGAAATAGAAGGAGAAGATTTTATAAAACAAAATATAAAAGGATTTTCAAAATTGTCTCCAAAAGATCAAGTCATGTTTAAAATCCCATATATTCAAACATCTCTAATGATTAATGAACTAATTAATTTAGATCATGAAATAAAGAATGGAAATATCAAAATAATTGAAAAATCTGGTATGAGAAAAGATAGATATTCTTCACTTGGTTATAATTATTGGTGTATCAACCAAATTATGAGAAAAAACAAACCAAAAACAAATACAAAAGAATTAGTTAACAAATTAGCAAGTAGAATTAATACTCCTCAAAAAAGGAGCTTTTTTAATTAAAGAAAGGAGGAATTTCAGTGGCAAATAATTCCACAAAAAAAGATAAGAAGAATTCCACTGTGAGTTCTTCCAATGAAGGTAATAAAGAGAGAACTGCAATTGAAATAAAAAACTGGTACAACAGTCAAGAAAATATAACTATGTTTGAAAAAATTAGAGAAAGATTACAATTACTTAATCCTTCTAGCACTGTTACACATACATTTACGACATTTAGCAAAGAAACTTTAAGACAATATATGCAAAATCCTTTGCAAAATGCTAAAAATCTTAGAAATTTAAGTAGATACTTATATTATAGAAGTCAAGTATATAAACGAGTAATAAATTATAACGCAGGGATGATTAATTTAAATTATCGAATTATAACCCCTTTAGTAAACCTAACAGAAAAATTAGATAAAGAACAATTAATTAAAGATTATTACGAAACCATACTAACGATTAGCAATATGAATCTTTCACTTGAATTCTTTAAGATATATGTTACTTGTTTTAGAGAAGATGTGTTTTATGGATGTGTATATTATGATGATACAGGATTTTTTATTTTGCCTTTAGATCCTGATTATTGTAAAATTACTTCTATTTATAGAACTGGTGATTTAGGTTTTGATATGGATATGTCTTATTTTTCTCAAAGGCAAGAAACACTAGAACTATGGGGTGAACCATTCACATCAATGTATAGAGCTTATGAATCAGATACAATAAATGGGAGATACCAACCAATGCCTGATGAAAACTGTGTTTGTTTAAAAGTTAATATTGATGATTGGCAAAATCCCCTACCCCCATATATGGGATTATTTGATAGTTTAATTAATCTTGAAGATTTAAAAGAAATAACTGCTATTGCCGATGAACAGCAAATATATAAATTAATTGTTGCAACGATTCCTTTAATTAAAGGCTCTAATGGAGTTAATGATTTTGCTGTAGATGTGGATACTGCTATTGATTTTTATGACAAAATGTTTGGAGATACAGAAACTATGCCTCCATATACTCATACAGCATTATTACCTGGTCTTGATATTAAAGATATATCTTTTACACATGATCAAGCAACTGATGTTAATAAAGTAGAAAACACAACAAAAGCAGTTTTAAATACATCTGGTGGTGCTCAAGTTTTAAACTCTAGTTCAATTACTGGTACTACTGCATGGACAGGAGCAATAAAAGCTGATGAAGATTTTGCATTATCTTCCCTATTACCTCAAACTCAAGCGTGGTTAAATAGGTTTTTATCTCTAAAACTCAGTAACCCAGCGAAAGTTAGATTCTTAGAAACAACAACATATACAGTAGATAACTTTAAAAATTCTTTAAGACAAGATGCTACTTATACAATGCCTGTAAAAATTGCACTAAATAGTTTAAATGGAATTTCGGAATTAGAGACATTGTCAATGGCACATCTTGAAAAAGCTCTTGATTTAAGTAATTTATTTACACCTTTAAAAAGTTCAAACACTATGAATACGGGAGATTTAACAGGAAGACCAACAAGTGAAGAAAGTGGAAATCCACTAACAGATGCTGGTGAATCTTCAAGAGAAAAGAGAGATAAATCTAATGGATAAATAAGGAGAATACAATGAGCAAATTTATACAAACGAAAGATCCTGATACAAGAGAAGCATTATTAAAGGCAGGATTGAAAGAAGTATCAAAATCATATGGAGTTTATCTTTTTTTAAATGATAAATCAAAGATGAATTTTAATAAAAATAATTTAAAGATTACATATACAAATAAAATTAGCATTTAATTATCCCCTTCTCTGGGGATATTTTATTTTCTATGGGAAGGAGGAATTAATGCCTAAAAAGAAATTAATGACAATCATTGATTTATATAATTATTGCTTAAAAAACAAGATGAATAGATTTTGTTTTGAAGAGGCTAACTATGAGTTATGCGTTCAAATGCCTGCAAAAGGCTTGTTTGAACAAAATGAAGGAGATAAACACACTGAAGGACTTATCCCTTTTATAGCTAGAGCATATCACGACAACATAAATCTAAATAATTCTGAAATAAAACCTGAAGTATTTTTAGAAAATACAAAATCTGCTCCTTTTAGACCTATCTTAGCAAATATTGTTGAAGACGAAGATACTGGTGAAAAGGATTATGGTTCTCATGATTTTGTAGTCGAAGAAGATGAAGATGGTAATGAGAAATATATTTATTATGAACAACCTGTCGGAGTAATCAACAAAGATTTTTCTTTTGAGTATGACGAAAAACAAAAAGTTAACAGAGCAGTTTTAAATGGTTACCTTTATGAAGGATATTGTCAAGATGCAATAGATATCCTTAATAGAAGAGGAAGTACAGATTGTAGTATAGAATTAACAATCAGAGATTTATCTTTTGATACGGAAAATAATGTATTAGTTTTAAATGACTACTATATATCTGGTTTAACATTATTAGGAAGTAAAGTAAAGCCAGGTATGAAAGGAAGTAATGTTAAACTAGCTGACTTTTCTTCTGAACAAAATGGTTTTATTGATAAGTATGAGGACAAAAAAGAATTTAATAATTTGGTTAAAAGATTAGCTAAAGTCGAAGAGAAATTAGCTTCTTTTAATATAGATGAAAATTCAAAGGAAGGAGGAAATAAAATGAATAAGTTACAAGAACTTTTAGAAAAATATAGCAAAAAGAAAGAAGATTTATCTTTTGAAGTTGAAGGTTTATCTGATGAAGAATTAGAAGCTAAATTCAAAGAAGAGTTTGAGGAAGTTCCTGCTTCTGATGATAAAGAAATTTCATTCTCGAAAACTTTTGGTGAAAAGAAAGTTGAATTCAAAATTTCCCATGAAGATATTAGATATGCTTTATATCAATTAACTTTTCAATTTGATGAAGAAGATAATGCTTGTTATATGATCCGTGCTGTATATGATGATAGTTTTATTATGGAAGATTGGTATACAAGTACTTTATATGGATGCAAATATAAAGTTGAAGATAGCGAAGTTTCTTTAGATGGTGAAAGATATAAAATGTATCATGAATATTTAACGGAATCTGAAAAGACAGTTTTAGAAGAAATGCGTTCTAATTATGAAATTATTAAAAATGAATTGCAACAATACCAAAAAGCTGAACTTAATGCTAAAAAAGATGCGATTTTTGAAGATGAAGCATATACACAATATTTAGAAACAGAAGAGTTTAAGGAATTGATTAATAAAAAAGAAGATTATTCTTTAGATGAGCTAAAAGATAAAGCTGAAATTGCGTTTGCTAAATGTGTGAAAAATTGTGGTGTATTTAAAGCAAAAACAAAAGAAAAAGAACAAAGTAGAAAGTATTTAAGATCAGCACAATATGAAAAAGAAGATAGTCCTTATGGGACTATTTTTAATGATGATTAAAAAAATAAGGAGGTAAAAAAAATGGCTACAGGATTTTTAAACTTTGATAAAAAACACGCAGTTGCTGGAAGTTCAAAATTAAAAGCAACTCATTCAGGTCATATTTACAATATCGTAGTAACTGATGATGAACTTGATAATGGTACTATCGTTTCTAAAGGTGACTATGTAAAAATGGAAACTTATAAACAAGCTCCTGCGTCTAACACATTTGCCGCAGTAGTAAGAGATAAGGCTGCTAATGGAAACTACTATGTTGAAGTAACAGCTTGCGAAGAAACTGATTTATTAGTATTACAAGTTCCATTAATTTATGAAAACTATACTACAAGAATGAAACATGAAAGTAATTTCTACAACGTTAAAGACGATATTGTTAGAGCATATGAGTTATACGTTGGAGATATTTTTGAATTATCTGTTGAAGGATTTACTGCAACACCTCAAATTGGTGATGAATTAACAGTAGATGCAGCAACTCATAAATTAGCTAAGGCTTAATTAGAAAGGAGGTAATAAAATGCCAAAACAATTTAAGACAGAAAGTACTAGATTAGTTTTTTCTAGAGATAATAGAAACTTTGATGATTTTAATAAATTAATGAAAGACACTGCTTTACAAATTTTTGAAGGTGGTGTGACTAAAGAACAAGCAAACAAAAAAATCAAACAAATTTTTAGAGAAGTTTTAGGTTTAACAGATAAATCATCTAAAAGAGAAATTAAAAAGGCAATTCGTAGAAATAAAACTGAAATCTTTGAAGTTATTGAAGAATTAGTTCCAAATTTATTACATACTGGTTGGGGTGAAAATCCATTCTTCAGAGATTTTGTAGAATTTAAATCTTTAGATTTAGGAGATACAAATGAGTTTTATGTTGAAGATGATATTTTATTAACTGTATCTGAATTATCAGGTAATCATCATGACATTATAAGACAAAGATTAGGAGAAGGACAAACTTTCTCTGTAAAAACATCTTGGTATGGGGTAAAAATTTACACAGAATTTGAGCACTTCATGACTGGTCAAGTTGATTGGGCAAAATTTATTCAAAAAATTTATGAAGCATTTGATAGAAAAGTAAATGCAATGTTATACGAATCATTCATGGAAGCACCTGAGAAAGTGTTACCTGCAAATGAATGGATTAAAAATCTTCCATTAGATGATGCAAATGCAGCAACAACTAATAGAAATACAATCAACGATGTTGTTGGACGTTTATCAAGTTTGAATGGATGTGAAATGGCTTTTGTGGGTACAAGAGTTGCATTATCTAAATTAGATACTATCACACCAAGTGAATATATTTCAGATGGAATGAAAGAAGAACGCCATACTACTGGTCGAATTGGTTTATGGGAAGGAATTAAGAAAATTGAAATTCCTGTAGTTTTTGAACCAGGAAGTGTAACTACAACAATTGGTGATAATGATAAGATTTTTATTATGCCTTTGTCAGATAATAAATTTATTAAGATGTTTGATGAAGGTGATGCTCAAGTCAAAGAAGTTAATGACGGAAATACTCATATGGATAAAACATTTGAATATGAATATCAACAAAAAATGGGTGTTGCTACTGTTATTAATATGAAATTTGGTTTGATTAATATTACGAAAAATTAACAATAAGGGATACTATCTCTTATCGTTTTAGGATTAAGGAGGAATTATATGGCTACAAAAAAAGCAACTTTAAATGATATAAAAGTAAAAGAATCCATGATTGAAAAAAAATCAGAAGAATTAACAGAAGATATGACTCTCAAAGAACCAAAGATTACAAAAACTTATAAAGATGATGATACTATTCCATGTAGATCAATTTGTCCAGGAGAATTAGTATATGTAGGTAAAAAGACAAAGAATATTTATATATTTTCTAACTATGATGATACTATTGAAATTGAAGTGGCAGATTTAAACGCATCTAGAGCGTCAAGATCTCAATATTTATTAGATCCTTTGATCATTATTGAAGATGAAGACTTTTTAGATCAACCTAAATGGAAGGAAATCAAAGAATTATATAATAAGTTAAAAAACTCTGATATTGATAAATTATTAAATTCATCATTGAGCAATTTTAAAAGAATGATTAAAGATTTACCTACTGGATATAAATCTTTATTAATTACTGAGATGTCAACAAGAATTAGAAACAAAGAATTAGATTCTATTGGCAAGGTCAGAGCAGTTGATGAAGCCTTTGGAACTGAGTTGATGCTTTTAATCAATTAAAGTGAGGTGACATATGGCTACACCTTATGAAACAGTTTTTAAAAGTTTTAAAAAAAGAATAGAGGATAAAGATCTTCCTCTATTATCAGAATATGATCAAGAAGAAATGATGACTGAATGGCTGGATTCAGCAATCGGTTATATTGAACTTGAAGGTCTTAAAATTGAAAATGATTTATCTGATAGAGATAATGACTTACAAGAATTTAATGCAGATTTAACGAACAGTGAAATAGAAGTTATAGCAATGTATATGGTTGTAGCATGGTATGATCCAAAAATAAATTCGTTACAGCACACTTTAATGTTTGTTGGAACTAAAGATGAAAAGTGGACAAGTCAAAAAGATCATTTAAATATGATGATGACAATCCAAGATAGCAAAAGACTAGAAGCAAGAAAATATTTCAGAAATTATTGTTATAAGCATAATAAATATTTAGGAGATTTATAATGAAGTATAAATATGGTTATTATACAGAAAAACAATTTTCAGAATATAAAAAAAGATTACATAATTTAGTTCATTGGCTTTTAGTCTATGCTGATAATAATAATCCTATACTAAAAGAATACTTTGACACTGTTCAGTATAAGTTAAGTGGTTTAAATGAAGTTTTAAACTCCCCTTCTCAGCTTGTTGAAATAATGAGCTTAATTGAATCTGCAAAAATTGAATACAATAAAGAAAATTTCAATCATAAAAGATATCGTAAAACTATATTAGATGTTCATGATTTAATAGATAAAATTCCAGAGGATTAGAATATGGATTTATTTTCTAAAAGAATGGAATTAGCTACTATTAGAGGAAGCTTAGGAAATAAACTCACTGAAGATTCTAATATAATAGAAGATATAACCTTTTCTAACGATACAAACTTTAGAAGAGGAATGCTTTATGATTGGGAAATGAATGAACTTAAAGAAG
>Ga0129308_1001499_pt1 | contig 24076 bp, 16 predicted proteins | sample L827metagenome_FD_94440 | JGI IMG/M metagenome (GOLD analysis project Ga0129308, IMG submission 94440) | Ring-tailed lemur group fecal microbial communities from Wisconsin, USA - L827 metagenome | ecosystem: Host-associated > Mammals > Digestive system > Large intestine > Fecal | place: USA... | reverse complement strand
TCATTTGCAACGGCCGATGCCAGCCCCGAAAGAGATACTCCAACTCCCATTCCACCTTGTACTATGGGGAGTTTAACTTCTAAATTTCCAATAAAAAACGATTTCATCATACTTGAAAAATGTGTCACTATTATTTAATGATGAGCCTGGCCAACAGATAACATACGGTTGACTCGGCTCCTTGGTTTAAATTTATATTGTGCTCTTCCAGTCCGTCATAACATCCTCCGGTAGCCGGATTATAAATAATCTGCCGTAGGTGGTTGTTCCCTAAAAACCAACTGAAAGCTATTTGCTGTTTTATCAGATACTGCTCTTCACCGAATACGGAATAGAAGGTTGATAGTGCCATGACTGTACCTGCTATTTCTATGGGTTGCTCTCCGTAACAATTTCTGTTACCCTCTTTTTGAAACCAGCCTTGGTTGGAGACTACCTTTATCTGTTCCTTGGTAAAGATGTGATGGAGCAGGAAGTGAAACGATTCGCGGGCTGTTTCTTTGTAGGTTTCATTTTTGATTACCTGATAGGCATAGAGCAGACTTTCCGGAATAATACTATTGTCATACGTAAGATAGGCTTCGAACCAGTGCCAGTTATTTTCGGCGTTTTGATGATAGTAATGCACCAGTTGATCGGCTAAATGCATTGTCATCTCGCGAACTTCTTTACTTGGATACGCTTGCTCGAAATGGTATAGTCCTTTAATAATATAGGCTATGCTTCTGGGTGATTTCATCTTCATAATCATGTCAAATGTTTGTTCAATGATTTCTGTTGCATCTTCTGTCCAAACATCGGGGAATTTTCCTCTGAGTGAAATGAAATATCCTAATGCATAGATGGCCCGGGCATTGCTGTCTTCCAGATTTATTTCAGCATTTTGCGTGGTAAATGCAAGTTGTTTGTCCACGTAGTTAAGAAAGGAACCATCGGGCTGTTGGCAATACCGGATAAATGTGAGATATTTTTTAATGTATTTTTCACACGATGGATCTTTTGTTTTTACATACACATGGCACAAAGCCATTAAAGCGCGTACGTTATCGTCTAAAGTATAACCTGTTTTAATGTCGGGTCGATTGCCTTTGGAGAATTGAATCATACCGAAAGAACGGCTCATCCTCTTTATATGCGCTATGGATATGGGCGGCAAGGAATAAATAAGCGATTGTTCTTTTTCTAGTACTTTATTAAACAAATGGGCGTAGGCAATAGCGGTGTTCTCCCATGCTGTAGCGGCAGTCTTTTGCAACCCGGCAATTCTCATTTTGGATCTTAATTTTTCATTTCCAAGCAATCTGTTTGTGGCTTCTGCCAATTGAGTGGAGTTATTAAAATCAAAGATTAATCCTGAATTGTCTTTTAGTAGCTCTAGCGCATGGGGTATTGGGGTGGCAATAATGGGGCATCCGCAACTTAAGGCGTACACGAAGGTGCCACTTACTGCTTGGTTGGGATCGTCAGAGGTAAACAGGTAAACGTCTGTTAGTTGTAAATATTCCAATAATATAGGAAGCTCCAGGTATAGATTGACGAATCTTACCGAATGGGTGATGCCTAACTCAATGATTTTATTCTGTAACATGTTACGGTATGTTTCGCCTACTTGCTTAATGATGGTTGGGTGAGTTTTACCTATGATGAGGAATAATACATTGGGATTTTTCTTTATGATAGCCGGCAAAGCTTCCAAAGTGGTTTCTATGCTTTTTCCAGGGCTTAACAGTCCGAAAGTAGAAAGGATGCGACGCCCTGTAACGTTGTATTTGGCTTTCAGCTTTTTTTTATCTTTGTGCGATACCAAATGGGTACCGTGTGGAATGATATTTATTTTTTCTTTTTCAATGCCATAATCTCCTTCCAGTATTCCGGCGGATGTTTGTGTCATAACAATGACGGCAGAACAACCGTCAATGAGCCGGATGAGATCTTTTTTCTGCGTGAGCGACGGATGAGGCAAAACTGTGTGAAAAACAATAAGGACAGGCTTTTTAATGCAATGCACGAATGCTAAAAACGCTTCTTTATGTTCTGCATATAGTCCAAATTCATGTTGAATAAGAACCATCTTTACTTCGGAATCTTCATTAATCCGGTCGGCTATATTGTTGTATTCGTTTGCTTTTGAAGTATCTAATATGTATTTAACTTGATCATTGTATATGTGTTGTTCGCTTGATGAGGCTAGAGCACATACTTTTATGGTGAATGAACAGGCAAATTTTGTTTCAATAGCATGTATTAAGTCGTCCGAGAAGGTGGCAATTCCACATTCCCGGGGCGGGTAAGTTGTTATGCATATTATTTCGGTCATATTTTATGAAACATTAATTCCTTAACTAACTCATCTAATTGAACGGATACGCATGCAATACATTTGTCGGCAGCTCCATAATAAATGTATAGCCTGCCTTCGAAGATTGCTGTGCCGGTAGGAAAGCAAACTTTATTTACAACTCCATTCAGCTCATAATGTGTTTCAGGACTGAATAGGGGATAGGGAAGTCTGGCGATTTCTATATGGGGATTGTCTAAATTCAATAAGGCTGCCGATGCAGTGTAAATGTAACCATCGGGCGTATCGTGTACGCTGTGATAAATCATTAACCAACCTTCGGGAACTTCTATCGGAGGACATCCGGCACCAATGTAACTGGACTCATGATTGTATTTTGGTTCAAATAGGATGTGGTGGGTGAAATCCATAAAGTAATCTATCCAGAAGTCCGGTGTGAGCTCGTCTAAACTGTTTATGCTTACAAACTGAATATCTGGTTTGATTCGGTGCATGAAACAAAGTTTACCGTTTATCTTACGAGGGAAAAAAACCAGGTTTTTGTCTGTCAGGTAAACGGGTTGTCCCGACTCTGTTTGAGGGGCGCTTTTATTGTATGTTCTGAAATATTTGCTGGTATGCTTTACTTCCGAACAAACGAGTTCTTTGAATTGGGCATAGGTGAATTGAGAAGTGATGATGCCTTGCTTAGTGAAATGTTTTAAATCAGAAGATACGGCCAATGCGCCTGAAGCATTAATACCATTATAGGCTGTGTAAGTCATATAGTATGTATCTTCTATTTTCACAATGCGAGGATCTTCAACTCCTTGACTCTCGTATTCAAATTCCGGAACCATAAAAGGTACTTCATCACGCTGCACTACTTCTAGTGGCCCATCAAGGCGACAATACCCGATCGTTGAATGATTACCTTTGCGCACAGCGCGATAAAAAAGATGAACTGTCTGTCCTTCAGCAATGACAGCCGGATTCATTACTCCATCATTTTCAAAACTCAAGTCTGTTATTTCAATAATAACACCTTCACGTCTTATGTTTATCATTTTACGTTTAGGTTGCTTTCTTGCTTACTCTGTTTGCCTTGCTGGTATTCCGTTAAAACTTTTGTTTTCCCGTTTGTTACCTTTTCTTTTTTCTTTTCTTTTTTAGTCTCTTTACCTTTCATGGCTTTGCTTTGTTAAATTCATATTAGATAAAGGTAGTGGTATGACAGGTGTTTTGAGTAGGACTTTTGTTCTTATTCTCGGTACTTTTTCTTCAGAGCACCATGAATTAAAGGTTTTTATCAGGTGGTATTAAGAGTTTGATGTTTATCTGCGGAATCTTTCCAAGAAAACAGAAGGAGAGAGGATGACTTTTTTCTTGAAGATACGTGAAAAATAAGAAGCATCTTCAAAGCCAAGGTGGTAAGCAATATTGCTAATACTCAATTGGCTATAAACTAACAGGCGTTTGGCTTCGGCTATTTTAAGTTCCAGAAGAAATTGTTTGGCGGAACTTCCAACGAGTTTCTGACATAAGTCGTTTAAGGATGAAAGTGATATGTGCAGGCTGTTGGCGTATTGATCCATTGACTGAAACTTGATGTTTTTAGAAAGAATCAACTCTTTAAACTGGCTCAGAAGGGTGCTCTTTTCTTTATGATCAGGTTCGCCTTCATGCATTTCTTCTGAAATAAGGGAATAAAAATAGGATAGATCAATCTCTATACCCGAAGTTACGTTTTTATTAATCATATTTTCAATGACTAATTTTAATAACGGGGTTTTCTCGGCACAAATATCAACGTATGGAGAATTGATGGTTATGCCCAGTTGTGTGGCAACTGCATTGTCGAACATCAGTACATAGCCTTTTGTGCTATTGTTATACTGCTGGTTATGTATTTGCTCGGGTGAGGTAAGAAATACTCTATTGGGAACAATAGGATATTCCGTGAAGTCAATTATGTTTTGCCCATTCCCTTCCGTGAACCAAGTGATAGAATAAAAATTTCGTTTATGGGGCCAATATAAACGGAGTTGATCTATTTTTTCAAGTGGACAAACATGATATAAAACCTGCATAGATAGCGCAGGACATATATCTTTAATGGTGTACTCCTTTAACATGGCTCAAAGATACGAATAAAGTGATAGTTGCAGTTTAAATTCGAAACTTTAACTAAATAGTCCTCCGACTTTTATATACTTTCAAACATACGGCTACGAGCTAGCATGCATGCGCCAATGATTCCGGCTTTATCTTTTAGTTTTGAAGTAGTGATAACTGAATCTTTATTAACTAGGTTTAGTGAGTATTTACGAATTGCTGTTCTGATAGGTTGGGTCATGTAATCTCCTGTTAGTGAGAGAGTTCCACCTATGATGACAAGCTCGGGATTGAAAATATTGATAAGGCCGGCTATTTGTTTGCCTAGCTTCTGCCCAATCTCTTCTACTATTTCTATACATAGCACATCTTCTTTGTTCACGGCTGCGATAATCTCGTCTAATGTAATAGGAGTTTCACTGTTAATACGTTTTGATAAAATAGAGTTCTCACCTTTTTTTATACGTTCCAGTAAAATACGATGCAGAGCAGATCCTGATGCTTCTGTTTCTAAACATCCTTTTTTCCCGCAGTGACATATTATTTCATTCTCAAAAGTGCTAACATGTCCAAATTCTCCTGAAAAACCGGATTTTCCTTTATATATTTTTCCGTCAATAATGATTCCGATCCCTAATCCCCAACTTACATTAACGAAAATAATGTCTTTTTCTCCTTTTACGCTTCCTTGCATATATTCTCCGTAGGTCATGGCACGTGTATCATTGTCTATAGTGACAGGATACCCGATTTTTTCGCTGAGTATATCAGCGAGAGGGCGCTCTTCAAAATTAAACTGACTAAAGCTGAAACCTGATTCGGGATTAACACGTCCGGACACGTTGATATTTATATTTAATATCTTCTCTGCATCTACTTCTGCATTCAATATGAAATTGGAAATAAGTTGGCATAACTTATCTAAACCTTCTTTGCTATTTTCAAATAAATAAGGAATATCCATTTTTAGCTCTACCATATCTCCTTTGAAGTTTATCAACCCGATATTAATAGCAAAATGTTTGATGTCAACACCTACGAAATAACCCGATTCCGGATTTAATCCGTATAAGCTGGGATGACGACCACCACTGGTTTCTAATTTTCCGTAATCGTTTATGTAGCCATCTTCGCACATTTCACTTATAAGTTTGGTTATTGTAGGGACGCTTAGATCCATCTCTCTAGATAAATCTGTCAGAGTTGAGCTACCATTATATATATAATGAGTAATAATCTTTTTCTTCAATAAAGCATTTTTGCTTCCTTTTTCTATTTCCTTTAATAACTGTTGGTTCATATAGTCTTATTTTATCTTCCTTTTGCAAACATAATAAAATATTTTATTAATATGCGTGTGTATACCTTCTTTTTTGTTTTTGAAAAGGTCTCCTCTATTATCTAATGCAATTGGTTATTATATATTTTGCATCTATATTCCTTAGTTAATGCTTTTTTCTTTGTAAATAGGCGCTTGATTCTACTTTATATTAAATAAATAGCAATTATATAATAAAATATTTCATTATCTATTGTTTATATAATAAATATATGTATTTTTGTGGCATCTAAAGACTTTGTTTAGCTCAAAAAATAAATGGTATGAAAATGAATAATCGAAGAGATTTTCTAAAAAAAACGGCATTAGCTGGCGCTTCGTTGTTGGCCGCTCCATCTTTATTGGGAAATTCAATAATGGAAGTGGAGAAAAAAGTTACTTCAAAAGGTTTCTCTAGTGGCGAATTTCTTGTTCCAAAAAATAACGGATTGAAAATAACAGGTACTTTTTTAGATGAAATATCTCATGATATTCCTCATCAGAATTGGGGTGAGAAAGAGTGGGATCTAGATTTTCAACACATGAAAGGTATTGGTATTGATACGGTGATTTTAATCCGATCGGGTTATAGGAAATTTATTACATATCCTTCCAAATATCTATTAAGTAAAGGTTGTTATATGCCATCTGTCGATTTGGTAGATCTTTTCTTAAAATTATCAGAAAAGTATGGTATGAAATTTTATTTTGGACTGTATGATTCGGGGCATTATTGGGATACGCATGATATGTCTTGGGAAGTAGAATATAATAAGTATGTGATTGAAGAGATCTGGAATATGTATGGCCAAAAATACACAAGTTTTGGAGGATGGTACATCAGTACGGAAATAAGTCGTAGTACCAAGGGCGCTATTGATTCTATTCATGCAATGGGTAAGCAATGCAAGGATTTCTCAAACGGTCTTCCTACTTTTATTTCACCTTGGATTGACGGTAAAAAAGCTATAATGGGAACAGGCAAACTAACTCGAGAAGATGCTGTGTCTGTTGAACAACATGAAAGGGAATGGAACGAAATTTTTGATGGAATTCACGATGTAGTCAATGCTTGTGCTTTTCAAGATGGGCATATTGATTACGATGAATTGGATGCCTTTTTTGCAGTCAATAAGAAACTGGCCGATAAATATAATATGGAGTGTTGGACTAACGCAGAAAGTTTTGATAGGGATATGCCGATTCGCTTTCTTCCTATCAAGTTTGATAAACTACGTATGAAGTTAGAGGCTGCTAAACGTGCCGGTTATGATAAAGCTATCACTTTTGAATTTTCACATTTTATGAGTCCTCAATCTTCCTACTTACAGGCTGGGCACTTGTATAATAGATATAGAGAATATTTTAATTTGTAATATTCGGATATATGAAAGAAAATATCAATATTGGTTATCTTCTATTTCTAGCTGTAGTGGCTGCGATTGGTGGCTATCTTTTTGGTTATGATACGGCAGTGATATCTGGTACGATATCACAAATCACAAATCTGTTTCATTTGGATAAGATACAAGAGGGGTGGTATGTGGGTTGTGCATTGATTGGTTCAATTGTGGGTGTTATGTTGGCAGGTCGATTAAGTGATTGTATTGGTAGAAAAGTTACCATGCTTATTTCGGCCGTTTTATTTTCCATGTCGGCTATCGGGTGTGCCCTCTCAACTTCTTTTTTTGATTTGGTGATTTGGCGTATGGTAGGAGGATTGGGCATTGGAGTTATTTCAATCATTTCTCCATTGTATATATCTGAAGTATCTATTGCAAAATATAGAGGAAGATTAGTTGCTCTTTATCAGTTGGCTGTAACTATAGGTTTTTTAGGTGCTTATTTAGTGAATTATTTATTGCTGGATATGGCACAAAGTGGCACCTTGCTCGGAATATGGTGGCTCGATGGTATAATAGCGACAGAAGTGTGGAGGGCTATGTTGGGAATGGCTATGTGGCCGGCTATTGCGTTTTTTATTATATTGTTTTTTATACCCGAAAGTCCCCGATGGCTGGTTTTACGTGGAAAAGAACAACGCGCTAGAACAACTTTACAGAGGATCAATCAATCTGTAGATATTGTCAATAAACAGATAGCAGATATAAAGGAGGTCATTTCCTCAGAAACAAATACTGATTGGAAATTAATATTCAAACCAGGAATATTAAAGGCTGTGATAATAGGTGCAAGCATTGCCATTTTGGGCCAATTTATGGGTGTGAATGCTGTTTTATATTATGGCCCTTCAATTTTTGAGGAAGCAGGTTTGTCGGGTGGAGATGCCCTTTACAGTCAGGTTCTAGTAGGAATAGTAAATATGCTTACTACAATCGTTGCGGTTTTGATTATTGATAAAGTTGGTCGAAAGAAACTTGTTTATTATGGTGTTTCTGGAATGACTTTGTCATTATTGCTAATAGGATTTTATTTTCATTTTCATGTAGCTTACGAATTACCAAATAATTTTCTTCTTTTCTTTTTTCTGTTTTATGTATTTTGTTGCGCCATCTCTATTTGCGCAGTTATTTTTGTCTTGTTGTCTGAAATGTACCCCACGCGGATTCGCGGACTAGCTATGTCAGTAGCAGGTTTTGCACTTTGGGTGGGCACTTACCTCATTGGTCAGCTTACTCCATGGATGCTCCAAAATTTCACCCCCGCAGGAACATTCCTCTTGTTTGCTGTTATGTGTATTCCTTACATGTTAATCGTCTGGAAATTTATTCCTGAAACAACAGGAAAGTCGCTGGAAGATATTGAACGTTACTGGACTGATTCGAAACAATAACATATCGACCTTAAAAAAATATAGAATATGGATTTTAAACTATTAGCAGAACAGTACAAAAATGAACTGTTCAACCATGTTATTCCCTTTTGGCTTGAAAAATCGCAAGATTTGGAATACGGAGGATATCTCACTTGCTTGGAACGTGATGGTAAGGTGTTTGATTCTGATAAGTATATTTGGTTGCAAGGACGCCAAGTTTGGCTTTTTTCTATGCTCTGTAATCAAGTTGAAAAGAAGCAAGAATGGCTTGATTGTGCTACACAAGGAGGTGAGTTCCTGAAAAAGTATGGTCATGATGGGTACTATAACTGGTACTTTTCACTAGATCGTAAAGGAAATCCTTTAATTGAACCTTACAATATTTTCTCATACACTTTTGCTACAATGGCTTTTGGTCAGTTGAGTTTGGCTACGGGCAATAGTGAATATGCTGATATTGCCAAGAATACATTTGATATTATTCTTTCTAAGACAAATAATCCTAAAGGTAAATGGAATAAAGCGCATCCGGGTACGCGTGATTTGAAAAACTTTGCGCTGCCAATGATCTTATGTAATTTGGCTTTGGAAATAGAGCATTTATTAGAACCTCAGTTTCTTGAGCAGACTATGGAAACATGTATACATGAAGTGATGGACGTGTTTTACAGACCTGAGTTAGGAGGTATTATTGTAGAAAATGTTTTGGCAAATGGTGAATTGTCTGATTCTTTTGAAGGAAGACAGATTACCCCGGGACATGCTATAGAAGCAATGTGGTTTATTATGGACTTAGGTAAAAGATTGGATCGTCCTGAGTTGATTACAAAAGCTAAAGATGTTACATTAACCATGCTTGAATATGGATGGGATAAAGAATATGGAGGTATATTTTATTTTATGGATCGTTTGGGACACCCAACGCAACAATTAGAATGGGATCAAAAGTTATGGTGGGTACATATTGAAACACTTATTTCGTTATTAAAAGGATACCAACTAACTGGTGATACCAAATGCTTAGAATGGTTTGAAACGGTACATAATTATGTTTGGAAGCATTTCAGAGATCCTCAATATGATGAATGGTTTGGTTATCTGAACCGCCAGGGAGAAGTTTTATTATCTCTGAAGGGAGGAAAATGGAAGGGATGCTTTCATGTGCCACGAGGGCTTTATCAATGCTGGCAAGTATTGGAAACCTTGTAATCTATTAATTAATCTAGTTAACCTATATTTTTAAACTTTTAAATTCAGATTTTATGAGAGAAACTAGCCATGATTCAATTAAAAATTTTAGGAGGATAGTGACTTCTATATTTTTATTAATATTCTTGCAATTTTGCTATGTAAACAGCTACGCACAGAATATGGCAGTATCCGGAGAAGTAACTGACGCCGGAGGCGGATTTTTGCCTGGTGTCAGTGTCAGCGTAAAAGGTTCCAATATTGGTACTATAACTAATGAAAATGGAAAATACACATTAAACGTTCAGAGAAATGCAACTTTAGTATTCTCTTTTGTAGGCATGAAAACGGAAGAAGTAAGTGTTGGCGGAAGGAGAACTATTAATCTCAGAATGACGGATGAATCAGAAGTATTAGATGAAGTAGTGGTGGTTGGTTACGGGAACCAAAAGAAGAGTTCATTAACGAGTGCCGTTTCTGCAATGAAGGGAGATGAACTTCTAAAAGCACCTTCAACAAATATTTCTCAAGTTCTAGGGGGGCGTTTGCCAGGTCTTTCTTCTGTGCAGGAATCTGGAGAACCCGGTCTTGACCAGGCTTCTTTAAAAATCCGTGGTTCAGTTTATAGTGTAGCATATGTTGTAGACGGATTTCCTGTAAATAATATTAATGACTTAGACCCTAATGATATTGAGAGTGTTTCTGTCTTAAAAGATGGTGCTTCAGCTGCTGTATACGGATTGCAAAGTGCTGGAGGTGTAATCATTGTTACAACAAAAAAAGGAGAGGCTGGAAAAACGAAAGTAACTTATGATGTTTCTTTTGGAGCTTCAATGAATGCTAACTTTCCTGATTTCATGACTGGACCCCAGTTTGCTTATTATTATAATATGGGTGATATGATGGATCAGTTGGCAAATGGTACTATAACAGATAAAAGTCAGTACGTGCCGATGTATTCAAAAGAAAATGTTGCAGCAATGCAAAATAACGATCCGACTGATGGATGGGATAATGTGAATTACATAGATAAAGTTTTCGGTACGGGATTTAATCAAAAACACAGTTTGACTGTTCAAGGGGGTAGCGAAAAAATGCGTTATTTTGCTTCTGTAGGATATTTGGGTCAAAGTGGTAATATTGATAACTTTAATTATAGACGATATAATTTAAGGACAAATATAGAATCTGATTTTGCTAAAAACTTTCACTTTACATTAGGTGTGGCAGGCAACGTAGGGAGACGTCATACTCCAGCATTTGCTTCGGGGGGAACAGATGGTAGTTCCTCTTTAGGTGAGCAGGGATGGCTCTCCATTGCTCATCAGGCAATTATGATGCACCCTTATTTGCCTGAGAAATACGAAGGCTTATATACTGCTACTTTACAGAATAATACGTCTTTACCAAATAGTCCGCTAGCTGCAATCTATGATTCTGGTTCTAAAAAGACTCGTAGCACAGATTTGCAAACTAATTTTTCATTATCATACAATGTGCCTTGGGTGAAAGGATTATCGCTTAAAATAAATGGTTCATATAATTATGGTACTTCTCACAATAAAAACTTAAATACTCCATATTCAACAATGGTGAGAAATAGCTCAATGGACTGGATAAAATCTGCTGATCCGCGTGGCACTGATCTTGGAATTAATATTGGTGAAGGACAATACACCTATGAACAGATGGTAGGGCAAGGAAGTATTAATTATGTCAATTCATTTGGTAAGAACAACATAGATTTGATGGCTCTGATTGAGGCTCGTGATTATAAGGAGAATAGTATGTCTGCCTATGCAAAAAATCTGCCTTTTAAAGAATTGCCAGAACTCGGACAAGGTATTGCAACTGATTCGCCGGTAGGAGGATGGAGTAATGCTTCACGTTCAGCTGGTTATGTGTTTCGCTTAAAATATGATTATGATAGTAAATATTTAGCGGAAATTTCGGGACGTTATGATGGCTCATATAAATTTTATGGAATGTCAGGAAAACGATGGGGCTTTTTCCCATCTGCTTCTTTGGGATGGAGACTCTCAAAAGAAAAGTTTATGAGTGGATTGTCTTTTCTAGATGATTTAAAAGTTAGAACTTCAGTTGGACTATTAGGAAATGATGGAGTGTCTGCTTATTCATTCTTAAGTCAATATACAAATAAGTATTCATCAAATATAGTGATAAACGGTGTTTTGTCCCCTGCGTATTATACAAACGTTATTGCGAATCAAAATTTAACTTGGGAAAAGACTTTGTCTTGGAATGTAGGTTTTGATTTTACGATGTGGAATGGACTGTTAGGAATGGAGGTTGATGCATTTTATAATTATACTTATGATATTCTCACCGCTATGGGGGGAGACTATCCACCTTCCATGGGAGGGTATTTCCCAACGTATGCCAATAATAATAAAATTGATGCAAAAGGTGTGGATGTATTGATTACTCATAAAAATGAAATACAGCTGGCCGGAGAGGCATTTAAATATGGAATAAGTGGTAATCTAACATTCTCAAAGACTCGCTGGTTGGTGTACCCAGACAGCCCTAACACCATGGAATGGAGGAAAATTACAGGCACAACTTACGGGTCACTCATGGGATGGCAAGCAGAAGGGTTATTCAAATCAGAAGATGAAATTACTAATTCTGCTTGGTATGGTACTCGTCCCAATATTGGGGATGTTAAGTATAAGGATTTAAACGGTGATGGAAAAATTACAGAGGATGACAAAGCTGTTATTGGGCGTAGCAATAGACCCCAGCTGACTTATGGATTAAATTTGAATTGTTCATGGAAGGGATTTGATTTAAATGCACAATTCACGGGAGGTGCTTTGTTCGATGTTTCCTTAACTGGTACGTATTATAATGGATATGATGATAATACTGTTTGGACACAGACTTTTAAGGAAGGTGCTAATTCTCCACTGTATTTAGTTGAGAATGCTTATAGTATTGAGAACCCAAATGGAACTTTCCCTCGTATAACAACTGGGCATTTGACTCATGGAGGAGATAACGGGTTGTCTTCAACTTTTTGGATGAGAGACGGCAAGTATATTCGTTTAAAATCAGCACAATTAGGCTATACTCTTCCTAAAAGATGGTTGACTGCGGCAAATATACAGAATCTCAGAGTTTATGTGGAAGGCTCCAATCTTTTCACAATAAGTGGGCTGCCTGAAGGTATTGATCCTGAATCTCCTGGTGTAAACAATGGCTATTATCCGCAACAGCGAATAATTATGGGCGGTATTTCTGTTACTTTCTAGTCTAACTCTTAAAATTAAGTTTTATGAAATTTAAATGGTTCAACTTATATTTATTGGGAATCTCGTTTAGTTTGACTTCCTGTAATGATTATTTAGACATGACTCCAACGGATAGTGTATCTGATAAAATGGTGTGGAGTTCTACGCAAAATGCTGAATATGCAGTTAATTATTTGTATAAGTCGTTTTATCAATTGAGTAATTTTACTTTGGGACAATGTGCAGCTGGTATGACGGAAGGGCTTACTGATATGTTAAAATATGGTTCCTCCAACTACAACGCTTTGCAATATATCCCGAGTGAAATAGCTTATGGAGGAACTACATTGACAGTTAATTATGTGAGCGTGTATTTGGGAAATTGGGATACGATGTATGATTATATTCGTAGAACAAATGAAAATCTGTATAACCTACATCGATATGGAACAATTAGTGAGAACGATGCAACTCGTCTTGAAGCTGAAATGCGATTTATTAGAGCGTTTCTTTATTTTGACCTTATTAAACGATACAAAGAGGTGATTATTTATGATGATGACTTGACTAAGATGACAAAAGATAAGGCTCTAAGCACTGAAAGTGAGGCTTGGGATTTTGTTGAGGCTGACTTAAAGTATGCTGCCGAAAAACTGCCAATGAAAGCAAATGCCAATGGACGTTTGGATAAGGGAGCTGCTTATGCATTCATGACTCGAGCTATGTTGTATGCAGAACGCTGGGAGGCAGTAAGAACTGCAGCCAACGAAGTGAAAAAATTAGGATACGGACTAGAAACAAATTATGCTGATTCATATTCTAAAACAATAAAAGACGGAAATAAAGAAGCTATTTTGCAGTATTGCTTTGATCAAAGTAAATTTTCCGTAGGACATGATTTTGATTCGTATTATGCACCTGGTGGTGATAAAGCACTAGATGGGAATACTGTTGTGGGAGGATTTGGTACGCCAACGCAAGAAATGGTTGAATCTTATGAATTGGCTACGGGGGGATTTCCTGATTGGACGGCATGGCATACAACCGAAGGGACGACAAATCAACCGCCTTATGTGAACTTAGAACCACGTTTCCAAGCTACAATACTTTATAATGGAGCCTCTTGGAAAGGACGTATTGTTGAACCTTATGTTAAAGGTACAGATGGATGGGCTACATGGATGGTTGATGCTAAACCTGAAGGTAGAACTACAACAGGTTATTATTTACGTAAGTTGGTCGATGAAGGTCATAGTTTTAAAACGACTCAAGTTAGTACTCAACCATGGACGGTAATTCGTTATGCTGAAGTATTACTTAATAATGCTGAAGCTTGTTATCGTTTAAATGATGCCACCAACGCTAACATATCTATTAAGGAAATACGATCAAGAGTTGGACTTCCTTATCAAGACAAAGATGGTACTGAATTATGGAAGGCAATTAAGCAAGAACGGAAAGTCGAACTTGCTTACGAAGGACAATGGTATTGGGACTTGCGTCGTTGGAAATTGGCTTCTCAATCCTATGATAATGGAGGTTTGAATAATTACCGTGTTCATGGGGTGAAAATTGAAAAATCTGGTGATAATTTTATCTATACCTATGTGGAATGTGATACTCAGGATCGCAATTATCCATCAAAAATGTATCGTTTCCCTATTCCTCAAACAGAGTTGAATAACAATGCATTGGTTGAACAGAGTCAAGAATGGAAATAACACTAATTGATTTGAATTATGAAAAAAATATTATATTTTTTACTTGGTGCAATAATACTTTCTTCTTCATGCCAAGATCCGGAATATGTACTTGCTACAGCCAACCGACAAGGAATTACTAGCCTAACTGCTATATTTGTTGAAGGTGAATATGCTGAAAAAGTAGCTGTTGAATATAAAATAGCTGATGCTTCTACCGATAAATTAGTTATTCCTATTCCCTATTATTATCCTGAATCTAGTGATAATGAAACGGATCAATATATGTCAAAAATAAAGGTGCAGGCTGAATTGGCTCCCAATTGCCTCCTTTCTCCTTCACTTGGTATTTTAGATTTGACAAAGGAGAACTATTTTACATTGACTGAGCCTGACGGAACCCAAAGAAAAATAAGTATTATAGGTACTCGTAAAAAATCAAGTGCCTGTCAATTGTTGAGTTTTTCTTTGCCCGAGCTAGGAATTTCTGGTTCTATTGATGAAGAGAATAAAACGATTGCTTTACCTACATTAGATGATTTAAAACCTGTGAATGCTTCTTATGCGATCTCTCCCCATGCTAGTATATCACCAGATCCAGCTGTTGATAAAATTGATTTTAATCAATCAGTGACTTTAACAGTAACGGCGCATGATGGAACTCAATCTGTTTATACAGTAGAAAAAAAGATTCCTGAGAAAATTAGTTATGGCTATCGTGTAGGAAGTGAATCTTTGGCATATACAATTGATTTAACTACTAATGGAATGCCGGCTATATGTCATCCTACTATAGCTTTGTGTGGTGGATATTTGGTAGTTAATTATGGTGATGGATCGGCTCCAATTTATTTTAATGCAGCAACAGGAGGAGCAAAATTAGGCACAGTAAATATTGGAAATCTAGCAACAGGATCTATAACGAGCGATAATGGTGGTAACATGCTGTTTTGCAACTATGCTCAAGTTGGAGATACTTGGTCTCTATATACAACTAGTGACCTTAAAAAAGAGCCTGTTAAACTACTTTCTATGCAAAATTCTGGCAGTTTCCCGATTGGTTCGCGCTTGTCTGTTACTGGTGATATTTCAACAAATGCAATAATCACAAGTGCCTTTGATGGGGCTGGTACTGGAAGTAATCAATTTGTTAGATGTATTATAAAAAATGGCATTATTGGACAACCCGAAGTTATAACCATAAATGGTGTAGGTTATTGGTTTGCCATGGATGCTAACGCTAAGATTGCTTATCGTACTGCAGATGTTGCTGACGGATACTTTATCGGGCATTACAATTACAATGATCAGCTTAATTTTATTGATGGTAATTCCAACTCCGCAGTATCAGCTTTAGGAGGACAAAGTGATGGTAGTGCGTGGGGGTATAATAATAGTGTTGTAACAACTGTCACTTTTAATAAAGCAAATTATTTGGCTCTATATGCTGTTGGTTATTTCCCGCAATGGGGTATGAATTCTATTCTCTATCTGTATGATGTGACCAGTATGACAGGGTTTTCTGGAACTGTTAATGCTACTGATCTTTTGAAGATGAGTTCATCAGTGAAATCATACAATGGTGCTGATCCCACTGAACCTCGTACGGGTGATGTGTTAATGATGCCATCTGCCAATGGATTCAAGATGAGTCTGTTTTATATTGATAATACATGTAAGACGGTAGGGTGCTATGAATTTGATTGTATTAAAAAATAATAGTCATTGCATAGGGGACATTTCTGAAAGGGAATGTTCCCTAGACTATAAATTAGTTGAATTATGTATAAGTACTTGAGATTTTCTTTAATAGTTATAATTGGGCTGATTTGTAGCTGTTGCAGTGAGGAAACAAAGTCTAATGATTGGATATGGGATGAGGACCCCACTGCAGACGTGGATAATAAACCTCGTTTTGTATGGATTGATGCAGCTGCTAATTTTCCTGATTACGCAAATAATAAAGAAAATATTGAACGTGATTTGCTTAAGGTGAAAAATGCGGGTTTTACAGATGTAGTTGTTGATGTTCGTCCTACAATGGGAGATGTTTTGTTCAGAACAAACGTGGTTGACCAGGTTAAAAAATTAGATGTTTGGACCGCGGCCGGGTATGTTTATTATGAGCGGACAGCTCTTTGGGATTATTTAGACGCATTTGTAGAAATTGGACATAAACTCGGGCTTAGGGTAAATGCAGCAATAAACACTTTTGTTGGTGGAAATCTTTATTCTTATGGTTTGGGTAAACAAGGCTTGTTATTCAGAGATTCTTCGAAGAAAAAATGGGGAACTACCCTGAATTTGAAAGGAGGATTAACTAATACAATGGATGTAGATATTAAAAACGATCCGAATAATGAATACGGAACAAAGTTCCTGAATCCGGTAAATGAAGAAGTTCAGCAGTTTATTTTAGATTTATTAGGTGATTTGGCTAAGTATAATGTTGATGGAATCTACCTGGATCGTTGTCGGTATAACGATTTTGCTTCTGACTTTTCAGACATTTCAAAGAAACAATTTGAGGATTTTATTGGTGAAAAAGTAGAACATTTTCCTGATGATATAATTATCCCTGGTACGGCTAGTTATCCGCTACCTGCTTCAAAACCCATATACTTTAAGAAATGGCTTGAGTTTCGGGTAAAAGTGATTCATGACTTTATTGCTAAGGCAAAAGCTAAAGTAAAATCGGTAAATTCTAAAATAAATTTTGGTGTATATGTAGGGGGCTGGTATTCTACTTATTATGATGTTGGAGTAAATTGGGCTAGTCCTAAATATGATACTGCTGCTAACTATCCAGAATGGGCAACCGAGGATTATAAGAAGTACGGGTATGCAAATTTACTTGATTTTATGTTGGTTGGAGCTTATGCACCAGTGTCAAACATTTATGGTAATGGAGAATGGACAATGCAAGGATTTTGTAGGAATGCTCATAACTTATTGATGGGTGATGTAAAATTTGCTGGTGGCCCAGATATTGGTAATGCCACAGGATGGGAGAATGGAGGGCAAGGTTCCAAAATCCCTCAAACGGTCGATGCTTGTATTAATGCTGGCGATGGGTATTTCATTTTTGATTTGGTTCACATTAAGAAGTATGACTATTGGTCTGATTTGAAGGTGGGTTTTGATAGTTATTTGAAAAATAAAAAATAGTATATTCATGAAGCAATATTTGCTAAAACCTTTTTTCTTAACCATTGTGTTTTTATATCCTTTTCTGAAGATTTTTTCATGTGAAAATGATATTTGGGGTAAAGTTTATTGTGATGGAAAGGCTGTTCCCGGAGTGGTGGTAACTGATGGATTTAGCTGTGTGTTGACAGATGACAATGGTTCTTATAATTTGAACTTAGACAAGGGTGCTCGCTTTGTTTATTTGTCTGTTCCGTCAGGTTATATATCCAATAATGAAAATTCTATTCCGAAGTTTTATCATCGAATTGTGAATGGGGTGAAGAATGTATATGATTTTTGTTTATATCGAAATCCCAAAAATGACTTGAATCATTCTTTTTTTGTGCAGGCTGATGTGCAATTGACTTCTAAAGATGATTTAAATCAGTATGAGACATTCTTACGGGATCTGTTGCCATATATGGAATCGACTTCTTTTGGACAAGATGTTTTTGGGATTGACTGTGGAGATATGGTAGGAGATTCCCCTTTTTTATTTCCAGAATATATTCGCACAACCTCTGTATTAAATATGCCTATTTATAGAACAATTGGTAACCACGATATGACTTACGGTGGACGTACATTTGAATATTCATATTCTACTTTTGAAGATTATTTTGGTCCAATATATTATTCTTTTAATAAGGGCAAAGCACATTACATTGTACTTGATAATTGCTTTTATGTTAACAGAGATTATCAATATATCGGCTATATTGATGAAAAAACTCTTTCATGGATACAAAAAGATTTATCTTTTGTATCTAAAGGCTCTCTGGTTTTTATAATAATGCATATACCTTCTAGCTCTACTAAAATATTGAGGTATAATTCTCTTTTGCAAGATGAAACGAGCAATGCCTCAAGTTTGTATCAGGTTTTAAAGGATTATAATGCGCATATTATCACAGGACATACTCATTTTAATTTGAATGTATGTTTCAATGATAGTTTGATGGAACATAATACAGCGGCTGTGTGTGGTACTTGGTGGAAATCTGATATTTGTGTTGATGGTACTCCGAGCGGCTATGGAGTGTACCGGGTTATTGGTGATTCACTAAAGTGGTGTTATAAGTGTGTAGGTCATCTAGATGATTATCAATTTAAGATTTATCCTGTTGGAAGTGCAGATGAATATCCTTCGGATATAATAGTAAATGTTTGGAACTGGGATGAGATGTGGAAAGTTGAATGGTATGAAAATGGAGAGTTAAAAGGAGAAATGAAGCGTTACATTGGTTATGATCCTGAAGCAAAACGAGTATGCTTAGATAAGAAGAAAGTTTTATATGATTGGATTGTTCCTGCAAAAACGGGGCATTTGTTTCATATTACCCCCGCAAAAGGAATTAATAATATTGAAGTGAGAGTTACAGATCGGTTTGGAAATATTTATAGTCAGTTTATTGAAACTAAATAATACAATATGGGAAGGAAATTATTTTTATTGGTATTTTTTTGTCTTTATACGTTTTCTTTGCCGGCAAAAATTTCATTAGCTTCCATTTGGCAAGACAATATGGTACTTCAACAGAACTCTACTGTCATTATTGCTGGATATTCTAATATTGCCAAAAAAATATGGATTGATGCTTCTTGGGATGGTAAGAAAATAAAGACGGAATGTTCAGCTGATGGCCATTTTTCTGTGATGCTTAAGACTCCAAGTTATGGTGGCCCTTATACAATATCCTTTTATGATGGTGACAAGTTGACCCTTAAAAATATATTAATAGGAGAAGTTTGGTTTTGTTCTGGGCAATCGAATATGGAAATGCCTGTAAAAGGTTTCAGAGGACAGCCTGTGTATGGTTCACTTGAATATATAATATCTGCCGAGGAAAAACGTCCCATGCGCCTTTTTACGGTAAAAAATAGCTGGAGTACAACTCCCATGAGCGATTCAATTAGTGGACAATGGAATGAAACATCAACTGAAAATGTTTCAAACTTTAGTGCAGTTGCCTATTTTTTTGGTGATTTACTACAAAAGACATTAAAAGTACCGATTGGATTAATTAATTGTTCATGGAGTGCTTCTAAAATTGAAGCGTGGATGGATAGAGAGGCGTTGAAACCTTTTGTGGAAGTAAAATTGCCGGATTCCAATCAAACGGCTTTTGAATGGCCTGCTGGTACACCGACTTTGTTATGGAATGCGATGGTTAATCCATGGAAAGGTTTTCCCATTAAGGGAGTTTTATGGTACCAAGGGGAGGCTAATACTCCCAACCCAGATTTATATAGATCGCTCTTTCCTGCTATGATAAATCAATGGCGAACATTTTGGGAACAACCTGCGATGCCTTTTTACTATGTGCAAATTGCTCCTTGGGCATCAGAAGGATCTGATAAATACGATTGGGCTTTATTTCGTCAATGTCAATTGGATGCAATGCGTCAAATCCCTGATGTTGGAATGGTTGTTACTGCAGATTTAGGTAGTGAGAATTTTATTCATCCTCCTTATAAAACTAAAGTGGGAGAAAGGCTTGCTTACTGGGCCTTAGCTAAAACTTATGGAATAAAGGGTTTTATGTATTCGGGTCCAATATATAAAGAGTGCCAACTAAAGAATGGAAAAGTTGAGGTCAATTTTGATTTTGGTGAAGATGGCTTGACTCCTGAGAATGAACCTGTAATTGGATTTGAGTTGGTAGGTGATAATGGGCTTGTATATCCCGCATCGGCAGAAATAATTAATGGTTCCTCCATTGTGAAAGTTTGGAATGAAAATGTGTTGAATCCTACTGAGGTTCGTTATTGTTTTCGCAATTTTAAATTGGGTAATTTATGTAATAATATAGGTTTACCTGCTGCACCGTTTAAAACTATAATTAATAAATAAAATGTTTTTTATATGAATCCTATCAAATCGTTTCTTGGTATTTGCTTGTTTCTTGTACTTTTATTTGATACAAATATGAGTGCTAAAGAAAGTAAAGTTTCTTCGACTAAAACAGCATTAATGTGGTTCGACGCCGAAGCTAATTTTGAGCGATTTAGTCACAAAGACTCAATTGCTTATTATTTGAAGAAGATAAAATTATTAGGTTTTACTCACGCAATTGTTGATGTTCGTCCTATAACTGGAGAAGTTCTTTTTGATAGTAAATATGCTCCTAAAATGAAAGAGTGGAATGGAACAAAAAGATCTGATTTTGATTATTTAGGAGAATTTATTAAGGAGGGTCATAGATTGGGATTGAAGATTTATGCTGCTTTAAATGTTTTTTGTGCTGGACATAATTATTTTGATAGAGGCCTAGTGTATGACGGGCATCCTGAATGGGCTTCTATGGTTTATACTCCTGATAAAGGCATTATATCAATTATGCAAGAAAAACATAAATATGGTGCAATGATTAATCCGATCAATCAAGATTATCGTACTTATATACTAAACGTATTAGAAGAACTTGTTGTAAAATATCCTTTTCTTGATGGATTAATGCTCGATAGAGTCCGTTATGATGGTATAGGTGCCGATTTCTCAGAATTATCACGTTCTAAATTCGAAGAATATTTAGGAAGAAAAATTGAGCATTATCCAAGTGATATCTTTGAATGGATAAAGAATGAAGATGGAAAATATATACCTGAATGGGGAAAATATGCTTTGAAATGGTTTGAATGGCGTACTCGAAATATAACTCAATTTATGTCTTTGGCCCGTAGTGTTGTGAAAAAGAAGAATCCTAAGATAGCATTTGGTACATATACAGGAGCGTGGTATCCGTCTTATTATGAAGTGGGGGTTAATTTTGCAAGTAATAAATATGATCCGAGTAAAGATTTCAGTTGGGCCACCCCTGAATATGGCAGTTATGGATATGCTGAATTAATAGATTTGTATACAACAGGGAATTATTATGTTGATATTACAATTGATGATTACAAAAAACATAATCGTACTATTTGGAATGAGACTGATAGCCAAGCTCAAGAGGGTGTTTGGTATTGCGTAGAGGGCTCCTGTTTGAATTTAAGAAAGATAATGTTGGATAATAAATTTATGGGAGGAGTTCTTGTTGATCAATTTTATACTGATCCGGCTAAGTTATCGAAATCTATTGCAATGAATCTCATTATGTCAGATGGGCTCATGGTCTTCGATATTGTACATATTATTACTAAAAATCTTTGGAAGGAAGTTGAGATCGGAATGAAAGAGGGAGGGGCTTTATGATGAAACGTGCTTATGCTTTAGATGCATTGCGTGGATATGCTATTTTAACTATGGTTTTATCTGCAACTATAGCTGGAAGCATTCTGCCAGCATGGATGTATCATGCGCAAACACCACCTCCTGACCATGTTTTTGATCCTAGTATAGCAGGATTAACTTGGGTTGATCTGGTATTTCCCTTTTTTCTGTTTGCTATGGGAGCGGCTTTACCTTTTTCTATAGGTAAGAAATATGATGCGGGTGAAAGCCGGTTAAAACTTTCTTTCGATGCCGTGAAAAGAGGTGTTAAATTGGCTTTTTTTGCAATATTTATTCAACATTTCTATCCATACGCATTGAGTAACCCTCAGGATATACGTGCTTGGTTATTGGCTATATCGGCTTTTGTTATTTTATTTCCTATGTTTATGCGTATTCCATTGAAAATTCCTTTTTGGGCTCATTTGATAATTAAGTTGGGGGCTTATCTAGTTGCATTATTGATGTTATTTTCAACAAGCTATATTGATGGGCAGAGTTTTAATTTATATCATAGTAATATAATAATTCTTCTACTGGCAAATATGGCTTTTTGGGGAGCGATTATTTATATATACACGATACATAATCGTATTTTAAGGATAGGAATACTTATATTTCTTCTTGGCATAATTTGCGGATCTAAAGTAGAAGGCTGGCAACGTTTTATTTTTGATTTCACTCCTTGTCCGTGGCTTTATAAATTTGATTACTTAAAGTATCTTTTTATTGTGCTACCAGGTAGTATCGCTGGTGAATACTTACTTAAATGGATGAGGAACCAAAATAGTGATTCGCAAATAGATGAAAGCCAGATAAAAGCAATTGGTGTTTTGCTCGTTGCACTTGCTTTGATTGTTGGTAATCTTATATGTTTATATAATCGATGGGTTGTGGCTAATTTGGGTTTATCTGTAGTTCTACTTATAATTGGATTTTTATTATTACGAAAAAAACAAGGAGTATTTTGCTTCTGGCGTGAGCTGTTTGTTTTTGGGGGAGCTATGTTGTTGTTAGGTCTTTGTTTAGAACCTTCTGAAGGGGGAATAAAAAAGGATCCTGCTACTTTTAGTTATTTTCTTGTAACGTCTGGTTTAGGATGTATGGCCCTGATTATTTTTCATATTCTTTGTGATTATTTTAGTTTTGTCAAGTCTACTCGTTTTCTTGTTATGACTGGGCAGAACCCAATGATTGCTTATGTTGCTGGTGATTTGCTTATAATGCCCTTATTAGGGATATGTGGAGTAACCCCTTTCCTTTTTCATCTTCATACCAATGTTTGGTTGGGATTCATTCAGGGAATCATTTTAACTTTTTTGTCTTTATCGGTCACTTTGTTTTTTACTAAAATAAGATGGTTTTGGAAAACTTGATTAATAATTTCTAGGAGGTGCTTTATGAATATCTAATATTTATTTTTATATTTATATTCATTTTCTTTTATGGTAGACAAAAATCTGTTAATATGATATTTAGACAAGTTTTTTTTGTGTTTCTGTTGATTGTCTCTTTAAACGTATGTGCTCAAAATTCGCCCAAAATAAAGGTTGGGCCGGGTATGGAGGCTGTAAAACTGTGCGACAGGGCTTACTTTTATGTCTCTTATGATGATATGGGTAGCTTTGGTGTAGTGCCGTGCAATGGTTTGATTTTGGTAAATAACGGTGAAGCGGCTTTGCTCGATACGCCTGCCAACGATGAGCGTACTGCTATGTTGGTGAAGTGGATTGAAGAGGGACTGAAGGCAAAGCTTACTACTTTTATTCCCAATCATTGGCACGGTGATTGCTTGGGTGGACTTGCTTATCTGCAAACCAAAGGGGTGAAATCGTATGCCAACCAAATGACTATTGATATAGCCCGGAAAGAGAAGTTGCCGGTACCCGATTATGGGTTCACTGATTCGCTGACAGTGAAGTTGGGCGATATGGATTTGTGTTGTTACTACCCCGGCGGAGGGCACTCTACTGATAATATTGTGGTATGGATTCCTTCTGAGAAGATTCTTTTTGGAGGATGTATGGTTAAGGAGCTTAAAGCTA
>Ga0129308_1001496_pt1 | contig 24125 bp, 18 predicted proteins | sample L827metagenome_FD_94440 | JGI IMG/M metagenome (GOLD analysis project Ga0129308, IMG submission 94440) | Ring-tailed lemur group fecal microbial communities from Wisconsin, USA - L827 metagenome | ecosystem: Host-associated > Mammals > Digestive system > Large intestine > Fecal | place: USA... | reverse complement strand
GACTGACTTCTGCTCTTTATAATTTGGAAAAACTATTAAAACAACAGCATAAAGAGTAATCTTTATCATAAAAAATAATGGAAATGCGGCTTTATAATGTAAGGTTATTATTTTTCTTTTTCCTGTGTCTGTTGATTGGTCATACGCTTACTTGCCATTCGCAGGAGAGAACCATGCCGGAATCCAGAGAACTTGTCTACCTCCAGACGGACAAAGGGATTTATGAGACGGGTGAAGACCTTTGGTTCAAGACATACGTTATGGATGCTCAGAACCTTGCTCTTTCCGAGCGAAGCAAGACGCTGTTTGTGGAGATGCTCAATGCCAAGGATAGCATCGTGTGGCAGGAGAAATACCCCGTCCTCTCCGGCATTGCCGAAGGGCACATGTATATAGATAAGGACTTGAAAGAGGGCGATTACCGCATCCATGCCTATACCCGCTTTTCTTTTTTGAATGATACGTTGCGTCCGGTCTATCCCAAGAAGATACGTGTTGTAAAGAGCATAGCCTACAAAGGAACAAACAGCCCTCAGGACGAAGACCGGCCTGTCGCCCGTCTTTCGTTCTTCCCCGAAGGCGGTGATTTGATTGATGGCATTCCCACCAAGGTGGCTTTCAAGGCACAGGATGCCAAAGGGATGCCCGCAAAAGTGGCAGGCCGATTGCAGGAAAACGGCAAGGAAATTGCGCGTTTGGAAACCGTGCATGATGGCATGGGATTTGTTTTCATTCTTCCGCGAAAAGAATCATCCTACAAAGTAGTGCTGGACGATGGTCGGGAGTTTCCGTTTGCCGGGGTGACGGCCTCCGGCTTGTCCATCCACCTGCGGAAGCAGACCGATGGGTATTTGGAGTTTCATCTTTCCCAGTCGAAAGGAACGGCGACACAGACGGTCAAGTTGGAAGGCAGGATGCGTGGCAAGCTTTGCTGCATGGCGACAGGCACTTTACGCGAACGGCTGAAAGTACGGATTCCACTGAAGGAATTCACGATGCAGGGCATAGCCGAGTTTACTTTATATAATGAGAACGGTCAACCAATGGCGGAACGCTTGGTGTATGTCCATCCCGAGCGTAAGTTGCACATCGAGTTGAACACGGACAGTGCACGCTACTTTACCCGTGGCAAAGGCAAGCTGAACGTAAAGGTGACGGACGAAGCGGGCAAGCCTGTACAGGCACATTTGGGTTTAAGCATTTTCGATGGTGCTTATCAGAATGAGTTGAATCCCGAAAATATGCTTTCATATTGCCACCTTTCCACCGAGATAAAGGGTAATATCCACAATCCGGCGTATTACTTTGATGGCAACAACAAAGACCGCCTGTCAGCTCTCGACCTGTTGCTTCTCACTCAAGGGTGGCGCAGGTATGTATGGGAAAAGGCTGATACGGCAATGCTGGCGGACTGTTTCCTTTCGGATGAAATCAGGGGAAGGCAGATTCTCGGCAAGAAAAAGAAGCTGAAAGAGTTGGGGAATGGAGAGCAGTTGCTACAAGTTTCCGGTCCAAGCACTGAAAGCCGTTTTGTGCTTATAGACTCTTTGGGAAAGTTCGTGGTGCCGACGGACTTGATGCTCGGATTGCGAGGCGGATATGTCTATTTGAAACCCATGCTGGATAAAGACGAATACAAGCCTTCCGTCATCGTGGAAGAGACTTTTGGTAAGGCAGGCAGCTTGCGGAAGTCTTGCCAGTCTTATTTCCCATATATGAATCCTTCGCAAGTGTTTTCGGAATTGCAGCTTGATTATCCCATTATCAGTCAGGATAGCAGTATTCTTTTGTCTGAGATAACAGTTACAGGTAAGAAAGGAAGAGTGTTTCGGGATAAGATGATGGGAAAATTGGATAGTTTGGCACAAATGACTTTGGGAGTTTCATGGATTTGCGGATGTAAGTCAGATTGTGGAACCTTCCTGAATGATTATAAAGGATATTCACATCATCCAATAGGATGTCCGTGCGTTCCACCCAAAAAAAAGATTCCTCCTGTTATTGGAAAGAGGTACGCGCTTATAAAATATGAACCTGTGGGGAAAAAAGGTGGATGGAATGATGGATGGATTGTAACTGCTATGGATCATGTCATTTATCAGGGAGAGGAATTTACCGAAGAAGAGCTTCTTCGTATGAACAACCTATGGCGTGTAAAAGGCTATTACGGCACGCGTGAGTTCTACCAACCCGATGAGCTGGACATGCAAAGCCCGATACCGGATGCGCGGAACGTCTTGCTGTGGAAGCCGGACATTGTCACCGATGAGAAAGGAGAAGCCGAAGTAGAATTCTTCTGTTCGGACATCAATACAAGCTTTGTGGGCGTGATGGAAGGAACGGACGGCTTAGGAAACTTAGGCACGTCTCAGTGCGAGTTCAGGGTGTTGAAACCATAAAAAATGATAGGATGAAAAAATACATGAACAACTGTACGCTCGGCTTAAGGCGGAGTGTCTGCAGCGAATAGTTCTTGCCGTAATATTTGGCTATCATTCTCAGGCAGGTGGGGCCGCAGTCCATTCCAATCCATAGAAACAAATATTGTTTTCACCTATCTTCTCTCCCCCCTGATAGGGAAGCAATATCATTTTGTCCGTAAACAGTAGACTCGGGTGAATTTTCTGGTCTTCAGGAATTAAATATTCATGGCTATCCTTGAAATCGGCAGATATCTGTATGATAGAGAATGATTTGCCTGCAACCCCCTGTCTTTTTTCTACGTCAGTAGGCCGTTGCTGAATCCGCCAGAAAGTTTTGTGACAGGCATCATAACACAAAGGAAAATAGAAACCATTGATAATGCCACATTCTTCAGGGTCCTCAGGGTCTTCAATGCGATAATAAGGCTCTGTAAACTTCGAGGTTATCGGATAAGAACGGACCGTTTTGTCTGTCCGGTTATAAACATATATCTCTGCTGATGCAGGAAAATTATAAATCACTTCGTTACCATGAGGCAAGGCATTGATACTTCCCAGTAAGGCAAGTTTCTCTTCTTTCTTCATCTGCTCGGGATAAGCAATATCTATGGTTTCCAGCACCGACCAGTCATCGCATGACAGCAGGACTATCTTTTTAGGATATTCTCCGTTTTCTTTTTCCATTTTATAGATGGTAAAAGCAACCAATCCCTGCTTGGCGTCAAAGCCCATGAAATTGTACATATTGAAATATACCCCCAAGTCGGGCACCATGGTGGTGAATCCTTCCTGAGAGGTCAGAAAGTCATTTTTTGACCAGCTCGACAGTATATTCCCATCCATGCCTACGCGGTTGTAACCATACGAGGTTTGCAATACGAAGGAATTTTTATAATAGAAGAGTCCAGTTACTCCATTTATTCCGTTAGGTCCTTCCTTTTCCAATTTAACTTGTTTCAGAGGTTTCTTGTTTACTAAGTCGAAAATATCAATGGTGTGTAACTGATGGTTATATGCCAGCATACAATCTGTTCCCTCCAATTTGGTGGCAACGGCATAACAGGAAGAGTTGGTATAAGTCTGCAAATAGTTTTCGGTTACATCAAAAGAGTATGCTTCCACTCGTGGCGAATCTCCATCTGACTCGGTGTTTGTTGATGCCTTTTTGCCTCCGCATGAGGAGAGCAGTGCTCCTAATACAAAGACAGAAGCCAGTTTCTCAAGTGTTTTCATAGTTATATTTTTATTGTTCTTTTTCTTTCATTATCGCTACAATAATATTTGTCTCTTTGGGAAGATTATCTAGCATCTTCTTTAGTTTTAAAGCGGCAGTCGGATTTTTTATATTCGAAAGGTCCGCCCGATTCACTTTAGCTTTTAAACTGTCTGTCAAGTACCAAGTGTAGATTTCTCCTTCCTGCGATATGTTACGAGGCCAAAAATCCAGCCCTCCATCCAAATCATTGATAAGTCCGTTGTCAACTTGGTATCCTGAAGGTTTTACAGGTAGTATATATGTGTCTTGTTTATCTGAAAATATGTGATATGATTTTCCAAAATAAGAGAAAGTGCCGAAAATAAAGTCATTACCTATTTGCACTTTAGTAAGGTAATAATAAGGTAGAGAGCTGTAATCTTGAGGCTTTATATTCTTCAGTTCTTTCATTTTGTGGTACTGAGGGGTGTATTTTCCTAAGTCAAAGTAAAAAGCAGGAAGGCATTTGGGGGCTGATACCACTTCATAAACTGTAGATGAAATGCCGAGACGGTAATAAATTTTATTCTTCAAAACAGAGAGTTGGCATCGCTCTATTTGACCATCAAAAAATAGGGTGTCGAGCAAAGCGTCTTGGGATAAAAGATGGCCATGAGTGTCATACCATTCTATCGTAGAGGGTTCAAAGAGAGTCGCTTTTGAAGAACAGCCCATTATCAATGAGTCATTCAGACCAATGCTATAATAATAGGGAAGATTGATAGAATCGACATGCTGTTCGTCTGAATATCTGCGTATCACATCTGAGAAATAGACTTTCCCACTTTTTTCCAATCTCTTTCGGAGGTAGAAATGATTCTCGTCAGGTGTAATTGAGACATTCGACCTCATTGTAGTAAACCAATAGCTGGGTTGATTGAAAAAGGAGCCGGTATCAATTTTCTTTTTTATAGTTCCATCGTTACGGTCGTAGAGTATTCCATAATGGGCATAAGTCATCCAAACATTATTCGGAGATAGGTAAACGGTTATTCGTTCATCTAAACCGGGCCTTTCGCTTTGGATTTCGGATAATGGGAAATACATAATCGAATCGGCTATTGAGCTCAAAAGTAGAGTTGAGTCAGCAGGGGCTATCAAATTAATTTTGATTGGCTCTGCATTGTCTGTTGTGTCTGTTCTTGAACAAGAGAGACATGATAGGCAGATGAGTAAAAAAAGAAAGTAATTTTTCATACGTGTTTTAATATTAATAGCTACCATCATCACCACAATTGGAAGATGAATTTCTATAATTAAGGCAGTTCCCATTATGTGTATAGGAGCTCCATACACCAACTCTGCCCAATGAATAATATAAGAAATAAACGCACCTTCATTAGGAGGTAAAGATACGAAAGTTTTATCAAAAACAGCATTCTTATCTGAAAAAGTCTTTATCTTTGTTTATTCGAAAAATATAATAAAACATTAAATATCAAGAAATGAAAAATACACGATTAGTATTTGCTTTTTGTATCTGCCTCTTTTGCAGCGTGATGAAAGCACAGCTATCTGAATCTCCAAGAAAGAATATAAACTTTAATCGCGAATGGAAATATGCGCGTGGGGATGTGCGGGGAGCCGAAAAAAACGGATATGATGATTCGGATTGGGAAACGGTGGGAGTGCCGCATTCGTTCAGTATTCCTTATTTTATGTCGAAAGATTTTTATGTGGGGTATGGATGGTATCGCAAGAGTTTCCGGTTGTCGGAAGATGACTTGAAGAAATGTACTTTCATTGAGTTCGACGGTGTTTTTCAAGAAGCTGAAGTCTATATGAACGGACAAAGGGTGGGAAGCCATGTCGGAGGATATACCGGTTTTTCTGTCGATGTGACTAAAGCTGTGAGGACGGGTTATAACGAAATGGCAGTGCGTGTTAATAATATATGGAAACCTGATGTGGCACCGCGTGCGGGGGAGCATGTCTTTAGTGGGGGAATTTATCGCAATGTAAGGCTCGTGCAGAAATCGAAGGTTTATATTGATTGGTATGGTACGTTTGTCACCACTCCCGAACTGGGGAAGAACCGGGGAAAAGCATCTACCGTTAAAGTGACTACGGAAGTGTGTAACCGCTCAAGTCTCTCTTCGGAATATAAATTGGTGACTGAGGTTCGGAAACTGAATGGGGAGGCGGTGACTTCTGTCATTACGACCGGGTATGTCGGAGCAAATGCCGACAAGCAGTTTGTGCAGGTTACACCTGTTGTAAATGAGCCGGATTTGTGGCATCCCGCTCATCCGAATCTTTATAAGCTGGTGAGTTTGCTATATAAGGGAAATGAGTTGCTTGACTGTAAAGAGACTGTGTTCGGCTTTCGTTGGTTTGAATGGACGGCGGACAGAGGGTTCTTTTTAAATGGAGAGCATCTTTTCTTTAAAGGGGCGAATGTGCATCAAGACCAGGCCGGGTGGGGAGATGCGGTGACGGAGGCTGCCATGAGGCGGGACGTGCAACAAATGAAGGAAGCAGGCTTCGACTTTATCAGAGGGTCACATTATCCGCATGCGCCTGCTTTCTCTAAGGCTTGTGATGAAATGGGGATGTTGTTTTGGTCGGAAGCTCCTTTTTGGGGGATTGGCGGGTTTGGCCCTGACGGGTATTGGAATTCGAGCGCATATCCCATTTATGAAAAAGACAGGCCCGGGTTTGATGCCAGTGCGTTACAGCAGTTGGGAGAGATGATTCGCATTCATCGCAATCATCCTTCTATCGTGGCATGGAGTATGTGTAATGAGGCGTTTTTCTCTGCACCGGAAGCAATGGACGGAGTGAGGGGGGTATTGAAAAAGATGGTGGCTTTGTCGCATCAGCTTGATCCGACACGTCCTGCTGCAATAGGTGGGGCGCAGCGCCCGTTGGGAGCGGGAAGAATTGACAAACTGGGTGATATCGGCGGATATAATGGTGATGGAGCTACTCAGCCTGATTTCCTGAACCCGGGGATTCCGGGGGTGGTCTCTGAATATGGCAGTACGACTGCCGACAGACCGGGGGAATATATTCCGGGATGGGGGGACTTGGAGAAGAATGATGGTTGGAAAGGCTATGAGTGGAGGAGCGGACAGGCTGTGTGGTGCGGGTTCGACCACGGAAGTATTGCCGGAAGTCAGTTGGGCAAGATGGGTATTGTGGATTATTTCCGTATTCCAAAGCGTTCATGGTATTGGTATCGGAATGAATATAATCATATAGCGCCTCCCGAATGGGCAAAAGCCGGTGTTCCGGCTAAGTTGAGGCTGGAAGCGGATAAGACAACGGGGATTAGTGCCGACGGTACGGATGATGTGCAATTGACGGTGACGGTGCTGGATGCACAAGGAAAAGAAATCAGTAATTCTCCCGAGGTGACATTAAGATTGGTGGATGGCCCCGGTGAGTTTCCTACGGGGACATCTATTACTTTTAAACAGGGGAGTGATATCCGTATGCTGGATGGGAAAGCGGCTATCGCTTTCCGGTCGTATTACGCCGGGAAGACTCTTATCGAGGCTGTTTCTCCGGGATTGGCTCCGGCACGTGTGGAACTGCTCTTTGAAGAGGCTCCTCAATATGTTCCGAATGTGACTCCGCAGGTGAAAGAGCGTCCGTATGTCCGTTATATTTCGGCAAATAAAGAACGTCCGTTGCAGACTTTCGGACGCAATAATCCGACGTTTACCGGCAGTCAGGCTGAAGGACATGCGGCTGCATTGGCTGCCGACGGGAATGTGACCACTTGGTGGCAGGCTGCGAAAGGGGATGCTTCGCCTTATTGGTTGCTTGATACGGAGAAGGGATTGGATTTGCAACAAATTACTTTGGCTTTTCCGCAAACGGCTGTTTATAGATTCCGGGTGGAGGTGTCTGACGACCGGAAGGAATGGAGGGTGATAGAGGATATGAAGGAGAACCGGATGCCTGTTTCCCGACATGAGATATGGTCGGATGCCGGAAAAGTAAAAGGACGGTTTGTGCGGATTAGTTTCATGGATAATACTCAAGAGATTCCGGCTGCACTGGCGGAAGTTACTGTTTCGGGTTTTGTGAGGGAGTGATTTTGAATTTACTTGAATTCTTTCCACATTTGGGCTGCTACATCCAGATGTTCAATCTCTTCTTTTAGCAAGGAACTGTAGTTGTGTTCGTCGGCTTCTATCTCTTCGGGGCTGACGAACTTTCCTCCGTCAAAATGAATCTGGCTTTCATCATCCAATGGAAGAATGTATAGTAAGACTGTTTTGGAAGTGCCTTTGGCGGGGCTTGTGATGTGCTTAAGACTGAAACGGGGCTGGATGTCTCCATCGATATACCGGCTGTATTTCTTTTCAATTTCCTTGGCGTATTGGTCTGTATCCGTTTTACATGCGTAGATATAGTCTTCCATCGGAATATCCAGTTTGCCGGGCTCTTCGCTGTGTGCGTGGCGTGGGAGTACATAAATCTTTCCGTTGCAGATGGGGGCTATCCGAAGGAACGGCATCTTTCTGTAGGTCGTGCTGACGGTCTTTACAAAAATGTAGTTGACGGCAATGGAGAGGATATACACCAGGGGAGGCAGGATATGGGTCAATGTGTAGAGCGCGGGATAGGGCAGGGGACGGAACAATAGGTAAATGCCACACAGTATGAATAAATGGATGCCACTGAAGAGGGCGATAACCTGGGTGGCCCAACAATTTAAAATGGATATTTTATAATTGAAAAATGAGAATATCTTGTTGTAAACGACCGGCTCGATAAGATAAAACAAGGAAAAACTAAGGATTATGATTTCCAGTATAATGGGTACAGTGCGGTCGGGGATTAATGAATCCCCACTGATAAGTTTGATGACCGAGCATACGGCAAGTGCCAACGTAGTATGCAATAACACTAAGTTGGGTCGATAGATGGGGGGCTTGGCCTGTCTGTATAACACATAAAGCAAACTGGCCAGACTACAGGCATATAAAACGTATGCATCTGAAAAAAAAATACATAAAATCATGCATACAATAGTAGGAATTAATCCTGTAGACATGATTAAATTCTTATACTCTAGTAATGATTTCATTCTCTCTATCTCTTTTATATCTTTATAACAAATGAGATATAAAATAGGTTTGCGGATTAGCCTTTAAATTTAATATGTTTTTCTGCATGATAGGAAGAACGTACCAGAGGGGCGCTTTCTACTTCTTTAAATCCTTTCTTTAACCCGATTTCACGGTATATCTTGAATTGTTCGGGGGTGATATATTCTGCCACCGGATAGTGCTTGTGGGTGGGTTGCAGGTATTGGCCGATGGTCATTATTTTACAACCGTGAGCCAATAGGTCGTCCATGACTTGTTCTACTTCTTCTTGTGTCTCGCCCAATCCCACCATGATGCCGGATTTTGCCGTGATGCCATTGTCGGCTATCTGCTTGATGACTTTCAGGCTGGTGTCATAATGGGCGGCACTGCGCACCAGCGGGCTTATGCGCCGAACTGTCTCCATATTGTGCGAAATGATGTCGGGCTTGGCGTCGATGACTTGCTGTATCAGTTCGCTCTTTCCCTGGAAGTCGGGAATCAGCACTTCGGAGGTGGTTTCGGGGTTTAATCTTTTTATTTCGAGAATGGTTTTTGCCCAGTGGGAAGCACCTAAATCTTCCAAATCGTCACGGTCTACCGAAGTGATGACGGCATGTGAGAGTTTCATTAACCGGATGGATTCTGCCACGTGGGTGGGCTCTTCGGGGTCGAGGGGAAGGGGCCGGCCGGTCTGGGTGTTACAGAATTTGCATGAACGGGTGCAGATGTTTCCGCCTATCATAAATGTGGCTGTCCCTTTTCCCCAACATTCACCCATATTGGGGCAACGGCCACTGCTGCAGATGGTGTGTAGTTTGTGGGAATCTACAATATGTTTTGTTTCGGCATATCGTGCATTCGCACCTATGTTTATTTTCAGCCAGTCCGGTTTCTTGACGTGATTCATGGTTATTTGTTTTTTTCAGGCACGGTAACCCGTGCCTGATGAATATGTATTATTTCAAGTTCTCAATAAAGAAGTTACTTACACGTGTGAGTAAGTGGTGGCGTGTATTGCCGCCGAAAATGCCATGGTTGCGGTTTGTGTAAACCTGCATGTCAAATTGCTTGTCGGCTTGTACCAACGCTTCGCTATATTCGGCTGCATTACGCAGATGTACATTGTCATCGGCCGAACCGTGAATCAATAACAATTCACCATGTAATTTGTTGGCGCAGTTGATAGCTGATGAGGCTTCGTAGCCTTCCATGTTTTCTTTCGGAGTGCGCATGAAACGTTCTGTATAAACAGAGTCGTAGAAACGCCAGTCGGTAGGTGCGGCAATGGCAACGCCTGCCTTGAAGATAGGGGTGCCTTCGCTCATTGACATCAATGTGTTGTAGCCACCGAAACTCCATCCCCAGATGCCGATGCGGTTTCCGTCTATGTAAGGCAGGGTGCTGAGGTATTTAGCGGTTTCTACCTGGTCTTTGGCTTCTTTTACTCCTAGGTTGAGGTAGGTGCACTTTTCAAATTCAGCACCGCGGCCACCGGTTCCACGTCCGTCTACACATACCATGATAAAGCCTTTGTCGGCCATATAAGCTTCGAAAAGTCCTCCGTTGCCCATGGCTCCTATTCCCCAACGGTCTAAAACTTGCTGAGAGCCGGGACCGCTGTATTGGTGCAGGATGACAGGGTATTTCTTGCCGGCATCGAAATGGGCGGGTTTCATTATCCAACCGTTCAATTCTACTCCGTCTGTGGTCTTGAAGGTGAAGAATTCTTTGCTCGGCATATTCAAGCCCGACATTTGTTGTTTCAACTTTTGATTGTCAACCAAAGTGGTCAGCACTTTTCCGTTGTTATCGTTCAGAGTGATGACAGGAGGTATATTGGCACTGGAGTATGTGTTGACAAAATATTTCATGTTTTTACTGAAGATGGCGCTATTGCTGCCTTCTTGAGTAGAAAGTTTGGTCTTTCTCCCTTTTGCGTCTATTTTATAGACAGCTGTGCGGAGAGGGCTACCTTCGTTGCTGGTGAAATAGAAGGTGTTGTTTGCCTGATCCCAACCCAAAAAGTCTTTTACTTCAAAGTTGCCTTTGGTGATTTGTTTGACAAGGTTGCCGCCGCTGGTGTACAGATACAGATGATTGTATCCGTCTTTTTCACTCATGATAACGAAATGGTCGGGATAAAAAGTGATATTTGAATAGGCGTCTTCTTTGATGTATTGCGGGGCTTCATCACGAACCATCAGCTTACAGAGCGTGCTGCGCGGATTGGCATAATAAAGGTCAAAACGGTTCTGGTGACGGTTGAGTGTCATAATAGCCAATGCGTTTTCATCATTGGTGAATTTGATGCGCGGGATGTAACCGTCTTCGTCTAAAGGTAGATCCATTTTGCGGGTTACTTTACTCTTGATATCGAAGGTATGTACCGATACTTTGGAGTTGTCGATACCGGGCATGGGGTATTTATATTCGTATTCTCCCGGATAGGTGGCATATTGGTCCAATGATGGGGATTTGCCTTTATAGAGCGGGAAAGAGTACATGGGAACTTTGCTTTCGTCGAAACGGATATAGGCAATCATTTTGCTGTCTGCACTGAAATCGAATGCACGGTTGAAGCCGAATTCTTCTTCATATACCCAGTCGGGGATACCGTTTAATACTTCATTGTATTTGCCGTCGGTGGTAATTTGTGACTCGCTGTTGTTGAATAGGAGTTTGACCAGATAGATGTTGTTGTTGCGCACAAAGGCAATCTGGGTACCGTCCGGCGAGAATAAAGGAACTTGTTGCGGTCCTCCTGTAGAGAGCGGTTCCATCTTATTGTTCTTTACATTGAAAATATAATAATTGGCGGTAAAGGAACGGCGGTAGATGGGCTTGGTATCTGTTTGAATCAGAATCAGGCTTTCATTGGGCGACATAATGTAGTCGTCAAAATGCTTGATGGTGCAGTCGCGGGCTGTTTCCACATCAAAAATAGTTGCGACTTCTTTTCCTGTTTTAAACGAATATTTGACAAGACGTTTGCCGTCGCTGCTGATTTGGGTGTAGTGTTCACCGTCCAGCATCGGTCTGATGCCTCTGATTCCTTCAGCACGATAGGTAGCATTTGCTACGTCTTTGATGGTTACTTGTTGCGCATTGACCGGCAACAGGCACATAAGCAGAATAATAAATATGCTTAATTTTTTCATAATAAATAAATTCTTTAAATGATAACTGAGGACAAAGTTAAGACTTTTGTTTGAAAATGCGTATCTTTGTCGCGCTAAAATCAGTTCATGTACAAAGAGATGCTATACAATGATTTATCAACCTTCCTAAGTCTGCACTTTCCGTTCAAGGTGCAGAAGATTTCCATTAATGCAGGCTTTACTTGTCCTAATCGGGATGGTTCGGTAGGTTATGGGGGCTGTACTTATTGCAATAACCAGACGTTTAACCCTGCTTATTGCCATACGGATAAGTCGGTGGGACAGCAATTGGAGGAAGGAAAGCGGTTCTTTTCCGGAAAATACCCTGAAATGAAATATTTGGCTTATTTTCAGGCTTATACTAATACTTACGGTGAACTGGAGGAGTTGAAACGCAAGTATGAAGAGGCATTGGCTGTGGCTGATGTGGTGGGGCTGGTCATAGGAACACGACCGGACTGTATGCCCGATGATTTGCTGGACTATCTGGAAGAACTGAATAAACGGACTTTCGTATGGATAGAATATGGCATTGAAAGTACGGATGATGAGACATTGAGACGAATCAACCGGGGACATACGTTTGCAGAGGCTGAGGATGCTATTGTGAGAACAGCACGCAGGGGGATGCCGGTCGGAGGACATGTGATATTGGGATTGCCGGGAGAAGAAAGGGAGGCTTTGATAAAACAGGCGGAACAGCTTTCGCGCCTGCCGCTCACCACGCTGAAGTTGCACCAATTGCAATTGATAAGGGGGACGCGGATGGCGAGTGAATATGAAAAGACACCGGAACTTTTTCATTTGTATTCTGCCGACGAATATATTGATTTGGTGATTGATTATATAGAGCATCTCCGTCCCGATTTGGTGTTGGAACGTTTTGTCTCGCAATCGCCGAAAGAGTTGCTGATAGCTCCCGATTGGGGGTTGAAGAACTATGAATTCACGGAAAAGGTGAAGAAAAGAATGAATGAAAGAAATGCCTGGCAAGGCAAATACTATAAACCATAAAGAAGAAAATACAGGTATGGAAATTAAAGGAAAAGTACATTATGTAGGAGTGAATGACCGTAATAAGCCTCTGTTCGAAAACTTGTGGCCGTTGCCTTATGGCGTGTCCTATAACTCTTATCTGATTGATGATGAGATGGTGGCGCTGGTGGATACTGTTGATGTTTGCTATTTTGAAGTGTATTTAAAGAAGATTCGTAGTATAATCGGTGACAGACCTATCAATTATCTGATTATTAACCACATGGAACCTGATCATTCCGGTTCTATCAGCTTGATTAAACAGTATTATCCTAATATCGTAATTGTAGGCAATAAGAAAACTTTCGATATGGTGGAAGGTTTCTATGGTGTGGGAGGAGAACGTTATGTGGTAGGCGAAGGAGATTTCCTGGCATTGGGACATCATAAGTTACGTTTCTCTCTGATTCCGATGGTGCATTGGCCTGAAACAATGGTCACGTATGATGAGACCGAGGGTATTCTGTTCTCGGGAGATGCTTTCGGCTGCTTCGGCGCTTTGAACGGAGGGGTGATTGACGCAAATATCAATACGGATATTTATTGGGATGAGATGGTGAGATATTACTCTAACATTGTGGGTAAGTATGGAGTTCCGGTTCAAAAAGCATTGCAGAAACTGCAAGGTTTGAAGATTAACGCTATTTGTGCAACGCACGGACCGGTGTGGACGGAAGAGATTCCCCGCGTAGTGCGTATCTATGATCGCTTGAGCCGTTATGAAGCGGAAGAAGGGGTGGTGATTGCCTATGGTACAATGTATGGCAATACTGCTGAGGTGGCAGAAACAATAGCGGAGGAATTAAGTAAACAGGGTATCCGCAATATTGTGATGCATAATGTGTCACATACCAACCATTCTTATATTATAGCGGATGTGTTTAAGTATAGAGGTCTGATAGTGGGCTGTCCTACTTATAATACGCAGATGTATCCTGAAATGGAAGCGTTGCTGAACAAATTGTCTGCACGTGAGATAAAGGGACGCTATATGGGATGGTTCGGCTCTTTCACTTGGGCGAGTGCTGCCGTAAAGAAGATTACGGAATTCAATGATAAGCTGAAGTTTGAACCGGTTGGAAATCCGATAGAAATGAAGCATAGCATGAAAGCGGAAACTTATGCACAATGCAAGGAATTGGCGAAGGCTATGGCGGATCGTTTGAAAGCGGATAGGAAATAAAAGACGTATGGTTGCGCTGGCGCAGCTTTAGGTTTGATAAAAGAAGAACCAATCAGAGCACATCGGGAGTCTGATTGGTTCTTTCGTTTTTTTTCTGTCTAAAGACAAACAAGCATGATTTATGCTTGATGTACAGTAAGTTGCGGGAAGGGGAAATTGATTCCTTCTTTGTTGAAGGTAGCATATACCGTTTGGTTCATGTAGAAGAATACATCCCAATAATCGGAGCTCTTCACCCATACTCTGACTTTGATGTTTACGCTGCTGGCTGCCAGTTCTCCCAACTCAATGAAGGGGGCCGGAGCAGTCTGTATGCGTTGGTCTGCTTTAATGATATTGCGCAATACTGTTTCCACTTTCTCAAAGTCTTCTCCATAGTCTACTCCGAAGTTCCATTCAATGCGGCGGGTATCTAAGTTGCTATAATTGGTGATGACACCGCTGCTCATTGCACCATTGGGCACATACACCATTTTGTTGTCCGGGGTAATGAGGATGGTATGGAAAATCTGGATTTCTTTTACCGTACCTGACGCACCGGTTGAGGCGTCAATATAGTCTCCCACTTTGTAAGGTCTGAACAACAGGATAATCAAGCCGCCTGCAAAGTTTTGCAAATTGCCCGACAGGGCCATACCGATAGCGACACCGGCAGATGCTAACAGGGCTGCGAATCCGGTTAATTCAATGCCCAGCTTGCCGATGACGGCCAAGATAAGCATGATGAGCAACAGGATATTGACCATGCTCTTTAAAAATGACTGGATGCTGGGGTCTACCTTACGTCTTTCCAGTATCCGGGCAAATAAGCGGTTTAACCAATTAACCAGGAACTTACCTATTATAAATATAACAAGTGCACCCAGTACTCGTCCACCCAGGGAGATTCCCGCGTCAATAAGTTTCTCAAGCGCGTTGGTTATTTGAACGCTGGTTTCTGATGATGATAACATTAACATGATAATTTTACTTTGATAGTTTTTATATTAAACAATTAAATGGATTATTCGTTCAAAATTCCTTTTCCTTGCCGTACAATTTCTGCTTCTTCGTTGGTGCAGTCTACGATAGTAGAGGGTTCTATGCCTCCAATGCCGCCGTCGATGACAAGGTCCACCTGATTGCCGAACTTTTCTTCTATCAATTCGGGGGTGGTGATGTACTCCACCTCTTCTCCCTCTTCCAGAGGCAAGGTGGTGGTCAGTATGGGGGCATCGAGTAACCGGCAGATTTCACGGATGATGTGATTGTCCGGGATACGAATACCTACCTCCTTGCGGTTCCTGAATATTTTGGGCAAACGATTGCCGGTATTTAATATAAAGGTAAACGGACCGGGAAGATTTCGTTTCATTAATTTGAAAGTTGTATTGTCTACCTTGGCATATTCGCTAATATTACTCAGGTCGTAGCAGATAATGGATAGGTTGTTCTTTCGAGGGTCAATGTTTTTGAACTTGCAGATACTTTCAATGGCACGTTCTTTCAACCCATGACAACCGATGGCGTACATGGTGTCGGTGGGATAAATAATAAGACCTCCCTCTTGTAGGATTTCGACAATCCGGTCTAAATCCTTTGGATTATTATTCTTTTCGTACAGTTTTAACAGCATGGTATTTTAATCTTTAGCATTTTTTTCGCGCAATCGTTCTGCAATGGCCCATTGCAGAGCTGCTTCTTCTTCTTTTCCTGTTCTCATCAGTGCATCTCCAAACAGTTCGTGCACCTTGGCATGCTCGGGCTTGATGGATACGGCACGGTCGAAATCGGCAAGAGCTCCTTCTATATTATTGAGTGCCATTCGGTTTTTCCCACGGTTGTATATGGCTTTGAATAGCATGGGACTGAGACGTACGGCCTCATTCAGGCATACTTCTGCTTCGTAGTATTCTTTATTATTGTATAAAGTGATTCCTTTTCGAACCCATGCATCTGTATAAGACGGATTGAGTTCGATGGCTTTATCATAATTGGCAATGGCCGCCCGCGAGTCATGTGCCTGCGTGATACATTCATTTCCCATGAAGTAGTATTCGCGGGCATATTTCTCCAGATTCTTGCGCTGTACATATAATTGTTCCCGCAACCGTTGGTTTTCCTTTTTCTGCCGATTGATAATCTCGAGCTTCTTGCGGATAAATCGTTTGATGACGGGCTTTTCTATATCATATCTGGAATGGATGGCAAGGAAGAATTGCTCTAGGAATCCTTCAAAGTTTCCTTGGTCGAACTGTTTGACCGCTTCTACATATTGCACATCCGCTTGTGCCTGTTTCAATGCTTTTTCTATGGCTGGACGGTTGTTGAACCTTTGAGCGAAGTTCACGATTTCCGGACGGACGAATATATCGCCCCGGGTGATTTGCTTTGTCAATCGGATGCCGTCCAAAGAGGTGCAACGGCTTAAGGCTACGTATGCCTGTCCTCCGGCAAATACTCCTCCGGTAAAGTCGACGACTACACGACTGAACGTAAGACCTTGGCTTTTGTGTATGGTTATTGCCCATGCCAGACGAATGGGATATTGGATAAATACACCTAATTCCTCTTCTTCTATCTTTTTCTCCTTGTCGTTATAGCGGTAGCGTATGTTGCGCCAACTGTCTTTTTTAACATCGACTTCCTTTCCGTCTTCTGTGATGACATAGAGAGTTTCATCTTCGTCTATGCCTGCGATGGTTCCGATAGTTCCGTTTACCCAACGACGCTCATAGTCATTCTTTATAAAGATAATCTGTGCGCCGGGTTTTACTTCCAATTCCATTTGGGTGGGCAAGCTGTTTTCCGGGAATTCTCCTTTTATCTCACCGGTGAATATGGTTGAGTCTCCGGGAAGTTCGGCTAGCTTCTTCTCGTTGATAAAATCAACGGTATCCCGTCGTGTGGCTAGTGTGATATACATATCACTTTCGTTCTCTTCTATTTTGGCATTATACCGTGTGTTGAGCAGTTGTAAATCAGCAGCTCCGGCTGTATTTGTACGAATATGGTCTAAGACATTTACAAATACTTTGTCTGTCTGGCGATAAACTTTAATCAGCTCGATGGAAATCAACTCTATTTCATTGAATACGCGTGCCGAAAAGAAGTAAGGGGTGGGATAGAAACGGTTGATGATTTCTCGTTCGTCATTTTTGAGAACAGGTTCAAGTTGGTATACATCTCCCACTAAAAGAATTTGCTTTCCACCGAAGGGTTCACGCATATTCTGCGAATATACGCGCAATATCTTATCGATGAAATCAATAATGTCTGCTCTCACCATGGATATCTCATCAATAATGACCAGTTCCACTTCTTTTATTAATTTGCGGTGGGCAGAAGTATATTTTAGGAAGCTATGAAGTTTTCCACCTTTCAAACTGAAATTGGGGTCATCCGGCAATAAGGGATAAAAGGGAAGCTTAAAGAAACTGTGCAAGGTGCTTCCGCCTGCATTGATAGCTGCTATGCCGGTGGGAGCCAATACAATATGTTTCTTCTTGGTTATTTCGCATACATATTTTAAGAAGGTAGACTTGCCTGTACCCGCTTTTCCGGTTAGAAAAACGGACTGGCGCGTATATTGAATGAGATTCAAGGCGTCTTGAAACTCTTTGTTTTGGGTATCTACCTGCATGTATGCTCTATTTTAAGATGAATGGCAAAGATAGCGGAAATCCTGCAAAAAGACATAAAAAAGGCGGTTAAAAAACGCTCTCTGCCGATTACAATATGAAGAGACCGGCTTGTCTTGCTACTCATTTTGTCTTAAAATATACATTTGCTGTTGTTTAACATGCTATTTCATTTGCTTTTTCGGTGTTTTATTGCTTGCTTTGTGATATCAAAATAATATCAAATTAATGTACTATGGAATCAAAAGAAAAGACTTACAATGGCATGGTAATCAATGGATTTGTTGCTATCTTGTTTAATTTGGTGATGTTGCCGGCACTGGCTTTCCTGAGTTTCTATCTGCTGGAAGAAATTGTTTGGTTGGCTGTCCCGGTATTGCTTGTGTTTATTCTGGCATTTGTATTGATGCTGCCGGGATATTTTTCTCAAGAGCCTAATGAAGCTCGTGTTATGGTTTTCTTTGGAAAGTATGAAGGAACTTTCAAGAAAACAGGATTTTATTGGGTGAATCCTTTTATGAATAAGAAGAAACTTTCGTTACGTGCGCGTAATTTGGATGTTGAACCGATTAAGGTAAATGATAAGATAGGTAATCCTATTCTTATCGGTCTTGTATTGGTGTGGAAATTGAAGGATACGTATAAAGCTATGTTTGAGATTGATGCACAAACAATGGCTGAAAAGGGGAATGGCCAGGTGTCTGTAACGGTGGCCGGACGGATGAATGCTTTCGAAGCTTTTGTGCGTGTGCAGAGTGATGCGGCATTGCGCCAAGTGGCGGGAGAATATGCTTATGACGATAATGAACATGATAAAAATGAATTGACTTTGCGTGGCGGAGGGGAAGAAATAAACAATCAGTTAGAACATCAATTGAACGAGCGTTTGGCAATGGCGGGTATGGAAGTGGTTGAGGCGCGCATCAATTATTTGGCTTATGCACCCGAAATTGCAGCAGTGATGCTTCGCCGACAGCAGGCAAGTGCTATTATTACTGCTCGTGAAAAGATTGTGGAAGGGGCGGTGTCAATGGTCAAGATGGCATTGGACAAGCTCTCGGAAGAAGAAATCGTGGAGCTGGACGAAGAGAAGAAGGCGGCAATGGTCAGCAATTTATTAGTTGTATTGTGTGCTGACGAGCCTGCACAGCCTGTTATCAATTCGGGAACATTGAATCATTAAGCTTTTGGAAGAACGGAATGGCAAAAAAGGAAACTATAAAAAGTTTTGTGCTTCGTGTAGATGCCGAAACAATGGAGGCAATCGAAAAGTGGGCGGCAGATGAGTTCCGTTCCACTAACGGTCAGCTTCAATGGATTATAGCGGAGGCATTGCGGAAAAACGGAAGGATGAAAAAGAAGAAATCGGTTGCAAAAGAAAAGGAGATAACAGAAGAATAATAAAAAAAATATTCTTATCTTCATAGGGTATTTGCGTGCTGAGCCATCTTAAAGATAGAAAGCAAGATTAGTATTTACCTTTTAATACCTTATGAAGATGAAAAAGCAGAATAAATATTTGGTGGAACTGATACTGGCGGTGCTCCTGGGGTTGGTTGTTATCCCAATGTGGGGACAAGAAGGGGGCTCTGCAGGATATATCACTGTTAGTGGTGTCGTAAAAGATAAACAGAGCAGGAAAGACTTGGAGTATGTCAATGTATCAGTGCCCGGCAGTAATATCGGAACAGTAACTAATTCTGATGGTGTCTTTACTTTGAAGTTGGATAGTGCGGAGCATATTCCGTATTTGGAAATTTCGCATATCGGCTATCGGAATGTGCGGGTGAATCTTAAGCCGGGAAATCTTGACGGTTTGAAAATTCTATTGAGTCCTTATACCAATATATTGGGAGAAGTGATTGTGTATGCTAATAATCCCCGATACATTGTAGAGGAAGCTATTCGTAAAATACCTCTCAATTATAGCGGTAGGAGTAATATGCTGACAGGGTTCTATCGGGAGACTGTTCAGAAAGGGCGTCGTTATATCAATATTTCCGAGGCTGTGATTCATACTTATAAAACTTCTTATGAAAGCAGGGAGACGACTCGTGACGGGGTGCAGGTTTTAAGAGGGAGGCGTTTGCTCAGTCAAAAGCGGAGCGATACGTTGGCGGTAAAGTTGGCGGGTGGTCCCACATTGTCTGTCTATGTGGATGTTGTGAAGAATCAGGACGCATTATTGGATATGGAGAGTTTGGACTTCTATCAGTTTAATATGGAGGAGCCTGTTCAATTAGATAACCGCTTGCAATATGTGATAAGTTTTCGTCCCAAAGTGGTATTGCCTTATGCTTTGTATTATGGCAAGCTGTATGTGGATTATGAGAAGTTGTCATTTACCCGTGCCGAATTCAGTCTCAGTATGGATAATAAGGCGAAGGCTGTTCAGGCTATATTAGAGAAGAAGCCTTATGGATTGCGCTTTAAGCCTCAGGAAGTTTCTTATCTGGTCACCTATAAAGAGCAAAATGGGAAAACCTACTTGAATTATATTCGTAATAGTATTCGGTTTAAATGTGACTGGAAACGTAAACTGTTCTCTACAGGCTATACGGTGCTTTCTGAAATGGTAGTTACCGACCGTGAAGAGAATAAGGTGGCTCCTATCCCCAATAAACTTTCGTTTGGTCAGAAAGAACCGTTTTATGATAAGGTTTATGAATATTGGAACGAGGACTTCTGGGGAGCTTACAATATTATTGAACCGACTGAATCGTTGGAACATGCGGTGCATAAACTGAAGAAACAATCACGATAATCTTTACTCATAAGTTGCGGTATGCTGAATGAACTGTTCATCCTGTCTAAGATAAAGGAAGGCGATATAAAAGCGTTCGAAGAAGTCTTTCGCCGCTATTATTCCCCTCTTTGCTGGTATGCCGCCGGTATTATCGGGCAGATGGAAGTGGCGGAAGAGATAGTAGAAGAGTTGTTTTATGTCTTTTGGCGGGAGAGAGAAAACTTGCAGATCTTTTGCTCTGTTAAAAGTTATCTGTATGGTGCGGTTCACAATGAGGCTCTTCAATATTGTGAGCATCAGGAGGTGAGGAACAGGTATCGTGAAGCTATGCAGGCGTCGGGAGAATCGGATATTTCTTCCGACCCTGAGGTGCAGATGGAATATAAAGAACTGGAAGAGTTGATTAATAGGGCGTTGGAAAAACTACCCGAACGCAGACGCTGTATCTTTAAAATGCATCGCATGGAAGGAAAGAAGTATGCCGAAATAGCATCTTTACTTACTGTTTCTGTTAAAACGGTGGAAGCGGAAATGACTAAAGCTCTAAAAGCATTGCGAAAAGAAGTTGAAAAATATATCGGATGAATATGAATCGTACAGAAAGAAATAGAACTAAAACAGATGGGGCATGGAACAGGCTTTATCAGCGTTTGGAAGAAGACCGGTTGGTGCCTGCAAAAGAAGATGGGAGACTTCGGATGTTTCCTTTGTGGAAATGGGGGGCGGTGGCGGCTGTTTTGCTGGTGGTGTTGGCCTATGCCGGAATACATTATTTTTCTGAAGTGGAATCTCCTGTCCAATACTCTTTGATGGTGCAACAAAATAAGGAGGCTTCTACGCTGGTAACTACCCTGGAGGATGGCTCTATTGTCTATTTGGGAGGGGAGACTTCGTTGCAATATCCGGAACATTTCTTACCGGAAAAACGTGAAGTGATATTGCAGGGGAATGCACTTTTTGATGTGGTGGGGAACCGTAGCCGTCCTTTCCTGATTGAGACGGGGCTGGTACGTATTGAAGTGCTGGGAACTGCTTTTAATGTAAAAAGTGATGAGTTGAGGACTTTTGAATTGTCGGTGCAAAGAGGGAGGGTGAAGGTAACGTTTAAAAAGAATAGTCAGGAGGTGTATGTTCAGGCGGGCGAAACGGTTACGCTCAGAAAAGAAGGGTTTCATTTGAGTATGAACAGGGATGATGCGCAGTTTGCCCATTATCTGAAACATATTCGTTTTAAAGATGAGACACTGGCAAATATTCTTCGAGTTATCAATCTGCATTCGCCGGAGGTACAATTAAAGACAATTCCGTCTCTTGAACGTAGAAAGCTGACTGTTGCCTTTTCCGGGGAGTCACCGGATGCCATGGCTGAACTGATTGGTATGGCTATGAATCTAAAGTGTACTCGCGAAGGAAATACATTTATTTTATCGGAATAACAGGATGGCGAAACATATCTTTCCATATGGGTTATGTATTCTTCTTTTCTGTTGGTTGAGCTGTATGGCAACAACGGTGAAGGCGCAAGAAGAGGTGTTGAATCGTGTTGTGTACTTGCCGAAGAGTAAAGGTACGGTATACGTTTTGCTTGGGATGGTGTCCGAACGCACTGACTTTCTGTTTATTTATGACAGTAAGGTGGTGGATAATGAACGTCTTGTGAAAATCGGGAAAGGCTCGCGCACTCTTCGTCAGGCTATTACAGAAATAGTCGGAACACACGACTTGGAACTTCGTGTGGTTGGCAATCATATCTTAATCAATGCTCCGGTGGAGAGGGAGCATCCGACGGAACAGGTCGCTGATACTCTTACTCATTTTGTTTTTGAAGGAACATTGCTCGATAAAAAGAATGGGACACCTATTGCCTATGCTACGGTAGGGATAGAGGGGACTTCCATAGGCAGTGTTACCAATCGGGAAGGTGAATTTCGTTTGTGCTTGGCCGACTCTTTGGCGCGGAAGAGTATTGTTTTTTCTCATGTCGGCTATGTGGCTCAGAAGATTGACATTCCATTGTTGACTGTCGGGCAGCATTTTACATTGACACTGGAGCCAAGAATAATTCCTTTACAGGAAGTGGTAATTCGTGTGGTAAATCCTGTTCGGCTTATGTGGGAGATGCTGGAGAAACGTATGATAAATTATTCTCAGAAACCGGTATATCTTACTACTTTTTATCGGGAGGGTATTCAGTACAAGCAAAAGTTTCGCAGCCTGACAGAAGCTGTTTTTAAGATATACAAAGCTCCTGTACAGTCTCTGTATGCGAGAGAACAAGTGAAATTACTGAAAATGAGTCGTATCACGAATGGGATTGAACAAGATACTTTGATAGCCAAAATGAGTGGAGGGATTGATGCTTGTCTGCAATTGGATATCATTAATCATTTGCCTGATTTTCTTTTGGCTGATGCGCATAAAGATGTATATGCTTATACATCTGCTGATGTGACGATTGTCGGTGATCGTTTGGTGAATGTAATCTCGTTTGAGCAAAAAAAAGAAGTCAAAGAACCTTTGTATTGCGGTGAGCTGTATATAGATTCGGACAATGGTGCTTTATTGCAGGCGCAAATAAGGATTCATCCTCATTATATGAAGCAAGCGACAGCTATGGTGGTGCAGCGTCAGGCGCGGAGGATGAAGGTTGTTTTGCAAGAATTGATTTATACCATATCTTATAAGCCGTGGAATGGCGTTTATTATATCAATCATATTCGTGGTGACCTTCATTTTAAGGTCAAACAAAAACGTCGGTGGTTGGGCAGTTCGTCCCTTCATACTTGGTTCGAGATGGTGACTTGTAAAATAGATACAGTGGGGGTGACTCGGTTTCAGCGAAACGAGCGGATTCCCACACGGACGGTTTTTGCCGATACGCATTTCAAATATGACTCTGATTTTTGGGAGGACTTTAATGTTATTCCATGGGAAGAACAATTAATTAAAGTCATAGAACAGTTGACTTCTAAGATAGAAAAAATAGAGTATGAATAGCTAAGTGCTTTCTTCTTTTGGATTAAGTCGTTTTATTCGGTCGATTATTATGTCCCATTGCAGCAGGATATACGTCCCACTGTAGCAGGACGTATAAATATTGCTGACAAGTTCTCTTAATCTGCCGTTTAAGAGAGCTTGGTTATAGCCGGGAGTAGATTAACCCTTCCTTTTGCTTGCGGCAAACGATTTCTGAAGAACCATTTGTGTAGTATCTATATAATAATGTATATACTTTGTTTTCCTATAGTTTATGTTCTTGTTTTTATGTTCTACAACAGGTTTATAAATCAGGCAGTTAGCTAAAAGTGCTTCAAAAATTAATAAAAAAGTGTTTGATATATTTGGATGTAATACTAAAATGTCCTACTTTTGCACCCGCTAAGCAAGAGAGCTGGTTTGTAATTGACAGATTGAATTTATCGCTTACTGATGAAGAAACAAAAAAGTTTCAAAAAAGTTCGATAGAAATTTGGTAGATTAAAATAAACGCTCTATCTTTGCAAAACCTTTCCGAATAAAAATAAGGAAAGCACAGAAGAAGAGTTCTTTGAAACGATTATACATAAACAAACAAGTAGTACAAGTCTACGCATTATATATAATGTATAGTGTGTTTAGAAAAACAAAAACCGTCAATTGAATGATTGATAGATTTGG
>Ga0129308_1001495_pt1 | contig 24147 bp, 20 predicted proteins | sample L827metagenome_FD_94440 | JGI IMG/M metagenome (GOLD analysis project Ga0129308, IMG submission 94440) | Ring-tailed lemur group fecal microbial communities from Wisconsin, USA - L827 metagenome | ecosystem: Host-associated > Mammals > Digestive system > Large intestine > Fecal | place: USA... | reverse complement strand
CGGCGACTGCCAGCCCCAGCTCCCGGGTCGCCCGGTGAAGGCGAGGAAGAAGGGCGTGAAGGGAGCGAAGAGCGTTGCTGCCTAGGCTAGCCCCTTGTCACACAAACTACCGAAGCCTCTCTTATTTCGTAAGAAAACGCACCGGCACACCCACTTTCGCAAGCATTCGGACAGGCGGGATGTCGCTTTCGATAGAACCGCGATTGGAGCCCTTCCCCGTTGCAAGCCCTCAAGCCTGCAACGGATTGTCCCGCCGCTGCCTGATATTAGGGCATAGGCAGGCTGCTTGCATCAGAAGATTTTCGAAGTTCCTACCGCTCAACTACCAGTGTTACCAAATTTCATATACGTATGATTCTTTCGGAAATAACTACGCTTTCCGTGTTACTATCCGCTCATATCGTATGCAAACTTGCAATCTTTCGCACACATGCGAAAGATCCAGAGCCCACGGACCACCTATATCGGAAAGGAAGGAATATATGATCCGCACAAGCAAATGGAGGCAACGCAGCTTCGCATTGGTCGCCGTGCTCGTCGCCTTGGCACTGTGCCTGCTTCCCGCCTGTTCTCCGTCGGAAGAATCAGACGCATCCCAAGGCAAGCAAGCGGGAAACACGCAGTCCAGGACCATCACGGACATGCTGGGAAGGACGGTTGAAGCGCCCGCCCAAGTAGACAGCGTGATCGGCATCGGCTCCAGTTCGCTTCGCTTGATAGCCTACCTGGAATCGGTGGATAAAGTGGTTGGTGTTGAGCAGTCCGAACTGGAAGATAACGCAGCCTGTCCCTATCGTCACGTTTACCACGAGCAGCTTTCCCAGCTGCCCGTAATCGGCGATGGGGGATCGAAAGGCGTCACCCCCAACGAGGAAGCGATCATGCAGGTAAACCCGCAGGTCATCATCGCGAACATCGACAAGGATGCAGCGGATTCCCTGCAGGAACGCACTGGAATCCCCGTAGTGGGCATCACCGTGGGCGACCTGATCTTCGACCAAGATTTCTACGACAATCTTGAACTAGTGGGCCAGGTCGTTGGCAAAGAAGACCGTGCAACCCAGATTGTGGACTACATGAACGAAACCGAACAGGATCTGAAAGCCCGCACTGCCGACATCAACCAAACCGACACCGCAAGCGCCTATGCGGCTGGCATCAGCTACCGTGGCGGCCACGGATTTGCGGGAACCGAAGCCCAGTTCGCCCCCTTCGATGCCGTCAAGGTAGAAAATATCGTCGATTCGGAGGGAATCTCCGGCGCCTTCGACATCGACCTGGAAGCCGTCAGTGCAGCCCAACCCGATTTCATCTTCGTGGAAAGCAACAACCTTTCCCTGGTGAAGGACGACTATCAGGCAAACCCGGACTACTTCCAGAGCCTTGAAGCCGTGGCAAACAAGCAGGTTTACTCCCTCATCTCCTATCGCTTCTACGCAACGAACGCCGAACTGGCGCTGGCAAACTGCTATCAGGTGGGTGCGGTTGCCTATCCCGAGCGCTTCGAAGATGTAGACCCCACCGAAAAGCTCGATGAGATCACGGAGTTCTTCCTAGGGCAGCCGCTTTCCAGCGACCTTGCCGAAGCGGGATGCGAATTCAAGCAGATCGAGCTTTCCGAACTCTAAGACCGCATACAGGGCATCGCATAAGAGAAACGCGCTCCAACCCCACGGGCATCACTGAGGCGAAGCACTCCCCAACCCCCACGGGCATCTTGGAAAACGCGAACCACCAACTCCGTAGCGTTTACGCGAATCGACCCCAATCCCCGCGGGCATCGCAGGGGACCGCGAACGTACAAGGACCTGGAGCATTCGAATGCGCCAGGTCCTTTCAACGTCCAAGGCTATACGGAGGCCATGCCCCGACGGGAAGGGTCGGTGCGCCCGCACCAAGCACGGTCGATACGCCCCCATCGGGCACGGTCGGTCAACCTCGCAGGAAGGACCCTACGCGAGCGGAAGGGCAAGCGGAATACCTTCCGCCTCGATTACCTTGAAGGGCATATCGTAGGTTGCCGTAAGGCTTTCGCCGGTCACAACGGAACGATCCCCTTGCGCCACCACCTTGCCGTTGCGAACGAGCAGGAAGCGGTCGCAGAATCTCAAGGCCAGGTTGACGTCGTGGATGACCATGATAGTGGCGATGGACTCCTCCTGGGTGACCGCGCGCACCACACGCAGCACCTCCATCTGGTTTTTGGGGTCCAAGGCGCTCGTGGGCTCGTCGAGCAGGAGTACTTCCGGTTCCTGGGCCAATGCGCGGGCGATATGCACCTTCTGGCGCTCACCACCCGATAACTCGTCGATATACCGATGCGAAAACGGTTCCAAATCCAACTGGGCAATAGTGCGCGAAACCACCATGCGGTCGTATTCCGTCAGCGACCAGCCCATATGCGGTTTGCGTCCCAAAAGCACCTGGTCATACACCCCCAGATGCGGCACCCGCTGCTGCTGCGCGACGAAGGCGATGTGCTTGGCAATCTCCTTTCTGCCCAGGGAACCAAGGTCGCATTCCCCCACCCGCACGCTACCTGCTGAAGGCTTGCACAATCCTGCAAGCAGATGGAGCAAGGTCGACTTGCCCGCTCCGTTGTTGCCCAAAACCGCAAGGACCGAACCCGCATGCGCCTGCAGGCTCAAGCCTTCGAATACCTTCCCGTCAGCACGCCCATATGAATAGGCAAGATCTTGTGCCTCAAGCACAACGTGGCTGCTCGCAGGCACGCAATGGCGATGCAAGGGAGCCTGTCCGCCTTCAACCTTATGGCTCTCGAAGGAAACATCACCCTCGCCCACGGCAGCCCGACCGGCAGCATCATCAATGGGGCCTCCATGCGCATGCCCTCCGAATGCCACATCGCCCGGGAAGGCATGGGAATGCCCCTTATGGGGCCCGTGTTCATGGGGAAGACCTCCACCAGGATGGCTGTGGTAGTGGTTGTGGACCGTCCCGTCAGCGTGTGCGTGAAGGTGTGCGTGAACCTGCAGGTCGCAGGCCGATTCTTCCCCATGGTTGTGAATCATATTCTTTTCACTCATCGGACATCGCCTCCAGCACCGCAACTCATCGCTTGTATCCCCTGTAGAGCAGATACAAGAACAAGGGCGCACCCAAAAACGAAGTGATGGATCCAATGGGTAGGATAATGGGCGAGATGACCATGCGTGCGGCAAGGTCGCTCGCAAGCATGATAATCGCACCCAACACCAGTGAAGCAGGCAGAAGGAAGCGGTAATCCTCCCCAACCAAACGGCGGGCGATATGCGGGGCTATCAGGCCGATGAAGTTGATCAAACCCACGAAAGAAACCATCGCAGCAGCCATCAAAGACGCCACCACCACACCGATCACGCGGCAACGCCTCACATCGACGCCCAGTCCCCCGGCAACCATTTCCCCGTTTTGGAGCGCGTTGTAATTCCAACGGTTCAGGAAGAAATAAACAGTACAGGCAAGCCCGACCATCGTCATGAAACCCAATTGGGACCAGGTTGCCCTACCCAGATCCCCGAACTGCCAGAAGATCACCTTGGTCAGCTCCAGGTCGTTTGAAAAGTACTGGATGATGGTCGAAGCGCCGGACCAAAGCGCCGAAAGCGCGACACCTACCAGGATGATGCTTTCCGGACGGGAAAAGCCCAATCGTGAAAATGCCAGCACGACCAGACTGGATACCATGGCGCCCGCAAAGGCGAAAAGCGCGATGGTGCCCATACCCGCTCCCGTTGCGCTGCCTGCAAAGGCGGGAATCACCACCAAGATGGCGATAGTTGCGCCGAAGGCGGCACCTTGCGAAATACCCACCGTCGATGCGGAAGCAAGCGGGTTTTCCAGCACGCTCTGCAAGGCTGCTCCCGCCAAAGCCAAACCGGCACCGGAAACGATTGCGCATAGAACGCGCAGCAGCCTGATGGAGCGTACGGTCATGACATCCTGCTGGCTCCCGAAACCCAGCAGCGCCCGCGCGCTATCGAGCAGGCTCATATCCAATGCACCGGACGCGAGCGAAACCAGGGCGAGAAGGGCGCAGATGACTACGCACCCGGTAATAACCAGGGCCTTCTTACGCTCGACGGCCTTCTGCTGCAGCAAGGTGCCATCCGAACCCTGCAAGGCACAGGAAGCAGTCCCGCCGCAGGCGCCTTCCGGCAGGTCGTCCCTAGCACAAGCCGGCCTGCGGATCACTCAAAATCCTCTCGGGCGTAGGCGTCGTAGCAATCACGGCAGACCAGTTCGCCGCCCTGGACCCTCAACCCGAACTCCGCAGTGCTTTCCCTGCATTTGGCGCAGGGCTGCGAAGCGAACAGGCGCGCAGGCTCGGGAAGCGAATATGCCGGCTTCCCCACGGAAAACAGCTGGTCGTAGGGGGTGGAAAGCAGGTATTCCTGGAACTGCTCCCTGCTCATACCCTCCTTCTTTGCCGTCAGCACCAACCTGACTGCCCGGTCGGTTCCCCGCACGAAGAAGGAGAAGGCCATCTTGCCGCGGATGCGCGCGATCAGGTTCGACTTGCCATAAGTGCATCCCAACAGCACCTGGATGGCGTCGACGCCGCATGCATCGTTTTCGGTTACGCACACCACTTCCTCGTCGATTGCGCGGGGATCGTCGGGGTTCAAGCCCAATTGGTCGATTGCGCCCTCCACGGCTTTGAATCCTATCGCCAGGCCAGGACACTTATGCCCATGAAAGGCAGCGGCCTGTTCCCACAAACGCAAGTCGAGCATTGCAACCCCGCTTTCGTACCGATCGACCCGAAAAAGACGACGCGAAGCCGAACGCTTTCGGGTATGTTCCCAATCTTCAGCACAATCGTAACACTCAAGCGTGATACGTAACACCTCAGAGAGAATAACGGTTCATTTCGACGGTAAGGACCGGATTCGAGCTCGAAACAGGAATCAACATAGCTGGACACTACGGGTGAGAAACGATAACTCTGGAACTAAGGCTCAGGTATAACCATGTCCAATTATTGGTACTAAAGCGGCATACTTCCACATCAACCCGTAGCTTTCGAAAGGATACGCAATCCTAATTGCTACAATCCAAATACGTATATGCTCCATTCTTCGAAAGGCAATCATGAAGGCAATGGTATGCTCCGCTTGCGGTAGCAACGAACTTGATGATCACGATGGGTTTTACCTTTGCCCGTATTGCGGCACCCGTTTCGAAAAAGAGAAAACCCAGGACTCCGCATCCCTTGAAAAAGACAGTCAAATCCAGTCGATGCTGGCAAAGGCCGACATGTACTGGCGCCATGGCATGAAAGCCCAAGCACGGCGCACGTACCAGCTGGTCCTTGAACTCGACGCAAGCTGCGCTATCGCAAGGGAACGACTTTAGGAGGATTCGATGGTACTCGTTAAACAACTTGCCGAACAACTTGGCCAAACCCAGGACCTTCCAGCGGTGGTTAAATGTCTGAAGTACAAGACCCCCTTCCCTTACAAAACCACGCTGAAGGGAATCGCAATCGAAGACGAATACCTGCCCAAGCTGGAAGCCATTTTCCAGAAGGCCAAAGAGCAGCGGCTTGCGCTCGATGAAGAACGCGCGATTATCCAGGCTGAAGAAGAGCGCCTTGCCGAAATTACCCGAACCATGCCCATCACGTCCACTGCAAGCTTCGAAGGCTACAACATCATCCGCTACGGTGGATACGTGTCGGGCGATGAGGCGATCATGCTCTCCGACGGCTTCTTCGGCTCCGGCTTCTCCAGCGACGCGGTCAATAACGCGATCAAGAAGATAAGGATCACCGCCATCGAAGAGCTGAAAGCCGCTGCCGCCGGAATAGGCTGCAATGCGGTTGTCGGCTTGGACTTCGACTATGTGACCGTCGATAGGCAGTATCCAGGATTCAGCGGGTCGGTGAAGAACGAAACCTACCTGATGCTCACAGCAAACGGCACGGCAGTTGAAATCGAGAAGATCTAAGCTTCAACAACCACCCAGATGACGCCCCGCAAGGGGTGTCTTTTTTCGGAGAATTAGACAGCATACTCATAGCAAATATGCGATAAAGAACATTCGTTAATTGAGGGAAAGAGATGAATAGCAAAACGACCAGCGAAATCGCTGGTCGTTGAAAATCATGGTCGGGTTGACAGGATTCGAACCTGCGACCCCTTGACCCCCAGTCAAGTGCGCTACCAAACTGCGCCACAACCCGTTGTATCGAAAAGCAAACCCAGAAAAAGCTGGTCGGGTTGACAGGATTCGAACCTGCGACCCCTTGACCCCCAGTCAAGTGCGCTACCAAACTGCGCCACAACCCGATTTGCTTTTCAATCCGTCGGTGCCGTGCACCGACCTTTTATAAGATAAGGTATATCCCCGTTAATTGCAAGCCCTAATTTGCAGAATCTTATCCAGAACGATGTTCGCCAGCTCGGGTTTCATCATGAAGGGCACATGCTCGGTCCCTTCCTTCCCTACCAGCCAAATCTCGTTTCCATCGGTTCCGAAGGCGCGGCCGTTGCCCACCTGGTTGGCGATGATCAAGTCGGCATTCTTCGCCTCCAGCTTGATGCGGGCATTCTCGATCACGTCCTGGGTTTCGGCGGCAAAGCCCACAACCGTCTGCTTGGTCTTGCTCGAAGCAAGGGTTGCGATGATGTCGGGGTTTTCGGCAAGCTTGATCGCTTTCAGGGCTTCGGCATCCAGACGCTTCTTCAGCTTGTTGGGAGCGCAGTCTGCCGGGCGCATGTCCGCCACTGCCGCAGCGAAGATGGCGATATCCGCATTGGGGAATTCGTGCTCACTCGCTTCGAACATCTGCTGAGCGGTCTGCACGCGCACCACCTTCACGCCCACGGGGGCATCCACCGCAACCGGACCCGACACGATGGTCACATCCGCACCGCGTCGCGCTGCCGCATTCGCGAGCGAGTAACCGGTCTTCCCGCTGCTGAAATTAGTGATATAGCGCACCGGATCGATGGGCTCGATAGTGGGACCTGCAGTGATCATCACCTTCATCCCCTGCATGTCGCCCTTCGCCACACCAAGCTGGCGCAGAACCTCGTCAACGATATCCTGCGGCTCGGCAAGACGGCCCTTCCCCTCATCGCCGCAGGCAAGATATCCCGAATCGGCCTCGATCACCTTCACGCCGCGGTCGCGCAGGGTTTGGATGTTCGCCTGGGTGGCAGGATGGCAGTACATGTTCACATTGGCCGCAGGTGCCACCATCACCGGCGCGGTGCAGGCAAGCGCCGCACTGGTCAGCAGATTGTCGGCAACACCCATGGCAAGCTTGGCAAGCGTATTCGCCGTGCAGGGGGCGATCAGGAACAAGTCGGCTTCGTGCACAAGGTTGATATGCGGGATGGGGTCGTCCCCTTCGCCGAAGAAGGAGGAAAGCACGCGCTCGTGGGTCAGACCCTCGAAAGTGGAAGGTCCCACGAACTTGGTCGCAGCCTCGGTCATCACCACGCGAACACGGACACCCGCCTTCTGGAGCAGGCGCAGGATCTCGCAGGCCTTATATGCAGCGATGCATCCCGTAACCCCCAAGAGCACCGTCTTCTGCTGTTCCATGAACACTCCCCTCTCAAGGACGGCATGCTTGCAAGCAGCCGCCTGGAAGCCCTACATCATCGAAAGCCACTCAGGCTGGCGCTGAGCGTACTTCAGTTCCTCGAATACCAATTCGCCCATGGGGGTGCGCCCCATGCTCCTGTCGGCAAGCGAATCCAGCACGTTCTGCAACTCGGGAGGAAGCGCGTCCACCAAGCTGACGATTTCGCCATACACGGGATGCTCGAATTCCAACGAATAGGAATGCAGGAACTGGCGCTTCAGACCCATCTGGGCCTTTTCCGAACCGGAGCGGTACATGGGATCGCCCACGCAGCAATGGTGGATATGCTTCATATGCACGCGGATCTGATGGGTCCTGCCCGTGTACAGCTTGCATTCCAGCAGGGAATAACCCTCGTCGAAGCGTCCCGCCTCGAAGCGCTCGAGCACCTTGAAGGTGGTTACCGCGCTGCGCGCACCGGGCCTGTCGGAAACCGCCATGCGCAGCCTGTTCCCTTCGCTTCGGGCGATAGGCTCGTCGATCATGCCGGTATCGTGCGCGATATTCCCATGCACCAAGGTGAGGTAGCGGCGGTCGACCGTGCGCAGGCGGATCATGTCCTGCAGGCGGTCACCCGTTTCGTCGTCTTTCGCACACATCATGAGCCCGCTTGTTTCCATATCCAGGCGATGCACGATGCCCGGGCGGTCGTCCCCCTGCACGTGGGCAAGGTTTTCGCGTCCGTACTTATAGATCAGACCGTTGACCAAGGTGGTGCCGAAGTGGCCTTCGGAAGGATGCACGCACAAACCGGCCTGCTTGCTCACCACCATCATGTACGGGTCTTCGTAGCGGATATCCAAATCGATGGGCTCCCCCAGCATGGGGATGCGGCTGACCTCTTCCGCCTCTTCGTACACCACGGTATCCCCTTCGGAAACCGAAGTCTTCTTAGAAGCCACCTTCCCGTTCAGGAAAACCTTTTCCGCTTCGATATGTTTTGCGGCGTTGCTGCGACTTGCATAGCAACCCGCCTTTGCCAAAAACGCATCGAGGCGCATTCCCTGCGAGTCGGCATCGACCGAGACCATTAAGGACCTAGGCATCGTTTGGATTATCCTCGCTTTCCTTGTTTTCTGATTCGGCTAGAGAAATGAAGGTTCCTGCCAAGAACAGGACCACCCCGCAGGTCACCCCGATGTCGGCGACGTTGAATACGGGAAAGCTCATGAAAGTGGTGTTGATGAAGTCGACCACGTAGCCCAGGGCGAAGCGGTCGATCGCATTGCCCACGCCCCCGGCGAATACCAGCGAAAGCCCCACGAGCTCTAAGATATTCGCCTTCGCCTTCATAACGCCGAACAGGTACACCAGCAAGGCTGCGCACACTGCCAGGCTGAAGACTCCCAAGGCAAAGGTGGAGTTGCTGAAGATGCTCCACGCCGCCCCCGTGTTATGGGCAAGCTTGAATTCGAAGAACCCTAAGGCGTTACCGCAGAAGACCTGTCCAGGAACGTTGGATTCGGCAACCATCTTCGTCACGCGATCGATCGCCAACCAGGCGACGGCTATCGCGCAGAAAAGCACGATAGCCGTCTTCTTTTCCAGGCTCTGTCGTAAAGAAAAGCCCTTGTTCAATTTATTCCTCTGCAAATCCGATTGCATCGAGTGCGTCGGCGCAGCGTGCGCACACGCCGGCATGGTTCTGGTTGCCGGTAAGCTCGCGGTAATTCCAGCAGCGGGGGCACTTCTCGCCCTCTGCGGGATTGACCACGGCTTCGAATTCCCCGCCCTCGGCAAAGCTGACGCCGGAAACGATGAACAGCTCTTCGTAGACGGCGGGATCGAAAGCGGTAACCGCAGCGAACTTATCAGCGGGAACGGTCAGGGCAACCGCAGCTTCCTGGCTCTTGTTGATGCGCTTGTCACCGCGGGCCTTTTCCAGCGCCTTCATGGCAACCTCGCGCGCCTCGATTGCAGCACTGAATGCCTCCAGGCAGGCAGCACCCTTGTCTTCGGGCAGCGCGGGGACGAAGTCGGCAGCCTCGGGCCAGCCGGCCAGCTGCACGGAAACGGGACGGCCTTCCTTCTCGCGGATAGCGGGGGGATAGCACTGCCAGGTTTCCTCGCAGGTGAAGGAAAGGATGGGCGAAAGCACGCGGACCATCACTTCCAGGATGTTCATCATGACGGTCTGGGCGGCACGACGGCGAATGGAATCCGGGGCTTCGGCATACAGACGGTCCTTGGTAACGTCCAGGTACACGTTGGACAGCTCGTTGGCAAAATCGTAGGCGGTACGGTACACGCCGTTGAAGCGGTAGGTATCGTATGCGTCTTCCACTTCGTGCAGGAAGGCGTAGGTCTTGGCCATCATGTACTGGTCGATAGGCTCCAGCTGATTCCAATCGGTCACTGCCTTGGAATCGTCGAAGTCGTTCAGATTACCCAGCAGGAAGCGGAAGGTGTTGCGGAGACGACGGTAGGTGTCGGATACCTGATCGAGAATGCTGGCACCGATGGACACATCCTGCGAATAGTCGGAGCTCGCAACCCACAGGCGCAGCACGTCGGCGCCGTACTTATTGCACACGTCGTTGGGGTCGATACCGTTGCCCAGCGACTTGGACATCTTGCGGCCCTGCTCGTCAACGGTGAAGCCGCAGTGCATGACCGACTTGTACGGAGGAACGCCGTAGGCGCCCACGCTGGTGAGCAGCGAGGACTGGAACCAACCGCGGTGCTGGTCGGAGCCTTCCAGGTACATATCCGCAGGGAAGCGCAGGCCTTCGCTCTCGCGATGACGGCATACGCTGGTATGGGTGACGCCAGATTCCCACCAAACGTCCAGGATGTCCTTTTCGGGGGCAAGATGGGTGCAACCGCACTTGGGGCACTTGGTGCCTTCGGGCAGGTATTCGGCAGGTTCCTTGGTGAACCAGGCGTCCGCGCCTTCGGTATAGAACAGGTCGATCACCGCGTCGAAGGTTTCCTCAGTAGCCACGACTTCGCCGCAACCCGTGCACTTGAAGACAGGGATGGGCACGCCCCAGCTGCGCTGACGCGAAATGCACCAGTCGGGACGGTCTGCAACCATGGAACCGATGCGGTTGGAAGCCCAAGCGGGCACCCACTGCACCTCGTTATGGATGGCATTCAAAGCCGCATCGCGCAGGCCGGTGTTGTCCATGGACACGAACCACTGGTCGGTCGCGCGGAAGATAACCGGCTGATGGCAGCGCCAGCAATGGGGATAGCTATGCTTGATGTCCTCGTGCAGGATCAGGGCGCCGCGCTCGCGCAGCCACTCGATGATCACGGGATTGGCCTCGTTCACTTCCATGCCGCTGAAGGGGCCGCCGAAACCGGCGCCCTCTCCCACATAGAAGCGACCGTCATCGTCGACGGGCATGGTGACGGGGATACCGAACTTGTTGCCCGCCAGGTAGTCGTCGACGCCATGGCCGGGAGCGGAATGGACGATACCGGTACCGTCTTCCATGGTGACGTAGTCGGCGTAGATGAACAGGCCTTCGGCACCCTGGTCGCCGAAGATGGGCTGCTTGTAGCGGTTGCCCTGCAGGTCCAGGCCGGACATTTCCCAGGCCTCGCCGTTGGCACCTTCGACCAGCTTGTATTCCCAGCCGAACTTAGCGCACAGCTTCTCCGCCAGCTCCTTGGCAACGATGGCTGCACGGCCTTCGTTCTCGACTGCCACGTATGCGGCTTCGGGATGCAGGATGACAGCCTCGTCCGCGGGCAAGGTCCAGGGAGTGGTGGTCCAGATAGCCACGTCCAGCTTGCCTTCCCAGGCTTCCAGGCCGGCGGGGATGGTGGTCATTTCGAAACGCACGAAGATCGCAGGGCTCACTTCGTTGCCGTATTCGATTTCGGCTTCTGCCAGCGCAGTGTGGCAGTGGCTGCACCAGTGGATGGGCTTACGGCCACGGTAGATGGCGCCATCCAGGTACATCTTCTTGAAGATCTCGACATTGCCGGCCTCGAAGTTAGGGATGAAGGTCAGATAGGGATGCTCCCAATCCGCATTCACGCCCAAACGCTTGAAGCCGTTACGCTGGATGTCGACGAAGCGCTCGGCCCATTCGCGGCACAGACGGCGAACAGTGGCCTGGGGCAGCTCGCGCATCTTTTCGGTGCCCAGCTTCTTTTCCACTTCATGCTCGATGGGCTGGCCATGGCAGTCCCAACCGGGGATGTAGGGGGTGAAGTAGCCGCGCTGGGCGTGGCTCTTGTTGACGAAATCCTTCAGGATCTTATTGAAAGCATGGCCGATGTGGATGGGCCCGTTTGCATACGGGGGGCCATCATGCAGAACGAAGGGCTCGTTGTCCTTGTTCTTTTCCAGGACCTTGCGGTAGATATCCAGATCATTCCACCATTCCAGGCGCTTCGGCTCGTTTTCGGGCAGATTAGCGCGCATGGGGAAATCGGTTGTAGGCAGATTCATGCTCTGCTTGTACTTGTTGCCCACTAGCTTTCCGTACCTTCCCTATTCCTCACAACGCATCCGGGCATGCCGTATGCGATTACAACTTGCTGATTCTTTGTATAAGCAACAGCGCATTATATGCCATTTCGGCTGTTGGCATTTCGTGATAAGCCAATCTTCAGGCGAGAGCCATACGCAAGGCGGAAGACGGCACCGTGCCCGGCAATAGCGCTCAGCGGTTCAAGCCTTCGGGCAAAGCCCCCTTGCGCGCCCCCGCCCCGAAGCTTGCCGCAGCGTTCATGAACGCGATGATGTTTTCCTTCGGCGTGCTTGTGGGCACGGTGCATCCGGGGCACAGGGTGTATCCGCGTGGGTTGTCGGCACCTTCTCTAAGGCATGCGATGATCGCCTGCTCGATGTCGTGCGGGGTACCGTTGGCAAGCACTTCCACCGGAGGGACGTTTCCGCTTATCGCGACGCGGTCGCCATGCAGCCGCTTGAACGATGCCAGGGATTCCTTGTTGTCCATCCAGAAGGCGCAGATGCCCGCATCCACGCAGTCGGCCCACCTATCGGAAGTGTGGCCGCAGATATGGAGCGAAGTCGCACCCTGGAAGGCGTTCATCCGCTCGATGCACTCGCGCAAGTACGGCAGGAAGAATTCGTCGAACTGCCTTTTGCTGATCACATCGCGCGATGCCATGGGCTCTGCCAGCATGAAGCCTATCCCCAGGCGTTCGCGCAGGTCATGGGCGCAGGTGACCACGCATTCGGTGGTAAAGCGCATGAGCTTATGGACCCCTTCGGGATCCTTCCTGGTCGCGCGCAACAGCCTCTCCGTCCCGAACAGGCCGGCAGCTGCGGTGAAGGGGCCCGCCAATCCACTGCTCAGGTTGCGTACATCGCCGAAACGGTCCTGCAGCCTGTCGAATGCCTGGATGATAAGCGGGATCCTCCCGTCCTTCAGGGGATCCACCACATCAAGGCCATCCACCTGATCGAGCGAATCGATCAGGGGCTTGTCGATGTAGGAAACGGACTTCTTGGGATAGGCCATTTTCGTGCCCATGGCCTCAACCATGGTACGCAGGCCCAAGCCAATGCCCATATTGTCGGCCTGGAAGTCTTCGGCAACCCGTGTTTCCACATCCACCATGGCATCGACGGAAAAATAGTAGTCGCAGATGTCGTAGCCGTACATCGGCGGGATGGTCTCCCCAATGGAGAAGGTAACCGGAATGCGATCGACGCGATCACCTGCCGCATATGCCTTCGCTCTTTCCTTCGGTGTCATTTCAGGTTTGATCAGGTCCATTGCATTCCTCCAAACAAAAGCCGGCCCGGAAATCCAGGCCGGCACACTACCGTAATAAAGCTAGGTTTACTTCCACATGGGAACCAGGCAGCCACCGTAGGTGGTTGCGAAGCAATCTGCCAGCTCATCGCACTGTGCCAAGGTTGCGAAATCCTTAGCCCACTGCGCATCGGCATCCTCGGCACGGACTACGAAGCCCAGGGGGAAATCCTTACCGTCGGAAGACTCGACTACGAAGTCGGTGGCATCCTTGCCGGCATTGAACATATGCTGGGCAGCCAGGATAACGGCATCCACGTCATCGATGGACTGGGGCAGCACAGACATCTCCGCCTCGATGAACTCCAGGTTCTTGGGGTTTTCCTCGATATCGAAGACGGTGGGGGTCTCAACGCCTTCCTTGATCTTGATCAGGCCGTTTTCCTCGAGCAGACGCAGGCCACGGGCACGATTGGAGTCGTCGTTGCACAGGCCGATCTTGGCGCCATCCTGCAGATCGTCCAGCTTGTCGATCTTGGTGGAGTACATCGCGAACAGAGGATAGTGGGTGTAGGGCTCGACCATGACGAAGTCGGTGCCGTTGGACTCGTTGTACTGGTTCAGATAGGGAACATGCTGGAACCAGTTGATGTCGACAGCACCTTCGCCCAGGGCAACGTTGGGCTGGATGGAGTCATCGAAAACCTGGGTGGTCACAGTGTAGCCGGCTTCTTCCAGCTTGGGCTTGATCGCGTTGAACATGTCGACACCGTCGGCACGCAGGCCAACCACGATCTCGGTCTTTTCGGCTGCACCTTCGGCTTCCTTGGTCTCGCCGCCGTTGCCTGCGCAACCTGCAACGAGGACTGCGGATACAGCCAGTGCGGCAGCGAATGCAGCGAGGGCGAAGCGCTTCATCTTCTTCATTCGTTTCCTTTCCTTCTCGGATTACTTCAACTTGCGATACAGCACGTCGCCAACGTACTGGATGATGGCGACGAGGATCACCAGGACCACGCAGATGGAGTACATGATTTCTTGGTTGAAGTTCTGATAGCCATAGGTCAGGGCCACAGCACCAAGACCACCTGCACCGATAGTGCCTGCCATTGCGGTGCAATTGAGCAGGTTGATGATTGCCAGGCAAACGCCAGAGATGATCGCGGGAACGGATTCCTTCAGCATGACGCGGAAGACGATCTGAGGCTTAGAGGCGCCGAAAGACTGGGCGGCCTCGATGAGGGCGGGATCCACTTCCTTGAAGGCGTTCTGGAAGATACGCGCTAGGAAGGGCGTGCACGCAACGGTGAGCGGGACGATAGCCGCGGTCTCGCCGATGGAGCTGCCGGTGATGAGCCTGGTCAGCGGAATGATGGAGATCATCAGGATGATGAAGGGGAAGGACCTGATGATGTTCACCACGATGTCGAGCAGGCGGTTGATGATGGCATTCTCGCAAAGCCCGCCCTTTTCGGTGATGACCAACACGATGCCCAAGAAGAAACCGAACACCGTGGAGAGCACGCCCGAGATAACGAGCATGCGCAAGGTTGCGAAGAAGGCGGGGACGATCAAGAGCTGGAAGATTTCCCCAAGGCCCATTTCTGCAAGAGTCATGACTATTCAACCTCCGTTTCTTCTTCGTCGAGGGCAACGAGCTCTTTGTATTCCACCTTGCGCTCGTCGAGGAATTCGCACACCTGGGCAAACAGGTCATCGTCTACATTGATGGCGAAAATACCCAGATCGCGACCGCGATACGCTTGGATAAGGCCCTGCGTGATGGGGAACGCCCTGTTGAAGCGGATCGCCATCTCGCCGAGCAAGCCGGCATTGCCGGGTTCATCGACGTAGTGGCAAATCTGGATGGTCCTGCCGGACTTGGAAAGCTTGTGGCCTTCTTCGCCCAAAAGCCTCTGCAAGGATGCAGGCTGTTCGACGAAGATCTCTTCCACGCTGCCCTTTGCGGAAATGATGCCGTGCTCCAAGATGCAGCACCTATGGCAGGCGTGGCGGACCACTTCCATCTGATGGGTGACGATGATGATCGTGATGCCGATCTTCTTGTTGATCTCCATCAGCAGGTCGAGGATCGAATTGGTGGTCTTGGGATCGAGCGCGCTCGTGGCCTCGTCGCAAAGGAGGTACTTGGGATCCATGGTGAGCGCACGAGCGATCGCCACGCGCTGCTTCTGGCCACCGGAAAGATTGCGGGGCTTGGCATCCTTCTTGTCGGCCAAACCGACGAGCTCCAACAGCTCCATGACCTTCTTGTCGATTTCTTCCTTGCTGTACTTCCAGCATTTCATGGGGAGGGCGACGTTCTGATAGACGGTCTCGCGCTCGAGCAGGGAAAAGTGCTGGAAGATCATGCCCATATGGCGGCGGAATTCCCTCAACTCGGCGTTGGAGAGCTCCCGGACCTCGCGTCCATCAACCTTCAGGCTGCCTTCCTGGTATGAGGTCAGGCCGTTGATGCAGCGGAGAAGGGTGGACTTGCCGGCACCGCTTCGACCGACGAGAGCATAGATCTCACCGTCATGGATGGACAGGTTGATGTCATCGAGAACCGTGACACCGTCGCTTTCCCAAACTTTCTTCAGATTCGTGATTTCGATCATGCGCTGATTACCTTTCACGTCTCGTTCGAAAATAGTTAACGAACACTCTGCATTCACAGGTTTATTTAATGACTATCGCGGCTATTATTCGCACGAAAAATAGTATCAAGCTGAATAATTTGTGGTCAAGGAGTCAGCTATCCCTAACTGTGAACAGTGAAAACATATTCGGATGATGAGAATATATATCTATTAATAATGTTAATTACTGAGTTGTAGGTATCAATAATTCTTGCCGTTTTCAGATGTACGATTAGCAATATTTATATTATTCGTTTTTGTATTGGTATTTGCTATTAATGGCACATCATGATTTTTGACCAGCAGTAAGCTGAAGCCGAACCAGTTCGAGCCCTCCGACCAGCTCAGCTTCCCTGATAACGCATTCCCAACAGCTTCCCGCTGCAGCACTCCCCCATCAAGCAAGCTGGTACCATGAAGCGCATCGTGCACCTAAGGAAAGGCGAATCATGAAGTTTATCCCCCGCTGGTTGGTTACCAGCCTTGCAGTCGGCCTTGCCATCTGGATTGTCCCCGGCATGAGCATCGTGGGAGGAACCGCGATTCTGTCCGTTGCCGCATTGGGCCTTATCCTGGCCTTGGTCGATTCGTGCGTGAAGCCGCTTCTGCAGCTGTTGAGCCTGCCTTTGACCATACTGACCTTCGGAATCTTCCATCTGGTCGTCAATGCCCTGATGCTGGAGCTTGCCGCCTGGTTCACCAACGGCATCTTCAATGCCGGCATCTACATTTCCGGCTTCTTCAGCGCATTCCTTGCCGCAATCGTCGTGAGCATCGCAAGCGCCATCTTCGGCTCCTTCGTCGACAAGGATTAGCATCGAAGCGCATGCACTAACCAACGCGCAGAAAAGCCGGGGCCTACGGGCCCCGGCTTCGTTAACAGGAAAGGTTATGCAGTTCGTTCCGGTAGAAAGAGCGAAAGCCCATCAGCGGGACCTTTGCTTCTTCCAAGGGCGCAAACACGCACGGCACGGTCGGCGCGGTGGTCCCCATCCGAACGCGTCCGCCTTCTCGATGCGCCGTCTTCGGATCAGCGCTTTTCTTTGGGAACGAGGAAGGTTCCCGCAGAACCCACCGCAGCCATGGCTCCCACGATCAGCATGCTTGCGGTAAGTCCGAAGGCATCGCCGATCGCTCCGAAAACCGGCGACATGATACCTCCCATGCTCACAGCCACTCCGAAGGTGATGCCGGAAGCCGTACCCAGATGCTGCGGCAGAAAACGCTGCGTGGTCACCGTCGAGCAAGGCGTGATCATCGCCGTGATCAGCGACATCATGGCCATCAAAATGAAGGCAAGGGGCAGGATGCGGTTAAGCGCGAACAGCACCACCAAAGGCGCAAGGCACAGAAACGCAGTCACCATTACCCTCACATAGCCGATCCTGTCGCCCAAAGGACCGCCGATAATGGTTCCGATTGCTGCGATCAGGGCGAAGAAGGTGATAGCCAGGCTGCTGATGCTTTCACTCACCCCAAGCACGTTGATAAGGAAGAGCGGGATAAAGGTCACCTGGGCAAAGTAGACGATAGAGCGCATGAATACGGGAATCAAGGCGATTGCGAAACCCCGGACATCGTCCTGCTCCCCGCTCTGCTGGACGCTTGCGCTGCCCTGCCTGCTCAGTTCCGACAAACCGCGATTCTGGGAAAAAATAACCGCCGAGGCAATACCGCCGGTCACCAAGGTGAGCATCGTGCCTTTCAGGCCGAACAGAGCCATGCCGATTACGACAAGCACCGGACCGATGGAAAAACCGAGATTGCCCCCGACACTGAAGATCGAGATGCCCTTTCCCTTGGTTTTACCTGCCGCAAGGTTCGCAAGCCTGCCGCCTTCAGGATGGAACAGGGCGACACCGATACCGCTTGCGCAGGCAAGCGCCAGCATCGCGTAATAGGATTCTACGAACCCGATGCCCGCAAATCCCGCACTGGCAAGCAGCACGCCGGCGCCCATGAACCACGGCTTGGAAACGCGGTCCCCCAACCAGCCGAACACCGGCTGAACGATTGCGGAAACCATATTGGATGCAAGGACGAAGAAAGCCGCCTCGGCATAGGAAAAACCATGGGCCGAAATCAGGAAGGGCAGCAGTGCGGGCAAGGCCCCTTGGTTGATGTCCGTCGAAAGATGCCCGAGCATCGTCAAATACTGCGCACGCTTCTGATTCATATCCTTCGAATTCGCCTTCTTCCCTCGCTTCGACCGTCTCATGCCTGTTCAAGAAGAGGCCGCCCAATTCACCTTTGGGTGACTCCCCTCATTTACTGTATGCATGACCCTCCTTTCGGTCAATGCATGGGCCAGAAGGCAATAAGGGCGAAACGCAGAATCTCCCGCCACGAATACCCGCCACGATATCCAATCACTCGGTACCTATAACGGTACAGCCTCTGTAAGCTTGGGACGAAAGGTGTTTTCCCGCCGATACGCAAACGCATGTACGGTACAATCCCTGCATGGGCAAAACGAAGACGACATACGGAACACCGGATTGGCAGGGAAAGGCAATCATCCTGCTGGACTTGGATGCCTTCTTCGCTTCGGTTGAGCAGCTGGACCATCCCGAATGGCGCGGAAAACCCGTTATCGTAGGGGGCGACGCATCCAAGCGCGGCGTTGTTTCCACCTGCTCCTATGAAGCGCGTAAGTTCGGCGTCAGAAGCGCCATGCCCGCTTCGCAAGCAGCCCGCCTGTGCCCGCATGCCATCTGGGCATCATCCAACTTCGCACGCTATAAGGAAATGTCGGCAAAGGTCATGTCCATCATGCTCGACGAAAGTCCCTTCTTGCAGCAGGTAAGCATCGATGAGGCCTTTCTGGACATCACCCCTTCAGCCTACAACCCCGAAAGCCCCGTATCGATTGCGCGGCGTATCCAAAAACGCGTCTGCGATCTGGGCATCACCTGCTCAATCGGCTTGGGCACCTCGAAGTCCATCGCGAAAGTCGCCTCCGACATGGACAAACCGCGCGGGCTCACCGTGGTCTTCCCCGGGCGTGAAGCCGCCTTTCTGCAAGACCTCCCCATCGCGCGCATGAGCGGAATCGGGTCTGTGGCGCAGAAGCGCCTCCACGATTTCGGTATCAGCACCATTGGACAGGTGGTCACAGCCGAAGATTCGATCCTGAAAACCGTATTCGGCAAGAACGCGCAGATGATGCGCGACCGCTGCCGCGGAATCGATGCAGAAGTCGACCCCGAATACGAACCTGCAAAATCGGTCAGTAACGAAATCAGCTTCGCCGAAGACATCTCGAGCGAAGAAGACTTGGAAGCGGCAATAGGCACCGTCTGCGCCAAAGTCGCCCGGCGCTTGCGCAAGGCGGAATTGAAGGCAGGCACCATCACCTTGAAGATACGCTTCGGCAACTTCGAAACCCACACCCATGCCTGCAGATTGGAAGCATCGAGCGACAACGAATACCTGTTCGCACGCACCTTGCTTTCCGTTTTGCCGGAAATATGGAAGAAGGGCACCCCGGTGCGCCTGGTCGGCATGGCGGCAACGCGCTTGGGAGACGGAGAAGAAGCCGTTCAGGAAAGCCTTTTCAGCACCGAAGAGCATGAAGCCGAAAAACGCGCTTCTGAAAAACGAGCGGGATTAAGCGCCGCAACGGACATCGTGCGCGACCGGTTCGGCGAAGGAGCGGTGAGCTTCGGCAGGGAAATGCGTACCCGCCAGAACCTGACAGGCTCGGGCAGCAAGAACCCCGCAGACTACAAACCCCTCCGCTAGCGGCCTGAAAGCAAGAGATACCTGCTATCTGCCAAACTCGGCGTACGATGATCGTGCAATCGCGCCAAAAAGAGTGCGCGCGATAGGGCCGATTGAGGGCAATGCAATCCCCCAAGCCTTATACCTTCCCCAAAACCCTATTCGGGAACACAACCTGCCTCCATCGTCCGAACCCAACTAATAAAACGAGCGCCGGAAAACCGACGCTCGTTTGAAAGCCCGTACACCTGGCACCGAAGGCACATCCAAAGGGAAGCCTCGATTCCACGTGGAAAACCACCGCCCGACTGGGGCTAGAAGATCAGATGGGCCAAGGGGCACACGATCAGCAAGCTGATAACGGTTCGCTCCAAGAAGATCAGGAACAGTTCGAGGATGTTCACGGGAATCTTCGAACCCAGGATCAAGCCGCCAACCTCGGACAGGTAGAGCAGCTGGGTTACGGAAACCACCGCAACGATGAAGCGCGTCATAGGGCTGGCAATGCTGCCGGCAGCGATAACCGACGGAGTGAACATATCGGTGAAGCCTACGATCATGGTCTGAGAAGCTGCAGCCGCTTCGGGAACCTGGAGCAGCTGGAGCAGCGGCATGAAGGGAGTGCCCAAAATTTCGAATATGGGGGTGTTATTCGCAAGGAGCAGTGCAAGCGTGCCGATTGCCATAACGCAGGGCAGAACACCGAACCACATTCCCACGGCATTCTTCAAGCCGTTGAGCAGGAACTGCCGGATTCCCTGGAATTCTGCAGCCCTCCCCAAGGCAAGGTCTACGGCGTAGTCCAAAGTGGTCGCATATTCGGCAGGAATGGTTTCGGACATGGCTTTGCCTTCGACCAGATACGTATCCTTCTTCAGGGAAAGAGGCGGGATCCTGGGGACGATGATGGCGCAAACAACACCGACCAAGCAGATGAGCAGGTAATACACACCGAAGTACTGCATCAGGTCAACCTGCGCCAAGACCACGATGGAAAAAGTGATCGATACCGCAGAGAAGGTAGTGGAGATAATGGACGCCTCACGGGCAGAATAATAACCACCCTCGTACTGGTTGCAGGTGAGCATGACACCCAAGGTGCCGTCGCCTACCCAGGAAGTAACGCAGTCGACCGCACCGCGTCCGGGAATCTTGAACAGAGGACGCATGAATCGCGTGAGCAAAGCACCGATGAATTCGAGTAAGCCGAAGTCCAGGAGCAGGGGAAGGAGCAAGCCGGCGATAGCGAAGATAACCACCAGCACGGTTAGGAGCTCGTCGAGTACGAAAGCGCCATCATCGGCACAGGTGATCATATAGAGCACTCCGGCCGATTCATCCTGCGCGCCCACACCCAATACAGTAAGCCAAACGAAAACAGCTCCGATGGTTCGGATAAGCACCCAGACAGGAGTGGTCTTGAAGGCTTCCTCTAAGAGCATGTGGCGCTCGAACGCCTTGGGAACTATCAGGCACGCAATCGACCCGATCGATGAAACCGTGAGGACGGCAACGCAGAGCCAGACCAACACTCCACCCAAAGCGCTTCCGATCAAGTCGGCAATGACCTTCACCATAATGGTCCAGGTGCCCTGCAAGGGAAACGGGAGCATGAAAAGCAGGATGCCGATAATCGAAGGAACAAGGAACCTGCGCATCAAACGCGAGCGCCTTTTCGCTGCTTCGATATCCTGAGATGCAAGTTTCGATGCATCTTGAGCCATGGGAAATCTCCTTTCGGATTTAAGCATCGTGTGGCATTATCCCATGAAACAGAAATTTAATACACAAGATTTTGCATATTTATGGGGCGTGATTCTCATACTTTTGCATATTCCCCTACCCTATTCAGGGTTTATACCCTGATGTGCTCAATTCAGTGCATGAAAAAAGCGTCCGCATCATCCCCATCGTTGACGAAAAGACTCGTCGAAGGGGCATTACGGACGCTGTGATTCCAGGAATCTTGCAGTCTCGCAGGCTTCGGTCAGTTGAACTTGAAGACCTTCTGGGCGATATGATACACACCGATCAGCACATCACGGCCCAAATGAGTGGGCAGGTTGCCGACCGTCGAAAGCGCGCTGCGCTTCACCCTCTTGTAGGAAGACGGATTGTGGGTCTTCAGGTAATTCCAGATGTCCATACGCTTCCGTTCGTTCTCTTCGGTTTCTTCCATGCGCAGGAAGACATTGCAGATAGACATCATCATGGTCAGGTAGCCGTCCATGTATTTGGCGAGCTTTGGCTCCGAAACATCTTCGGAAGGATGCACCGCATCGATCATCTGGCGGGTCACCTTCAGCTGATGGTCGATGCGCTTGAGCATGACCCTCTCGTTGACCGACTGGTCTTCCCTGCCGATGAAATACCGATACATGTCCACGTCCAAGTAGTACATGGTCTTCACGTACGGCAGTGGCTCGTAAACGAAGATGTTATCGACGTAGAAGCAATGCTCGGGAAGGGTGAGGCCGATTTCACGCAGAAGCGATGTGCGGTAGATGACCGAATGCATGAGCAGGTACTGGCTCTGCCTGAAATGCCCGATCTCGCTCCAGGTGAATTCCCTTTCCACAGGGAAGACATTGCGGTAATGCATGACCGTGCGGGTGTTCTCATGCACCTTTTCATATACGTAATTGGCGATCACCATGTCGGTGGGAACGGGAAGCTCCATCTGCAGGCGCAGATAGCGCATCACGGGAATCATCGCCAATTCATCCAGCCAGTCATCGGAGTCGACCACCTTGAAATACAAGCCGCCGGCTTCCTTCAAGGCAGCATTCACACCGCTGCCGTGGCCGCCGTTTTCCTTATCGATCACCTTCACGATGCCGGGGTAACGGGCTTCCCATTCATGGGCCTTCTCGCTGGTATTGTCTTTCGTTGAACCATCGTTCACAATGATAACTTCGATGTCATCGCCGCATTTCAAGACGGATTCGATGCACTTGTCCATATACTCTGCGGAATTGAAGCAGGGTATCGCAAATGAGACAGTCTTCAACAAATTCCCTTTCACAAATTTGTGCATATACCGTTTTTTTCTTTACGAACACCGAATGAATTCAGATTCGAGACGTGTTTTCGTTGACGCTCGGTTATTTTAATCATTCGTAATCAGAATACGTGACAAACCATACCAATCACAGAAACACGAAAGGAACCAAGATGCGTCCATTCGCTGAATCCCTGATTGCGCGCGCTCGTGCCGACAAGCAGACCATCGTTCTGCCCGAAGGCGACGATCGTCGTACGCTCATCGCAGCAGAAACCATCTTGAGGGAAGACGCCGCCAACGTGATCATCCTCGGCGACGCATACGAGATCGCAGCAGCGCCCTACAACCTGGAAGGTGCGCAGATCATCGACCCTCGTACCGACTCCGCTCGTCAGGAATTGGCAGACGCCTTCTACGAGCTGCGCAAGCATAAGGGAATGACCCCCGAAAAGGCGCTGGAAATGATGGACGACGTCATTTACTTCGGTACTATGATGGTCAAGCAGGGCATGGCCGACGGTATGGTAACCGGTGCTTGCCACCCCACCAGCCACGTACTGCGCGCAAGCCTGCAGATTCTCAAGACCGCACCCGGATTCAAGTTCGTTTCCACCTTCATGGTCATGGTCATGAAGAACGACACCCGCTTCGGTATGGACGGCGTCATGATCTTCAGCGACTGCGGCCTGAACATCAACCCCGACCCCGAAATGCTGGCGAATATCGGCATCGACACCGCCCGCAACTGGGAAATGCTCACCGAAACCCCCGCACGCGTTGCCTTCCTGTGCCACTCCACCTACGGCAGCGCCGCTAAGAACCCCGATCGCGACAAGGTTATCGAAGCCGTTCGCATTGCAAAGGAGCTCGCCCCCGACATCATGCTCGACGGCGAAATGCAGTTCGACGCAGCCATCATTCCTTCTGTAGGCGCATCCAAGGCACCCGACTCCCCCGTTGCCGGCAAGGCGAACGTGCTCATCTTCCCCGACCTGGACGCAGGCAATATCGCTAAGAAGGCCGTAAAGCACCTGGCAGGCGCGGAAGCTTATGGTCCCGTAACCCAGGGTATCGCCTATCCCGTTGGCGACCTTTCCCGTGGTGCTACCGTCGAAGACATCATCGGCAACATCGCCATCGTCTGCATCCAGTCCCAGAACAAGAAGCGCGAAGACGCAAGGCGCGCAGCCGAAGCAGCGAAGAAGGCCGAAGAAGCAGCCGAATAACAGGCATCAGGCTATCGAAGCTGCATCGTATCCGAATGCTAAGACAAGAAGGAGGACCCCGATGGTCCTCCTTCTTTCATATCGCAAAGTTTTTGCCGGCAACCGTATGAAAGGGCTCGGAATCAGCTGGCCAGCGCATCCCACGTTCGGGATATAGGACAGAATGTGTGTCCCCTTATGGGGCGTCACCCCAGGTGACGCCCCTTTTTCGTGCCGTTTAAAAATCCAGGGGAATTTAAGCTATAGGACAGAATGTGTGTCCGATCGT
>Ga0129308_1001493_pt1 | contig 24159 bp, 31 predicted proteins | sample L827metagenome_FD_94440 | JGI IMG/M metagenome (GOLD analysis project Ga0129308, IMG submission 94440) | Ring-tailed lemur group fecal microbial communities from Wisconsin, USA - L827 metagenome | ecosystem: Host-associated > Mammals > Digestive system > Large intestine > Fecal | place: USA... | reverse complement strand
GGGATACTTTCTGCAAATATTATAACATATTATTTGCTTTTAATAAACAAATAATAAAGTAAAAAATAAACCCTTCTACTATATATATACAAATTTTATTGGCATTTTTCTTCGACAAAATGAAAAATTTTAAAAAAATTTATTGAAAATAAAAAACAGCATGAGTAATGCTCATACTGTCACTCAATTTTTTGAGTATATTTTTCTAACCAAATTTGTTCTTCTTTTGTTAAGAAAGGACTTATTTTTTCATATACATATTGATGGTAGTTATTTAACCATTGTTTATCTTGATATGTTAATAAATCAACATCTATAGCATCTAAATCAATAGGAACGAAAGTAAGAACATCAAAATGTAAAAATTGTCCATATTCATTTTCTTGTCCTTCTACACATAATAATTCATTTTCAATACGAATACCATAATTTCCTTCTAAATAAATACCGGGTTCATCAGTAACAATCATTCCAGCCTCAAAAGGTGTTGCTTCATGTGGGAAACGAGCACGTGGTCTAATACCATGAGGTCCTTCATGAACATTTAAAAAATGTCCAACACCATGTCCAGTTCCACATTGATAGTCAATATTTTCAGCCCAGATTGGAGCTCTTGCTAAAATATCAAGATTTTGTCCATTACAACCATGTAAAAAAGATGCGTTTTGTAAAGCTAACATACCTCTTAATACCATTGTAAAATGTTTCTTTTGAATATCAGTAATATCTCCTAAAGCATACGTTCTTGTGATATCAGTTGTGCCATCTAAATATTGCCCACCACTATCTATTAATAAAAATCCATTTCCTTCAATTTTTGAATAATTGTCTTTAGTAGGATGATAATGCATCAATGCAGCATTTTCATTAAAAGCACATATTGTTGTAAAACTTGGTTCAATAAAGAGTTCTTGTTGTTGTCTAAATTCTAGCACTTTTTGAGAAACGCTCATTTCATCCATAGGAACTTTTTTATAGTTAGTTTTTAACCAATACATAAATTTAGTCATAGCAATTCCATCTTTAAGATGAGCATGTTTGGTATTATCTATTTCAATATCATTTTTAATTGATTTAAAGGCTTGTGAAGGATTCATACCATCTACAATTTCACATTGAATACAATTAAAAAGTTCATAATTCACTTGTGATGCATCTAATAAAACACGATTTTGTAAATATTTAGCATCTTCATAAATATCAAAATAATTTTTAATAATAACATTTTCTAATAAATACTTCTTAGTTAACTCATGATCATAAGCATTATCTTGTAAATATAAATAACTTTGATTTTGTGTTATCAAGGCAAAAGCTAAAGCAGTAGGAGAACAAGGAATATCTGATCCTCTTAAATTAAATATCCAAGCAATATCATCTAAAGTCGTTAGAATATGAGAATCACAATCATTTTCTTTCATATATTCTTGAATAATTTCAATTTTTTCATGACAAGATAAACCATTATATTGAGTATCATGAATATATGTTTTTTCACATGAGCGAGCAGGTCTATCTTTCCAAAATTCCTTAAATAAGTCAATGCATTGTAACTCTATATGACAATCAATTTGTTCTTCAAGATTAAAAACAAATTGACAATTCATGGTTTGACCATCAAAAGCAATAACATCATTTTCATTAACATTTTGAATTAAAAACTCTAATAATGTAGGTACATCTTTTTGACCACTTTTCATCAATGTAATACCATCTTTTAATTGTTGTGCAGCCTGAATAAAATATCTACCATCAGTCCATAAATAAGCATTGTCTTGTGTAACAAGCAATGTACCAGCACTACCATTAAAACCACTTAAATAAGCTCTTGTCTGATAATATGCTCCAACATTTTCAGATTGATGATCATCATCAGTAGGAACAATATAATAATTAATCTTTTTCTCTTTCAATAATTTCTGAAATTCTTTTATCATTTTTATCACCAACTACTACTTTAACATATTTTCAATAAAAATGATAAGGAAATATGCTAAAATGAAGTTGCAACTACATTTATTTGTATTTGCAACTTAAATTTGACAAAACGCTAGGCATAGTTGGTAGTGCTTATTGTTATTTTTTTGTAAGATGATTGTGAGGTGAAGATATATGGAATTTGGTTTAAAACTACAAGGTTTAAGAAAAGAAAAAGGTTTATCACAAGAAGCATTGGCTGAAATGTTAAATGTTTCTAGGCAGGCAGTGAGTAAATGGGAAACAGGAGAAGGGTATCCAGAAATGGAAAAATTATTGTTGATAAGTGACTTGTTTCAGATTTCTTTGGATTACTTAATGAAAGATTCTGTTGATGAAAGTTTTGAAGATTCAAAAACTGATAAAAGATTTATTAATCATTCAAGAATAGAAGAATATATAAAATTTAAAAAATCTTTTGCATTACGTATTGCCTTTGCTGTAGCATGTATTATTCTTTCAGTCAATTTGGTTTTATTGTTTTCAGAAACGAAACATGATTATATGGGAATTGTTTCTATGCTTATAGTTATTGCTTTTGCAGTTGCATTGATTATTGTAACAGAATTATCTAATGCTCAATACAATAAATTAGAAAAGAGAAACATATATATGAGTTTTAATGATTTACAAGAATTACAGAATCAATATGTTAAATTTAAATCAAAATTTGGGATTGCTATAGCAGCAGGCGTTTGTTTGATTATTGTTTCTGTGGCTATGGTTGTATTTATTAGTGAAATGGTTGGAGAAGATTCTATTCTTGGGATGGTTCAACTTATTTTATGTATAGCAATATCAGTATTTATGTTTATTGTTGTTGGAATTGAAGATAGTATGTATCGTTTTCTTGTCCAAAATGATGATTTTATCGATGAAAGAAAGCAAAAGAATTTTTCTTTATACGCTATAACAATGCCTTTAACAACGATGATATATCTTGCTATTGGTTTTATTAAAAGCTGGTGGCATCCGGGATGGCTTCTTTTCCCTACAGCTGCTATTATCACATGGACAATAGAACAATTTATTTTAAAGAATGATAATGATTATAATTAAAATATTAAAGGTATGTATTAAAATCAAGTGATGTATCAAAATATTGATGCATCACTTTTTTGTAAATCTAAAGAAATATGTTTTTCATAAATATGAATGATTCTTCCAATAAACAAAGCAGTTAAAATTGTTCCAATACCAATACCATAAAAAGGTGTTTGATTCAATAAACATAAAAGAATAGTTATACCAACAAGTGAAATATCAAAAGTATTTTTAACTATTGAAAAAGGAAAATCAAAAACTTCAGATATTGTTTGTACAATTCCATCAGTTGGTGTTAATACCAACTGACTTTGAACACATAAGAACACTCCTAAAGCAGTTACAAACATTGTCATGATAAATAAAATGATTCTTAAATATAAATCAAATTGTAAGGTAGGAATGAAAAAATCATAAAAATCTGTTAACCAACCAAAAGCAAAGGATAATGGTATTTCTAATATGTATGTCAGAGTTATTTTTCTTGAAAGAATACATTGTATAACAACGAATATTAAATAACAAATAATTGATGCTGTTCCTAAAGAAATATGATAAATTTCTGATAAAGAATACATGACAGAACTAAAAGCAGCAACTCCCAAATGAAAACGAACATTCATAACAACAGCAAAGGCAATAAGATTTAATCCAATAAAATAATAAATTCCTCTTTTCATAATATCCTCCATTTCTTTTCAATATAAGTGTATATGAAAAGAATAAAGAAGTGAAATTCAATAATTTCATGATATAATAACTTTTAGGAATGGTGGTGTTTTATGAATATTAAACAAATAGAATATTTTGTAGAAGTTGCGAAAACACTTAATTATACCAAAGCATCTCAACAGTTGTATATTTCTCAAAGTGCTATCACGAAACAGATTTTTTTATTAGAGGAAGAATTAAAAACTGAACTTTTTATAAGAAGTCATAAAGGAGTAAAGTTGACTTTAGCAGGAGAATTGTTTTTAAAAGATGCTATTGATATATTGCAAAAAATAGAGGGAAGTCAAAGAAGAATACAAGATTTTAAAGAAGGTAAAGAGGGATATTTAAAACTAGGCTATGTTATGGGGTTGGAAAGAACCGCTATGATGAAAGCCATCTATCAGTTTTATCAACAATATCCTCAATGTCATGTTAGCTATGATAGTGATATAAGTTATATATTAAGGGATAAACTTTTAAAAGGACAAGTTGATATGATATTGACACATCGTTTTTTAGATGATGCTTTATATGAAAATGAAATGATTTTTCAATCGCAAGTGATGGTGTATGTATGTAAAGATTCAAAATACAGCCACAAAGATTATTTCCAAAAAGATGAATTGTATTCTCTTCATCTTGTTTCAGATATGGATCATCATGATATGCAGCCAATGACAGTAGATCATCTTTTATTACAAGTGATTGGACATAAAGGGGTTGCTATATTACCAGATTTTGCAATCAAATATACCCAGTTTAATGAATATATTATAGGCATTCCAGTTAAGGATATGATTGAAGTGACTTATGCTGTGTATAAAAAAGATTGTCAAAATCCTTTGATACATCAGTTTATGAAAGTATTAAAAGATAATTTTTAATATTTATGTATATAATAAAAAAGAAAAGGAGAATTTTATGGATAACAGATGGAATTTAGATCAATTATATACTTCTTTTGAAGATGTTCATTTTCAAGAAGATATTGAAAACGTAAAAGAGATATTAGAAGAATTAAAAAAATATCCAACATTGGATCATACCAAAAATCATCTTGTACAATATTTAAAACAAGATAATATATTGAATGATAAAATTGAAAAATTGTTTTCTTATGTGAATTTAATCATGAATGCAGATACACAAAACAATGAAGCCATTAAATATGCATCACAATTAGAAACATTATTAGCTTCTTTTGCTGATACAAGTGCCAAGATTCAAAAATGGTTAGCGATTTTTGATTTTGAAAATATGAATGATCCTTATATTCAAGAACATAGATTTTATTTACAAGAAAACAAAGCCAATCAAAAGTATTTGCTAGATGAACAAAGTGAGGCTGTTTTAGCCAACATGAAAACAACAGGATCATCTGCTTGGTCTACTTATAAAGATCAACTTGTTTCATCAATGACTATCACTCTTGATCATCAAGATTATCCTTTAACAGAGGTTTTAAATATGGCTTATTCTAAAGATAAAGAGGTAAGAAAAAAGGCATATGAAGCTGAAATACGATCTTATGAAAAAGTAGAACAAGGTATTGCCAGTGCATTGAATGCCATCAAGGGAGAAGCTATTACAGTTGCGAAGATGAGAGGATATGATTCGGTATTACAAAGAACATTAGTTGATTCAAGAATGTCACAAAAAACATTGGATGTATTGATTTCAACGATTCAGAAATCTTTACCTATGTTTGAAAAATATTTTCAGGTAAAGGCGCAATATTTAGGCTATGAAAATGGTTTGCCATGGTATGAGATGTATGCTCCTATTGTCAATGTTCAAAGTGAATATCCTTATGAAAAAGGTAGTGCTTTTGTCATTGAACAATTTACATCTTTTTCTAAAAATCTAGGGAATTATGCTCAAATGGCTATTGATCATCAATGGATCGATGTCTATCCTCGAAAAGGTAAAGTTGGAGGAGCTTTCTGTCAAAATCTTCATTGTATAGGTGAAAGTCGTTTCTTATTAAATTATGGCAATGATTTTAGTGATGTGATTACTATGGCACATGAATTAGGACATGGTTTTCATGGACATTGTTTAAATCAACAGACTGCTCTTAATGCTGATTATCCTATGCCTATTGCTGAAACAGCATCAACTTTTTGTGAAACAATCGTTAAAAAAGCAGCTTTAAAGACAGCTTCACCACAAGAACAATTGATGATTTTAGAGAGTGAGTTATCAGATTGTGCTCAAGTGATTGTTGATATTTATTCAAGATTTTTATTTGAAAGTCGTTTGATTCAACAAAGAGAAAATGGTCCATTAAGTGTTGAAGAAATCAAAGAACTCATGTTAAATGCTCAAAAAGAAGCTTATGGACATGGATTAGACCATAATGTCTTGCACCCATATATGTGGACATGGAAACCTCATTATTATTATTCAGACTATGCTTTTTATAATTTCCCATATGCTTTTGGTTTATTACTTGCTAAGGGATTGTATGGTTTATATCAACAACAAGGTCCATCATTTGCAAAGACTTATGAAAGATTTTTATCATTGACTGGAAAAATGTCATTAGAAGATGTTGGCAAAAGTGTGGGTATAGATTTACAAGATGAAAAATTCTGGCAACATTCTATAGATATGATTGAAGAAGATCTCCAACAATTTTATCAATTATTGAAAAAAGAGTAACTGTTGTTTTATCAACAGTTTTTCTTTGCATTTCTTTTTGATGTGAAATCTAGTATAATAGAAAAGAGGTGAGAATCATGGATACTTTTTATCGTACAGAAAATATAGATGTCTTTAAAAAATGGGTTTATTTTCAAGTGAAAAATGATGAACGTTTAAATATTGAAATCAGTGATTCTCAAACATATAAAATTTATTATAAAAATAAAGTTGCAAGTTTTGTTGTATGGCCTATTGGTATTATTGAAGAAACGATTTATGAGGGTGAAAAGATATTGTTTTATTTGCATTACCAATTTTATAATTTCCATTTTGCTAAGGACTTGTTTTATCGTATGATTCATAAATTAACAGAGGATGTTGAAATAGAAATCAGACATATTTTGTTATGTTGTACGGGTGGTATGACAACAGGTTTTTTTGCTGAAAAAATGAATCAGTATTGTGAATTAAATCAATTGTCATATAAAATCAATGCTTCAGCTATTTATAATGTTGATAATATTTATCAAGATTATGAATTAATATTGGTTGCTCCACAATTGAGATATAAAGTTATGGAACTATCTCAAAAATATAAACCAACAGTAGTGAAAAGTATTGAACCTGTAGCTTTTGCAACCTATGATTGTCAAGCATTATTGACACAGATAGAATCATTTTATAAGGAGAATCAAAAATGAGTGAAAAACAAAAGATGTTAGAAGGACATCTTTATCAACCATATAGTCAAGAACTTTATAGAGATAGAGAATTCTGCAAGGGAATGTTATATGAATATAATCAATTAAATCCAATGAATAAAAAAGATAGAGATTTGATTTTAAAGAAATTATTAAAATGTAAGGGAGAACTTTGTATTGAACAACCATTTTATTGTAGTTATGGTTACAATATTCAAATAGGATATAATTTTTATAGTGATATACATTTGACAATCTTAGATAAAGCACAAGTGACTATTGGCGATAATGTTATTTTTGGACCTAATGTGAATATTTATACTTCAAGTCATCCTTTTCATGAAGGAGAAAGAATGAAGGGGTTAGAATATGCAAAGCCAGTGGTTATATATGATAATGTCTGGATTGGTGGAAATGTGACAATTTTACCTGGTGTAAAAATTAGTGAAGGAGCTATTATTGGAGCAGGTAGTGTTGTTGTAGAGGATATTCCTCCATATGTGATTGCGGCAGGAAATCCATGTCGTGTAATTCGTTCTATTACACAAGAAGATGTTCAAAAGAAATGGTAAAGTGATGTAATAAATCACTTTTTTGTTTTCGGATATATTTTATATCAAATGAAAAACCTTAAAAGTTTTATACCTTTAAGGCTTTGATGTTTTTATTTGTGAATAATTAATTAATTCAATATGATGTTCTTTTATAAAATCCTTTATCTCTTGAGATCTTAAAATATCTAATTCTTTCATTCTTAATAAATGATAACTAGACATATCATATAATCTTTGATCAATAAGTGCAGGATGGCACATAATTTCCAATGTACCATTGTGTTTTTCCATGACTTTTTTTAGATATTCTATATCTACATTTTTATTATAGAAAGTTATGTCGCAAGCAACATATTCACAATGATTCACAAATTGTTGTTCTTGTCGTAATGGCAATTGATATTCCATTGCGAGTTTTTCGACTACTTTCATATGCCAAGGTAGTAGATGAACATGATGATGGGAATCAATATGAGTAGGTTTATGTCCAGTTATGTTGATAAACTTTTCAATTTGGGCTTTCCATTCTTTATAAAGTTCGTTTAAATCAGCATGAGGGTTACCATCTGAATAATCACTTGGTCTTAAAAAATTTCCGTTTTTATCAGTAAAAGATTGAAAACCTTCAATCAATGGTTTTCCAACTGTTAAAACAAGATGAACACCTACGCCTAAGTTTGGATATTTTTTCGCTTCTTGTAATGCGATATTTGTAAATGGCATATTCATCATACATGTTGTTGATGTAACAATCCCTTTTTGATGAGCTAAGAGAATTCCAATTGTTGTTCCTTCACTCATACCAAAATCATCTGCATTGATAATTAATTTATCAATCATACTATAAACCTCCCTTACTCTTTTATTATAATCATTAAGTTAGGAAAAGGAAAACATTTTCTCTTTGCCATTTTCAAAGATTGCTATATAATAGAAAAAGAATAAAGAATGGAAACAATAAGAAGGAGATGGAGACTTTTGGAAATCAAAAATAATATTACGGGGTATACAGGATTGTATGGAATTGTAGCGAATCCCATCAAACACTCATTTTCACCTATGATGCATAATACGGCTTTTCAAACTTTAGGGATTGATGATGTTTATTTGGCTTTTGAAATTGAAGAAGAACAATTATCTCATTTTATAACAAGTGTCAAAACATTGAATATCAAGGGTTTCAATGTATCCATGCCTTATAAATTAAAAATCATGAAATACTTAGATGAATTGACTCAAGAAGCAAAACTATGTCAATCAGTCAACACTGTTAAAAATGAAAATGGGAAATTGATTGGACATATCAGTGATGGAAAAGGTTTTGTCATGGCATGTCAAGATAAAGGCTGGCATATTCAAAATCAGAAAATTATTGTTTTAGGTGCTGGTGGAGCAGCGAATGCTATTATCGTGGAATTAGCATTACAAGGAGCAAAAGAAATTATTGTTTATAATCGTAGTGATAAACCTTTTATAAGGGAATTGAATGAAAAGTTAGATTGTCCTATTTTATTGAAACCATTGAGTGATTTAGAACAATTAAAAAAAGATTTGGAAGAAGCTTATTTATTAATACAAACAACAAATGTAGGTATGTCACCTTATCATGAAAATTGTTTAATTCCAGATCAATCTTATTTACCAAAGCATTTAAAAGTTGCAGATATTATTTATAATCCAAAAGAAACAAAACTTTTAACATTGGCAAAAGAAAAAGGACTTGATTATATGAATGGTGAAGGTATGATTTTATATCAAGGAGCAGTTTCATTTGCTTTTTGGACAAATCAAGAAATGCCAATAAAAGAAGTGAAAAAAGCATTAGGAATGGAGTAGAGAAAATGAAAGAAATTATTGTAGCATCTACCAATGATGGTAAGATCAAAGAAATAAAAGCTATGTTAAGTGAAATTGGAATAGAAGTTAAATCAATCAAAGATGTTTTTGATAAAGATATTGATATTGAGGAAAATGGTAAAACATTTCAAGAAAATGCTTTAATTAAGGCACAGACGATTTGTGATTTGATCCATAAACCAACATTAGCTGATGATTCGGGATTAGAAGTTGATGCTTTAGATGGAGCACCGGGTATTTATTCAGCAAGATTTATGGGATGTGATACAAGTTATGATGTGAAAAATCAATATATTATTGATGCTGTCAAAGGTAAAGAAAGAAAAGCACGATTTGTTTGTGCAATGGCACTATGTGTACCTGATGAAGAACCAATTCTTATTGAAGAATATTTTAATGGTGAGATCAATGATAAGTTAGAAGGAAATAATGGTTTCGGATATGATCCTATTTTTTATGTACCAGAATTAGGAAAAACATCAGCTACACTTACCTTAGAAGAAAAGAATCAATATTCACATCGTGCTAAAGCACTTAAGAAATTATATCAAATATTAAAGGAGAAATAGCCATGAATCATATTGTTTTAGTTCATCCAGCAATTCCACAAAATACGGGAAATATTATGAGGACATGTGTAGCAACACATTCAAAACTTCATATTGTGAAACCAATGGGCTTTTCTTTAGATGATAAGCATATGAAAAGAGCAGGGTTAGATTATATCAAGGATTTAGACATGCAAATTTATGAAAATTGGGAAGAATTTGTTGCTTGTAATCAAGGTGATTATCATTTTTATACAAGATATTCAAAATTATGTTATAGTGATCAAACATACGTTTCACCAAATGATCAATATTTGATATTTGGTCATGAACATGATGGGATACCTCATGATATATTGAAAGATCATCTTGATGAGTGTGTACGTATTCCGATGGATGCTCATGCTCGTAGCCTTAATTTATCAAATTGTGTAGCAATTGGAATATATGAAGCACTCCGTCAACAAAATTTCAATCATTTATCAAAAGTAGAGGTACAAAAAGGTGAAGACTTTATTTACAACGAATAGAAAAAAAGATATTGTTTTAGCCCTTATTTTAACAATATTTATTATCAGTCTTGCTGTTGTGATAACTGTTTTTTGTAAACAACTCTATTATATTGATATAGATTATTTAAACATTCCTGCAACTTCAGGAGTAACTAAGGAAATCATTAAACATAATTATGATATACTTATTCAATATCAAAGTCTTTTCTATCGAGGAACACTTTATCTACCAGATTTCGTTATGTCGACAACAGGACGTATTCATTTTGAAGAAGTGAAAAGAATATTTGATATTATTCAAATTTTATGTCTCGTTACTGGAATAGTTTCACTTATAATGATTTACCAAAATGTCAAAGAAAAAGAATATCGTTATCTTTAATTAACATCTATTTTTTCAATAGTTATACCATTGGTCATAGGCTTTTTTGCCAGTCTTGATTTTGATAGAGCTTTTGTGATATTTCATAAAATAGCCTTTAGAAATGATTATTGGATATTTGATAGTGTTAGTGATCCCGTTATAACAATTTTACCTGAAACATTTTTTATGCATTGTTTTATAATGATTGTTATATTGATTTTGTTCATGAGTTTTATAAGTTATATGATTTATCGAAAAAAAGAAAAAGACATATTAAAACATTGATGTTATAAAACACCAATGTTTTTTAATTCTTGTTCTAAATCTGTATCAAATTGAAATTGAATACCATGAATACCAATATCTTGAGCAATAAAAATATTAGCTAAAGAATCATCTATAAATAAAGATTGATGAGCATCTAAATGATAACGATCTAATAAGATTTGATATATTTTATAACTTGGTTTAATAACATGCTCATAAGCAGAAATCACTCTACCATCAAATAATTGAAAAAAATCATATTTATCAAACATTTCTTGAATAGCTTCACTATGAAAATTAGATAAAATATATAACGGATATCCTCTTTCCTTAAGTTGATAGAGAATACGAACATTCTTATCTATCGGAAGCATCATCTTTGTCCAATTTTCTAAAACAAAAGTAATTTCATTATGATAATGAGGATGTTCATGAGATAATTTTTTAATAATTTTATTGATTGTCATATTGCCTAAATCTAATTGAATCCAATCATCACTACAAAAGATAATTGTCATTAAGTCATCCATAACTTGCTTATCATAATATTGACTTAAAAACTCCTCAGGATGAAAAGATAATAAGACATTTCCAATATCAAATATAATATTTTTCATTTAATTAAGCTCCATTCACATAAATTTAATATAGATATTTTATTGTTATTATACATTCTAACATGGAGGTCTTCATGATGAAAGCATTTTTCGAGAAATATCCTTATATCAAACATGTTATTTTTTTCTTTATTATCTATATGACATTGTTTTTATTATTAGAACATCGGAATTCTTATGTTTATTATACAACAGATTCATGGATTGATAATTATATTCCTTTTTGTGAGTATTTTGTTATACCCTATTTATTATGGTTTGTCTATATATTTTTAGGCTTTGTTTATTTTATTTTTATTGATCAATCAGGTTTTCAAAGGACATGTTTTTATTTGTTTACGGGAATGTTAACTTGTTTGTTGATTTATTTTGTTTTTCCCAATCAACAAAATTTAAGAGTAGAACTTGCCAATACCAATATATTTCAATGTCTTGTTTCATTTATTTATTCAGTGGATTCACCAACAAATGTTTGTCCAAGTATTCATGTCTATAATAGTTTAATGATGATGATAACTTTACAGAAAAGTCAACATATTCAACAACATCATTATTTATCTATAATCAATGTTATTATAGCTATATTGATTTGTATATCAACTATCATGATTAAACAACACGCATTTATAGATCTGGTATTTGCTGTTATATTTTCTATCGTTATTTATCAAATTGGGAAATGGAAGTTTCATTATTAAAAAATAGTCAAAGTTTAAAAAATATCGACTATTTTTTTGTTATTCAATAAAAATATTAGGTGTATAGCTTTTCCCCTTGAAATTATATTGAGAATCACATGTAAACTTTAATAATTGAGATGCTATTGTTTTCTTTCCCTTTATAGCAAGCAATTGTGCTGAAGTTGAAGCATTGATATCTAAATAAATAGTTTCAGTATGTGTCAATAAATAGGATTTTCCATGTTCTTCAACAATACCATTATCTGGATTCCAAGTTAAAATACAGCCATCATTCATAGTTATTTTTATTTTATCATATTGATTATTTTGATTGATTGTAATTTGAATAGGATAACCAGGCACTTGAGATTGTGACTTGTTATATTGATTGAGTAAAATTTCAGAATTGATTTTTAAATCTTGTTTAATACCTTGTTCATTAAAGGCGTATATTGAAAAAGTATGTAAATCATGTGTTTGTTGATATGAGATCCCAATCATTATAAGTAGAGTACACAAAATTATCATAACATATTTTGATTTTGTTTTTTGAGGATGGACATTAACAACTTGTTCATAGATTTTTTGTTTATGAATATGTTGATGAAACATGCTTTTTAATGTGTTATTCATTTTCTTCACTCCTTAAATATATTTTTAATTCTTTTAAAGTTCGGTATAAATAGTTTTTAACATTTGATTCATTGATATGAAGCTTGATGGCAATTTCTTTGATTGTTAAACCTGAATAATAATATAAATAAAAGATTTGCGAAATAATCATAGGTTTATGTGTTAAATATTTCCATACACAATCTATGTCATATTGAAGATTATAACTTTCTTCAATATTCATATCATCTGGTAAGTTTTCTATGATATTTATATCATTATGATTCAATAATGAAAGGATTTTGTTTTTATAACGAAATCGATAGTAATCTTTGATTTTGTGTTTGGCAATACCATGAACATATGATAAATCATGAATAGAAGATATTTTTTTAGCAACTTCTATATAAATGATTTGTAAAATATCTTCTACATCATTGATATTTTGACAATGACAAACAACATATTGAGAAATATCATCAAAAGTTTTCTCATAAATTTCATCAAATGTATATAAGGTTTTTTGATCGATCATTTTCATCACCTCACTATTATAGTCGCATGTTTTTATTAAAAAGTTTCAATATATATTTGATTTTATAAAATATTTTCATTTATTCGCTATTTACGAGGAAGATTTTCATAAAAATGTTTTATATAATTAATATAAAGAAAATGGAGGACAAATATGAATACAAAGGAAATAGGACAGTTTTTGAAAGGATTAAGAAAAGAAAATTATATGACACAAGAACAATTAGGACAGAGGTTAGACATCACAAATAAAACAATTTCAAAATAGGAGAATGGAAACTATCTGCCATCAATTGAAAATTTAAAGTTATTGAGTGATATTTATCATGTAATTATTAATGAGATTCTCTCTGGGGAACGATTAATTGATCAGAGTTTTAAAGAAGCAGCAGAAGAGAATGTTGCGATTCTATTGGAAGATACTGAATTGAAAAAGAAAAAGTTTGAAAAGAATATGCTTATACTTATGGGAATAACATCTATACTTTGTGTCATTATTTTTGTTTTGTTGCCTAAAGGTACTCATTTAACAACAATAGATAAAATAAAAGAAGTAACAATTGTTATCGTTTTATTGATAATCGTGACAATGTCTCAAACATTCAATATAATGACTATTGTGCTAAGAAAGAATCAATAATTCATAAAAATAAAGACCTTGCATCATGCAAGGTCTCATCTTATTTTTCAAAGAAAGTATAGACTTCAAAGTGTGCTTGAGGATGATCACAAGCTGGACATCTTTCTGGAGCTTCTAAAGCTTCTACAGTATATCCACAGTTGTTACATTTCCATAATACTTTTTCTTCTCTTTTGAATACAATACCATCTTCAAGATTTTTTAATAGTTTTAAATATCTGTCTTCATGCATTTTTTCAGCTTTTGCAATAGCTAAGAAAATATCAGCAATTTCATTAAATCCTTCTTCTCTTGCAACTTTAGCAAATGATGGATACATATCAGTCCATTCTTCATTTTCACCTTCAGCAGCAGACTTTAAACAATCAGCAGTATTTCCTAACATAACAGGAAATTCTCCTTCAGTATAAACAGATTCACCTTTTAATTCACTGTTTAATAATTTCATTAATCTTTTTGCATGTTCTTTTTCTTGATTTGCAGTTTCTTCAAAAATGTTAGCAATTTGTACATATCCTTCCTTTTTAGCAATAGAAGCAAAATATGTGTAGCGATTTCTTGCTTGTGATTCTCCAGCAAAAGCATGGATTAAGTTATGAGCAGTTTTTGAACCCTTCAATGTAGGCATAATAAGCCCTCCTTCTATGATTTCTTTTTCAAACAATTCGGACAAATTCCATGGAATACAATATCAGCCCCCATAATTTGATCATCGCATTCCTTTTGAACTTGTTCAATGAGAAAAGCAAGATGTGATTCATCTAAGATTAAATCTTTTATACATCCACAATCATCACAAATAAGGTGATAATGTGGTTCGATTTTTGCGTCAAAATGAACAACGCCATCTCCTATATCAAGGCGTCTAATTTTATCTTGATCAGCTAGTAGGTTAAGATTACGATAAACTGTACCTAAACTAATATCAGGTAATATTTTTTTAACCTGCATATAAATCGTATCCACATTAGGATGAGTCATATCATTTTTTAAAACTTCATAAATAATCTCTCTTTGTTTAGAATATCTCATTTTTGTATTTGACATGATGTTCACTCCTTATTAATAATGATTACTATTATTTTAACATATATTTTTAGAATGTCAAATATTGTAACACACAACATAATAGAAAAGAACATAAACCATGAATAACTCTATCTTTAAAATATTTGGAAAAAGAATATGGAACATTTTCTAAGATATTATCAACCTGCATGAGAACAGATAAACCAGAAAATGATAGAAAAAAACAAACACAAGGATTAACAAAAAAAGATTGAAATTGTAAAAGTTGTATAGAACCAGAACTGAATTCTAAACAACCTTGAATAATACCTAATAAAAAAGGGTGATCAATAAAAGAGTGTAAACTATAGCCAATAAACTGAAAAACAAGCATATAGCCCAATATAAAGATAAAAGCATTAAGAGAAGACAGAATACTCTTTTTTAATGCTTCAACAAAAGTCATATGAGGATTTTTAAGATGATAGATAACTGTATCAAATTTCATGAATTGAATAGTGTCTTTATAAAAGAATGCTTTGATTAAACTAGGAATAATGTGGCATATATAAATCATAATAGATTGGGTTAAAGGTAATTGTAAAGAGACAAAAATAAAACTTAATGATGAAAAAGAAGCAATAGATAATAAATGTTGTAATTGTTTTAAATTGATATATCCTAAATCATAAGATTCTTTGATAACTTTAGCATTGGTTGGATAACCACAAAAAAATGAAACAAAATATAATGATGCCATATGTGGTGAAAGATGAAATAATGGTGTAAAAAGAAATTGAATAAAATAACTTAATAATTGAAAAAGTCCTAATGATAAACATAAAGAAATTAAAATCATAAAAGGCAACAAAGAAGGTAAAAGATTATTAAGAACAATTTGAATAACATTCATAGAAACCTTAACAATTTGAAACATATTAATAAAAGAAAAAATAGTTGTAAATAAAACAAGACAAAGAGTGAAATAATAGTTGGCTTTTTTCATAATGACTCCTTATAATAGAAAAGAGGTGAGAATGTGAAAGCAATACTAATCGGTGTTGAGTATGATCATATGTCTTATGATCTTGATATATCTATACAAGAATTACAAGAGTTAACTTATGCTTGTCAAATCGAAGTTAAAAGTGTTATTATTCAAAAACTAACAAAGATTTCACCCCAGTATTATATTGGTAAAGGAAAAGTACTAGAAATCAAAAAGATGTTAGATCAGGATGATATTGTTATTTTTAATGAAGAATTAACACCTTTACAAGTGAAAAATCTAACAGATACATTAGATGTTGAAGTCAGTGATCGTAGTGATTTGATATTAAGAATATTTGAATCCAGAGCAAAAACAAAAGAAGCAAAATTACAAGTACAAATTGCTAGATTACAATATCTTTTACCAAGACTTGCTGGAATGAAAGAAGAACTTTATTCTCAACAAGGTGGTTCTGGCTTTAGAGGTAGTGGTGAAAAGCAAATAGAATTAGATAGACGTCTTATTCGTAAACAACTTTTCACAGCTCGTAAAGAATTACAAGTTATCGTGAAGCAAAGACAAACTCAAAGACATCTAAGAAAAAGAAATCAAGAGAAAGTTGTTTGTTTAGTAGGATATACAAATAGTGGAAAATCTTCATTATTAAACTATTTTACTCATAAAAAAGTTTATCAAGAAGATATGCTTTTTGCATCTTTACAGACTGCTTCTAGGCATGTAACTTTAAAAGGACATCATCCTATCATCATGAGTGATACTGTAGGCTTTATTAATCAGTTACCTCATCACTTGGTACAAGCATTTCGCTCAACATTAGAAGAAGTGAAAGAAGCTGATTTATTATTACATGTAATAGATTCATCATCGCATTATTGTGAACAACAAATTCAAACAACACAAGAAGTTTTAGAAACATTAGGTGTTAAAGATACACCAGTGCTATATGTTTACAATAAAATAGATAAAAATCAATATGCGTTTATCCAACCTCATACACCATATATCTATATTTCTGTCAAAGAACAAATCAATCTTCAAGAATTAGAAGATATGATGATACAAACCCTCTTTAAAGATTATGAATCAATAGAATTAATTATTCCTTATCATCAAGGAACAATTTATCAAACAATACAACAAAAATATGATATTTTAAAAGAAGAATATTTAGAACAAGGAATTTATGTTTCATTTTTTGTTGATCCAAAAGAAAAACATTTATATCAACCATATATATTAAAAAATTAATTAATTAAAAATGTTAAAGATATCTCATATTTTCATGTATATGAAAAGACAATACATTTCAGTATATACTGATTTATATTGTCTTTTTTTGATAAATTGCATTGATATTTTATTTTGTTAGTACTAATTCTATAGTTATGATACTACACCTGTTGCACTACAAGTAAGTGTAACTGATGGATATTTCGTTTGAAAAACTTTGTTTTCTACATATTGTTTGACAGTTGCATTTGTACAAGTTGATGAAGTTCCAGTATATTGAAATGTTCCTGTCACACTTACTGTATAAAGAACTGTACCTTGAGAATCTTTATACTTGCTTGTTTTTGTTTTGGTTATAGTATTTGTAGAATATATTGAAATATTAGGACTCTCAATTGTTGTTTCAACATAAATACCATCTCCTAGATATTCTATAATTGTACTTTCGATTGTGTTTTCTAATGAAAATATTTTTGTAGGTGCTAATCCTAATAATAATACACATATAACTGTTAAAATTTTTTGGTTTTATCTTGTTTTTTTCTTATTCTATTGTTGTTTCTACTTGAGCAGGTTGTTGCTCTCTGAATTCATCATATAACTTATTAAGTTTATATAATTCATAAGTGGTAATGATTAGAGAAAAAGATAATATAATGGTTACTATTGTTATAACAGTCCTTTTTATTATTTTAGTTCTCTTTATATTTTTAATAAGAACATCAGTATCTAAATCCTCTATATAAGCATTAACTACAGATGCTGGAGTTCCAAATCTATTGATTATATCATCGTAACTTATATTACTTTTTTCTTCTTTAAATTCTAATAAACTATTATTCATTCTTTGTAAATACAATTTTTCATTTTCTCCGTACATTGGCAGCAATACCTTACAATTATCTAAATATTCTTTAATACAATTCTTCATTGATTCCCTCCATTATATTATCAATACTATTCTTTATTTTAAAATATTCTTTTGTTAATTCATTAAGATAATCTAATCCCTTAGGCTCAAGATGATAATAGATTCTTGTTAATCTTTTTCCAACTAATTTCTTCTCATCACTTATGTAACCATTATCCAATAATCTATAAAGAATAGGATACATCGTTCCTTCAGCAAGAGTGATATTGCCATCGCTTGCTTTTTTAATGATTTGAGTAATTTGATAGCCATAGCAATCTTGTTTTTCTAATACCTTTAAAAGAATCATTTCCATTTTAAAGAAATTATTTGCAGACTTTGACATATCATGCCTCCTTATATAATGCAATTATAACAAATCACAAAGAAATATCAATACATATATAATCTAGGTAATTATTGACAAATGATATTTTTGATAATATAATTTTAATAAAGAAACGTTTCTTAATTCAATTATTGTGAGAGGAGAGGTGGGATAAAGTATATATTAAATTAATGAAAGAAGTAAATTCTATTTTAAGTGTACTTTCTAAAACTTTGAATAATACTGTAATTATAATAATGGGAGGAAAAAATGAATAATGACAATGTAGAAGGTTTTCATAAGTTTCGACAATTAATGATATGTTTTGCTTGTTTATTGATAATGGCAAATTATATTTATGAATATCATTTTTCTTTGATGAGAATGCCAGCTTTTATAATGATTTTCATATTCTTAATCAGTTTGCATTTTTTTCAAAATTCTTGGTTTTACCATATATCAGGTTTATTGACAGGTATTGTTGTTTTTATTCCAATAATTATAGCATTATTGACTCATAACCATAATTATATTGCATTTGTTTTTGATGGTATTATTTCATTGTTTTTCTTAGGATATTATGGAATAAAAGTTTATGGAAGATTCACTAAAAAATGTTAACTTATATCAAATTAAAAAGAATATTATAGAATTGGGAAAGAAGTATTTTTATGAATAAGTTAAATAGAGTATTAAAATGTATTATATCTTTATCTATGGTTGTTATGTTAATAACTATAACAAAAGTCAATGCAGTTGATGAAGAACAATTAATTGAAGATGAATTAAAGATATAAATAAGCATGTAATGTAATCAGTTATAAATATGGTAATGAGTGGTATTCAGCAAAAATGATAAAGACTGGTTTAAGTAGTCCTATTACATCTAATAGTAGCCTAGTAACTGCTACAACAAGTGTTTTTAATTAATAATATTTTTACTTATTAAATATACGTATTTAATAAGAGATAAGGAGAATATAAATAAGTGAAAAAACTCGTTTTTTATATTTCAAATTCTATGATTTGTTCTCTATTTCTAGGAATAAGATTTACATATTTCTTGTTTGAAGGAGATAGATATCTTAGTGGTACTCAATATAATTTTGTTACTTTTATAACAATAATTTTAATGCTTTTAATAATATTAAATATATATCTAGCTTTTTATGAATCAAAGAAATAAATTTGAATTTTTTGGAATTATTACATTAAGTACAAATGATGGGTTTATAATGTGATAGATCTTTATTGGAATAACTATGAAAAGATTTCATCTTTTTAAAATGATAAAAATGATTTTATATTGGTACATAACATAGAAACAATAAATAAATGCTTGCATTTAGTGTCTTCATGTATATGAAAAGACAATACATTTCAGTGTATACTGATTTATATTGTCTTTTTTTTGATAAGATGTATTATAGTCATTTTTGTAAGTCGTTTTTCATTGTTTGTAAAATAGTATGAAAGTTCTTTGTCGCAAAATCAGTAGCGTCTATACAATAAATCGGTTTATGATATTGATTTAATAATTGTGATTGAATGGGTGCAATTTGAGGTGCTAAATAAATAGCATCATAATCTTGATATTGATGTTCTAGTTCATCAAGAGAAAGTGAATGTATTGAAAAAGGAATGTTTCCCATTTGACAGGCTTCTTGAATTTCATCAGCAAAAACAGCAGTTGATAAACCACCAGTACAACAAATCGCTATTTTTATATTTTTTTGTTGATTGTGTTGAATTAATGTTTTATAGAATTCTTGAAAAAGTTGGCAGGCTTGTGATAATTCAACGATATTATAATGGAAATAAAACAATTGTTCGCCATCAATACGTTGTATTTCTTCTTCGACAATACTATTATCCCATATGACGATTTTGCCTATGACTTTTGTCATTTGAAAAGTCAGAATACGTGAATATTGATCACTATGACTTTTTTCAAAAAACACATGATCACTTTGATAAGTTGAATGATTTAATGATATCCATTGATAAAATAAAATAGGATATAATGCTTGATAAAATTCTTGAAATATCATAATGCCACCTCTCTTTTTTATCATATCTAAAAATTATTAAAAATCAAATCATTTTCCATAAAAGAAAATATTCAATATAAAAAGTGACTTTTGTCACTTTTTATGTAGATAGAAATCATGATACAATAAAAATGGATAAGTAGGTGATTTCATGAGTGTTCGACATCAAAGAAAAACAATATACATATTTATGATTATTGCATGTATTTTTGTGATGGATATTTACCAAATATATGTGACATCTTCGCATTCATCATATCATCAATTTGGTGTGACTTATATGACTATGAATAACCCATTTTATGAAGTCATCAATAATGAATTAAAAAAAGAAATAGAAGCTAATGGTGATAAATTAATAACATATGATCCAGCTTTAAACATAGAAAAACAAAATGAACAGATTTACTCATTTATAGAACAAAAAGTAGATGGTATTTTTGTCAATCCAATTGATTCACAAAAAATCAAACCAGCTTTACAAGCAGCAAGAGAGGCTAATATACCAGTTATTATAATTGATGCACCTGCTGAAGATTCAGAGTTAGTGACAAGTACAGTTGTATCAGATAATTATGATGCTGGGGTTCAATGTGCATTAGATATGATGAAAAGAATGTCTTCGGCTAATGTTATTCTTTTGAAGCACACTTCTGCACGTTCTGCAAAAGATCGTATTGATGGCTTTTTGGATACGATTGAAGGTCATGATACTTACAAAGTTATTAATCAAGACGAATGTGAAGGTCAATTGGAAATTGCTATGCCGGTTATGCAAAAAATGTTGATGGAAACGAGTGATGTTGATGTTGTTATGGCATTAAACGATCCAAGTGCTTTGGGTGCTTTAGCGGCTTTAGAAGCTAATCATAAAAGTGATGTTATTGTTTATGGCGTAGATGGAACACCAGATGTTAAATCACTCATTAAAAAGAATGATTCAATTGCAGGAACAGTGGCTCAATCACCTATCCAAATAGGAAAGAGTGCTGCTGAAATCATGTATGATTATCTATCAGGTAATGAAATTGTTTCTGAAAAGATTATTTCTGTTTCTTTAATTAATCGTTCTAATATAGATGAATATGATGAAATGGGGTGGCAGTAATGCATAATTACTCTTTTCGTTCATTATCAACTATTAGGTCATTGATGACAATTTTAAATTTCTTTATTTTGTTATTTTATGCATCTATTATTTTGTTGGGTACAAAATACATTGTAGAACAAGAAATGGCTAGAGAATTTTTAAATCAAATTAGTCATATTCCAAATAATCCTGTTCATGTTTTTTTCTTTTCTATGCTTTTATTTGGGGTTCTTGTCTTTATTATTTTCCATCGTAGTGAAAAAATCATTAACAATAAAAAATATAATTTTATTTATAGTGCTTTAGAAGTTATTGTTTGTTTTATGATAATTTATCTTTTATATATGGGATATAGTGGGATTATATTATTGGTCTTTTGTGATTGTATTTATCATTTGAAAGATAATAAGTATTCAAAGGGTTTATTGGTTGTTTTGGTTATTATTTATTTTGTTTCTCATTATGATATAGTTTCTATATTTATTGATATACCTGATCCTCAACAATATTTTGAAATTTATGAAGCAAGTATAAGAGGAATCTTAATGATCTTTAAAAATATATTTGAAGCAACAAATATTATTCTATTTATAGCTTTTATGGTTGTGTATATAAGTCATCAAATCCAAGAAAATGAAAATATTTCAAAAGAATTAGATATGATTCATCAAGTTAATAAAGAATTGCAAAATTATGCAGTTATTACTGAAAAAATAGGTGAAAACAATGAAAGAAAACGTTTAGCTAGAGAGATTCATGATACATTAGGACATGCTTTGACTGGTATTGCAGCGGGAATAGATGCTTGTATTGCTATGATTGATAGTAATCCTCAAGCAACGAAACAACAATTGCAAGTTGTTTCTAAAGTTGTTAGACAAGGTATTAAAGATGTACGTAATTCTTTAAATAAATTAAGACCGGGTGCTTTAGAGGAACAGGGTTTAAAAGGTGCTATTGAAAAAATGATTGATGAATTTTCAAGTGTAAGTGATTTGGTCATTCATTTTGATTATCAATTAGATAAGATAGACTTTGAAAATACGAAAGAGGATATTTTATTTAGAATTGTTCAAGAAAGTATCACAAATGCATTGCGCCATGGTGGTGCAACACAGATAGATATTTCTTTCTATATAGAAAATGATGTTTTGTTTGTAAAAATTAAGGATAATGGTATTGGTTGTGAAAAAATAAAATTGGGTTATGGTTTGAAACAGATGAAAGAAAGAGTTGCCATTATTAATGGAACAGTAGAATATGATGGAAGTGAAGGGTTCTTAACGGTTGTAAAAATACCAATGCAAAGGGGAGAAAATTATGATTAAAGTTGTTATTGCAGATGATCAAGAGTTGATTAGAGAATCATTGAGAATTGTTTTAGGAACGCATGAAGATATAAAAGTTGTTGATGTTGCTAGTGATGGATTTGAGGTTTTGCAAATATTGAGAAGAGAATCTGTAGATATTGTATTGATGGATATTCGTATGGCTGGAATGGATGGCGTTTATTGTACTAAAATGGTAAAAGAGCAATTTCCACAAGTGAAAGTGATTATTTTAACGACTTTTGATGATGATGATTTTGTGTTTAGTGCTTTAAAATATGGAGCAAGTGGATATTTGTTAAAAGGTGTAGGAATGGATGAATTATACAAGGCTATTTTAACTGTTTATAGTGGCGGAGCTATGATTAATCCTGATATTGCTACAAAAGTTTTTAGTATGTTTTCTAAGATGTCACAAGATAATATGTCAATTCAAGTTGATGAGTCTTCACTTAAGGATATTAGTAAACCAGAATGGCGTGTCATTCAGCAAGTAGGATTTGGTTTGTCTAATAAAGAAATTGCTCAAAAATTGTTTTTATCAGAAGGAACAGTGAGAAACTATTTGAGTTCTATTTTATCTAAATTATGCTTAAGAGATAGAACGCAATTAGCTATATGGGCAGTACAGACAGGACAAACAACAAAGGATTTTCATGATGAATAAGAAATATATTGGAATTGGCATTGTTATTATTGGTTGCATATGTGCATTATTGTTTTATCCTCAAGAGATTGTTTTAAGACTTGGTATTTTTGTGGGAAGTAATTGGGATGTTCCAAGTAGTGATAGTTATAAGATTATTGATCGTGCAATAGAACGTTTTGAAGAACAATATCCTCAAATAAAAATAGAGTACAGTAGTGGTATTTTAAAAGAAGACTATTCATTATGGTTATCTAATCAAATTATTAAGGGAAAAGAGCCAGATGTG
>Ga0129308_1001491_pt1 | contig 24220 bp, 22 predicted proteins | sample L827metagenome_FD_94440 | JGI IMG/M metagenome (GOLD analysis project Ga0129308, IMG submission 94440) | Ring-tailed lemur group fecal microbial communities from Wisconsin, USA - L827 metagenome | ecosystem: Host-associated > Mammals > Digestive system > Large intestine > Fecal | place: USA... | reverse complement strand
TGGCGCCGATGCCTTTTTTTACGGCAGGGAGAATCGTCTGTTCTATCAGCCGGGCATAAGCACAGGTCAGGGGGCCGGTGGCATTGAACTTTTTGTAGCCGTATACTTTGTCGCAGGCACTGTGTCCGGGAACGGAACAGGAATAGCCGCCAAACTCCGTCAATGCGAGCGCGCGGTGTTTTTCCGTTTTGAACTTCAGAGTAAAGAAGTAATAGTGCAGACTTACGATGTCGCCGCCTTTTTGGTCAAACCAGCCGCTGGCATGGTCCACCAGACGGGAGGGATCCAGCTGATGAATGCGCTGGGCGGCCATGGCTGCGTCGAATTGTCCCCAGCCCTCGTTAAAGGGAACCCAGACGACAATACAGGGGTGATTATATAAAAAGGCGATGGTTTCCTCCATTTCCTGCAAAAACTCCTGCTGTCCCTCGGCTTCCGTGCGGGAGAGAAGCTTCCTGTGCTTTTCTCCGTCATGATAAGAAATATGATTCCAGTTCATGAGGGTGGCGAGATAGGTGACGAACCAGTGACGGTAGTGCGTTCCTCCGTTGACCATATCCTGCCAGACCAGCATGCCGAGGCGGTCGCAATGGTAATAGAAGCGTTCCGGTTCGATTTTGGCATGTTTGCGGAGCATATTAAAGCCCAGCTCCTTCATGCGGACGATGTCGGCAATCAGAGCTTCGTCAGTGGGGGCAGTATAGAGACTTTCGGGCCAGTAGCCCTGATCCAGTACGCCAGCCTGAAAGCAGGGTTTATTGTTCAGGAAAAACCTCCGCGTACCATCGGCGGCGGTCTGAATATCGCATTTCCGCATGGCGAAGTAGCTGGAAACCCGGTCCTGTCCTGCGGTGAGCGTTACCTGATACAGATAAGGGTCCTCCGGGCTCCAGGGGTGAAAACCGGGAAGCTCCACGGAGGTTTCCTGATTGGTCAGGGCGGAAAAAGTAAAGGGCTCTGTCTGGTCTCCGGAAACTGTGCACTGCAGCCGGGTTTCCAGCGGGGTGACCACCTTCATGTGCAGACAGCTGTTGTCAAAGTCCGGAAAAAAGAAAATGTTTTCTATATAGTTGTCAGGCACGATTTCTGCCCAGACGGTCTGCCATAATCCGCTCTGGGCGGTACAAAACATGCCGCCGCTTTTGAGGGACTGTTTTCCTCTGCTGTGCCAGGAGGTGTCGGTAACATCCTTTATTTTTACGAGCAGTTCGTTGTCCCCGCTGAAGACAAAATCGGTAATATCCAGAGTGAAGGGAAGGTAGCCTCCCTGATGGGAACCGGCCTGTACCCGGTTGATGTAAACTTCGGCATATTGATCGGCAGCCCCGAAATGAAGGAGCAGGCGTTTGCCGGGCTGAGGGCGCGTAAGGGAAAGGGGGCGCATGTACCAGAGTGTTTCATCGGGCTTAAGGTGGCGCATCACGCCGGATAAAGAGCACTCCGGAGAAAACGGAACGAGGATATCGCCGTCAAACTGCAGGGGGATGGATTCCTCCCGGGTGATGGCATATTTCCAGGAGCCGTTCAGGTTCAAATAGGAGGAACGGACGAGAGATGGGCGCGGATATTCCGGGAGCACGGAGTGGTCGGAAATATTGTCAGAAAACTCTGTTCTCAACTGTCTCATGATCAGTCCTCCTGTGTTGTGTGCATTTGAAAAACCGTACCCTCCTGTACCCTGAGGGAATGCATCACTGATAATAAACGGATTTATTACTGTTAATATGAGTATAAGGGATCTGGGATATTTTTACAAGAATCCGTGAAAATAAAACAATTATTATAGTGAAAAGAAACCTGCCTGTCAATCAGTTTGTAACTGAATGACAAGTAGAAAATTTTGTACTATGATTGCTTTATCAAACAGGAGAACGGAGGCTGGCACATGGAGGAGAACAGAATAACAGTGGTGCAGGCGCTGGATGAGCGCGATCTGCTGATTAAGAAAATTACAGGGCGGATGCAGAAGGCGCAGTTTGTGGATCTCATACGCCCCAAAGCATCGGTGACATGGGAAAGGCGTCTGACCAGAGCAGCCTTTGCCTCCGAAACGCAGAGCGCTCTGCAGCAGATTCAGGATCTGATTGCAAGATATGACAAGCTGAATGCGGCGATTACGATGTCCAATGCATCCACCTTTCTGGAGACTTCAAAGGGAAGAATGACCGTTTCATGTGCGATCGCGCTGAGAAACCGGATGAGAGGAAACGGACCGTATGGTGAAATGACAGATTTTGAAGGACGGCTGGCGCGGCAGATGGAGGAGGCCTTCAAAGCACAGCAGGAACTTGCGCGCAAGAAGAATGAGGCGGCGCGCCGGGAGGCAGCAGGAAAGAAAAAGGGCGGTTCAAATGCAAATATTGTGGTATTGGAGAGAGCTGATTCTGCCGTTAAAAACAAAGCAGCAGCTGTCAAAGGTGCAGATAGTACACCGGTTGCCGGGCTGCAGGAGAAAAATGCAGACCGGATGAGAATTATTGATCCGCTGGATGTGAGGAAGCGTGCAGAAGCGCTGTCGGAGTCAAGGGAAGCTCTTTTGACGGAATTGGAGACAAAGATTAAGATTTCCAATGCTACGACGTATGTGACGATTGAATAGAATGAGATGTCCTTCGCATGAAAACCCCGGATCCGGACATGCGGCTACAGGCCGCGGAGAGGAAGTCCTCTTCAAAAAGTCTGGTAAAATAGTAATTCGGATTCCTTATTTTTAAACTGTTAAGCAGGTTGATGCGCAGACGTGTGCAAAGACCGAAATCCATGGGTACGGTTTCATGTCGTCCGGTTGACGCGGGGAGAACCGCATGGCTGTGCGGAGGGCATTGTTTCTTTGCTGTGTGCAACTCAGAGAAACGCCTGTCTGGAGAGAAAGTGTTCCATACAGGCGTTTTTCCCTGCCACAAAAAGAAAAAGGAAATTTGGAAATGCATTTAAATTTCAGGAAAGAGAGGAAAAAGACCGTTTTATTGGACAGTATTTGTGTTATGTTGGAAGTGGAGAGAGGAACAGGGAGAGCTTTTGCATCAAGTCAGAAGGGATGTGGATTTATGCTTACTTATCCGGTAATTGATGTGCAGGAGACGGGCATGCGGCTGAAGAGGGCATGCGACAGAAGAAGGGTGAGTCCCCGGGAACTGCAGGAGTTTTTGGGGCTGGCAGCGTTGCAATCCGTTTACGGATGGTTTCAGGGGAGGGCGCTGCCCTCTCTGGATAATTTCTATGCGCTGAGCTGCTATCTGGGAATGAGAATGGAAGAACTGCTGGTGCCGCGGAAGGATTCCAGAGAGGTGCCGGTAAAGGCCGGGAACAGCAGGATGGAACGCCGTATGATGGCATATTTTGGCTTCTGCCTGCAGGCAGAGGCTGCAGAATAATTTTTTAGTGATTGTCCGGACCGGCCGGATGAAGTATGATAGTTCTGTTATGGATGAGCGGTGAAAGTTGTATCCCCCCGAGGGGCTTGTAGCCCTTTTGACGGCAATGTTATACTGGTTGTGCTGTATTACGGCAGATATTCATGCAGGATAGGATTGCATTTGGGAGGAAGTATGAAGAAAAAGATGGGTTGTATTCTGGGCATGGCAGCGCTTGCAATGGGACTTTTGGCAGGCTGTGGGAATGCTGCGGGGGACGATCGGGTGGAGAATGGAGACACGGTAATCACCGGGGAAGAAACTGTATCGGCAGGAGAACGCAGGATGGATACGGTGGTAGTCACCATGCCGCCGTCCTCTGAACCGGAGGCGGGTTTTGATCCGGCCTATGGCTGGGGAGCCGGGGAGCATGTGCATGAGCCCCTGATACAGAGCACGCTGCTGACCACGACGAAGGATCTGGAAATAGGAAAGGATCTGGCCACAGATTATCAGGTGAGTGAAGACGGCCTGATCTGGACTGTGACCATCCGGGATGATGTGAAGTTTACGGATGGCCAGCACCTGACGGCGGAGGATGTGGCTTTTACCTATAACAACTGCAGGGATAAGAGCACAGTGAACGATTTCACCATGCTGGAAGAGGCGGTCGCGCTGGATGAGCGCACGGTGGAATTTCGGATGACGCGGCCTTTTTCCATCTGGCCCTATACGATGGCGGTTGTGGGAATTGTGCCGGAGCATGCGTATGACGAAGCTTATGGAAGTCATCCGGTAGGGTCCGGCTGTTATATTATGAAGCAGTGGGACCGAGGACAGCAGGTCATTTTTGAGGCAAATCCGGACTACTATGGGGAAGCGCCTGCAATGAAACGGGTTGTTGTGCTGTTCATGGAGGAAGATGCAGCGCTGGCTGCGGCCATGGCCGGACAGGTGGATGTGGCACATACGGCCGCTTCCTATAGCGACCAGAAGATTGCAGGCTATGAATTGCTGGCGGTACAGACGGTGGATAACCGTGGTTTTAATCTTCCTGCCTGTGATCCGGTGGAGCAGGATGGTGTGATCTATGGCAATGCCTTTACTGCCGATCTTGAGGTCAGAAGAGCGATTAATCTGGGCATTGACAGGGATGAAATGATTCAGAATGTGTTAAACGGTTATGGCACCAAAGCCTTCAGCGTCTGTGACAGGATGCCTTGGTATAACAGTGCCTGTGAAGTGGTATATGATCCGGATGCGGCCAGACAGCTTCTGGAGGATGCCGGATGGGAGGAAGGAAACGATGGAATACGGGAGAAGAACGGAATCAGGGCGGCATTCACACTGATGTTTTCCAATGGGGACTCCGTTCGTCAGGCATTGGCTGAGGATACGGCAAATCAGCTGAGAGAGCTTGGGATTGAAGTGATCACTGAGGGCGTAGGATGGGATGTGGCTTATGACCGTGCGCAGTCAGAACCGCTGATCTGGGGCTGGGGTGCCCATACCCCGATGGAGGTTTATAATATTTATCACAGTCTTTCCGGACGCGGAATCGGAATGGCACAGTATTCTCCTTATCGGAACGCTGCGGCAGATCAATATATGGATGAGGCTCTGGAAGCGGATACGCTGGAGGCTTCCTATGAACTTTGGCAGAAAGCGCTGTGGGATGGTAAAACGGGAGTTACGCAGGACGGCGATATTCCATGGATATGGTTGTGCAATATTGAGCACCTGTATTTTGTCAGGGATGGTCTGCATGTGGCGGAACAGAAGATCCACCCGCACGGACATGGATGGAGCATCGTCAACAACGTGGATCAATGGCATTGGTGAGTGGAGGAATGAAAATGGTCAGGCAGTGGAGCATCCGGATTGCAGGATATGCACTCCGCCTGTTGATTCTGCTTTTTGCGGTGAGTGTTCTCACATTTGCTTTGATGAAGGCTTCGCCGGTAGATCCTCTGCAGGCAAATGTGGGACAGACAGCGCTCGGCAGTATGAGTCAGGAGCAGATTGAGAAGCTTAGAGAGTATTGGGGCGTGGATATGCCGCCGGTCAGACAGTATCTGAGCTGGGCGGGAGATTTCCTTCGGGGAGATATGGGAACTTCCCTGTATTTCCGGCAGCCGGTGGAGAATGTGATCGCGGACAGGCTTCGACATTCACTTCTTCTGATGGGAATAGCATGGGTTTGCTCCGGTATCCTGGGATTCTTTCTGGGGGCGGCCGCCGGAATGTTTAGGGAAACGTGGGTTGACCGTGGAATCCGGGGATATTGCCTTTTGATGTCGAGCACACCGGCGTTCTGGCTTGCTCTCTTACTCTTGATGGTATTCGGGGTGTGGCTGAAAGTACTTCCGATCGGGCTGAGTGTACCGGCCGGTATGGAAGCTGCGAATGTAACCTTTTGGGATCGGATGCGCCATGCGGTTTTACCTGCGCTGACGTTGAGCCTGACGGGAATATCGAATATCGCATTGCACACGCGGGAAAAAATGATCGAAGTTATGGAGCAGGATTTCATTCTGTTTGCCAGAGCGCGGGGAGAGAACCGGCGGCAGATTTTCCGGCATCACGGTTTTCGCAATGTATTGCTGCCGGGAATTACGCTTCATTTTGCTTCGGTCAGTGAAATTTTTGGCGGATCGGTGCTTGTGGAGCAGGTGTTTTCCTATCCCGGTCTGGGACAGGCTGCTGTTTCGGCAGGACTGGGCAGTGATATGCCGCTTTTGATGGCAATTACGGTTGTGAGCGCATTGTTCGTATTCGGTGGAGATGCGCTGGCTGATCTTCTCTGCGGTATCGCGGATCCCCGGATTCGAAGAGGAGGTTTCAGGGAATGAAGAAAAGAAATCGAAGACAGAAAATGTGCATCGGACTCCGGTTTTTTGTTCTCTTCCTTTTGACGGTGTGCGTTGCCGGCTTTATCTGTACAGATGCAGCCCGGGTGACGGATTTTTCCAGAAAAAATATGGCGCCCTGCCTGCTTTATCCCTTTGGCACGGACTGGATGGGACGGGATATGCTGGCTCGTACCCTGAAAGGGCTTTCGATGAGCATTTTGCTTGGTGTGCTGTCAGCAACGGTGAGTGCATGTATTGCCCTCATTCTGGGAGTCGCATCTGCCACACTGGGAAGGGCAGCGGACCGGGGTATCGGTTTTGTGATTGATTTGATGATGGGGATTCCTCACATCCTGTTGTTGATTCTGGTTTCGGTCGCATTGGGAAAAGGATGGAAAGGGGTGGCCTGGGGTATCGCGCTGACCCACTGGCCGTCTCTGGCACGTCTGATCAGGGCGGAAGTGGTGCAGCTGAAGGAAAGTCCCTATATTCAGATTGCGGAAAAGCTTGGAAAAAGCAAATGGTATATTGTAAGGAAGCATATGCTGCCGCATCTGGCTCCGCAGTTTTTTGTGGGTCTGGTACTGTTATTTCCCCATGCGATTCTGCATGAATCCAGCGTGACATTTCTGGGCTTCGGATTGGATGCCGGGCAGCCTGCGATCGGCATTATTCTTTCGGAGGCAATGCAGCATCTTGTGACCGGAAAATGGTGGCTTGCACTTTTCCCGGGAATGATGCTCGTGCTGGTGGTAACTCTGTTTTATGAAGCGGGAGAGACGCTGCGGAAACTGACGGATCCGGCAAGCGTTCATGAGTAGAAGGGCGGACGATGTAGAATGGACAGAGGTGAAGGAGAATATGCGGCAGCGCCGGTTCTGAAAATTGAAGGGCTGCATATTTCTTTTATGCAATATGACGGGGGAAGCCGCCGGAAAGAATTGACCGCGATCCGGGATCTGGACGTGGAGGTTGGTGCAGGCGAGATGGTGGCAGTGGTGGGCTCCAGCGGTTCGGGAAAGAGCCTTCTGGCACATGCCATTCTTGGACTTCTTCCCTATAATGCGAGCATGTCCGGTAAATTGATGTTTTGCGGCAGTGAGTTGAGCGAAGAAAGAATCCGGCAGCTTAGAGGAACTAAGATTGTGATGGTGCCGCAGAGCGTTGCCTGGCTGGATCCGCTGCAGAAAATCGGGGCACAGATCCGAAAGGGAAGAGGGGATCGTAAGACCCGGCAGCAGCTGAAGGATATTTTTTACCGGTATGGTCTGGATCAGGAAGTGGAAAAAATGTACCCGTTTGAGCTCTCCGGAGGGATGAACCGAAGGGTTCTGATTTCTACTGCGATGATGGAAGAGCCGAAGCTGGTGATTGCGGATGAACCGACGCCCGGGTTGGATTTGTCTGTGGCAAAGCGTGCAATGGGGCATTTTCGTGAATTGGCGGACAGGGGGGCCGGGGTGCTGATCATCACCCATGACCTTGAGCTGGCGATGGAAACGGTGGACAGGATTGTGGTTTTTTATGCAGGAAGTACGGTAGAGGAGGCACCTGCAGCTGATTTCAATTCTCAGGAAACTTTGCGCCATCCGTATACGAAGGCGCTCTGGCGCGCTTTGCCCCAAAATGGCTTTGAGTATATTCCGGGCACGCAGCCTCGTGTGGATGATCTGCTTCAAGGATGTCCTTTTGCGCCTCGCTGCGGCAGGCGTACGAAGGACTGTGACAGGCCGGTACCGGGCCGGGAGCTGAGGGGTGGGCGGGTGAAATGCCTGTATGCAGAATGAAGATGAAATGGAAGAATGGCAGTTGCAGCTTATCTGAACTGTTACGTGACAGGAGACAGGATGAAATTAGAGGTTAAACAGGTATCTTTTCAATATAAGAGGGATGGACGGAAGATTCTGAATAATTTCAGCATGTCGATGGATTCGTCACAGCGGCTGGGGCTGGCAGCGCCAAGCGGTTACGGAAAAACAACGCTTTGCCGGCTGCTTGCGGGATATTTGCTGCCGGATCAGGGAGAAATATTGCTGGATGGAAAGCCTCTGTCTTCTTACAGGGGTTACTGTCCGGTGCAGATGGTCTGGCAGCTGCCTGAGCAGGCAATTAATCCCAGAATGCGTATGCGGGATGTAATTGGGGAAGGGGATCAGGTGGAGGAAAGGATTTTGCGGGAACTGGGGATTGATCCGGCCTGGATGAACCGCTTCCCCTCTGAACTTTCAGGGGGAGAGCTGCAGCGTTTCTGCCTGGCGCGTGCTCTGGGAAGAGGAACCCGGTTTCTGCTGTGTGATGAGATCAGTACGATGCTGGATCTCATCACGCAGAGCCAGATATGGCATTTTCTGTTGAAAGAGGTGCAGGAGAGGGAGATTGGGCTGATTGCAGTCAGCCATGACAGGGCTTTGCTCGACCGGATCTGTACCAGGCAGATAGACATGGACATTAGAGTTCGGCCTTTGACTAAACCACAACATTCGGAAAAATATTCAGGATAGAAAAGGCTCGTTTTGTGGGAAAAGATGTGCTATGATTCAGAATGAATAATCGGATCACAGAGGGAATGAAGAGATGGAGAAGTCAGAAGAAAAGCGGGAAGATGCGGAAATGCAACAATACGGTGATGAACTGCAGCACGGCCATGCGGCCAGTGAACAGCATGAGGATGGACATCACGCCCATAGCGCTTTGGGGGAGCATGAGGATGGACATCACGCCCATAGCGCTTTGGGGGAGCATGAGCATGGACATCATGCCCATAGCACTCCTGGAGAGCATATGCATGGGCATTCTCATGGCGGGCACCGGCATGTGCATAGCCAGGAGGAGAAAAAGGCCGTTGTCAATCGGTTGTCCAAAGCGATCGGGCATCTGGAGGCTGTAAAGCGGATGATTGAGAACGATGCGGATTGCAGCGAGGTGTTGATTCAGCTGGCAGCAGTGCGCTCTGCGCTGAACAATACCGGTAAGGTGATTTTAAAAAATCATATCAATCACTGTATTGTGGAAGCTGTAGAAGAAAATGATCAGGAAGCGATTGAGATGCTGAATCAGGCGATTGATAAGTTTGTAAAATAGAAAAGAGAAAGAACCGCTGGCATACACCAGCGGCCCTTCCTCTTAAGGTTTTTATGAAAAATATCAGAAGCAGGCAATTTAGAAACCAAAGTCTTTAGAGAATCTCTCCTTCATGGGAGAGAATGTCTTTAAACTGCATTTGATACAATTCTGTATATCTGCCGTTTCGGGCGAGTAATTCATCATGTTTTCCGGTTTCGATGATTTTGCCTTTATCCATTACAATAATGCGGTCTGCATTTACGATGGTAGACAGTCTGTGAGCGATGACAATGGAAGTCCTGTTTTGCATCAGATTGTCCAGAGCATTTTGTACCAGTTCCTCAGATTCGGAGTCCAGAGCACTGGTGGCTTCATCAAGAACCAGCAGGCGCGGATTGCGAAGAAATACCCTGGCAATGGCGAGACGCTGTTTTTGACCGCCGGAAAGGCCGATGCCGCGTTCCCCCAATAATGTGTTCCATTGATCAGGGGTCTGCATGATGAAGCGGTAGGCGTTGGCTGCTTTGGCAGCGGCCTCCAGCTCCTCCATGGTGGCATCCGGTTTACCATATCGGATATTTTCCTCTATGGTTCCGGAAAAGAGAAGCGTATCCTGAAAGACCATCCCTATCTGCGAGTGCAGAGAGGACAGCGTATAGCTGCGAAGATCTCTTCCGGCAATCCGAATGGAACCGCTGTCAACGTCATAGAAGCGGGACAGAAGATTGACGATAGTTGTTTTGCCGCATCCGCTGGATCCTACAAGGGCTACTTTTTCGCCTTCCCGCACGGCAAATGTGATGTCGCTGAGGTTAGGCGTTTCGTTCTTTTTATCGTATCGGAAGTATACGTGGTTAAAATCAATACACATATCGGTGGCCGGGTCCAGGTCAACAGCGTTTTCTGCATCCGTGATATCCGGAGGGGTATCCAGAATTTCATATACGCGTTCTATTCCGGCGATGCTCTGCGCATATGTCACATTGAGCTCGGCAAAGCGGCGCAGAGGCGTCATGAAGTATCCCAGGTAGGTATAAAACACGATCAGATCGCCGATAGTCATCCGGCCTTTTGCGATGTTGATTGCCGAGAGACAGACGATAACGGAACAGATGATTTCTGAAAAAGCGCCTGTCATAGCTTCTCCAAGGGAGAAAAAGCAGTTCCTTTTTCTGCGAGACTGGTAAAGAGAATCGGAAATATGGTTAAAGCGGTGTTTTTCCTGTTCTTCCATGTTAAAAAGCTTTACAACGGCGAACCCGGACATGCGTTCCTGCATATAGCCGGAAATATCGGAAATTTCGCCCTGCGCCTTTTGACTGCTCTTTCGGATGCGGGCCCGGATTTCTTTGGTGGCTACTACGGATAAAGGCAGTGTGACAGCAGCTATGATTGTCAAAGGAATATTAATTGCCAACATCAGAGAGAGATAGACGATGATAACGATGGAATCAATCCAGATATTGGTCGCAACATTCCAGATGAAGCCATGAACCGCTTCCACGTCACTGGTAATGCGCGTGACCAGGCTGCCGGACTTATTATCCTGATGGAACCGAGCGGACATGAGCTGCAGATGATTAAAAAGCTCGCATCGCATAGTGTGCATAACGCGGTTGGAAACTTCTGTTGAACCGGCTTGCCGGACAAATGTGGCAGGAATATAAATAACGGTATAGATCAGCAACAGGATGATCAGCCACCTGCCGATTTCCTGCATCTTCTGTTCTGCGGTCAGAAGACTGCCGGCCGCCAGAACATCATCGGTAAAATATTTGATGACCTGAGGAAGAACCAGCGGCAGCGTCAGCTTCAAAACTCCGGCAATGGTGGATGCAAGAATCAGATACCAGTGTGGTCTGATATAAAGTAAAGTGCGAATCACAGGATGCTTTCTTAAGCTGTTCAATTTTTATCCCCTCATTTCGTCAGTTTCTGTATTCAGTATAAGAGATAAAAACTTAGAAAACATTCGTTATTGCGCTCTGTTTCATTGCAATATCTAAGTTTATATGACATAATGAAGCATATCAGCGAGCGCCATGTGGCGAGCTGATATGCGCTACTTCGCAAAAAGCGAAGCGTTTGCGAAGGAACCTGCATGGCGAGCGCCGTGTGGCGAGCTGATATGCGCTACTTCGCAAAAAGCGAAGCGTTTGCGAAGGAACCTGCATGGCGAGCGCCATGTGGCGAGCTGATATGCGCTACTTCGCAAAAAGCGAAGCGTTTGCGAAGGAACCTGCACGGCGAGCGCCATGTGGCGAGCTGATATGCGCTGAATATGTATAAAGGAGGAGCGTGATTATGCCAGCACCTTTGCCGGAGGGCACCCATATTTACATTGTAAGAAGAAAATTACAGCCTGAGTATTCCATGCCATCCCTGCAGATGGCTACAGATCACTATACTATCAGTTATATCATTTCGGGAGACCGGAGGGTAATCACGCCTTTGTTTAATTATAGTTATCATGGAGGTGATGTGGCGCTGGCGCCGCCCTATGTTTACCATAGGACAGTACCGGGGTCGAATGTACCCTATGAGAGCATTATGATTAAATTTTCACCTGATTTTGTGACTCCGCTTTCAGAAGCCGTGGGTCAAAATGTTCTGGATGAACTTTATGATCGACGGGTTTATCAATTTTCGGAGGAAAACGGGAAAAAGATAAAACGGCTTTTCAAAGAAATACATGAGGAATATCAGAAGGACAGGCCGTATCGTGAATTCATTCTGCAGGGAATGCTTTTTCGTCTGCTTGCGACAGTGTGGGAGGAAAGGCTGCCGGACATGGAGATGGAGAAAAATGCATCTACTCTTACACCGCCTGTAGTGGATGCTCTCTCTTATATGGAGAATTTTTATAATCAAAATCCGTCTCTGGAAGAAGTTGCACGCAGCGCTAATTTTTCATCCGCCTATTTTTCCCGACTATTCCGGGAGCAGCTCGGCATGTCTTTTTCGGAATATTTGAGCAGAATTAAGCTGAGGCATGTTTCTGAGCTCCTGGCAGGAACGGAAAAGTCCATCATGGAGATCGCACAGGAAACGGGATATTGTCATGGCAATTATCTGTGCGATCAGTTTAAGAAAAAGACCGGAATGACGCCCAGTGAGTTCAGAAGGGCAATGAAAAGAGATGCCGGAGGTTCGTGAAGATAGGGGCGGAGCGGACTGCCATGGCAGCCGTTTGGTCACCGCCTGCCCCCAAGCTGCCAGAAGGCTACCGCGCTTGCAGCTGCCACATTCAGAGAATCCACACCATGGGACATGGGAATGCGCACGGTGTAATCGCAGTCAGCAATGGTAGAAGATGCGAGACCGTCACCTTCCGTGCCCAGTATGATGGCCAGCTTTTCTTCTGCCATAAGCCGTGGATCCGTGATGCTGACAGCATGGTCATTTAGAGCCATGGCGGCGGTTTTAAATCCCAGGCTTTTCAAAAGCTGCAGTCCCGGCTGCGGCCATTGAGAGGCTTCTCTGCCCAGATAAGTCCAGGGAATCTGGAAGACCGTGCCCATGCTGACCCGGATGGCACGGCGGTACAGCGGATTGCTGCATGCGGGAGTGAGCAGCACGGCGTCGATGTTCAGAGCGGCAGCGGAGCGGAAGATGGCGCCTATGTTGGTGGGGTTCATGACGTTTTCCAGTATGGCAATCCGATGTGCATCAGAGCAGATTTCTTCAACGTCCGGCAGAGGCGGACGGAGCATGGCGCATAGCATGCCGCGGGTCAGCTGGAAGCCGGTCAGTTTTGTGAGTACGTCAAATTCAGCAGTATAGACGGGAATGTCGCCGCAGCGTGCGATAACTTCACGCGCCTGCCCGGCGATGTGCTTTCGCTCCAGCAAAAGGGAGACGGGCACACATCCGGCATCAAGGGCGCGCTCGATTACTTTCGGGCTTTCCGCAATGAAAAGTCCTTTTTCAGGTTCATGGCGATTGAGAAGCTGAGTTTCCGTAAGGCGGGCGTAGACATCCAGTTCGGATGCTGCAAAATCAGTTATTTCGATGATATTTGGCATAGAGGTCTCCTTTGAATATATAGGTATGGAGTCTGTTCGTTTGAATCAGGGAACATTATCCTCAGTATACAAAGGGACGCGCGGTCGTGCAAGGGCGAATATCATTGCTTAGGGCATGTAGTTTTTTGCAGCTTCATAAGGAAAATGGTGTGGGGAAAACGGATGCCCCTAAAGCGCTGGTTTCTTTCTGAAGACGGACAGAGCAGTGAAAGCAGCAGGGTTCTCGCTATAACAAATGATGTGATACGCAGCATCAATCAGAATGCGGCGCTGATCGTGCAGACGCAAACAGCTGTTTCTTTGTAAATGATTTATTAGAAAATGATCTGTAGGAATAAGCCGCAAAGAGAGTGAAACTTATACCACGGAAGTCCGTATAAAGCATTTATTCCGGAATACGGAAAAGGTAATCCAAATGGTGGGAATGGATGGCTGCATAAATATGAACTTATGGCCGGGCGAATGCGGGGTTATATTGATCAGGCAAGGCATATGTATGTATTATGGATGCGGAGAGGTTATGGCAATATTTTCGGAAAGAGGAACAGAGTTTGGAACTGGCAGTGCAAAAGGTAGGGGAGCAATGTGGATGCAAAGAAGGTAATCGTTATGTTTCACACAATGATGGATGAGCTTTAATGGCAGACTTTTTAAAAGGCTGAAATCAATTTTAAAATGTGAGATGTCATATAGGAATAAGCTCTGAGATTCTGTCATACATTGTAAAAAATGTATGACGGGGGTTCCCCTGTGAAAGATTATATTGAGGAGCGGGCAATGGCGGTAGCCTGCTATATCATTGAGCATAACGCGACAGTGAGGCAGGCGGCGAAGCAGTTTGGAATATCGAAGTCCACAGTACATAAGGATATAACGGAAAGGCTGGAACAGATCAATCCAGGTCTTGCGAGGGAGGCTCGAAAAGTGCTGGATGTGAACAAATCGGAGCGGCATATCAGGGGAGGGCTCGCAACGCGGGAAAAATATCTGCATCATATTTAAATAAATTGTGTAGGCATATATGAGAGAATGAGTAACCGCCGGAAGGCGGCTGCTCAAATCTCGATTTTGGGGAGTCAAATTGACAACGGTGCCAGCAGAAGAGCGCACAACAACGCTTATGCCGTTGATCCGTTCGTGTGGTCAAACAGGTGTAAATGCAGCTCACGGGACAGATATTCAAGAACATATGTCCCGGCCAGACTATTTCCCTTTTCATCCAGCGCAGGACCATAAATGCCGATTCCCATCTTTCTGTCTACGACGGAGAGAATACCTCCGCCGACACCGCTTTTGGAAGGGATGCCGATGCGGACTGCAAACTGTCCGGAGCCATCATACATACCGCAGGTCAGCATAATCGTTTTCACAATCTGTACCGTCTGATGTTTCAACAGGCGTTCTCCCGTGTCAGGATGAATACCGTCGTTGGCCAATATTAATCCCAATCCTGCCAGGCTTTCGGCTGTTACGCTCAAAGAGCACATTTGGACATAAAACAGCAGACACTTTTCCACATCCTTATCGATGTAGCCTTTGCTTTCCAACAGATAAGCGATGGCGCGGTTTCTGGAAATATTGGACATTTCTGAGTGAAAGACATTTTCGTCTAAGGCGATGTCCGGATCCATGCATAGTGTCCGGCAGATCCGTGTCATGTCATTAAATGAAATTAAAGGTTCCAGATAACTGGCGATGACAATGGCACCGGCGTTGATCATTGGATTATAAGGGATGCTGTGAGTATATTCAAGTTTGACAAAAGAGTTGAATGGATCACCGGATGGCTCCATGCCCACATTCTGAAAAACTTTGTCAAAACCGCACAGCTCCAATGCGATAGCAAGGCTGATGACCTTGGAAATACTTTGAATGCTGAAACGGACATTTGTGTCTCCGACGCAGAAATGTTCTCCGGATATAGTATGGATGCATATGCCAAGTTGATTTCCGTCTGCTTTTCCTAATTCTGGAATATAAGTTGCCACTTTTCCTTCATGCGTTTTTTGACATCCGGCTAAAAACGCATGCTCGAGCACTTGATTCACGTTATTCTCCTCCGTTTCCAATACATGATCTGGGTGCAGGACAGCCAGAACCATGTACATTAATAATAATACGTTCCAAATCGTTCTGCAAGAAATTATTCAAGGGAGAATTTCAGATTCAGCAGGACAAAAAATTGAAGTAACAGAGCAAAAAACGACATTTACAGAAGACGGTTTTGAGTTTAAGATAGTTTGAGTAAAATGGGCCTGCAAAAAGCGCTTAAAATACGGGAGAGAAAAAGTAATGCTATACTCAAACAAGGATCTGAAAAAGCTGATTGTGCCGCTGCTGGTAGAGCAGGTGCTGGCAATCGCGGTCGGCATGGCGGATACGATCATGGTTTCGGCAGCAGGAGAGGCGGCCGTTTCGGGCGTTTCTCTGGTGGATACGGTCAATGTGCTGCTCATCAACATATTTTCTGCACTGGCGACGGGCGGAGCCGTTGTGGCGGGACATTTTCTGGGGAAGCGGAAGAGAGAAAATGCCTGCAAAGCGGCCTGGCAGATTCTGGAGTTCGCCACTTTGCTTGCACTGATAATTTCCGTGATATTCATTGTGGCTCATAATCAGCTTTTGCGGCTGATGTTCGGACAGATAGAGCCGGAGGTCATGCAGGCGAGCAAAACTTATCTGATCATTACGACCCTCTCTTTTGCGGCGCTGGCTGTGTATAATTCCTGTGCCGCGCTTTTCCGCGCGATGAACAGCGCGAAGGTGACGATGTGGGTATCGCTTTTGATGAATGGAATCAATGTGGCAGGAAATGCGATCTGTATTTACGGACTGCGCATGGGTGTGGCGGGCGTCGCAATTCCGACGACGATTTCCCGATATGTGGCGGCGATCGTGATTTTTTATTTGATGTTTGATCCAAAAAAGGAAATCAATCTTTGCGGACGGCTGAAGTTGGGATTTGATGGTCAGCTGATCAAAAAGGTTTTGTATATTGCGGTGCCAAACGGTCTGGAAAACAGCATGTTTCAGATGGGCAAAATTCTCGTAGTCAGCGCGGTTTCCACCATGGGAACGGCGGCTATCGCGGCAAATGCGGTGGCGAACACGCTGGCCTGCTGGAATATTCTGCCGGGTATTGCAATCAACATGGCGGTGGTATCGGTGGTCAGCGTCTGCGTGGGTGCCGGCGAATATGGACAAGCCCGCTATTATACGAAAAAGCTTTGCATGATTGCTGAGGCGGGGATGATTATCATGTCAGTAATCCTGTTTTTTGCAGTGCCCTATATCGCTCCCTTTTATAATCTGGGAGCAGAGGCTTATCAGATGACTGTTGACGTGATGCGTTTTCATGCGGTGATGGCGGTCTTTTTGTGGGTGCTCTCTTTTTCCGTTCCCAATACTCTTCGGGCGGCGGGAGATGTGGTGCAGCCCATGGTGATTGCGACGGTTTCCATGTGGGTGTTCCGCGTTGTAGCTGCTTATATTTTTACTTATGTATTCCATTTTGGCCTGCTGGGTATCTGGGTTGCGATGATCATTGACTGGGGATTTCGGGCTTTGTGTTATTCTATCCGGTACAGAGGCCGTAAATGGGAGATGTTCGGACAAAAGGGCTGAGCGGTTGACCCTGCCCCGGCGCGTGACTGCAAGGGGATTTACAGATCATGGCATTTGCGTGAAAATAAATTTTGACATCTGTGATTTTACAACTTATAATAGGAACATCTTATTTATGACAACAGAAAAATGCGCAGCGCGCATACAGTTGTTGAATAGACAAGCAGGAGGAACAAGATGGAAAGAGAACTTGTTATTGTTCTTGATTTCGGCGGACAGTACAATCAGCTGATCGCCAGAAGAGTCAGAGAATGTAACGTATACTGTGAAGTTCATCCCTGTACCTTAAGCCTTGAAAAAATTAAGGAGATGAACCCGAAAGGAATCATTTTTACCGGCGGACCTAACAGCGTATATGGAGAGGATTCTCCCAGATGCCCGCAGGAGATGTTTGAACTGGGAATCCCGATCCTGGGAATTTGCTACGGTTCTCAGCTGATGGCGTATATGCTGGGCGGCAGCGTAAAGACTGCACCTGTCAGCGAATACGGCAAGACAGAGGTGGATGTGGATACCACTTCCGCCCTTTTTGAAAACGTATCTGAAAAAACGATCTGCTGGATGAGCCATACGGACTATATCGAAGCGGCTCCGGCAGATTTCAGAATCACAGCGCATACACCGGTGTGTCCGGTGGCGGGTATGGAAAATGCGGAGAGAAAGCTCTATGCCGTGCAGTTCCATCCCGAGGTTATGCATACCCAGGAAGGCAAACAGATGCTTTCCAATTTCGTTTACCATATCTGTGGCTGCTGCGGCGACTGGAAGATGGATTCCTTTGTGGAAACAACCATAAAACAGATCCGTGAGAAGGTCGGTGACGGTAAAGTGCTCTGCGCCCTTTCCGGCGGAGTGGATTCCTCTGTGGCAGCGGTGCTTTTGTCCAAAGCGGTGGGTAAGCAGCTGACCTGCGTATTTGTGGATCATGGCCTTCTGCGGAAAAATGAAGGCGATGAGGTGGAGGCCGTATTCGGTCCTGAAGGACAGTATGACTTGAACTTTATCCGCGTTAACGCACAGGAACGGTTTTACAGCAAACTTGCGGGCGTAACCGAGCCGGAGAAGAAGAGAAAAATCATCGGCGAAGAGTTTATCCGCGTTTTTGAAGAGGAAGCGAAGAAAATCGGAGCGGTGGATTTCCTGGTGCAGGGAACCATCTATCCTGATGTGATTGAGAGCGGCCTGGGTAAGTCCGCAGTCATCAAGTCCCATCATAATGTGGGCGGCCTTCCCGATTGCGTGGATTTCAAGGAAATTATTGAGCCGCTGCGTCTTCTGTTTAAGGACGAGGTGCGCAGGGCAGGGCTGGAGTTGGGCATCCCGGATTATCTGGTATACCGTCAGCCGTTCCCGGGTCCGGGCCTGGGCGTTCGCATCGTCGGAGAAGTGACGGCAGACAAGGTTCGCATTGTGCAGGACGCTGACGCGATTTATCGCGAGGAACTCGCAAAGGCTGGCTGTGACAAAGGGCTTGGCCAGTATTTCGCGGCGCTCACCAATATGCGTTCCGTTGGTGTTATGGGCGATGAGAGAACCTATGACTATGCCGTTGCGCTTCGTGCAGTGATCACTTCGGATTTCATGACCGCAGAGGCGGCGGAGATTCCGTTTGCGGTGCTGTCAAAGGTGATGAACAGGGTCATTAATGAGGTCAAGGGCGTGAATAGGGTAATGTATGATTTGACCAGTAAGCCGCCTGGGACGATTGAGTTTGAGTAAGTTGCAGGTGCAAAAAAGTCAAGTATTTATGCGGCTTTCAAACAAATTTGTTTAAGTGGTGGCAACGATTTGGCAACATTTTTGCATTATTCAAGGAATATGCGCGCACAATGAGCCAAGCAAATATGCTTGCATATTTATTTGGCGAATGTCGCGACAACGAAGTTGTTTTACTTCAAGAGCATAATAAAACCTTACTGATTTTGCGCGAGCAATGAGTCAAGCGGAAATGCTTGCATTTCCATTTGACGAATGCCGCGACAACTGTGCGACAGCACAGTTGCAGGAAACTGAAAATCGGTAAGGTTTTTCTTATGCTCATTTCTGCTTTTTCTTTTTTGATGTTTTCTTTTCTTCTTTTTCTATCTTCTCTAATTCTTCCATGAGCATATCGCTGACCGCCTGTGACGGAACCTTTGCCCAATGCTGATAAGTGTCAAGCTCTGGGTATTTATAACGCCATTCGTCATACTGCTCCTTGCTGATTTCGCCATTCTCCAGTTTGGCAGCCTGCTGCTGCCATGCCCCAAACATTTTCAGCATGGAGTTGTAGGTGGAATAGTCGGACTTGTCCAAACGCAGACAGATTTCTCCGTCAATCTCTCCGATTTTCAATCCATACATATCTTCCAATGCAAAAAGGGTGTGCATTAAGCCGATGTAGGTATCTATATCCGGCACAGACAGGGCATGGGTGCTGACATCAAAGATACCAGCCATTTCCTTAACAAGCTCCTGCTTGGGTATTCTGGCTTCCGACTCGTACTGTGCCATACGGACATCAGAGGTCTTTCCTAAAAAGCCTAACATTTCGCCGAGCTGCTTTTGTGTCATTCCTTTTCGGTTGCGGAAGAATTTAATTCGTTGCCCGATTGCCATAATGAAACCTCCTAAACAAATTTGTTTGAGTACAGTATAACATGAGCTAATGAGGATAGCAAGAAGGAACTAAACAAAAAAAGTTAATTATTTTTCTGAAAACCACTTGGTTTAAATTAAAATGTTTAGTAATATATGCAATACAAGAACTTAAACAAATGAGTTTAGGGATAAGAAGGGAGGAACACGAATGGAGAATAAAAACTTTATGACAGTTGATGAAGTGGCGCAGGAATTGAATGTATCAAAATCCTATGCCTATAAGGTTGTCAGAGAGTTAAATGCAGAAATGCGGGAGCTTGGCTACCTGACCGTTACAGGATGGGTAAACACAAATTTCTTCCGCAAGAAGCTGTGTTACAGCGAAGCGTGAGCGTATGCAGCAGGAGAGGAGATGATGTTATGGCTGTATATAAAGACGGAGATAAATGGCGTGTTATTTACCGTTTTACCAACTGGAAAGGGGAACGGAAGCAGACACAGAAACGAGGGTTTGCAACTAAGAGGGAAGCCCAGATGTGGGAAAGGGAAATCATGCTGAAGCAGGAAGCGAAGCTGGATATGACCTTTGAGAGCTTTTTTGAAATCTATGAAGCAGATAAGAAAAAGAGAGTAAAGGAAAACACATGGGAGTCCAAAAGCCATGTGATACGGACGAAGATACTTCCTTATTTCGGACAGCGTAAGATTGGAGAGGTTGAGCCAAAGGACGTGATAGCGTGGCAGAATGAGCTGCTTGCCTACAAAGGAGAAAACGGGGAAGTGTATTCCCCGACTTACCTGAAAACCATTCACAGTCAGCTTAGTGCTATTTTCAATCATGCGGTAAGGTTCTATCATCTGCCCTCTAATCCGGCGCAGAGAGCTGGGACAATGGGAAGTGAGGAACACAAGGAAATGCTGTTTTGGACGAAGGAAGAATATCTGAAATTTACCGATGTGATGATGGATAAGCCACAGTCCTATTATGCGTTTGAAATGCTTTATTGGTGCGGAATACGAATGGGTGAGCTGTTAGCTTTAACTTCGGCAGATTTCGATTTTGACAGGCAGACGGTTACAATCAATAAATCTTATCAACGGTTAAAGGGAAAAGATGTCATTACTTCCCCTAAGACGGTAAAGAGCAACCGGACAATCAAAATGCCGCAGTTTCTTTGTGAAGAAATGCAGGAATATATCGGTATGCTGTATGAAGTCGGAGAGGACGAAAGGATATTTCAGGTTACAAAATCCTATCTTCATCACGAGATGGACAGAGGGGCAAAGGCGGCAGGTGTAAAACGAATACGAATACACGATTTGCGACACAGCCACATTTCCCTGTTGATTGAGATGGGCTTTTCGGCACTTGCCATAGCGGACAGAGTAGGGCATGAGAGCATTAACATCACTTACCGCTATGCACATTTGTTTCCGAATAAGCAGACGGAAATGGCGAACAGACTGGAAATTGAACGGGTTGGAAAGGAGGATTGACGGTTATGGAAAGAAGTCTTGATTATCAGGGAAGATGGAGAAATTAGACGGTGGCATTTCGGGTATCGGAGGAAGAAAGCAAGCTGATTGATACACAGGTCAGGCTTTCAGGGCTGACAAAGCAGGACTATATCATCAGGCGTTTACAATGTCGTGATGTGGTGGTGCAGGGTAATCCGAGAGTGTACAAGGCACTTAGAAATCAGATGGTGGATATTTATGAGGAATTACAGCGTGTTGCTCATGCAGGAGAGTTGAGTGAGGAATTTCTTTATACTCTGCAACTGGTGGCAGAAACAATGAACGGTTTAAGGGAGGAAAAATCCTCTGCTCACCAGAGGGTTCGCATTTTCCTGCGGAAAACAAGGAGGATTTTTTATTGGAGAGAACGATTAGCGGAATGATGGGGAAAGGCTCGGTCAATCATAACACCAGGGCATTTTCAGCAAAAAATGTTGATAAGGAACGAAGCAGGGATAATGTAGAGTTCTGCCATTCGGATATAAAGCAGGTTTATCACGAATTGTTTGATGAAGCCTTAGAACGGTATAACGCAAAGCAGAAGCGGAGTGACCGGAAGATTGATGATTACTACGAGAAGATAAGGCAGGGAAAGCAGGAAAAGCTGTTCCATGAGGTCATATTTCAGATTGGCAACAAAGATGATATGAATGTGAAAAGTGCGGAGGGACAGCTTGCAAAGGAAATTCTCATAAAATTTATGCAGGACTTTCAGAGTAGAAATCCCAACCTTCATGTGTTTTCCGCTCATCTGCACATGGATGAGGAAACGCCACATATTCACATTGATTTTGTCCCTTTTATTTGTAACAGTAAGCGTGGACTTGATACAAGAGTATCGCTCAAAGGAGCATTGGGAGAGCAGGGATTTCATGGTGGTACAAGAGGGGCTACGGAATGGAATCAGTGGATAGAAGCCGAGAAGCAGGAATTGTCAAAGGTCATGGAGCGGTATGGTGTCAAGTGGCTGCAAAAGGGAACACACAACAAGCATTTATCTGTACTGGACTTTGAAAAGCAGGAAAGGGCAAAGGAAGTCGCAGAGCTGGATAAACGGATAGAACGGTCTGAAACAACGCTCCATGAAGTACAGCAGTTAGTAGACAGTCGGTTGGATCGTGCGGAAGAACTGACAGGGATTAGTGAGCGGCTTCAGAAGAAAAATGATGAGCTGCAATCACAGCATTTGGAACTGGAAAGAGCCAATAGTGAAGCAAAGCAGAGCAATACACATTTATCTGAAAAGAACCTGCTATTACAAGCTGAAAACGAAAATTTGGATGTAGCAAGGAAAAAGCTGCAATCCGGCAATAAGGAGCTGGAAAAACAGCAGCAGATGCTCCAAAATGAGATTGAAGCTATGGCAGGTTCTAAGAGCAAATTAGAACGGAATGTAAGGGCTTATGACGAGGACAGACAATGGCAGCTTCCGGAAGCGGGGCATTTGCAAGTGCAAAGTCCTATCGGGATAATAGTGCCAAATCATTGGTAACAAGGCTGAAAGAGCTTGTGAAAAGCCTTACAATTAAATGTGTCAATCTCATGGAGCAGGAATTACGGAAGAATTGAAGGAAAATGACCAGATGAAGTGGGTAGGGTTGATGAATAATGTGCGGAGTGCGGTAGAGGAGATTATGTTGAAAGAGTTGGTTATGTGTGATGATATGCGAAGTGGGAAACTGCGCCGCATTTTGGGGATAATGTGGATGAGTTTGATTGACTGGCATGGTATAATATTTTTGTTACTGAGAGAAACAAATCGGGATTTAGTTGATTATATGGAGGGTAAAAATGATTGATGGTCATATTCATATTGAGCGTGGGGATTACTCGTTAGAATGGATTGAACAATTCGTAAACAAGGCAGTTGAAATGAAGCTTGATGAAATTCGATTACTTGAACACTGTTATATATTTGAAGAGTTTATGTCTATGTATGATTCAGTATGTGCATACAGTAAATATGTGGATGATTGGTTTCGAAGAAGTGCAGGAAAGCATAAGATGTCGGAATATTGTGAACTTATTAAGAAAGTAAGAAATCAAAAATATCCTGTTAAGATAAAATTTGGACTTGAAATATGTTACTTCAAAGAGTATGAGGCATTTATTGGAGACATGACGAAAGATAAAGGGTTTGATTTTTTGTTAGGTAGCATTCACTTTGTTGATAGATTTGCCTTTGATCATAAGCCTGAACACTGGATTGGAATTGATGTAGATACGATATATCGCAGGTATTTTGAAGACTCCATTTCACTGGCAAAAAGTAAACTATTTGATGGTATTGGTCATCCGGATGCAATAAAACTATTTGGTCATAGACCGTCCTTTTCACTCTTGGGTTACTATGAAGGTTTAGCAAAAGAGCTTTCAAATAGTAATATGTATGCAGATCAGAATAGTGGCGTGGCTCGAAGATGTTCAGAGACTTCTTCTTTGGGAATGGATAAAGAATTACTCCATGTTTTGAAGAAGAAAAATGTAAAAATCATTACATCATCCGATGCTCATTGTCCTGAAGATGTAGGTGACAAAATTCGAGAGCTAGAAATTTGCATTGCAAATGCTTAGGAAAAACAGATATTTTGTTTATTTAACAAAATCGACAAATTCCAGTATGTCGAACAGTTAGGAAATTTTGAAGTTTTCTGATTGTTATATAATGGAAGGATTGAAAAAAATTTGTTCTATAGTGTGGCTATATCGATGCGGTACAAAATTGAGCAAAGAAGGATAGGAAAAAAGAAAAATAGTACCTTATAATCTACGTGTGAGGTGATAAAAATGGATTGTATTCAGAGTATACGGAGCGCAATAGAATATATGGAAAACCACATGCTAGAGGATATTACTTATGAAGATGTGGCAAAACATGTGTATATGTCAAATTACCATTTTCATAGATTATTCAGTATGATAGTTGGGATGACTGCAAATGAGTATATTCGAAATCGAAAACTTTCAATGGCAGGTCAGGAGCTTGCTATGTCGGACAAGAAAGTAATTGATGTTGCTCTTAAATATGGTTATGAATCACCGGAAAGTTTTACGAAAGCGTTTTCGAGATTTCATGGGGTAACGCCCAATAATGCAAAAAACTCTGGAGCTCAATTAAAATCCTTTGGTCGCCTTACATTAAAGATTCAATTTGAAGGAGGTACAGCAATGGAGTACAAAATCGTAGAAAGAGAACCATGTAAAC
>Ga0129308_1001489_pt1 | contig 24226 bp, 20 predicted proteins | sample L827metagenome_FD_94440 | JGI IMG/M metagenome (GOLD analysis project Ga0129308, IMG submission 94440) | Ring-tailed lemur group fecal microbial communities from Wisconsin, USA - L827 metagenome | ecosystem: Host-associated > Mammals > Digestive system > Large intestine > Fecal | place: USA... | reverse complement strand
TCCTTAACTCTCTTCTGATTCTCCAGATCCATTGCGCCTGCGCTTGTTCAGACGAAACACTCTGTTGAAGAAAAAACAACTTCTCCACCGGCTGTCTTTACGCATTCAGCGATAGCCGGTCCTGGAACACCATCACGGTCACCAATGATTACAACTTTTTTACCTTCTAAAATTGCCATGATGTTTTTCCTCCTTCCCTTCATTTTATTTTAATTAATTTAATATGTTGGAAGTTTTCACTTCCGTATAAAGCCTAGTGGCTTGATACCTAATCCGCTTGTCAATTAGATGTATTTTTTAATCATTGCTTCGATGCTTTCCTGAGTAGCATCATCTTTCACAACTTCTTCAACTTTCTCGCCATCTTTGTAGATAGCCATAACCGGAAGTCCAAGAATCTTCTGGCCGATTGCAAGACGACGAGCTTTTGTTGTGTTCAGAGATGTAAATTTCAGCTTATCGCCATATTTGTCAGCCATCTCATGTACGAACGGCATAAGAGCCTGGCAAGGTACACAGCCATCACCGAAGAAATCTACGAAAACGTATCCTTCTGCCTCTAATACTTCTGTTTTGAATGTATTCTTATCTACTTCAATCATTGGTCTGTTCCTCCTTAAAATGTTTATTCGTTGAGATATTTCTCAGCCTGAGTAGCGGCGATCGCACCGTCTGCTGCAGCTGTCACAACCTGACGAAGGCTCTTCACACGCACATCACCTGCAGCGAACACGCCCGGGATATTGGTGTGCATATCAACATCTGTCGGAATGTATCCTCTCTCATCAAGTTCAAGGCCCTTTCCTTGCAGAATCTTAGTACTGGGCAGGGTTCCGATAAAACCAAACACGCCGAACATTCCATCTTCTTCATCTGCCACAATCTTGGTAAGTTCGCCAGTCTTAACATTCTTAACTGTCATCTCAGAAAGAATGCCGTCACCGCCAACTTCCTCAACTACGGTATCCCACATAAAGTGAAGCTTCTCATTCTTAAATGCTTTCTCCTGGATAGATTTAGCAGCTCTGAGCTCATCACGTCTGTGGATAATGGTAACTTTTCTTGCAAACTTAGTCAGATACATAGCTTCCTCAACTGCAGAGTCACCGCCGCCTACTACGTATACTTCAAAGTCCTCAAAAAAGTTTGCATCACAGGTAGCGCAATAAGAAATGCCCTTGCCCATGAATTCTTTCTCGCCCTTGCAGCCAATCGGTCTTGCAAAAGCTCCGGTAGCGATAATGAGGGTCTTGCCTTCATACTCGCCCTTAGCGCTGATGAGTTTCTTAACGTCTCCCTCAAGAACTACATCATTGATTACGTCTGACACACGCTCAACACCGAATTTCTCACACTGCTGTGTCATTCTCTCGATGAGGGAAGGTCCACTTTCGCCTTCTACTATCTGTCCGGGATAGTTCTCAATCTCATCAGTGATGGCAATCTGTCCGCCATCTTTGCCTTTCTCCACAATCAAAGTGGAGAGACGGCTTCTCCCTGCATACAGGCCGGCAGCTAATCCTGCCGGGCCTGCGCCAAGGATAATCACGTCATAAATCTTGCCCATAACGTTCGTCTCCTTTTTGTGTTTTTGTTGTTATTGAAGATCTTCTGACCGTAGTCGCTGATTTCACCATATCTTACATATGTTATCGCGATTACACCTTCCATTTCCGTCATTATATCACATAATTTTGACTTATACCAGTCTTTTTTATAGATATTGCAAAAAAAGAATAGAAAAAAAGTAATATATAGCGAACATCAGTCAATCAATAAGTTCTAACCCTCTAAAACACTCTATTTATCAAAGATCGTCTGATCTTCAACTTCAGTTGTTAAAGCAACAAGTGCCTTTTCAACTAATTCTTTACGAAGTGCATATTCTTCGTCTTTGTCCAGAGCCGGATTTCCAAGCGGATGTGGGATTGCAATCGTCGGAACGATTCTGTTAGCACCTACAGTCATGGAAATCGGAGTTACTGTACACATATGAACTACCGGAAGTCCAGCAGCCTCAATAGCTTTAACCATCGTTGCACCGCAACGTGTACAGGTACCTCATGTAGAGGTCATGATTACAGCATCAACTCCGTCTGCAATCAGTTTCTGAGCGTATTCATCAGCAAATGCTTTTGCAGAAGCAACAGCAGTACCGTTACCAACAGTGGTATAGAACTTATTATGCAGTTTTCCGATTACTCCGTTCGCTTCCATCTCACGAAGAACGTCTACCGGAAGTACGCGGTCAGAATCTTCATTCGCATATACCGGATCATATCCGCCATGAGCGGTCTCATAAGTCTCTTCTGTCAGATCATTAACACCTGTGATATCGTATTCACCATAATGAGAAGCATTGGAACTCTCAATATGATCCGGATTGCCTTTCGGTACGATTCCACCTGAAGTACAAAGTGCGATGGTTGCCTTGCTAAGATCCTTAACAGCCGGATTCGGAGCCACACGGTCGAAGGTCGGCATCGGATATTCTGTCTCGAACGGCTTACCAGCCAGTTTCTTGATCAGCATTTTAACAGCTCTCTTAGATCCACGTTCTTTCTCAAAGAAGTTTACACGGATTCCGTTCGGCATATAACCTTCCTGGCAGGAAGCGCCGATCGGCTCGCCTTTAGCAATCTTCAGAGCAAGAGGAGCCAGTTTGCCAACTGCATCTCTCATACCCGCTGCACTGTTCTTTGTAGATACCATGTATACTTTGTTCTTGAACATATCAGCACCCGGGTTCTCAACATACATACCGGTAACTGCCGGAATGCCAAGTTCCTGCTGTACTGCATCTGCGATGGTACCACAAGCGACACCGTAACGTCCAGCGTTGAAAGCCGGTCCTGCGATAAAAATATCCGGAGCCTGCTCTTTTACCATAGCAAGAATGTCTGCTTTTGCCTTGTCAAGGTTCTCATTGAAGTAAGAGTCACCACAAACGATTGTAGCAATAATCTCTGCTTCGTCACCAAATTTCTGAGCCAGTGCCATACCAGGTCCAACAACTTCGCCTACACGAAGTTCTGCCGGGTAATCAGCCTTTTCTTCTCCACCGATATTAGCGAAGAACTGATTGATATAATGTACAACTTTAATTTTACTCATCGTGTTCGTCCTCCCTTCCTATCGTGCGCTTAAGTAGTTGAATCCGGTTTCGTTGGTTGCTCCAGTGATAGCCTGAATCTCAACTTCGATGGTTCCATCCTCACGGAGTGAGTGCTCGTTACCACCTGCGATAGTGTTTACATAATCCAGTGTTCCGATTACTTTATCAAGCTTCGGAAGTACAATTACCTGGTTTGCATTTCCGCCTGTTACTACTGCGTCAGCAGCCGGATCAGCATCTGCCAGAGACTGAGACTTGCCGTCACGTCCTGCATATTCATCCGTAATGATTACGGTCTTAACACCTTCAGCTTCGATCTTCTTGGTGTTCATGATAAGGTCAGTATCCGGGTTACCGAAACCTTCCTGAGATACGATAACAGCATCCAGATCAAGGAAGCGGCACATCTTAGCTGTCCAGTCAGAAGAACGCATCTTGTCTGCCAGGTATACGTTCTCATTTGTAAGAATCTGGCATACAAAGTTAAGAGTTTTTCCGTGTTCTTCAAACAAATCATGAACAACCGGGTTGTTCAAATGAACATAGGTCGGGTTCTTGTCACATGCAGATACGCAGTTACCGGAAACGATTGCTCCATCCATAACTTCCGTCGGGCTCATAATAGTAGAGAGCGTCTTTTTCGCGTCAACTCCATATACATAAGTATCATGAAGAAGTCCCTGACTCTGAAGCATCTGAACATATGCAACTCTCGGCAGATTCGGGAATTTCTCTTTTCCTTCCAAAACACCGTATGTTTCATACACTTTGCTCTCGTCCGGAGTAAGCTCACGTGCCAGTTCTCCAAGATATACAGCTACACGGAATCCAGCAAGACGAACTGCCTTCTCATAGTCATGCGGTTTAATTCCTTCAACCGGTTCACAAACTACTACGAGGTTGTTCAGTTTAGAGAACGGAGTATACTCAGCGCCCGGACCCGTCATATCAATGATACCTTCCTGGAAACCAACGATCTTACCAGCAGTAACAACAGCCATGCCCTTCAGAGCGTAGGTTTTTCCGCTTCCTACAGTATCAACTTTGGCGATAACTCCCGGGAAGATTCCTCCCCTTCCTTCAACCTTTACACGAGGCTCGATAACGTCTTTAACCGGTGTAATACGAACGCTTTCGCCCGGTCTTGCGATATCAAATTTTACACTTTTGATTTTCTCGTCCTCAAGGACGATTTCCTTTACAGCTTCTTCGGATACATAAAGAACTCCGTCTTCAATCTTGGACTCTGCGCCAAACTGAATGTCCTTAATGAAAATGTGACCTACTTCTAATCTCACTGTAAATTCCCTCCTTTTAAAATTTTTTCTTTTTGCCCCAAAAGACGTTTTTACGCCTTTAAGCCAGTTTCAGTGTGCTCCCCATCATTATCACCAGCATTCGGCAGATGGGATCGCACTTTCGATCAGTGTACAGTCAATCAATCTGAAATCCTCGTACACTTCCGGCCGGTATTTATCCGACCTGAATTGGAACTTTCCGCAGGCATGGATTGCATTTTCAATGATTTCCATGGACCAGGTGTCAAGCCCTTCAATATTCTCGCTCACCATAACGGATTTATAAGGCGTCTCATTCGGCTTTACGCTCCCTGAAAGAGGATGGGATAAAAGCCTGTGCCCTTCGTAAATCCTGTCCCGCACTTTCTTTAGTGTGTCCTCGAAAGAAAGTTCTTCAAACACTACATGGTAATTCCCGCCAAATTTTTCATTAACCAATGGGTTGTTTGTAATAATCATAAATCCGCTGTTCATCTCATCACCTGTCAGTCTTTCCCTTATTTTTTGTTCGGATTCCATTTTCAAAGCTTTCTCATCTTCTACCGATGGACATCTTTAAAAGTACTGAGTAGCCGGGCAAACGTTCACCGGACGCCTGCTCAGGCATGCATGATATGAAAAAGGACGACCCGAGCTTGCTAAGCCCTGTCGTCCTTTCTGTTTCCTGCATCTATCGGATTCAGAATGTAGTCCTCTTTCCGGTCCTTTTGCCTGAAAGTTTCACATCCTCCATCTTCCTCTGTCTTACATGTAGCGCTTATTGACATAAGACAGTCTCAAATGATATCAGTTTGCATCTTCGGCGGCTGCATCACGCTTACTTCACAGCTCTCTCCCGGAAATTATCAACCTACTATTCAATTCACTGCATAGAAATCCGTACTCAATAAGAAATACTTTTTCCAACAAGGTAATTATAGCATATACTTTAAAATTTTGCCAGCTTTTTTTATAGCTTTTTCTATATTTTGTTATAGTTTTTTTCTATGGCCCATTTTTGTATACAACATCTATCTTTTCTGCTTAGGCAGGAAATTCTTATAATAATCGTCATGTACTTCCTTAACTACCTTCCACAGGAATACAAGACCAATAATGTTCGGGATTACCATTAAACTGTTAAAGCAGTCTGCCATATTCCAAACGATGGAAACCTCACCCAGAGACCCAAGAACTACGCAGGCACATACAAGAACAGCGTAGATCTTAACTGCTTTTGCCCCGAACAGATATCTGATATTTGCTTCGCCGAAGAAATACCATCCGATAACGGTGGAGAATGCGAAGAAGAACATACAGATCGCAATAAATATCTCACCAAATTTCCCAAATACAGAAGCAAATGCGAACTGGCTCAGCTCAGCGCCGGTAAGGCCTGATGCTCTGGAACCTGTCGTGATGATAACAAGTGCAGTCAGGTTCAGGATCACGAATGTATCGATAAATACACCAATCATTGCCACAAAGCCCTGCTCTACCGGGTGGTTTACTTTTGCTACTGCATGAGCATGTGGAGTGGAACCCATACCAGCCTCGTTAGAGAAAAGGCCTCGTGCAACACCTTTGGTAAGTGCAAGTTTGATGGTTGCACCCATCGCACCGCCGGCGATTGCATTCGGGTTAAATGCTCCTACGATGATATCGTGGAACGCTCCCGGAATATGAGTTACATTTGCGAAAATAACAACCAATGCTCCAACTATGTAGAATGCTGCCATAACCGGAACGATCAGCTCGGTAACCTTCGCGATACGTTTCATACCGCCGGTAAATACGAACAGCGCCAGAACCGCAACTACGATACCCATGGCTACTTTCGGAACGCCAAACGCGGTATTCCAGGAAGCTGCAATAGAGTTGGACTGAACGGCATTCCCCATAAATCCAAGTGCGAAAATAAGCAGAACCGCAAAAATCGCTGCCAGGACCTTGCCGAAAGTTCCCTTAAACGCTGCACGGATATAGTACACCGGACCACCGGTAACAGTTCCGTCATCTCCGACCTGTTTGTACTTCTGTGCCATACATGCCTCAGCGAAGATTGTTGCCATTCCAAGGAATGCACTGATCCACATCCAGAAGATTGCTCCCGGACCACCGACCGCGATCGCAGATGCCGCACCGGCGATATTACCGGTACCTACCTGAGCTGCGATAGCTGTTGCAAGTGCCTGGAAAGAGGACATTCCGTCCTGTCCTGCTTCGCCTTTTTTCTTAAAGATGCCGCCGAAGGTTCGCTTCATACCTTCGCCAAAACCTCTCACCTGAATGAATCCCAGCGCAAAACTGAAAAACAGCCCTGCTCCAACCAGAGCTACCAGGAGTACGGAGCCTGTCAATGTATCATTGACTTTTAGTACAATCTCATTAAAAATTTCGTACATAACATACCCTCCTTTTGATAGAAATTTTAAATAAGTACTACTCTCATATTTATGATACCTTATTTGTGTGATTTATTCAAGAAATTAATTTTGATAATCACCTTTTTGTGCATTTTGTCTACACTGCATTGTATCGCTTCAAAGCGAAAAAGCGAAAAAGCCCTTAATTTACTGGCTTTTCCGCTTTTTGTTTTTTTTATTCTTTTTAATTTTCAGCGTTTTGTCTAAATTTTCAATTCATAGATAATATCTATACTGTTTCCTGACACGCTGCACATTGCACCCCAATTTTGAACTATATTCCTCACACCTCGAATTCTAGACATTAATCTCCGCTTTGACACCGAGCAGATCTTTATTTCGTTCCAGAATCGGCCGGATCTCATTCTTAAGGAATGCCTCTACCTGCTCTTTAGAGCGACCTACATAGCGCGATGGCTCCATGGTTTTCTTCAGATCATCCAGACTGAGGCCGAACGCCTCATCAGCAGCAATCAGTTCCAGGAGGTTATTGTCCAGACCTTTTTCTTTTACATTGCGGCCTGCTTCCATGGAAAGCTCACGGATACGCTCATGCAGCTCCTGACGGTCTCCGCCGGCTTTTACGGCATCCATCATGATATTCTCAGTAGCCATAAACGGGAGCTCAGACATCAGGCGTTTTTCAATCACCTTCGGATAAACCACAAGACCGTCCACCACGTTCAGGCACAGATCCAGAATTCCGTCGATGGCAAGGAAACCTTCCGGTACACTGAGACGCTTATTTGCGGAATCATCGAGGGTCCTCTCAAACCACTGGGTTGCAGAGGTGATCGCCGGGTTCAGTGCATCAATCATCACATATCTGGAAAGGGATGCAATCCGCTCGCTTCTCATCGGGTTCCGTTTATAAGCCATTGCAGAGGAACCGATCTGGGTCTTCTCAAAAGGTTCCTCCACTTCCTTAAGATGCTGAAGCAAACGGATATCATTTGAGAATTTGTGTGCGCTCGCTGCGATTCCCGCCAGCACATTCAACACACGGGTGTCTACCTTGCGTGAGTAAGTCTGCCCTGAAACCGGATAGCACGCCTCAAATCCCATTTTTTCAGCGATCATCGGATCGATCCTGTCAATCTTCTCCTGATCTCCTTCAAAAAGCTCAAGGAAGCTTGCCTGGGTTCCCGTGGTTCCTTTGGAACCAAGAAGCTTCAGACTTCCCAGTACATATTCCAGATCTGCCAGGTCCATTGCAAATTCTTGCATCCAGAGCGTCGCTCTCTTTCCTACCGTAGTCGGCTGTGCCGGCTGGAAATGGGTAAATGCCAGCGTTGGCTGCGACTTGTAAGTATCTGCAAAACGTGACAATTCATCCAGTACATTCACCAATTTTTTCTTTACCAGCTTTAATGCTTCTGCCATGATGATCATATCGGTATTGTCACCTACATAACAGGAAGTTGCGCCCAGGTGGATGATTCCCTTTGCTTTCGGGCACTGCTGTCCGTAAGCATACACATGAGACATCACGTCATGACGAACGATTTTCTCACGATCTTTTGCCACCTCGTAGTTAATGTCCTCAGCATGTTCTTTTAATTCCGCAATCTGTTCATCCGTAATAGGAAGTCCCAGTTCTTTTTCTGTCTCTGCCAGCGCAATCCATAGCCTTCTCCAGGTCTTAAACTTCATATCCGGTGAAAAAATATACTGCATTTCTCTGCTTGCATACCGCTCTGAAAGCGGGCTTTGATATCTGTCGTTGCTCATAATCCATTTCCTTTCTTCTTAATATATAATATGTAAGTTCTACATTCGGCTCTTCCGAAATGCAGCCTTTCTCCTACTCAAATGCGTGAGAAATATCGTGATCCGGCACTTTCATGGGGTATTTCCCGGTAAAGCAGGCATCACAGTAGCCCAGATCTCCCACCATCTCTTTTAATTTACTAATCTCCATATATCCCAGAGAATCCGCTCCTATCATTTCGCGTATCTGCTCCGGCGTGTGGGAATGCGCGATCAGCTGCTCATTCGACGGCACGTCCGTTCCGAAATAACACGGATACAAAAACGGTGGAGAACTGATGCGTACATGTACTTCCCTCGCACCTGCTTTTTTCAGCATCTTGATAATATTCGCGCAGGTAGTTCCCCGCACGATGGAATCATCCACCATCACGATCCTTTTACCGCGGACCACTTCCTCGATCACGTTCAGTTTAATCTTCACACTGGATTCCCGCTGGCTCTGTTTGGGTTTGATAAAGGTTCTTCCCACGTAACTGTTTTTGTGAAATGCCATTCCGTAAGGAATCCCTGATTCCTCAGAATATCCCTTTGCAGCCACAAGTCCTGAATCCGGCACACCCACTACCAGATCCGCCTCCACCGGATAGGATTTGGCAAGTGCTTTTCCGGCGATGATGCGGGAATGATATACATTTACCCCGTCAAGGGTACTGTCCGTGCGTGCAAAATAAATGTATTCGAAGATGCATCTGGACTGATTCTCCGGCGCGATAGCCATCTCTTTATCCGAACTGACACCATGCTTGGAGAACGTGACAATCTCTCCCGGCTCCACGTCCCTCACAAAATCTGCGCCTACCGCGGCAAGCGCACAGCTCTCAGATGCAAGGAACCAGGTATTCTCCCTTTTCCCGATGCAAAGCGGCTTAAGTCCAAAGGGATCCCGCGCACCGATCAGCTTTCTGGGGCTTGACACCACCAGAGCATAGGCACCTTCAATCTTCTTCATGGCTTTCTTTACTGCCTCTTCCGCCGTACGTGAATGCAGTCTTTCACGTGCAATGTGATAAGCGATCACTTCCGAGTCGATCGTCGTCTGGAAAATAGCGCCCGTATACTCCAGTTCATGCCGTAGTTCCACTGCGTTCGTCAGATTCCCGTTATGTGCGATCACCAGTGTCCCTTTCACATAATTGATGACCAGAGGCTGGGCATTCTCCGCCTGGCTGCCTCCCGCCGTAGAATACCGGACATGTCCAACCCCAAGGTTACCGGTAAGAGCCTCCAGCCCTTCCTCGTCAAACACCTCATTCACAAGTCCTATACCCTTTTTAAACAGTACCTTCCGTTTCCCGTAAGTATCTGTCACCGCAATTCCACAGTTTTCCTGCCCACGGTGCTGAAGAGCAAACAATCCATAATATACGGATGGAGCCACATCACCGCCATCCATATCGTAAGCGCCGAACACTCCACACTCTTCACCCATTCCTGTAATTACTCTCTCAAATTCGCTCATAAATCCTGCCTTTCTGCTGCTGCAAAACCGAAATGTCTTCGCATTTCCTGTTACCTTCTGTCATACTACGCATAAAGTCAATAATTCTTATAAAACTGTCGATATTACAAAGTGAGTATAATACATGAAACCTATAAAATCAATATTTTTGCAAAAAAGAATCACACAGAAAAACCGGAGAGCAGCAATCAGCCTCTCCGGTATTCTTTCTTCCATTCTTCCCAAAGTCTCTGCGATGGTTCAAAGGAAATCTCACTTTTTACTTTTGCAATCTTTTCCGCCAGCTTATTATCCACATCCAAAAATACGTCACTTTGCGTAATCATTTTTTGATATTCATCCACCGGGAGATACCGATAGCATGCATAAAGATATCCCTCCAGCATCCGGTTATCCTCACAAATGCGATACGCCTTTTCGTACATACGCGCTGCCTCTTCATAGAGGAATGCCCTTCCATACGCCCCCGCAAGGCAGGCATATACTCTGCCGTAGAAGCGTTTATCAACCGAATCATCCCGTTCTCCGTTCACGATGGACATATAGACTAAGATCGCTGATTCCAGTTCCCCGCTCTCCATAAGAGTGTCCGCCTTGAATTTCTGGCGTTCAACTTCTTTCTGATTCTTTAGTTTTTCGAGCACATTCTGAATATGTGCAAGCTCTCCCTGGGTGTAGATCCTGGCATCCTCAAGCACAGTCATCACAAACTTCTCTACCGAGCCGTGATTCTTGATTAATTCCAGAAGATTCTCCGCCAGTCTGTTAAGCTCCAGCTCACTGTCAAGCCAGTGACAGAGCTGTTCATTCATAATCGTATAATCAATCAAATATAGATTGTTACATAGATAATAGCACAGCTCCTCAATGGTATAGATTCGTTTATGGATTCTTGAAATCTCATAGGGATGTTTTGCCCGTTTTCTATGACAAAGAACTAAACTGCCCATTGCTTCCTCCTAATTCTATCACTTTCTCCACTGAAAATCCCGTGGAAGGGAAGAACTCGCCAAAGCCGATGTCTTCAAATAAAATGTGACAGGTACGTTCATCCGTGAACATCGTGCGTATCCGAATCCGAAGTGCATAATTCTTCCGCTCAGGAAGTCCGGAAAAGGACACCGTCTCAACCCGAAGCTTCCCGGTCACCAGTGATTCCACATGAATCTCCACGTCGCTCGTATCTTCCATCAAAACCTCACACTGCTTATCCGCCTCATACCAGTGAGAGCCCCATGCAACCAGTGGATACCATCCTTCTTCCCCACGTATCCGCATCTTCAGGCAAATCTGTTCTGTCATCTTAGTGGAATCCAGATAGATCGGTGCATCTACCTGATCCTCCTCCATTCTCCGGTGCGCCGTATAGCACGCGCCTTTGCTGTAAAGATTATTTCCCATAAATGCACGCCGCCCGTTGCAAAGCACCCGCAGCGAATTGGGATACCAGCTATTTTCAAATCCATCCCCGGTAAGAAATACAGAAGACACCAGTTTTTTGTCGAACACACTCTGGATAAAACATTTAAAATGTTCGTCTGCCGCTTTCGCTTTATCTACATTTAACACCGGATAAACACTCTCCAGTTCTTCCATCTGAGCCTCCGCCACCTTGTCTACGGTGACAAACCGCTCTTTTCCCTTCCGGTAACCAGTCTTCAGCTCCCGGAGCATAAAAGCGCGGATCACATCTTCATCGCAGTAGAAAAGTGCCGCCTCATACTGCCACAGCTCTTTCGGCTGATTGAACATATAATGACAAAAGCTTTCCTTATAATCCTGTACATAAATAGCTTCTTTTGGGATACCCAGCTTCTGTCCGATTCCTTTCAGCAGATAGCGGATATCTTCGCTCATATCAGGCACCGTAAAAGTAATACTCTCTATTTTTTTAAAGGTAAGAAGAGTCTGATGAATAAACTCCGCCAGAAGATGCACTGCCTCGAACTCATTGCCCTCAATCTGAAGGCGCTCCTTCTTCAGCGCGCTGTTCCAGATATCCTCCACCAGCACACATCCTCTGACCGTCGCCATCCGCTGGGCATTCTTCCCGTAAGTCCAAATATCTTTGTAATATGCCAGTGCAAGAGGAATCTGATAATTATCCACTCCGATTTCCAGTGTCTCCGGCTCCTGGCTGTCCTCACTGTAATAGCTGATCTGACACAGCTTTGAATTGATATCGTATCCTATGATACTTCCGTGTGACATGAAAGTATATCCTCCTTCTTATGTAAGGTCCGGCATCAGTATGCCACGAAAATCTCCTCCGCCAGTTCTTTTTCCGCGGCAAATTCCGTCATAGCGATGGCCAATGCCCCTTCCTTGAGCCCTGCCATATCATTCAGCCGTCCGTATCTTCCGATCGGCTTTACCGACTTGGGTTCATAGATTTTCTTATCGGTGACGATCGTCTCTGTCTCCGTCGTCTCTGTAAAATAATATCTAAGAGACTCGTCTCCAAATAAAATAAAGGTCTTGATATAAGTGTCTTCATACGCCGGGAGCAATACCTCCTGCTGATAGTTCAGGCTGTCACTCTCCCCTTTACGGATCTGGTAGGCGATTGCCACCTTGCTTCCCGGTTTTGCATGATATTCGATCATAGATTTATCATACAACTGTACTTCTCTGAGCCATCCCTCCGGATATTGCAGATAGAAGGAAAAGAAAAGCTGCTTCTCACACATCTGCCTCAGGAATTCACGCAGCATCGGCTCCAGCTCTTTGTGTACCTCCCGGGAAGAATAGTATTTCAAAAGTGCAATCTTACAGATATCCGCAAGATCCTCGTCCTTTCGGTATTCGTTGGCGATAATCGCAAATACGCAGCCTTTCACCTGACGACCATTTACCACATATTCTCTGGAAACATATGCCAGATATGCCTGCTTTAAACGGAAATAAGTCCGGCCTTCATAGTAATCTGCAAAGATTTCTTCTTCCCCGAACATCATTTCAGAGAACAGCATCTGAGTGATAATACGCTCTGACAGCTTGTACGTCGTCACGTCATAATCCCGAGCCACATGCCACAGCTTCTTCATATCCGCTGTCGCTCCGCAGTAATATTCGGCCAGATAAGTCAGGGTTACTTTATCATACTGTCCTTTTGCAAACATATCATAACAAAGGTAACTCAGGAAATCGTCCTCCTCATACCCTTCTTCCCTGATACGCATACTGCAAAGCCGGAATACCTCTGTCTCTTCAAAGGCATCCGCGCCGTATTCTTTGAGGTTCTTCCAGTTCAGTTCCTCTATCTCTCTCCAATACTCTTTTTCCTCTGTCTCCTGGCCCGCCTTCTTACACAAATCCATATAACGGCTCTCATAGAACAGGCGCATGGTCTCATATGGAATCGAATCCATATAATGACGTCCGTCTCTGGATTCCCAAACGATTCTTGCATCTTTCTCATACAGATAAATAATCGTGCCATCCGGATTATAGGGAACCCGCATGGAAATCTTACTGTCCGGATCGATCACCATGACAAACGACATATTTGTCATCTTAGTCTTTACTTCATATGCATGGCAGATATCATACATCGCCCTTGCCCGCTCCGGCGTCAAATCTCGCTCTGTGCAGCATCTTTTATAAATAATGCGCAAAGTATTACTGATTCTTCTGTGTTCCAGCTGTTCCCACGCAAAACGCTCCATCTGTTCCCGGTACGCAGCATAAAGCTCACCCGCCTCATCCTGGAAAGAAATCACATTAGCATACAGTACCGCAGCCTTTCTATAATTCAGAGAATTTCCATGCATAAAATACAAATAAACCGACTTCGGAAATTCTTTTTTTATGAAATTATCGTCTATCGTCATCATATAGTATTCGTAAAGCTGCGCAATCTTCAGATCTTCCTCCACAGCCTTCTCATACCATACGAAACAGCTTCTGTCCATGCGGCTGCCCCTGATGAGCTGCGTACATAGTGCAGTCAGTATCATCGTATCCGGGAACATCTTATACATCCTTCCGAGGACTTTTTCCAGATTCTTGTCATAATTTCTCTGCTGCGTCGCAAGGTTCGCTGTATATAAAGCAATCTCCTTCGTAAGCAGACGATATTTCATGGCAAAATTCAGAATCTGCACCTCAAAAGAACCCAGCTTCTTGAGAGAAGTCGGCTGCATGAGAAAGCATCGGAATGCCTGCCAGTACAGGATTAACTGATTGGCTCCGTTATTATAGTGGCGCTCCAAGACATGCAAACGTTTGCTGTAATTCCGGTATTCAGGATCTATGTCTACCAACATACACACAAGCTGCCATGATCTGGGGTGCTTCATATATGCCTTGTTCAGTTCTTCAACCACACGATTTACATGACTGCCGCTTTTTCTCAGAATGGCGGTCAGATACAGATAGTAAGAAGAAACAACCGGATCTTTGCCAATTGCAAAACGATTATAGCTGTACCCCTCCAATATATCTTCTGCTTTTTTTTCCTCGCCGCACAGCAGATACATATGTGCATTCAGAAGGGGATATACATCTCCATCTTCTGTATAAATATTGAGCTTCTCGAGCTGTACCCGAGCGTCCGCTGCCCACTCTTTCAGTTCGCCTCTTCCGCCCATACAGGACAGAAAACCTTTCAGCACCGTCGCAAAAATCAGCCCGGCATCTCTTCTGTCGTCTGCATGATTTTTGTGATTCGCCACAGTCACCTCATAAGTCAGTGCTTCATAAGGACTCTCAAAAACAATCTTCCCGTAATTATTACCCGCATGGGTCTTCTCCGGGCGGATGATGTAGCTGAAATCAAACAGATTTCCCACAAAATCATCTGTGGAGAAGTTGTCCCTCGTTATCTGTATGAAATCTCCGTCCACATGTACCTGCACCGGCATATATCCCCAGGTATTCTTGGTGAAATGAATAGTCTCTTTGGTCGCCTCTTTCAGGTTGCGGAAGGTACGCTGTGTCCGTCCCATGGTCAGGAAAATGCACTCCTTCTGCTTGATGGCAACCAGAAATTCTTCCATGGCTTGCTCGCCCAGCGACCATTTTCTCATATTATCATAAAGGGCACGGATCTTCGGCTCCTCATATTTGATCACTTCATAAAAATCACGGGAGCGGAACAGTCTCTGCGCTTCCGTAAAATCCTGAAGGGCAAGTTTCTTAAAGTCTCTAGCGTTCTGCACCTTTCCGTAAGAAGTCATGATGTAAGGTTTTTCAATAATCGCTGTAAAGGTTACCTCGTATTCTCCCCCGTTGCAGACAATCGTAAATCTCCCCTGCTCCACATGTCCCGGTTTCAGTCCCTTGCCGTCATAAGTGAAGGTCAGTTCAACCGGGTTTCCATCAAATCCCTGCTCCTCCATATGCACACGAAAAGAAGAAGGATATACAAGTCCTCTGACATTTCCTTCTTTGCGGTTCTTTATAGTAAAACTTCCATGATAGAGTTCGCCTTCTCCAATGATCAACAGTAAGTGCGTGTCCGAAAAAACAATGTCCGGACGCGCCAGGCGGAAATCTCCTTTGGAAAATTTTTTGATTTTGTTTTTCAAGCTTGCCACCTACTTCTTGCATTGCATTTTTTCAAAAAGACATTATAATATATAATATCACGAAAAGGGAATGGAGGCAATAAAATTTGGGAGGGATTTTTTGTTGAAATGTAAGGAGGTTGTGATGGAAAATCGAGTGCAGTTTCATGGGAGTGATTTGGAGGCTATTGAGGAATTTTATCATATTCCCAAGGAGGAGATTGTTTGTTTTGGGGCGAATGTGAATCCGCTGGGGTTGTCGGAGCGGGTGAGGAGGGAGATTGCCGGGAATTTGGACGTGCTTTCTTCTTATCCGGACCGGAATTATACGGCGCTGAAAAGGGTGATCGAGGAGTATTGTGGGATTTCTTCGGACTATGTTGTGGTTGGAAATGGATCTACGGAGTTGATTTCTCTGTTGATTCAGACACGGAAGCCTGAAAGGTCGCTTTTGCTTGGACCTACTTATTCGGAATATGGGCGGGAGCTTGGACTGGTTGGAGGTGAGATTTCTTCATATAATCTCAGAGAAGCGGATAATTTTAAACTGGATTTGGAGGAGTTTTGCGCCGAGATTGGGAAGGGGTATGAATTGGTGATTGTTTGTAATCCGAATAATCCGACTTCCTCTGCCCTGACGGTCTCTGAGATTCGGCAGGTGTTAAACATGTGCCGGGAGAACGGGAGTTTTCTGATGATTGACGAGACGTATGTGGAGTTTGCTCCTTCGGTGGATGCGATTTCGGCAATGTCTTTAGTTGCGGAGTATAAGAATCTGATGGTGCTTCGGGGGACTTCTAAGTTTTTTGCGGCTCCGGGAATGCGGTTTGGGTACGGCGCTACCAGTAACCCGGATTTTCTGAAGGCGCTGGGACGGATGCAAAATCCCTGGAGTCTCAATAGCCTGGCTGCTTTTGCCGGAGAAATAATGCTGACGGATGCGGAATATATTCAGAAGACCAGGAAGCTTGTTTTGGGTGAGCGTGACAGGATGTGTGAATTTTTGCGGAAGTTGCCGGATGTGACGGTTTATCCGGCCTACGCTAATTTTGTTCTGGTGAAACTGAACCTGCCGGGCGTGACATCATTTGATTTGTTTGATGCATTGATAAAGGAGAAAATGATGGTGCGTGACTGCTCTTCCTTTGAGAGTCTGGGCGGGGAATTCATCCGGTTCTGTGTCATGAAACCGGAGGATAATGACAGGCTGCTCGACGGTATCAGACGTTTTGTCGAAGGGCATTTGGGCAGGATTGTATAGGAATTTAGAAGGAAAGTCCGGCAGGACTACCGTCCTGCCTTTCCAACCTACCGAAGCGAAGAGCGCACTCTTCTATGCCTCTAGGATCAGTGCGGTAAAGACCAGATCTTCCTCACCAGTATTTTTAAGGCCGTGGCCCTCACCGTTCTTACAGAAGGTCACATCTCCTGCCTCTACGGGATATTCTTTGTCATTGTCTTTATAAATTCCGGCACCTTTGGTGAGAAAGTAAGTCTCTGTGTCGCCATGGTGCTCATGGTATCCAATCTCGCACCCGGGTTTTAAGGTCACTTCGCTGAACATTTTACAGTGTGCACCGAGTTCCTCTCCTGTGATAATCGGCTGTTTTAATATGTAGCCCTCGCCGCCATATGCATGTTCTGCCTTGATAATTTCTCTTTGTTCTGCTTTTGTCATGTTCTTGTACCTCCACATCTTCTTAAATATATATAATATGTTTTTAATTAACTTCGAGTAAACCTAGATATTGTTTTGACTTTTTCATGAAAGAGTCTGGCAAAGCAGATGATTCTTTCGATTAAATTAAGATATCGTTGTGATAAAGGACAGAATAACTGCTCCCAGAACGCCTGCCAGCAATATCCATCCGACAGTTCTCTGGAAAATGCTGGCATTCCGGTGATGATCAGATCCACCGCATTGGATAATAGTAAACTCTTCTAAAAGTTCTTCGGCAGCCTTCTTATTCTGTTCAGGCACCATAATCACTTCGCCTGCTATCGGGTTTCCGCCGGTATAAACATCCATAAATCCTCCGTCATAGTACGCCGGTATATGTTGTTTCTTCAAAAGCTTTATAATCTGCTCTGCTTCCATGCGGTTTTGTACGGCAGCTACCTTTACAAATTTCTGCTCTCCCATTTGATCCTCCATTGATTGTTCAGCCATTTTTCTGCCAGGACCGGCCACATTGCAACTTCAGGCATCCACGGCTCTTCTGGTATTTTTCTGCAGATACGGGCCACCACATCACGATTTTCTTTCAGGAACGTTTCTCTTTCTTCCGGTGTTAACGCAATCGGCAGGCTGTCGTTTTCTACCGCTTCCAAAGTCCTTACCATCTGTTCCATCGGGTAGGGGTCTCCGAAATCGCCTGCGGTGAAGGCGGCATCTGCAAGGGATAAGCCGTGCCATCCGAAATTAAATATGTGGTGGGCATGAGGAACTCCGTTCTCTTTGCAGGCTTTGGCGAATAGATAGCTGTTCTCAACCGGTACCGTATCATCGGATACTGTCTGCCACAGGAAGCAGGGCGGGGTTTCCGGCGTCACATGGTACTCCAGGCTGAAATAATTCCGCCATTTTTTCGTCTCTTCATTCTCCTCTTTTCCTGCCAATGCCTGAAAGGAACCTTCATGAGCGTATTCCCCGGAGGTAATGACCGGATAACTTAAGATGGCTGCGTCCGGTCTGTTGGAATAGAGAACGTAATCTTGATTTTCCTCCGTCACGTCTTTGTAATGCACGCAGAGGCTGCCGCACAGATGTGCTCCGGCAGAAAACCCGCAGACTGCGATACGGTTCTCATCGATTCCGTAGCTCTTTGCATTCCGTCTGATATAGCGGATCGCTCTTGAGAGGTCTCTCATGGGCTGGTCCTTAAGCGGAACTGCCATGAGGGGATTGGTGGTATAGGTCAGGACAAATGTCTGGTACCCCATACTCAAAAAACGTTTTGCCACAATCTCTCCCTCTGTAGGAGATGCAAGGCAGTATCCGCCGCCGGGAACGATGACCATACACGGTCTTCTTCCACCGTTCTCTCCGGGTTCTGCTAAACCTTCGTCTGGCGCTTCCTTATCACAATCACATGCTGTTTCCTGAAGATATCCCACCAGGTTTGGCTCAAAGCCAAATGCCAGCGGGTAATCATATTCTCCATTTTCCCAGATTTTTCTTTTTTCTACCAACATTTTCTCTCCCCGTATTTTTACAAAATCTATCTTATAATCTTTTATATTTTGCATTGATGTTTTTTACTTTTCTTGTCATAATTAATTCCCACAAGCAAGAACTTGCCGGAATATGCTGTAACCAACTAATATTATCTTTATTATACGCAAACTAACCTTGTCATGCAAGGCGAAATCCCCGAATGATTGTAGGCTCCCCTGCCACCGGACACCAAATCACCTATTTACCGTCGCTGTCATATGTACACACCGGCAGAAAATAGAGCTCTCCGCCATTGGAAGAGCTCTTCTCTGACCGAACCGGAACTAGTTCACGATCCGGTAATATTCTTTTGCCGTCGTCAGGTACACGATCACATAGATGGCAGTGAAGACTCCGATCGTAATGATCGTACAGTTCCTAAAAAGTATCGCATTATCCAAATTCAACAGTGCCAGTAATCTTACGATAACTTTAAATGCCACACAGATATGGATAACCGCCGCGATCAGCGGCAGGGCAAATACCGAGATGACCTGGCTGTGGATCGCTTTCTTGATCTCCCGCTTACTCATACCGACTTTCTGCATGATCTGGAACCGTTCTTTATCGTCAAAGCCTTCTGAAATCTGCTTATAGTAGATGATAAGTACAGTCGCCATCAGGAACAGGATACCGAAGAAGATTCCGAGGAAGAAGAAACCGCCGTAAAAACGGTAAAAGCTTTCTCTGTGATCCTCACGCACCTCCACGGATGCGCCAACTCCCAGTTCGTCGATACGTTTGGTAAGAGTATCCGTCAGTTTTTTCACTGTCTTCTGATCGCCTTTAAAATCATAATTCAGTTCCCCGTCAATCTGCAGATCACCTACCGTCTCTTTTTCCCCGGACATTTCCCACAGCTCACTGACCACGGTTCTGTCTTTTACGATCACATACAGTGTATCCAGTGCATTCATCTGCGCGCTTCCGCTTGTCACAAATTTATCCAGTATTTCCTTTACCTCAAAGGTGCGTTTTCCAAACGTGATTTTTCCTTTTTTAATGTCCACGGTCGCATTCCTTGATGGTCTGTACACCATGACTTCGTTCTCCAAAAGAATCTTATTCTCGCCGGTTAACCGATTGTAATCTGAAAGCGGAACTGCCGTGACAACCATTCCGGAAGTAATCGAAGAGGTATAGTTGTAACCATCCGGAAACGCCAATGCATTTGTGCCCTCTGCCAGGGTCAGATAACTGGCACTCTGATAACAAATTTCACGTTCGATCTCCACATTCTGCTTTTTTGCCTCTTCCGCTATCACGTTCTGAACACTTTCCATTTTTTCATCGTCCGCATACCGGATAGTTGCAGAAAACTCATAGGGGAAACGAGTTACCATCACATCATTCATTCCCCAATACAGGGACACGGTCGTAGACACCATTACCAGCACCATCGTACTTAAGATGCAGATATTTGCAAGTCCCACTGCATTTTGCTTCATTCGATAAATCATTCCCGAAACCGAGATAAAATGATTCGTCTTATAGTAATACTTCTTATTCCTGCGCATCAGTTTCAAAAGAGCAATACTTCCGGCGGTAAACAAACTGTATGTTCCGACAATGACCAGAATGACAGCAACAAAAAACAAACTGAACGCTGCAACCGGCTGCTCTACTGTAAGGGCGATCGCATAGCCTGCCCCCAGTGTGATCACACCGATCAGGGTAAGCAAAACCTTCGTTTTCGGTTCCCGCTCTCCCTGGCTTCCTCCATGCAATAGTTCGATCGTGTTGACACGCCACACCTGCCACATATTGGAAAGTAAGGTGGCCGCATAGATAACCGCAAAGGAAACCAACGTTTCTGTTATCGCCTTTGGCACGATCATAAATTCCAGAGGGGCGTCGATCCGCACGATTTTAAGCAGAAGGAGAAAAATTAATTTGCTTAAAACCATTCCGCTTATGATTCCGGCTCCTATCGTAATTACAGCTATGATCAGCGTTTCAAAAAACATCATTCGTGCCAGATGCCGTTTTCCCAGTCCTAATACGTTATAAAGCCCCAGCTCCTTTTTACGCCGTTTCATCAAAAAGCTGTTGGTATAGAAGAGAAAAATTGCAGAGAAAACAGCAACCACAGCAACGCCGATTTCCATAAAGCTTTTGATATCCCCGCTGCCCGGCATTTTATCAATTCCGGTATTGTACGCGATGGATTTGATGATGTAATACATGGCAACCGTAATCGTACCTGTAAGCAGGTAGGGAATATAAATTCTTCCGTTCTTTCTGATATTGAGCACCGCAAGCCGCGGGTAAAAAAGGCTACGCATTTTTACCACCTCCGGTCGTGATGACAGTCAGAGTGTCGGAAATTTTCTCGTACATTTCTGCGTTGTCCAGATTTCCGCGGTACAGCTGATGGAATACCACCCCGTCTTTGATAAAGAGGACTCTCCCCGCATGGCTGGCCGCTTTGACGCTGTGAGTCACCATCAGGATCGTCTGTCCGCCCGCATTGATCTGTCCGAACAGAGCCAGTAGCTCATCGGCAGCCCGGGAGTCCAATGCCCCGGTAGGCTCGTCAGCGAGGACGATCTGCGGATTCGTGATCAGAGCACGCGCCACGGCAGCCCGCTGCTTCTGCCCGCCGGAGACCTCGTAGGGATATTTTTCCAGAAGCTCCTGAATTCCAAGCTGCGAGGCGATCGGACTTAAGCGCTGCTCCATTTCGTCGTATTTCTTTCCCGCCAGCACCAGCGGCAGAAAAATGTTATCTTTCAGTGAAAAAGTATCCAGAAGGTTGAAGTCCTGGAACACGAATCCCAGATTCTGCCGTCTGAATGCCGCGATCTCCCGCTCTTTTACCGAAGTCATATCACGTCCTTTTAAGAACACCTTTCCTCCTGTTGGTTTATCCAGCGCTGCCAGGATGTTAAGAAGGGTGGTTTTTCCTGACCCCGACTCACCCATGATCGCCACAAATTCTCTCGGCTCCACGGCAAAACTTACATCCTTCAGTGCCTCTACCTGATTCCCGCCGAAACGGGTAGTATATATCTTCTTTACGTTCTTAACTTCCAACAAAGCCATTTTCTGCTCCACCTTTCTGTGTTCTAATTCTTTCCGTTTACATGAATAGTATAAAAAATCTCCATACATTCTGCCATAGATTCTCATTACGCCATTCTTACACTTTTGAAAGGTTTCGCCTCAATATGCGCTCAGCTTACCGGAAATTTTTTTGCAGGTATCAGCCCTAAATACGCCAAAACAATATTCGCAGCAGTCTGACATTTTCCTTTTCACCATTTTCATGTATATTAGGTTCGTCAATCCGCGTCAGCATTTTTCAAGACAACTCCTTCAGATGGAACCTGGAGAGTTTGTCTATTTTTTCGTCAATTCTACACCCGCATTCCAGGCAGTTGCAACTTTTTCACCAATGGAGTAGTAGCCATTCTGAAATTGTTCAAACATGAGTGCCTGAAGTTTTTTCGGATCGATCTTGCCATTCTCAGAAAGCACGGCTTCTTCTGCCTTGACATTTACAATCTTTCCTACGATTCCGGACACATGCTCTGTTTCCAGAACTTCCAATAGCTCGCATTCCATAACGACAGGAAATTCCTCAATAATCGGAGCATTTACTTTGTCGCTCTTTACAGCATGATAACCGGTACGTTCAAACTTATCCTTCATTTTGTTCCCGGAAGCAATTCCAAAGAAATCGGCAACTTCTACATGTGCTTCATCAGCCAAAGCGACAGTAAATGCTTTGCTTTCCTGAATGTTTAGCCAGGTCTTCTTCCCTTTTCCGATAAACAAAATAATTTTATCCATAGCGCAAATCTGTCCCCAGGCCACATTCATCACATTTACTTTTTCGTTTGCGTCATATGCAGCTACCATCAGAACCGGCATGGGATAGACGGCCGGAACAACACCAATATTTTTTTTCATATTTTTGATACCTCCTTATAATAATCAGATTGCATTTTCTATTTTTCATTATATTGATATCAAGAAAAATAGCAAGTACCATTTTTTATGTCTGGTACTTGCTAAAAATCCTATTGGGAAGCCTTCCCGGAACTCTTCGCATCCTTTTCTATATGATAAATTTCCGTGTAATAGTTTTTCTTTTCCTCCCGGAAATGGTGGGTGACTAAAATCAGTGTCAGCTCCTGGTCTTCCAGAAGTGCGTCCTCGATCGCTTCCGCGTTCTTCTTATCCAGAGCGGACGTCCCCTCGTCCACGATGAGGATCGATCTTTTATGGATCAGCGCCCGCGCGATTGCGATCCGCTGTTTCTGCCCGCCGGATAAATACTTCCCGTTTTCTCCCACCGCGGTGTCCAGCCCCTTTTCAAAGTAACTCATATCCTGCAGAAGCGCGCTCCGCAAAAGCGCTTTTTCCATCTCCTGATCCGTAAAGGAATCGCCCAGGGTAATGTTGTCCCGAATCGTTGTGTTAAAAAGGAAAATGTTCTGCTCAATGTAGGCGATCTGCCGGTATAACGCCTGGGTTTCGTACTGCCCTGCTTCCACACCGTCCAAAAGCATCTCCCCCCGGTAACCGGCAAGCTGCCCGGTCAGCAATTTCAGAAGCGTAGATTTCCCGCTTCCGCTCTTTCCGACGATGGCATACTTACCGCCGACCTCAAACTTCATATCGATTCCGCTTAAAACGGGGATGTTTCCATAGGAAAAGGAAAAATTCTTTAACGCGATCTCCTTTTGAATCGACGGTAACTCCTTTTTCCGGGTCAGCTTTGGAGTATCCCCCTTTTCATCCGCAGCGCCTTGCATCATAACCTTATCAAAATACGGTTTTGCCGCGGCAAAAAAGACACGGATTTTTATGACGTCCGACAAAGAACCTGCCACCTGATTGGTCAGATTCCCTCCTCCGGCAAACACTTCTACCGGAATCATCCGGGACGCGCACATCCCGCAGATGACCAGGTTGACGATTCCAACCCCTGCTACATTGATCAGCGCAATCTTCATATTGACCTTTTCTCTTGTCTTTAAGAACTCATATCGGGTTCCTTCCAGAGCATCCCCCGCCTGTTCCATATCCCGCTCAAACCGGTTCAGATGTCCGAAACTTTTCAACACCATAAAACCGGATAACTTTTCATTAACAATGTCCGTGAACCGTTCCATAGCAGCCGTAACGATGCCGGAACTTTTTTCCACTCTTTCACCGAATTTATCACTCAAAAAGATGACCGTACTAAACACAGCAAGAGTACAGACCAGAATTTCCCAGCGGATCACTATCAAACCGATCACACTCACAATGAGTTTCACGATCGCATTGACGTATTCATAAAACTTCTGAAATCCCTGGTTTTCCGCTTCTTTGATGTCGTTTGTATACCAGGAGATATATTCTCCGATATCCTTATCCTGAAATTCCTGAAAACTTTTTTGGATCAGCTTTTGATTGATAGCTCTGCGCATATCGTTATTCATACACGCGATCGTTT